>Ga0265342_10001698_pt1 | contig 20185 bp, 19 predicted proteins | sample 4CB327metaG_FD_203125 | JGI IMG/M metagenome (GOLD analysis project Ga0265342, IMG submission 203125) | Rhizosphere microbial communities from Carex aquatilis grown in University of Washington, Seatle, WA, United States - 4-CB3-27 metaG | ecosystem: Host-associated > Plants > Roots >... | reverse complement strand
CGATCGTACTCAATCAACAGCAACGATGTGATGAGGAAGGCGCTGAGGACGAGGAACAAGTCGACGCCACACCACCCAAACGTTTCGAGAAACGCCAGGAATGAATGCCCCATCGACCCGCGCGGGAGTAGAGCGCTCATGCGGGGGCCGTGGTGAACGAAGACGAGAAGAAAGGCAAGAAAGCGCAATCCGTCAAGCTGCGGCACATAGAATCGCCGCGACTTCGGACCCGATGGAATTGTAGTGGAGGTGGCTGGGACAGGAGGTTCGGCCATCTCGGGCAATGTACCACAGGGTCTGTCGTGTCTGGAGCCACCGCGTGGCGCGCAACAGCCTGACGGACATCTGCCTGGGATCGATCACTCTACTGATCAGTAACGCGGCCAGGCGACCGGCGCACGGGACATCCGCGCGGACGAGAGGCGGGCCGCAGCCCGCCATTTATGGACACGTCTTGAGTGCTATAAGAAGGCGAAATGCCCACGGTTTACCTCGAAACCTATGGCTGCCAAATGAACGTGGCCGATACCGACATGATGCTGGGTCTTTTGGCCCGGGCCGGATACGCGCGCACCGAGGATCCGGCCGGTGCCGACGTGATACTCATCAACACCTGTGCGGTGCGGGAGCACGCCGTCGACCGCGTGCGCGCCCGGGCCAGCATCCTGGCCAAGCACAAGGGACAGGGGAAGCACGTGGTCCTGGGCATCACGGGGTGCATGGCCGAGCACCTGCGTGGCGACCTGCGGGAACAGGCGCCTTACGTGGATCTGGTGATCGGTCCCGACAGCTATCGCCGCCTACCCGAACACGTCGAGCGGGCGCGGCAGGGCCAAGTGGTGCAAGACACCGCGCTCGACCCACACGAGACCTACGAAGGGCTGGACCCGTCGCGCTCTATGACCGGCTCCGTGATCGGACATGTGGCTATCCAGCGCGGCTGCGATCGTTTCTGCACGTTCTGCGTGGTGCCCTTCACGCGCGGCCGCGAGCACGCCACGCCGCCCGGCGAGGTGGTGCGCCAGGTGCGCGCCATGGCTCAAAGCGGATTTCGCGAGGTGCAGCTTCTCGGCCAGACCGTCAGCTCGTATCGTTTTTCCGAGGGCGGGCGAGAGGTTGGATTCGCCGATCTCCTGCGAGAGGTAGCATCGGTGGACGGCATCGAGCGCATTCGCTTCGTGTCGCCCTACCCGCTCGGCTTCACCGCCGAGGTCATCGCAGCCATGGCCGGTCTGCCCAAGGTGTGCAAACACGTGCATCTTCCGCTGCAGTCGGCCTCGGATTCGGTCCTTGAGCGCATGCGGCGAGGCTACACGTTCGGTGTGTATAGCGACCTGGTGCGAGCACTGCGCGAGGCCATGCCCACCATTGCCATCACCACCGATCTGATGGTCGGCTTCTGCGGCGAGAGCGAGGCCGAGTTCGAGGACACGCGTCGTGCGGTGGCCGACCTGCGCTTCGACAATGCCTTCATGTTCGCCTATTCAGAGCGCAAAGGAACGCTGGCAGCGCGCAAGTTACCCGATGACGTTCCGGCGGAAGTGAAACAGCGGAGGCTGGCCAAGGTCATCGAAGAGCAGCGCAGGCTGACCTCCGAGATCTACGCTGCCCAAGTGGGCCAGCGCGTGCGCGTGCTGTGCGAGTCACCCTCGCGAAAATCGCCAGCGGAGCTACTCGGCCGCACTGACAATTTCCGCCCGGTCATCGTGAGCGCAGGCGCGGCCGTAGGAGACCTCGTGGACGTGGTTATCGATCGCGTGGGTCCAGCGACGCTGTACGGTCGGCCGCTTCGCGAAGGGGCCCCCCATGCATGACGGTGAACGAGACGGCAAGCAAGTCGCGGTGAGCTTCGTGTGCATGGGAAACATCTGCCGTTCTCCAACGGCCGAAGCGGTCATGCGCCACCTGGTCAGCGAAGCCGGCCTGAAAGACGCAATCGCCATCGACAGCGCGGGAACTGGCGAGTGGCATGTGGGCGAAGAGCGCGACCGGCGCAGTCGGGCCGTGGCCAAGCAGCGGGGCATGCCGATCACCGGACCGGCCCGCCAGTTCGTACCTTCCGACTTCGACCGATTCGATCTCGTGCTCGCGCTCGACGAAGAGAATGCACGCGATCTGCGGCGTCTCGCGCCCACCGACCAGGCGCGTGCAAAAATTCGCCTACTGCGCGAGTTCGATGCCAGTGCACCACAGGGCGCAGAAGTTCCCGATCCGTACTACGGTGGCCCCGAGGGCTTCGACCAAGTCTTCGACATCTGCCTCGCGGCCTGCCGCGGACTTCTCGAACACCTGCGACGGAGCTATCAACTCCAGAGCTTGGAGACATGATCCGTGATGCTGTCGTCCCCGCGGTCGAAGCGGCGCTGGGCAGCGCGGTGGTGGCCTGGCAGGGCGTATCTGGCGGCGACATCAACGAGGCCCACGAGGCGCACCTAGCCGACGGCCGCTGGGTGTTCGTCAAGAGCAACCGCGAGGCCCCTGCCAACATGTTCAAGGCCGAAGCGCGCGGGCTCGATTGGCTCGGGCAAGCCCATGCCTTGCGAGTGCCCGAGGTCATCGCGCAGGGGCAAGATTTTCTCGTGCTCGAATGCATCCGGCCCGGCCGGCGCAAGCCCGACTTCGACGACCTGCTCGGCCGCGGACTGGCCGCGCTTCATCGTGCAGGCGCGCCAAGTTTCGGCCTGGACCACGACAACTTCATTGGGCGGCTGCCGCAGTCGAACCAGCCACTTGCCACCTGGGCCGAGTTCTACCGTGAGCGCCGCTTGCTGCCGCAACTCCGTCTGGCCGTGGATGGACGACGGGCCAGTGCGGCCCTGCGGCGAGGGTTCGACCCGCTGCTTGCACGCCTGGAAGAGCTCGTCGGGCCCCCCGAGCCGCCCGCGCGCCTGCATGGCGATCTGTGGGGCGGCAACGCCATGGTCGACGAGCAAGGCAGGCCTTGCATCATCGATCCGGCTGCTTTTGGCGGCCATCGCGAAATCGACTTGGCCATGATGCGGCTCTTTGGCGGTTTCGGCCCGCGGGTCTTTTCTTCCTACCATGAAGCCTTCCCGCTGCCGCCTGGCCACGAGGCGCGCGTTCCGCTCTACCAGCTCTACTTCCTGATGGTGCACGTGAATTTGTTTGGCGGCTCCTACGTTGCTTCGGTCGAGCACACCCTGGCTAGGGTATGTTCCTAGCCCCAACCGCGACTTGGTCCGCAACGAATGAAGCCACGACGTTCTCCGCACAGCTTTGTCTACCGCGCTGGCATCGGCCTCGTGGGAACGCACATCACGTGCGATGCTGCGGGATTTGCCAGCGATTTGATCTTTCTCTCCCATGCACGTTCCTTGGCGCCGCGCGGCCCAGGGGCGCTGTCCGGGACACGAGCGGGCCGGCGACAGATCGTGACCACCGATCAAACCCTCCGCTTACTTGGCGACGCGGGGGAGAAGTTGCGCTCGCGCACACTGCCCGCAGCCTTCGGCCGCCCCTTCAACCTCGGAGATCATCGTATCGAAGTTGTGCCCACCGGCTATCTCCCGGGCGCGGCCGCGCTCCTGTGCGAAGGCGACGAGCGTCGGATCTTCTACCTGGGCGCCTTCTGTCCCGAGCCGCTGGTAACCGGCGTCGAGGCCAGCGAGGTTCGGCGAGCGGACGCCGTCGGCATCGATGCCAGCTTCGGCGACCCCCGCCTGATTTTTCCACCGCGCCAGGAAGCCATCGCTTCTGTGCGCGACTTCGTGCAAACAGCCCTCGGCGAGGGACAAGCGCCGGTGCTGCTGGCGTCGCCCTTTGGCGCGCTGCCAGCCGTAGCGCTTGATCTTGCCCAGGCTGGACTGGCCCTGCGCGCGCATCCGCGCATCGCCGCAGTCCTTTCGCGCCTGCGCGGCGCCTGTGAGAGCTTGCCTACGCCGACGCGATTCGCCGGCCGGGTCGCGAAGGGTGAGGTGCTGCTCTGGCCGCCCGAGGCACGGGATGCGTCCAACCTGGCGGCGCTCGACAATCTTCGTCTTGCCCTGGTTTCCGGCTCTGCCGCGGATCCCAGGGTGCTCGATCGCATGCGCGTGCAGCATGGATTTGCCTTGACCAATCTACCCAGCGCCGCGGAAATCGCCGTTGCCATAGAAGCCACTGGGGCCAGAGAAGTGGCGCTCTTCCACGGCGGTGCCGAACCCTTGGCCGCGCTCCTGCGCGAACGCGGCCTCGACGCCTATGCACTGGGTCCGCCCCACCAAATGACGCTCCCAGGCGGCCAGTGACCTGGCCTCTGTGTTTTCCTCCCTACCATCGTCGACACAAGCGGATCCCAGTTTCTCAGGAGGGGGTGGAAGTAAAGCGCGTTTGGGGCTAAGACTATCTTCGTGTTCAATCTCGGATTTGGCGAAATCGCCGTCGTGCTGGTCGTCGCCCTGATTTTTCTTGGGCCCAAGATGCTGCCCGAGATCGCCACGGGTCTCGGCAAGATCATCCGCGAGATCCGCAAGGCGACGGCGGACATCCGCCAGGACATCGAGCTGGACGACATGATACGCAAGCCGTTGCAGGAGCTGCGCGACGCCGCGACCCTGCCGCCCGAGGAGCTCAAGCGGCGCGACGAAGCCAAGGCAGCCCTGCGCAGGGCGGCGGAGGAAGACGCGAGCCGCAAGCAGCGCGAGGCCAAGGCGGCTGAGGAAAGCCGCCAAAAACAACAGGAAGCAGAGGCCGAGGCGCAGCGCCAGCAGCGCGCGAATCAGGAACTGGCCAAGGCAGCCGCGGCCCTGCCCAGGCCCTCTGGCCCATCCGATGTGGTGAGCGCAGGTGGAACGATGATCGCAAATCCACCACCGACCAACGACATCCGCACCTTGACCCCTCTACCCGAACTGCGTTCTCCGGGCCCCGTGCTCACCGCGCATCCGCCGCGGCTTCCGCCGCCACCCCGGCCGCCCTTGCCGCTGCCCCGACCAGCCCCGTCCGTCGCAAAGCCGGCCGTGCCAGCGGATGCAACGGTCATCGACGTGCAGGCGCAGCTCAGCGCTGCCGCCGCCGCGCAAGCGACGCTGGCAGGCAGGTCCACACCCGCCTCGCAGAAGCAACCGATCCTGCCACAGAAGCGCACACCGGAAGGAAAGAAGGACTAGGTCATGGCAGAGCAAGAAGCTGACGTGACCGTCGTAACCCCGCAGCACAGCGAGGATCCTTACCTCTCGGGAACAGTCAGCCCGCCCCAGCTCAGCGGTGCGACGTCGCCCAGCACTGAGCCCGGCCGGCCTGACGAGAAGCGCATGTCCTTCCTCGAACATCTCGTCGAGCTGCGCGTGCGCCTGCGCAATGCCGCGCTGGCCTTCCTGGTCGCAATGATCGCCTCATTCATCTTCGTACAGCACTACTTCGACTGGCTTACACGGCCGGTTCGGCGCGGCTTACGCGACGCCGGACACGAGATGAATTTCTACGCCAAGAGCCTGACCGAGCCATTTTGGGTCTATATGAAGCTGGCCATTGTGGGGGGCCTGCTCATCTCGGCGCCCTTCATCTTCTGGGAATTGTGGCGTTTCGTTGCACCGGGGCTGTATCGCAAGGAGCGCCGCATCGGCGTCCTCATCGCCGTGGCGACGGGCGTGTGTTTCATGGGCGGCGCGGCATTCTCGTATTCCTTCATGTGCGAACCGGCCGCCTACTACCTGACCAAGCTGTGCACAAGCTTCGCGGGCGATCTTCCGTTCAAGCTCGACACCATGTTGATGATGGACGAGGTCGCCAACTTTCAGATGATGACCCTGGCGGGTTGCGGGCTGGCCTTCGAGCTGCCGGTCGTGCTTTCTATCCTGGGTTGGATTGGCCTCATCAGCAGCCGCGGTCTACTCAAATTCAACAAGTACGCCATCGTGCTCGCCTTCGTGGTAGGCGCCGTACTCACGCCGAGCACGGATCCCTTCACCCAGACTCTGTTGGCGGTACCGATGTTCGGCTTGTACAACATTTCCATCTTGGTGGTCTGGATGATGGAGCGCGCGCGGCGCAAGCGCGAGGCCGCCCTGGACGCCGCTACGTGATCTTGTACCAGCCCAGCATGGCTACCGAGGCGACCGCCACCCACACGATGGCAGTGTTGCGCGTCGATTGGCCGTGCGCATCGCCGACCTGGACATCGATCTCGTCGAAGCGGCGCATGATTTCCTCCGTCCCCGGCTGACGAGACATCAACTCTTGTTCGACGCGCAGCTTGCGCACCTCGGCCGTGCCGGGGCCAAAGCAGTAGTACACCGCGGGCAGGAATCCCAGGACCAGCGCGAAGACCAGGCCGAGAAAGGCACGCTTAGCCGGCTTGCGGCGAAGATCTCCGACATGGAAGCCTGCGGCCTGCGCCTCCATCTTGTTCACCACTTCGCGCACCGACGAAAGACACTTCCGGCATCCCGAGGCCTTGGACTTGTCGTAGTAGAGCCCGTGCTGAACGCACCTGACCAGGTTGAGGTTCTTCGGATCTTCGTCCATGGCGACGCCTGAGCTCGCCCCCATGCCCAGCTCGCGCAGGGATCCCGCCGAGCCTGAGGAGCTGCTGCGTGCGGCGGCAGCGGGGATGTCTTCGTCCGAAGCGGCACCGCGGTCGCCTCGCGCTAGCTCTAACTTGGGTCCAGGTGTGACGTCGAGAGCCAGTCCGGAGGCAGAAGGATTCCTCTGACCGGGTGGCGAGGGAGTCGCGGAGTGTTGTTTGGGCCGAGCCGCGGTGCCAAGCACGGGGGTGGAGGTGCGTTTGGGTTGGAAAGGATCGGGAACCCCGGCCTGCACCGAGGCCGGGGAAAGGCCCGGAGCTATGGCCCCATAGGGATCGCCTGAGGACGTCGATCCGACCGAGGGCATGCCGAATCCGTTAGCGCCTGGCTGCCCGAGCTGGGGTGACGCTTGCCCAGGGTCGGTCCCCAGCACCGCGGACGCGCCTGGCCATCCACTACCGGGGGCAGGAGTGGCCATGTTGGGCCGGGGCGCTGTCGAAGGCGGTACGGGCGAAGCCTGAGAGAGCGGCACGCGCGACACCTGGCTGGGTGAAGGCGCGTGGCCCTGGGGCCGCCCGCCCGAGGCCCGAATGACCGTCACAGCCCCGATGGACTGCAGGTGGCGAACCAACGCCTGCGCCTGCGCCTGTTCCAGGCTCTGACCGGCGCGCAGGTTCTTGGCCGAGATGGCCTTCGCCACCGTGGCCAGCGGTACGCCATGCTTCGCCGATAGCGCGGCCGCCAAGCGCGTCTCGCCCGCGGCACTCGGATCGGAAGCCCCCACCACCACCACGTCGAACAGATTGCCGGGCATGTTGATCAGTATATCGGGGTCAGGTCATCTACCAAACAACCGAAGTGTCTCCCTGGTCCCACCATAGCCGCAGGAGGTCGTAGCGGTGGTCGCGAACCTGGCCGTGGTGGGTCGAACAAGAAAATGGACCCAAAAACTTGACCAGAAACCAGCACGCCACAGGATGAGAGAATGCTGAGTGCCGCCTGCCACGAGTCGCTGCCGCCGCCGCCCGCGGAGTCGGCTCCGACTTCCTATTCGTTTCGCCGGCTTGCTGTCGCATTCGATAACGATGACCGCCGAGGGCAGAACCCGCGCCGACAGCGCCGCATTGTCCCGACCGTGACCTTGCCTGCCTACAGCCGCATCGTTTTTCGAGCAGGCGCAGTGTCGATTCGCTGACTGTACCTGGTCCGAAGCTGTAGCCGGCGGTGCCACCCGTGCCGGTCACCAGGGTAGCGTTGAGGTTGCTGCCCGAGTTGTCGGTGAGCGTCGAGCCGCTGGTTTGGTCGCACGGGTTATAGATGACAAGTCCAGACGCCGACACAGTCGCGTCGCCGGTGCCGCCCGGTGCCGGTGCCGCGCCCCCCCAGGGTTCCCATTACAATCGTCTCCGTGGAAGGATGGCCGCCAAGAACAGGGCGGGGAAGATGAGTAGGGACCTGTTCGCTGGCGCTGCACCGCCAAGCGTGCAGCTGCAGCCGGTCTGGGTGTTGGTCCTTGTCGTGCTGCCGGGCTGGCCGCCGCTGCCCGCACTGCCGGAGCGTCCGGTTCCTCCCGCCCCGCCGCTCGCGTTGCCGCCATAGCCGCTGCTCGCATTGCCACCGCTCCCCGCACTTCCCACCGCTCCACCGCTTGAGCTTTCACCCGCCCCGCCGTTGCCGCCCGCTCCGCCCTTCGCGTTACCGCCACCGCCGCTACCCGCACCACCGCCCGCGTTGCCGCCGCTGCCCGACCTTCCACCCATGCCGTCACCTAACCCGCCACCCGCGCCGCCTGCACTGCCGTCGCTACCCGCGCTGCCACCCGAGCCAGGGTTGATGGCGGCGTCGGGATTGGCCGAGGATCCCGTGTAGGAGTCGAGGAAACTGGCCAGCGCGTAGGTGAGGGGCGCGTTCCAGTTGATCGCCACTTCATTCAATTCATAGTCGTTCACGTCGTCGGTCCAGTTGGTGGCGCCGTTCTTGTTGCCGCCGGGGGCCTGCGTGGAGGTGTTGTTGCCACCGCCCACCAGAAGTCCCGGCCAGGGATTGTCGATACCGTCGGACTGCGAGGGCCGATGGTGGGGATGCATGGGTGGGTCGATACCGATGCCCGTGACTTGCGAGCGGTTGTAGTAGTTGCGACCAAAGATCCAGCTAATCTGATCGACACAGGTATCGAGGTAGTCGGCCTTGGGCGCAAGGCGATTCGCCACCTGAAGCAACATGCAGGTGCGCGCCACCGAACCATTCGACCCCCAGTAGTACTGGCCCGATTTGCCGGACAAGGCACGCCCGTATCCGCTGTTGTTCCGATTGGTGACCAGGGTGTCCGCAGCTGCGGTCAGAGCTTTCTGGATTGCGGTCACGGTGGTGCTGTTGCGGCCCGCGCGCTGGGACTGAAGGTAGACGTACATGCCCAAGTTCTTGAGGTTGCTCCAGTCGAAATCCGAATCGACGTAAGTCGTGGTCCCAGCGTTGAACTTCGCCGCGCGGGTTTCGAAGTCGGTCAGCGCCGCGGCGTCGCCGGTGGTCTCCCACATCTCCGCCGCAGCCCACAGCCGGTCGTCTGAATCTGTAGTGGTGTAGGCCCCCGTGGAAGTCGGATCGGTCACGGTCTGGTTGGCGGTGTTTCCTACCAGATAGGCGTAGGAAACCTTGGCTGCAGCCAGGCACTGGTCGGCGAACGACGGATCGTACGGCTTGTAGATGCGCGCCGCCTTGGCCAGCATGGCCACGAAGTCGGCGGTCGCGGCCGAGCCCCAGGGCACGAAGTAGCGGGTCTGCAGATCCTTGTCGGGCAGGACCCAGTAATCGATGTCGGTTCCCCCGTCGGGATGGGGCGCATCGAAGGTCAGCGAGGTCAGCTTGTGCGAAACGCGCCCATCGGTGGCCGAGTACTGCATCTTGAGCACCCATTCGAGCTCCCAGCGAAGCTCGTCGAGATAGTCAGGAAGAGCGCCGCCGGTCTCGGGGATGGGCCAAGAATAGGTGGAAAGCACCGAGGAATACTCCTCCCACGCGGCGAGAAGCGATCCCAGCGTGATGCCGGCGTTCACGATGTACTTGCCGTAATCGCCAGCATCGTGCCAGCCCTTCTGACCGTCCCGCTGGGTTCCGGCGGTACCGATGTAGTCGAGATGTGCGTCGTCCATGTGGCAGGCGTCATGCGCGTAGCTCTGCCCACCAAAGGCAAATGAAACCGCGGTGTTGCAACGCCAGCCGTAGAAGCCAAGCATGGTCGCTACGAAGGCGTCGCGGTACACGTCATTGCCGATGGGAAAGGTTACCGAGCGTCCCACGCTTGCGACGTCGACGTAGAACTTCCCGGTTTCGGTGAGCTGGGTGAAATCCGCAACTACGATGCTCTGGCCGGTGTCAGGGTCGGTCTTTGCCGCACTCGCGCTGCCGGTGTAGGCGACGGAGCCATCCGCGTCGCGCTTGACCGTGAAGGCGGTGGCGGTAGCCGTGATGGACGCCCGCTTCACCCGTCCAGGCAGATAGCCGATGGAACTGACCTTGACGTCGGAATCGGCGGCCTGGCCCGGCAGTGGACTGAACGCGGCAAGGGCCGACACGAGAACGAACGGGCACAGGCGCATAGGAACCTCCGGGAAAAACGAGCGACCGCGTGACGATACTCCTCCGGCCGCACGGGTATGAACACGATTCACGCCAGCGATGTGCAAATCAATCTTGGCACCAAGTGTCCATCCACCTGGATGGGCCCGCAATCGCGGAGCGCTACTTGCGTTTCGAGAGGGTGACGTGAACGAAGGTTTGGTTGAGGAGCTGGTAGGCGATCTCGCCGAAAGTCATCGGACCTTGCAGGGAGCCGGTGCGCCGCCCTTCCAGTTCCCCGTACAGGTAGTTATACACGCAATTGCAGCAGAACACGGTCTGGCCGAGGTCCCGCGGAATCGCCGTCGTGAATCGCTGCGCGTAGTCCCCGACCAGCTTGGCCTGCCGGTAGGTCACGCCCTCGAATACCGGTGCAAAAAAGGAGAGCTTGTTGCTCGGGATGTCGATCGACCGGATAGAGACATTGCACTTGGTGCCGTTGTAATTGGCCACGAGAGGCAAGCGGATATCAAGCGGCGTCCGAGCCATGGTGTCGCCGATGCTGGTGGTTTTGCCATCGACGATGCATGTGCTCGCCTCGAACCCAGTCGTCGGAAACTGAATATCCAAGCCATCGCCCTGCTCGAAGATATTCACGATGCCAATCTTGGCCTGGTATTCGTGTGGCAGTTCGACGTGCATGGCCACGCCCTTGGTGTCTAGAACTTCGCCGGCCGGTCCCGCAAAGACCTTGGGTGCGAGCTTTCCGACGTCATCCAGGTGGGTGCCGGCGATCCAACCCGCTACGACCTTGAGAAACAGGTTCTCGAAGGAAGGGGCCTCCATCGCGAACAATCGGTGCACCGCCGAGAAGGCGGGCAGAATCACAATCGTGTAGCCATTCTCCGGGCTATCCAGGCCAATGCGCGAAATGGTCTGCTCGTCGTAGACGTCGACACGAACCTTGCGTGCGAGCTCGGGCACCTCCGTGACGAAGACGTGCGTACGCGAAAGCTGACCTCCCTCGGGGGTCATGAAGTAGGGAATCGTGCCGCCTATCCAATTGCCCTTGGGGAGCGAACGCAAAAGGCTCTCGTCCCCAGCTAGGATGACGGGCGACTTCCCGGCCACAAGGGCTTTCACTTTATCGATCGAGGCGAACATGATTCTCCCTAGCTAGCTGAACAGTTTTTGAAGATCACCGCCCAGAAGGTGTTGGTATTTCTGGAAGAATGTACGAACTTGCCTGGTCAGCAGAGGCAACTTCGCTGGGTCGCGTTTCCACTGCAAATTCAAATTGAAGACGAGCATGCCCGCGGCGGCGTAGCTGAACTCGTGGGAGACCGCCCCCTCGATCAGCCTGGACCAAACCGGATGCGTCTCCAGGGGTAGCTCTGGGACAGGCGTGAGCGCGATGGGGGTAGAATGTCGGTCGTATCGGCGGGGAGACTCGGCCACAACTTGACTCCGTGTTGGTGCGGGGCACCCCACATCAACGGCAGGGAGATGGGCCAGCTTGAGGGGAATGACGGAGCCTGCTCAACACAGGTGCCCGCGCTGCGCCATAGGGTTGACGTCGGGGTTGACGTGCCGGAAAGGCAAACGACAGCTCGGGCAAGAGGACTATGCTTCGCCCATGAGCGACGAACACGAATCCACCAAGCACGATGGCATCCACTCCTCGCGCATGGGAAAGTTCATTCAGACCTATTCGAGCTTCCTATCGACCTTCGTCATCGGCGTGGCCGGCCTGGTGGCCACGTCGATCTGGCAGTACCGGCAGTCCCAAACCGCGCTCAGGCAGGCCGAGTCCGAGCAGAAGATCGCGGCCACCAAGGCGGACAACGAATGGCGGATCGCACGGGCCGAGATCTTGGCCAAGAACCTGAACGTCCTTTCGACCCAGGGCGCGAATACAGCGGATCAGCGTTTCGGCGTGCTGCTCTCGCTGACCCGTGGGGCCATCCTGGATTCCGAATTGGCCGTCTCCTACGCGCTCGAGCTGGGCAAGGACAACGCCAAATACATGCACGATGTGCTGGCCGCCACCGAGCACAAGAACTACCAGCAGCTCGGGCAGGCCTTCAGACTCACATGCTTGCAGCGCTACGGAGTCAAGCGCGAGGCCGACGTCTGCAAAGACGACAAGCTGGCTGCCCGTTCGGAGGCCATCGCGGACTTGCTGCATGAAGAGCAAGACGCCCTGGATGCCGCAGGCGACAGCAAGGCGATGACGCAAGGACCGCTGTCGCTTCTGCGCAGCGACCGCGAGGTCCAGGCATCGGTGGCCAGGCTGGCGTGGCTCTTTGAGCCCTACCTGCAGGATCTCTACGAAAAGAAGCAGTGGAAAGAGATCGCGCACTTCGAGGCGAGCTCGTCTGGGGCGAGGTTGGTCGCGGCCATCGTGCTGGCCACCGCGCGCACCGGAGAGCTCGCTGGCGTGGGAGAATCCGCCGACATCGAGAAGTTCCACGCCGAGCATCGCAAGTGGCTGGGCGAATACCTCCTAGGCAAGGCCTGCGACCCGGAATGCAGGGCTAAGCTATTCGATGTCATGCTGAGCGTGTACGGTGAGTCGGACGGCGACTACGACGAGACCATGCGGCACCTGCTCTCTTTGCCCCGAAGCGAATCCGGACCCGCGCTGGGCAAACTGCACACGCGCCTTCTATGGTGCCAGGTAGACAACGAGGACCTCGAGCTATTCCGCGATCACGTTCTCGTGCCTAGTCTCACCGACATGCTTGCGCGCCCGAAGCCCGACGCGACGGCTATCGAGGAGCTGCTTGCCTTCCTGGCCATGACCCCCGATCCGACCGATGGCCCGACACTGGCTGCCTGGAAGGCCATGCTGGCAGCCCTGCCCAAAGCCGGCGAGCACTACGAACGCGCGTTTACCAAGCACCGCCTCGTGGTCAAACACGAACGCGCCAACCCGCCACCCATGGTGAAGAAGGCCAGCTTCTGCGGCATGGCAGAGTCCGCGTCAGAGGCCGCCAACGAGTAGCGTCTTGCGTGCTAGGCTAGGTTTCACCCATGCCACGGCCCGCACGACCCGCGACCCTTGAACGACTGAAAGCTATCGTCGGCCCGTCAGGTTTTTCCGTCGATCCCGACGAGCTTGCTCCGCATCTGAGCGAGTGGCGCAACCGCTTCGTGGGTAAGACGCCACTTCTGCTCAAACCCGTAAGTCCTGAACAAGTCGCCGCCATCGTGCGTATCTGTGCCGAAGAAGAAGTGGGCATCGTGGCACAAGGCGGAAACACGGGCCTGGTGGGCGGACAAATCCCACGGCCCGAGGGCGGCGACCTTCTGCTCAGCATGAGCCGCATGAACCGCATACGCGACGTGGACCCCGTCGACAACACCCTGGTGGTCGAAGCCGGTTGTACCCTGGCCGTAGCCCAAGAAGCCGCGACCGGCGTCGATCGCCTGCTCCCGCTCAGCCTGGCCGCCGAAGGCACCAGTCAAGTGGGCGGCAATCTGTCGACCAACGCCGGCGGGATCCACGTTCTCCGCTACGGCAATGCCCGCGACTGCGTACTCGGCCTCGAGGTCGTCACGGCCGATGGCCAGATCTGGAACGGCCTGCGCGCCTTGCGCAAGGACAACACCGGCTACGATCTGAAGCAGCTCTTCGTCGGCGCCGAAGGCACGCTCGGCATCATCACCGCGGCCGTGCTCAAGCTCTTTCCGCGCCCGCGCCAGGTCGAAACCGTGCTGGCCAGCACCACCGATCCCGACCAGGTGCTGGCCTTGCTGGCCCTGGCTCGCGACCTGACTGGCGACGGGGTCTTCGCGTTCGAGATGATCTCGCGCTTTGCCCTGCAACTGGTGTTACGCCACATCCCCGGGACCTCGGATCCGCTGTCAGCGCCCGCGCCCTGGTACGTGCTAGCGGATTTCACCGTGGCGCGGGATGTGGCCGAAGCGTTCCTGGCCGCAGCTTTCGAGGGGGGGCTCATCGAGGACGCGGTCCTGGCCGGCAGCTCGGCGCAGGCCAAGGCGCTGTGGAAGCTGCGCGAGTCCGTATCAGAATCGCAGAAGCACGAAGGCGGCAGTATCAAGCACGACATCTCCGTGCCCGTCTCGCGTATTCCGGCCTTCATGCGCGAGGCTCTGGCCGCAGCGGAAAAGCTGATCCCGGGCGTCCGTCCCGTGCCCTTCGGCCACGTGGGCGACGGCAACCTGCATTTCAACTTCACCCAGCCCGTGGCCATGGACAAGGAAGCCTTCCTCGACCAGTGGGAAGCCCTGAACCGGGTCGTGCACGACATCGTGGTCGCCCACGGCGGCTCGGTCAGCGCCGAGCACGGCATCGGCGTGCTCAAACGCGAAGAAGGCCGCCGGTACAAGAGCGCCGTCGAGCTGGATCTCCTGCGCCGGATCAAACAAGCCCTGGACCCCAAGGGCATCATGAATCCCGGCAAGGGAATCGTGTAGGGTGGCCGGAACCGCGGCCATCCCCGCTCAGAAGTAGAGAAAGGATCCCGAAATTCCCAGGGAAGATGACTTCAGACGATAGCCGGTGTCGGGCTGATCGGATGAGTTCTTCATGGATGCCGAGAGGGCGCCGGTTGCAACGAGAGCGAGCCCGATGGACCACTCTGGCCCGATTGCCCAGTCGTACCCACCAAAGACGCCGCCGGCCGCGCTGGTCCCGTTCATCGTGCTGTCATCCGCGTGATTCTTGACGCTGGTGACGCCCAAGCCCCCGGAAAGACCGACATGCCATCCGTCCGAGGGATTGGGGTACCAATCGACCAGCAGACCAAGGACTGCGAAATTGGCATCGGCCTTGGACGAAGCCGTCAACGATTGCCCGTTCGAAGTCACGGTTTGGCCCTCGAAAGGACCTCCCTTGAAGGTCGTGGTCACACTGGAGCCTTGAATTGTCCCCGCCAAGACCACTCCACGCGCGACATTCCCGCCCATCGCAATCAACGAATTTGAGCCCAGGCCGGAAAAGGACGCGGTTCCCCTAGGACCGTTGCCACTGAGATTCACATCACTGAACCCACTGCCAATCCGCAGGTAGAACCCGCCTCGCGTCCAATTGCTGGCACAGTCACGTGCGCGGATCCTGGGGGCCACGGGTGCCGGGGGCATCGGCGAGATCCCCGTCGATGTGGATGCCGGCGCGGCGACGGGTGAGGCGTCGAGAGCAGTCGGCGCTACGGGGGCGGCCAGCGCAGTTTGCACGGGTGAAGGGGTCTCGGCCTGAGCTCCCGGCGGCGGCAACGGCGGAGCTGTTTGCGGTTGATTCTCCAGGTGATCGTTGGCAACGGCGGAAGACGGCGAGAGCGGTGGTGCCCAGGTAGTCGTTGTCTGCGCAAGCGCCAGCGACGTGGACGTGGACATGAACGTTAGGTAGGCGGCCAATGTGGAAAGAACTCGAACAGAGTGGCGCATGGTAGCTCCCTTCGCAGGTCAAGACCCTACCTGGTCGAGCCCAGTTCCCGACCGAGGAGTACGCAACGGGTCAACTTCAGGTTGTGCTTCGTTTTCCTGCCATCATTACAACACCGCGACGGCGACGTTGTTGAGTAGAAAATGCATCGAGCGTGACTTGTTGTTTGGGCTGCAGTCGCTGGGGGCCTTGCAAACCAATACAAAGACTATGGCAAAAGACGAGCTTCTGTCGTTACCATGGTGACCGTGCTTGACCTGATTCCAAGGGAGGAGGTCCTGCCCTGGCGTATTGTCGCGGCAGACGTACTCGTGGTCGGTATGGTCGCGCTCTTTGGCTTCTGGGTTGTCGGGTGGCTTGCATCGCGGCCGAAAGTCGGAAGGGGCAGGTGGGTCCTGCGTTACGCATGGATTGGCCTTGCCGCGAGTGTGCTCTTTCTGCGGGGATTCTACGGCCCGCCCATTCGGTTGTTGCTCACGGCAAAGTACGATCGATGCCGGCAGCGCCTGGCGGACCGCTTGGCGAGCTCGCCAGAAGCCCGCGCTTGGAAAGCACTGCATACGATCGAATGGCTTGTGAAGGGTATGCCCGAAGCGGAGATCCCGAGATTCCTCTACCGCGATCTTCTCAGGCTTGGCGAGGACGGAATCCAGCGGTTAGACGACGCGCATCTGATGTTCCGAATGGAGGCGATCGCGCAGGGCTTTACCAATTCAGAGAAGAACGGATGTGGCTCCCAGGGATGGAACTTTCTGGATGTACTTTGGCGGGTCAACCCGCAAGCCCGCGACGTCTGGTTCGACATGATCTTCGATGCGATCATTGCCGAGATCCTCGAGAATCCGCCTGCGCGAGAGGTGAACGAAGAAGAAAGGGCAGAGATCCTGGTGGCGCTTGGTCCCTCTCGCCTCCCACGAATCCTTGCCGACCACCCTGAATCCCGTCGGCAGAAACGCTGCAGCGAAGTGGAAGATCTCTACTCGGCGGCGAGCGCGTTGAAAGGCGCTCGCCGAATGGCGGCGGCCCGACTTCTGGCGGTGGATCCCATAGGGGGAATTGGAGATCTCTGATCTGAGCAACCAGCGGAAAGAGCGGAATCGCAGCGATGACATGGACGCGCCGTTGGCGCAAGGCATTCCATGGGGTGGCAGCCATTCGAGCTCGGCCTTGCTTTCGCGCTAGACTTGGAAGCGTCCACGACCGACGATTCCAGGCCTCAGTCATGTCCATGCAGACACTCACCACAATCCCCGAACAGCAACTTGCCAAAGCTTTGGGTGAACAGACCAGCGACGGCCGGCAAGCGCCAGCGAGCGACAAGCGCGAGGATGGGCTGCGCGCGCTGCCCAAGGCGGACGTGCACTGCCATGCCCTGCTCAACTGTCCGCTTTGGACCTACGAACAGGTCCTGGGCTATAAGTTGCCGCCTCCCCCGCCGCGCTTTCGCGATTTTGGCGAATTCGGCGGTTATCTGGCCACGAATTTGTTCCCTGCCATTCGCACCCTGGACGGGATTCGCGCCCTGCTGCGCGGGGGACTCGAACGCATGGCCGGCGAAGGTGTGGTCTACGCCGAGGCCAGCGTCGATTTGCTCCTGCCCATGCACGTCCAAGCCTCGCCACACGCCGTGATCGAAGTCGTCGCCGAAGAACGCGACCGCATCGCCGGTCGTTTGCGTTTCGCACCTGAGATCGGCATCAACCGGCGCGTGCCACCCGATCGCCTGTGGCCGCTCTTCGAGGCCTACGTGGATTCGGGCGTGTTCTGCAGTATCGACCTCTACGACGACGAACGCGCCGGAGATCTGCGCGAGTTTCAACGATTCTTCCGGCTGGCGCGCGCACGCGGCTTGGCTCTCAAGGCCCACGCGGGCGAATCCTGTGGGCCCCAGCGCGTGCGCGATACGCTGGAAATCCTGGAAGTGGACGCCATTCAACACGGCATCGCCGCAACAGAAGATGCCAAGCTGTTGGAAGAGCTGGCCCGCCGAGGAACCCAGCTCAATCTAGGCCTGGCTAGCAACATCGCCCTGGGCGTGACCGGCTCTTACGAAGATCATCCCATTCGCACCTTGCTGGCCGCGGGCGTGAACGTGGCGTTGGGCACGGACGATTTCGCCATCTTCGGCGCGGGTCTGTGCGAGGAGATTCTTCGCTTGCGCCGCTCGGGCATGCGGATGCGCGACCTGGCCAAACTGCGGCTCGGACCACCTGTTTCGACTCAGGCCGGAATCGCCCACGACCCACGACGATGAAGGCCACCGCCCTGGGCTAGTCGCCTGACAACTCGTCGTTACTGTCGGCCGAGGACGCGAATCGATAGCCGATGCCGCGCACGGTTTCCACGTAGGCACCCGCCAGCCCCAGCTTTTCCCTCAGTCGCTTGATATGGGTGTCCACCGTGCGGGTGTTGTTTTCCGGGCTCGCTTCCCAGACCTCGTCGAGTAAGGTGCCCCGGGTCTGGACGCGTCCACGACGCTGGTACAGCGTCCACAGGAGCTTCATCTCGAGCGGCGTGAGAGTAATTTCCTCGCCGTCGACCCAGGTGCGATGCGCACTTCGGTCCACGCGCAGTCGGCCAAAAACCAACTCGTCTTCGGTCTCGGACTTGGCTCCTGGCATGACCGGCCGCGAGCGACGGAGCACGGCATGTACCCGGAGAATCAGCTCCCTGACACTGAACGGTTTGACCACATAGTCGTCGGCCCCCAGCTCGAATCCCACCACGCGATCGATTTCCTCACTGCGGGCCGTTAGCATCATGACCGGAACTTCGCGCAACGCTGGGTCGGTCTTGAGCTGGCGGCAGATTTCGAGTCCCGAGATGTCCGGTAGCATCAGGTCTAGCAGCACCAGATCCGGCCGTTCCTTTTGCGCAAGGTTCAAGGCCGCCGCCCCGCGATCGGCGGTAAACACCTCGTGTCCCGCTTGACCGAGGTTGTAGGCCAGGATCTGACGAATGTCGCTTTCGTCTTCAACTACGAGGATACGTGCCATGCCAGATACGTTCTACACCTCATTCCGTTCCACGGGCAGGGGGAGGCGATTGCCTGCGCTCGAATACCAACACCTGCGGATCGATGATGGGCGGCAAGAGTAGTCGGTCGAGGCCCAGGTTGGCTTGCAGTACGAAGTCGCTCTGACTTTCGTAGGCCGACCAGTCGCCAGCCGCGAACCTGTGGCGCGTCGTCAGAACGACGTAGAGCTCGACGGAGGCCGTGCGGAAAACCTCGCGTTCGAACGTATTCCGTGGCGGCGGAAAGGAGCACACAACCACCTTGGGCTGATAGCGCGCCAACGCCTGACAAGCCTCCAACTTTTCCACCTCCTCTGGAAATTGGATGGCGTGCGACCAACTCTGGTCATCGGTGGCGCGAACGTGTACGCCCGCGTCCGCAAGAAAACGAGCCAACGTGCCGTCACCGGCCGCGATCTCCAGACACGGGCGATCGCCGATGCGGGTCGCCAGCGCGCCGACCAGCTCTTGCGAGCAGAAGGCATAGATCCCGCGGGGCTCGACCAGCGGCATGAGCAACCGCTTCTGCGTGACCCACGGCCACCACCGGCGAAAGGCGCGCATCGAGACCGGCTTGCGCACAAGGCCGTGCGAGAAGAAGAGCTTTTGTACCAGACGCCCGCTCCACAAACCAAAGCGAACCCGCCCCGAAGATCCGCCAAGAGCCGCTGCCTGAACCGCATGCTGGGCAGAGAGAAGGGCCATGCGGGCACGAACGATGGATGGCAACGCGCTGGCCAGAACCTTGGGATTGTTGTGGCTCTTCTGTATCCGCCGCTGCCAGGGCGCGGCCTCCTCGCGAGCGCGCAGGACAAAGGCTTCGATATCTTGGGGGCGATGGCTGGCCGTGGCAGCGACCAGGTTCTGTCCCACGCTTTCCCACTCCTCGGGAAAGCGCTCGATAAGAGCATCGAGGGAGGCGTCGTTGACCGCATCCAGCTTCATGACCTAGTCCAGCTTCATAACCTAACATGCACCGATCCTTCGCGGGGCTGCCTCACTGCGAGGTTGCTCCCAGTCCCAGTATCCAATCGGAGATGGTCAGGTACTCGGAACTGTCCGTGGCAAAGCGTTGGCCCCCCCCATGACCGGCACTGGTGGCCTGAATCAGCAAACTGCTGTCGGTGGGATGGCCTGGCGTCACCAGGGCCGCGACCGTGGCTCGGTCCAGCCGCGCGTCGCCCGTGAGCACGAAGTAGGTGTTCGAAGCCTGGCCACTTGCTGAATGGCAATCCGAGCAGTCGCGCTCGAGAATGGGATACACGAGTTCTTCGAACGCAAGATCCGCGGCTTGCGAACCGTCCGCTTGGTCGCCGCCATCACGAGGCGCCGGCCCACGATGGAAATCGACGCAGCCGGCGATCGAGACCACGGCCGCGAAAAGCAACACCAAGAACCCTCTAGAAAGCATAGGAAACCGTCAGCCGAAAAAGATCGTCTGGTCGTTCATCGACCTTCTCGAAGTTCCAGAAGTAGGCCAGGCTGGCTTGTGCACCCGCGTATTCTACGACCAGCGCAACGTTGTGGTGCGAGCCATCGTTCGCGTCGGCCCGGCTGGCGTCGTAGAAAAGGCCGGCCCGATTGTCGAAGGTCGCCAAACCGCTGCGCGCCTGGAAGTAGAGCCAATCTCCCAGATAGGCACGCAGCCAGACGTAGTCGGCGAAGTGGAAGTACGCCCCTGCGCCTGCTACGGCGTCAGGTTTGCCATAGCTTTCATCGGCAGAAATGTATGCTCGCACGG
>Ga0265342_10001695_pt1 | contig 20207 bp, 17 predicted proteins | sample 4CB327metaG_FD_203125 | JGI IMG/M metagenome (GOLD analysis project Ga0265342, IMG submission 203125) | Rhizosphere microbial communities from Carex aquatilis grown in University of Washington, Seatle, WA, United States - 4-CB3-27 metaG | ecosystem: Host-associated > Plants > Roots >... | reverse complement strand
TGCGGCGCTGATCGATCCGCGCCAATTCGAGATCATGACCGCGCCCCACGCTGGGGTGGTGGTGATCCAGGGCGGCGCGGGCAGCGGCAAGACCACGATTGGGCTGCACCGTCTTGCTTACTTGAATTTCGTGTACCCCGAGAGATTTCCAGCCAAGCGCATGGTGGTGGTGACCCAGGGAACCGCTCTCGCGAGCTACATCGGCCAGGTCTTGCCAGCCCTTGGCGTTCCCGGCGTACGCGTCCTGACTTTCCAGGAATGGGCAGAGAGGGAATTGCAGCGGGCGATTCCGTGGCTGCGCGCCACCATCACCGACGAGGTTGTCCCCGCGGTGACCCGGGTGAAGAGCCACCCCGCCTTGCTGCACGAGCTGGAGCGGCGTGCCCGATCGCCGAATGCCAAGCGGGGCAAGAGCGCGGTGGTCGAGCTGTGGGCGGATCTACTGACCGATCGCAAGCTATTGATGTCGCTCATGCGCCAAGATGAAGAGATGCGCGTGTCCGAGGCCGATATCGACGAGGCCCATCGCATTCTCGTGACCCGGGTCAGTGCCATCGTCAGTCGCGATCCCCGCGAGTTGCCGCCGGAGGAAAAGAAACCGTCGCGGGCGAAAAGCCGGGCGGCGGCGCGGGCGCACAAGGAAGAGCTGGACGATATCCAGGCCTGGACCTCGCTGGGGCAAGGCGAGGGGGCGAAGAAGAAGACGGTGGATGACGAGCTGCCCGAGCACGTGCGCCGCGTGGAGGCGGAGCGCGACGAGGTCGACGACGACGAGAATGTGCGCGGCGAGATCGGCATCGATGGGCAGCGAACCGAGGACGATCTGCCGATCCTGGACGTGGACGATCTGGCGATTCTCCTGCGTGCCAATCAACTGCTGCGCAAGCCGGAGACCCCGCTTTGCCACCTGTTCGTCGACGAGGCGCAGGACTTGTCGCCCATGAAGCTGGCGGCCCTCATCGGGCGGACTGCTCCCACCGGGCACAGGGGAAACTCCGGCCAAATTCCCTCCATAACGCTGGCGGGCGATACGGCCCAGCGGCTCTTTCTCGACAATGGCTTCGGCGACTGGCGCGCGGTGCTCGCTCATCTTGGGCTGTCGGCCGTGGCGATCGAGCCCCTGCGCATCGCCTATCGCTCGACGCGCGAGATTCTGGCCCTGGCTCGCTATGCGATGGGACCCCTGCCTATCGACGTGCCGGCCGAGGCCAAGCGATCGGGTGCGCCGGTCGAGGCATTTCGCTTTTCCGCGGCGGGCGCGGCGGTGGGGTTTCTCGCCGAGGCCTTGCGCGATCTCTTGTTGCGTGAGCCACGCGCCACGGTGGCTTTGCTGGCCCGCTACGCCGAGCAAGCCGATCGCTACTTCGAAGGCCTGCGCCGGGCCGAGGTGGCCAGTCTGCGCCGGGTGCGCGCGCAGGATTTTACCTTTCGCCCTGGCATCGACGTGACCGATGTGCGTCAGATCAAAGGACTTGAATTCGACTACGTGGTTCTTCTCGACGTGAACGCGAGCAGCTACGGCAGCGATGACGAATCCCGCCATCTTTTCCACATCGCTGCCACGCGTGCAGCCCACCAGCTCTGGCTCATCGTGACTGGGCGGCCGTCCGTCCTGATCCCTCGCGACTGCCTGCGCGATTGACGTGACGTGAGCAGAACTTGCGATCCTGCTGTGCGTAGGCCCGGCTTGCTTGTAGTATCCAGCCCTCTTCGCGCCGGGTAGTCGAGCAATGTCACAACCCGCCAATGAAAAGCAACGATCCTTGTCCGGTCTCTCGGACCGCGCCGGCATGGGGCCGCGCTCGCGCGCCCTGGCGGCGAGGCTACTTGGCGACCCTTCGAGCGTCGGCCTCGAGCACCGCATCTTCTGCGGCATCATGCTTCTGGCAGTGGTTACCGGGCTACTTGCGACCGTCCAGAGCCTCTTGCTAGGCACCTCGATGCTCATGGTCGCCTCTGGGATCGTGAGCGGCGTGGCGGGTGGCGTGGGCTACTGGCTCGGGTGCCGCATGCGGCGCTGGCGCCTCCTGCTGGCGCCAATTTTTGTGTTCTTTCTCGTGCTGTTTTCAGCGTCTTGGGTCACGCAGGCGGGCAGCAAGGGAACCATCGGCTATTACTTCTTTCTGCTGGTCTGCTACCAGGTGGTCTTCTTCAAGGGCATCCGCAAGATCGTGTCGCTGCTCCTGACCGCGGCCACCATCGTGACGCTCCTGCTTGTCGAATACGTTGTTCCTACGGACATCCTTCCCTATGCGACTCCGCTGCAGCGATTTGCCGATGTCGCCTTTTCCCTGCCGCTTTGCCTGCTCATGCTGGCGATCTTCATCAACATCGTGTACGGGCAGTACCAGATCGAACGAAACGCGAAGGACGAGCTTCTGCGTATGATGACCGCTGAGAAAGATCGCGTGGAGCGGTCCATGCGCCAAAAACAGCGCCTGCTCACGGTCGTATCGCACGACATCGCCAATGCGCTGACGGTTTTGCAAGGTGACATCTCGCTTGCTCGCATTTCCAAGCAGCCCGAGTCGCCCATCAGCCAGCCCACGCTCGAGCGGATGACCTATGCCTGTGGCAATATCGCGGAGATCATCAGCAGTGTACGCATGATGGAGGCCGTCGAGCAGGGCCTGATTCAGTTCAGTCCACGGGCAGTCGATCTGAAAACGGTATTCAAGAATGCCGAGGTGCTTTTTGCCGAGCGCCTGGCCAAGCGAAGAATCCACATCGAGTTCCCCGAGCTCTCCGCCCAGAATCGATTCGTCATGGCCGACGCGAAGATCCTGGCCAACCACGTGTTCAACAACCTGGTTTCCAATGCCATCAAGTTCTCGTACCCGGACTCCCGCATTGTGGTGACGGTCGGCCGAGAAGCTGACAGAACTACGATTCGAATCAGCGATCGTGGCATCGGCATGCCGCCCGAATTGGTGGCGAGCCTTTTCGATCTCGACGCCATGACGACGCGTCCGGGAACCGACGGCGAACCCGGCACCGGATTCGGGATGCGAACGGTGAAGAACTTCATCGACCTGTTCGGCGGGCAGATCGAAATCTCCTCGACCGACGAGAGCATGCGCCCGGACGATCACGGCACGACCGTGGGCATTCGCCTGGCGAGTGGTTGACGAGTGGTTGATTTTGAATCGCACCCTCGGTTTTCCTGGAGCGTGGACGGCCGAGGCCGTGCTCGCCGCGCTGGCCGGCGGCAAGAGTATGAAGGAGATTCACCACTGCGCCGCCGAGGCCTTCGCTGCTGGCCAAGGCGTGTCGCTAGGCACGGCCCTTGGCTCCTTCGCCTATGGCGACTTGTAAGGGCGGGTTTCAAACCCGCCCCTACAAAGGCGGGTTGTAAACCCGCCCCTACGATCTTCGAGCCGGCTGCTGCTGCGTCAGGCAGTGCAAGGTGCCGAAGCCGAGCACCAGATCCACGGCGTGGATGCCGACCACCGGGCGGTCGCGGAAGAGCTCGCCCAAGATTCCGAGCGCCACGCGATCTGCGGGATCATTGAAAGTGGGCACGATGACCGCAGCGTTGGCGATGTAGAAGTTTGCGTAGCTCGCGGGCAAGCGCCAGTTGCCGTGGAAGAGTGGCGCGGGCACCGGCAGCTCGAGGACATCGGGGCGGGTGCCGTCTTCGAGGCGCACGTCCTTGAGCCGCTCGCGGTTGTCGCGCAAGGGTCGGTAATTGATGTCGTGCTCGTTCTTTTCTTGGATCAGCACCAGGGTGTCGCGGTTCACGAACCGGCACAGATCGTCGACGTGGCCATGGGTGTCGTCACCCACGATGCCGTGGCCAAGCCAGACCACGTTGCGCGCGCCGAGGTAGTCGCGGAAGACCTCGTTATATTCTTCGCGGGTCATGCCGGGATTGCGGCACTGGGTTTTCTGGTCGAGAAAGCATTCTTCGGTGGTGAGCAGGGTGCCGCGGCCGTTGACATCGATGCCACCGCCCTCGAGAGCGACCATCCTGTCACCTTGGGTCACCGGGAATGCGCGCAGGTGCAGGCGCTTGGCGATGGCCGGGGCGATGCGGTCGTCCTTGTGCCAGTTGGGATACTTGGCCCAGGCCGTGAACTTGAATTTGGCGATGGCGATCTCGGGCCGTGGGCCTGACTTGCGCACGCAGATGGGGCCAAAATCGCGCGACCAGCCGCGGTCGCTTGGGGTGCGAAAGAATTCCACGTTGGAGAGGTTGGCGCGGGCGCGGGTAAGGATTCTGCGCGCCTTGGCTTCACGGGCAGCCGAATCGATGAGAATGCGTACCTTCTCGCCTTCCGCGAGCTTGCGCACGATCTCTCCGTACACCCATTCGATGGCCGCCAGTTTGCCCGGCCAGTCCGTTCGGCAGTGGGGCCAGCCCAGCCAGGTTGCCTCGTGCGGCTCCCACTCGGCGGGCATTGCGAATCCAAGGTCAGCGGGGGTCTTTGTGCTCATCGCTATTCCTTATCAAAGAATCGGCGGTCCATGCCGGTATAGGCATCGATGCGGCGGTCGCGCAGAAAAGGCCAATTTCGGCGCACGTCCTCGATGCGGGCCGGATCAACCGTGCCGTACAGGATTTCCTGGCTCTCGCTCGCCGACTCGGACAGGACCACGCCCTGCGGATCGCACAAGAAGCTCGAACCCCAGAATTCCAGGCCTGGCGGGCCAGCGGGTGTTTCCAGCCCCACGCGGTTGACGGCGGCCACGTACACGCCGTTGGCGATAGCGTGCCCGCGCTGCACGGTTCGCCAGGCATCACGCTGGGCGATACCGTTTCCGGCCTTCTCGGCCGGATGCCAGCCGATGGCCGTGGGGTAGAAGATCACGTCGGCCCCACGCAAGGCGACCAGCCGTGCCGCCTCGGGGAACCACTGATCCCAGCAGATGAGCACGCCAAGGTTGCCGAACTCGGTCGGGAAAATCTGAAATCCGAGATCGCCGGGTGTGAAATAGAACTTTTCGTAGTAGGCCGGGTCGTCGGGAATGTGCATCTTGCGGTACATACCCAAGATCGAGCCATCGGTGCCGATGACCGCGGTCGTGTTGTGGTACAGGCCGGGCGCGCGTCGCTCGAACAGAGACGCGACGACCACGACCGAGCTTCGACGCGCCTCCCAGCCAAGCGCCTCGGTGCTGGGGCCAGGGATGGCCTCCGCGAGCGCGAACTGCGCCGCATCCTCCTTCTGGCAGAAATAGGGCGTGCGGAAAAGCTCGGGCAAACACACGACCTTGGCACCCCGGCCCGCGGCCTCGCGGATCTTTGAGCAGGCAGCGTCAAGGTTGGCAGCGGGATCGGCCGACATCGCCATTTGTACGAGGGCTATCTGGTAGGGCGCGCGAGCTTGCATGCGAACTCTTTACCGCAATTGCGGGGATCTTTCTATGTGGTGGCACACTGTGCAATGTGGAACTTGACGAAGCCCTAGCCATCGGGGAGAAGGTGCTGCGTGAGTATCGACCTACGTGGAAAATGGGCCTTGGTCACGGGCAGCAGTCGCGGCATCGGCCGCGAGATCTCGCGCGGCCTGGCAGCCAAGGGCTGCAACGTCGTCCTGCACGGCCGCCTAGCCGAACACAATGCCAATTTGGCCGGCGAGCTGAGCAAGGTCGTCAAGGTCGCCGTGGTCGCGGCCGAGCTCAGCGTCGAGGCCGATGTGGCTCGCCTGATTCTCGAGGCTCGAAACGCCAGCGGCGGCATCGACGTGCTCTACAACAATGCGGCCATCATGACGCCGTTTCGCCAGGACTACGCGAGCGTGACTTCCGACGATTACCGCCGCAGCTTCGAGGTCAACGTCATCGCGCCCATCCGCATCACCCACGGGCTACTCCCGCGCATGCTCGAGCGCAAATTTGGCCGCATCGTGCAGGTCACCTCCGGGATCCGGGACCAGCCCGAGCTCATGGCCTATGCCGCAAGCAAGGCCGCGCTCGACAAGTTCGTACGTGACACGGTCATTCGCCTGCGCGACACCGGCGTCACCATGAACCTGCTCGATCCCGGCTGGTTGCGCACCGATCTAGGTGGCCCCAATGCCCCAAGTGCCGTCGAATCCGTCATGCCCGGTGCTTTGATGCCAGCCTTGGTGGAAAACGATGTGCAGGGAACCTGGCTTTCCGCTCAAGACTACGCGAAGAAATCCTGATCTATTTCTTCGGGAATAGCTCGCCGATGAGGTCGGTGAAAACCTCGAACGAGCGCTCGTCGGCTTTTGGGTTGTAGGCCGCCCCGGTCTTGACATCCGAACCGGCGCCGACGTCGGTGAAGCTGTGCACGGCGCCACCATAGACGGTCATTTGCCAATCCACGTTGTGGCTGCGCATTTCGCTCTGAAAGGCGGCGATGTCCGCGGGCTTGACGTAAGGATCGTCGGCGCCTTGCAGGGCGATGACCTTGGCCTTGATGTTCTTGCCGTCGGCCGGATTGGGGCTGTCGAGACCGCCGTGAAAACTGACCACGGCCTGCACGTCCGCCCCAGCGCGGGCCAGCTCGATGACCCCGGTTCCGCCAAAACAGTAGCCGGCTGCGACGATCTTGGCCGGGTCCACTTCCTTCTGCTCGCGCAGGATCTCCAGGCCGCGCAGCACGCGCTCGCGGAACAGTTTGCGGTCGCCCTTGTACTTGCCAGCGAGTGGCATCGCCTCCTGCGGGCCCTTGGCGCGAACGCCCTTGCCGTAGACATCGACGGCGAAGACCGCGAGACCAAGCTTGGCCATGCGCTCAGCTTGTTTCTTGGTCTCGTCCGATACGCCCAGCCAGTTGTGCACCATCAGGACGCCAGGGAGCTTGCCCTTGCTCGACTGGGGATAGACGTACAATCCTTCGAAATTCTGGTCGCCGATCTTGTAGTCGACGGTCTTGCTCTTCACTGCAACCGTTCCGGCGGCGACCGACGAGGTTGCCAAGGTCGCGGCCAGCAAGGAGCCCATCAGCATGGTCTTAGAAATCATCATCGTGTCACCTCATTCACTGCCGATGTAGATGCCGGGGCGCATGACTTGGTGACAAAATGAGGGAGATGCCCGCTGACCGGTCAGGGATGTTCCGCGCGATTCTGCTCGCCATGTCCCTCGCCCAGGCTTGCGCGGGCAAGCAGGCCGCCGGGCATGCTCCGGCCGCATCCGTCTTGCAGCCGGAGGCTCCAAGGCAGGAACGGACTGCACCCGGACCACGCATCTTTCTGCACGCGCCCGAGGTGCTGGCCGAACACAAGGCACGCTATGGGGCTGATCCGCAGCATCCCGAACCCGCCCTCGTCCGCCTGCTCGACGATGCCCGCAAAGCACTGGCGGAAAAGCCCTTCTCGGTCATGGAGAAAGACGCAGTTCCGCCCAGCGGGGACAAGCACGACTACCTGAGCCTGGCGCCCTATGCATGGCCCGATCCCAGCAAGTCGGACGGGCTGCCCTATGTCCATCGCGATGGACAGACCAATCCCGAACGCGATAGCATTCCGGATCACGCGTATTTCTCGCGGATCGTGGCGCTGACCGAAACCCTTGGATTGGCCTACTACTTCACCGGAGATGAATCCTTCGCCGAGCACGCCGCGCTGCTCTTGCGTACCTTTTTCGTCGAACCCGGGACGCGCATGAATCCCAATCTCAACTTCGCGCAGGGCGTGCGTGGAAAGGAAAGCGGGAGAGCCGCGGGCATCATCGACAGCGCCGGCATCGCGCGCTTGGTGGACGGGGTCGGACTGCTCTTGGACAGTACATCCCTTGCGCGAGCAGACCGCGACGGATTGCTGGCTTGGTTCCGCGAGTACCTCACCTGGTTGCGCGAAAGCGAGCTTGGCCGCAGGGAAGGTCAGGCCAGGAACAACCACGGTACCTGGTACGACGTGCAGGTCGTTTCGCTGGCCCTTGCCACAGGGCAAGTCGAGCTAGCGCGCGAGATCCTGCAGTTTTCCCACAAGCGCCGCATCGGCCGGCAGATCGACCTCGACGGCCGCCAGCCCGAGGAATTGCAGCGCACGAAATCGTGGCACTATTCCATCTACAACTTGCAAGCCTTGGTTGCGCTGGCGGGCCTCGGCGACCGAGCGGGCGTGGACCTGTGGAACTACCAGACCCCGGACGGTCGTTCGATTCGCAAAGCCATCGACTGGCTGATCCCTTTTGCCCTCGGCCACAAACCTTGGATCACGCCCGAAATCGGCGGCCTCGAGCCTGAAACCCTGTGGCCCATCCTACGCGAAGCCGCCTCCCGCTTGAACGACCCAGAGCTGGCCGCTGCTGCCACCCGCTTCGACCCAAGCCCTTCCGACAGGCAGTGGCTGTTCGTCGAGTTACCTCCCCAAGCGGTGGTATTCTAATCGTCCATGAACGACCCAGGCACGCCCGATAGCAGCGCTTCGGATTCCGCGCTGGTCGATGAGAGTCTGATCGACGCGATGCTGGCTCTCAGCCCCGAGGAACGACTGCGCCAAAACGACCGCATGGTGCGCACCGTCTTGCTGCTCAGGCAGGGCTGGGAAGCGGCAAAGGCCGGCCAGGACGATGGAGAGCGCTGATCTGTCGACGCTGGTAGAGCGCCTACTCGCCTCGGACGTCGAGTTCGTGCTGGTAGGTGGCCTGGCTGCGGTCGTTCAAGGAGCGCCCATCACAACACTCGACGTGGACATCGTTCACCGAAGGACCGACGAGAACGTCAACCGCTTGCTTGTCTTCCCGGCCAGCGTTGGCGCTCGATACCGCAACCGTCCAGGTCCACCCCTTGCGCCCAGTCGTGACACTCTCCTTGGCCCTGGACATTCGCTGTTCATGACTGTCTTAGGGCCGCTCGACGCGCTGGGCGCCATCGAGGGAGGCGCTGACTACTATCAGCTTCTGCCTCTATCGTTGCCGATCAAGGTTGCCGAACATTCGCTTCGCGTTCTGTCGCTGGAAACCATCGTTGGCTTCAAAAGGGCGTCGTCGGATCCCAAGGACAAACTGCGCCTGCCAGTTCTGGAGGCGGTGTTACGCCGCCAACAGAAATCATGAGCGCAGCGAGTACCTTCGCCGGCCCCTTGACACGGCGAACTTTGCCGCCATCCTCAGGGTATGCGAGCGTGGCTTCTCGATGAACTGACTGGACTTGGGGCTTTGCGGCTTGGCGAAGCTCCGGAGCCCGAGGCGCAAGCCGGCGAGGTCGTTCTGCGCATGCACTATGCCGGGCTGAATCCCGCCGACCGCTATCTAGCCGAGCACCAGTATCCGGCCAAGCCCCCTCTGCCCCACATTCTCGGCCGCGATGGCATGGGAACCGTGGTCGAGGTGGGTCCCGGGGTCTCGGGCATCGCCGTCGGCGATCGTCGCGTCGTCCTGCGCGGCGAGGTCGGCGTCGAGCGCGGGGGCACCTTCGCGGAGCGCGTGGCGGCTCCCATCGAGAGCCTGGTGGAAATTCCGCCGGGCTGGGAAGAACCGGAGGCCGCTTGTGCGACGCTGGTCTATTTGACGGCTTACCAGGCTCTGACTACGTGGGGAGCGCTTCCTGCCGCTTCGGTCGTGCTGGTGACCGGCGCATCGGGTGGCGTGGGCGTGGCATCGGTGCAACTGGCTGCGGCCATGGGCCTTACCGTGGTGGCCCTGTCGCGCAGCGAGGAAAAACGCCAGCGCCTCCACCGACTTGGCGCGAGCATTTGCCTCGACCCCGCGTTGCCGGGCTGGCGGGGAGCTCTGAAGAAAGCCCTCGCCCCGCACCGGGTCGAGTTGGCCATCGACAACATCGGCGGCACGCTCTTGCCCGAGGTGATCGACACCTTGGGCGACGGCGGCAAAGTGAGCCTGGTGGGCCGCCTAGCCGGCCCGGTGCCGTCGTTCAACACCGCCGCTCTGTTCTTCCGGCGCCTCCGCATGGGCGGCGTTGCCGTCGGGGCAAACACCAACGCCGAAAGTCGCGCTGGCTGGCAACAGGTCCTGTCCCTGCTCGCGCGCGCGAACACGCGCCCGCTGGTCGACAGCGTTCTTCCCTTCGAGGAGCTGCCCCAAGCCTTCGAACGCCTCGCCGCGGGTCCCATGGGCAAGGTGGTTCTCAAGGTGGCTCCGGTGTGAGGATAATCCAACAGTTACTGTTAGATTATCCAACAAGTGAGTGCAAGCCCATCGCCTGCCCAGTCAGGCGAGAAAACGATTGGTATCGATCGAAAGGTCGATCCATACTAATCGGTATCCAATGGCTGCTACATTTCCTACCGAAGCTAGCAAGCGCGTGCTGTTGGTTTTGTTTATCCCAAGCGAGGACTGGGAAGGGATGCCATAGAAAGTCAGTCCAAGTGGGTCGACAGTGCGTTAGCCACCTTGGGTAGAGTATTCGGCGGTGCAACCGCCTATTCCAGGGCCAGGGGAATTTGGCACGACGACGAGCGACAGGGCGCGCTTGTGGTCGACAAGCCGGTAGTCTGGTCATAGGCGACGAGTACCTTGCAATCAGAAACATGGATGAGGAAGAATCATGAAGCCGCGACTCGATATGGAAAGGATTGCCCGAGGCCTCGGCGGAGTGCGCCGTGGCCCCGTGAAGGCCACGGGTGGGCACTTCGGGGCGCATGCCCTGGCGGCGGAAGTGGCGGATCGCTTCAAGGTTCCCGAGAATGGAGGACGCTCGACGGATCCCGACTGGACCGAACGTCGGCAGTTGCCGCTGCGGCCGGAGACACTCCGGCGTTTGGAAAGCCTCTCCGCGAAAATCCATGCGGAGAGCGGGACGGAGATTCATCCGATGCAGCTCGCTGCCGTGCTCTTGGAGAAGCTCACTGAAAATACGTCGGACGATGAAGCGCTTGGATGGTTCAAGAATGCCGGCTCAGAGTAGGGCGGTGAGCCTTCACTCCCGTGGACTCCGGAGGTTGGTCACCGCGTCCCTGACCAGGTTGGTCACCGCGGGTCGATCACGGTAGGGTTGTTTCACAGACCGAAGGATAGCCGAAGCCCTCGCGGGGCATGCCCTTGGACTTGGGGTAGTTGTCGAGGTAGTTGATGAAAAGGCGCTGACCATGTAACACGACCTTGTAGCCGAAGTTCGCGTGTTGTCGGGGCTTGGCAGGAACGATTCTTTCGCGAATGTTCCAAGTCGACGCGTCCTTACCGAGCACATAAACCGCACCCACGGATCGTATCGGCGGTCCATCGTTTTTGCCTGGGGACGCTTCCTCTGGCGCCGAAACCAGAATACTTCCGTCCTGGGCGACGGGCTCGAGCACACTTGGGCTATCGGGTAGCAGGATGCGCTGCCACGCCCCATCCTGGTAAACGGCTACCGCGGGATGCTTTTCATACCGGCCGGTCACCGCGATGACCCCCTCGTCGCCTGCCACGCAATAAAGCTTGTCGAGTGGAATTCCTCGGATTCGATAATCCGGCACGTCGGGCAAGAGGGACAAAGCCATCACGGAATAGCCGTTGCCCACCTCCAGATTGAGGGCGTAGTCGCCCATGAGCGGCTGGCCGCAAGCAGCGAGACCGCCGTAGGCCAGGAACCGCTCACCGCTTCCGTCGGCCTGCGAAGCCATCCATATCGCGGGGTACTGCGCGAATTTCCTGAGAATCCAACGGTCCGATGCCCAAATTCGGCTCACCGTGCGAGGGTTCGGCTCCAAATCCTGGTCCGCCATTGGGACAAATCGTCTATAGACCACGCCGTCCGCCGAGCCTTCTGCTGCATACTTGAGCTCACCGATATTGAGAACGCCCAGGCCAATCTCGGGTGAATAGATTCCGCTAATAGCTCTCTCCGGAAGATCGGTGTGCGATGGATACTTGCGCAGAGCCCCTGTCGCGTTGGTGAAGAGGACGTTGTCACCGGCGATGACGCCATCGCCTTCACCGCTAAAGAGATCCCCTCCCCCTAGAAAATTGTCCTTCCGTGCGGCTCTTTCTTTTCTCATTACCTTCTTTCGGTCGACGTCTAGCCATCGGAGGGTTGTCAATCGATCGGGCTTTTCAACCGTCAGGATACTCTCAGCCAGACCGCCAATGAGGTATCCGCGAATCGCTGGCGTCGATCGGCATTGCGTGGGGATCATAGTCGGACTTGCCTGTGTCGCATCGGATCCCGAACGGGCGAACGAATGGTCGAGCCATCTGCTCTCACAAATCGCGCAAACACAGATGATCGACTCAGCATCGTTCGGCTTCGTGTGGGTGTCGAGCAGAGTGGATTCCGAGAAGCGATAGGGCCTGACCTTCGCCGGCAAGACTTCGGGCTTCGTTGCCCCCGGCGGTGGTGCCGGAGGACAGTTCTTGTTGCCTTGTTCTTCCACACACGGTGCGGATGCAAGAGCAACGCCGATTCCAAACGACAATCCCACCTTGCCCACGACATCTAGACCGAGAGCAATGCATAGAAAGCGCGCTATCAGAGTCATCGTGGGGCAGTTCATTTCGTATCGACAAAGGGTGGAAGTGACGTCGAGCTACGTTCGTTGTTATTAGTCGCGTCGGGATCGGCACCCAGCCAAACCATGATCTTCTTTGTCTTCGAGTGGACTCCGCTCGACACATAGCGCGTGTGCGTTCTAATCGTGACCGCGTGGTCGGCGGTTTTCAGTAGCGTCTCGAGTCGACCGGCGAAGGAGAAGGTCGCCAGGCCCTCGATGTCGCCCACGTTGCAGGCTTGTAGCTCGAGAACATCGACCCCTGCGTCAGCGAGCGCCTTCGCGGCCTCTTCCAACGCCTCGGACATCTCGGCCGCAGCTGCGTTTCCAACCATACCACTCGCAACATCAATCCGATACACTCCCACGTCTCTCAGTTGGGCATCATTCAACATGTTCTCGAGTTCGTCATTGCGGTAAATGCGGCTCAGCCCGTTGTCGTTGCCGTGCAGCACCAGCGCGACCACCTTCTCGCTCGCCTGGTCCTTTCTCAAGGCCTTCGCAGCGCTTGCGATGTCGTGAACGATGTCCAATTCTTCGTTGCCTGAAGCGGCAACCACGCGCCTCAGTTCGATCTTGCCATCATCCATCTTGAATTTCCTCGCCGCTTTCGCTCCAGCGCTGCCGTAGTTGGTGGAGATGAATGCGGCCATGTAGCGAGCTTGCACGTCTATCTTGGGCAGGCCTCCGAACTGTACGACCGCAACCGCGCGCTCGGGTGGCTCAAGCTCGATGACCGCCCCCTTCTTGGCATTGCCTCGACTAGTAGATGCAGGCTGCCAGCCGGTCATAGAATTTCTCCGTCGTCTGGCTCCAAGGTGGTGTCGTCCTGTTCTTTCACTGTTGCCCAATCGCCGTGCAAGTTGTGGCCTGAGATTCTTTCGAAGACGAAATGCTCTTCGTCATCGTCGATGACCTTGAGGCTGTAGGACTTGTCGATGTCGAGATTATCGAACAACAAGTCGACGCAGTCGTCATTGGGAACCTGATCGTCCGCAAGGGTTTTCTTCAGCGAGACAGCGCCGTCCGTGGAGGTCAGATGAAAGACGTCGTTGAGCGAAGACGATGTCCTCGGGTCAATGTGAAGGCGAACCCATAGGTCGAAGTGGCGTACATTCTTCTGGCTTGCCCCCCCCGCGTCCGATTGCGATTGGGATGTGGCGGTTTCCCGGGATCGCTGCAGTCCGCTCTTCCCCTTGACCGGCTCCGCCTCCTGCAGCTTCAGCGTGCTCTTGCCCCTGATACTGCACACGCCGTCGGCTTCGATGGTCACGGTCTTGCTCATCATGGCCACGGTTTCTTCGCCCATCGCTATCGAGCTGCCGGCGCCGGCTGTGGCGGTCACGGCGGGGCTGGCGATGGCGATACCGCCGGGGAGGATGGACAGGGTGCTGCCGCCACACACCAGGTTGATTCCCGTGGGTGAGTCGAAGGTGGCATGGCCTGCCTTGTCGATGCAAACCGTGGCGCCACCAGCGGTCATGGTGATAGTGCCAGCCGAGTCCACGGTGACGTTGGTGTTCTTGAACGTCATGCTGGTGGCGGCTTGGTTGAGCTGGAACTTCTTGTCCGTGGTCAGCTTGTGGGCCAGCTTGACGTGCTCGTCCTTGTTCTTCTCCTCGACCAGTAGCTGATTGCCGTCCACCTTGCGCGAGTACTTGTCGCCGTAGATTTGGGTGACTGGCCCGGTCACGGTCTTGTCGTGCGTGCCGCTGATGACGACGTCGTCGTTCACGTCCACCGTGGTCTGGCGATCGTTCTTCACTAGATTGGTTTCGTCGTTGCCGACGACAATGCTGCGGTCCATGCCCACGTGTAGGGTCTGGTCGTGCTTGACCTGAGTGGACATGTCCTTCTCGGCCTGCATATGCAGCTCTTCGTGGCCTTGCTTGTCGTCGAAGCGCAGCTCGTTGAAGTTGCTGGCCGTGCCGCCCTTGCTGCTGCGGCTTTTGATGCCGCTCTGGGTTTGGTGGGCCGGCAGATCGTAGGGCGGCATGTTGTCTTTGTTGTAGAGGCTGCCCGTGATCATGGGCCGATCCGGATCGCCGTCGAGGAAGGCCACGAGCACTTCTTGCCCAACGCGCGGCAAATATTGCGCGCCAAACTTGCCCCCCGACCATGCCTGCGCCACGCGGACCCAGCACGACGACCTCTGGTTGCGCTCGCCGAGCCTGTCCCAATCGAACTGCACCATCACGCGCCCGAATTTGTCGGTCCAGATCTCCTCGCCCGCGGGGCCCACCACGAGAGCGGTCTGGCGGCCGGGCATGCGCGGTTTCGGGGTGACGCGACTGGGGCGAAACTCGACTTGGCTGTCGAGCAGCTGATACCTCGCCTTGAAGGGCTCGTCGGCTGCTACATCGCCGGTCTCGTGTTGATTGACGCTGAGGCTGTAGCTCGCGCCGACCACCAGGTATTGCTTGTCGAAATCTGCCTCGCTCCAAAAGGGAATGGAGTCTCCATCGTCGCTCATCAGCTGGCCCGGACGCAGCGCAAGGAGGTTGCCAAGCCCCACGCCCATGGTGTTGCCTTCCACCTCGATGCTGGTGTGGAGCACGCGGCGGGCCTGGCTGCGCACCGTGGTCTCCTGCTGTGCCTCTTCTGGGTTCGAGAGCCCGCCGGGAGCATCGTAGTGCTCGAACGGGTATGCCGTCACCAGATCCTCCGACGTTGCTCGCCCGAAGCGAGGTTGCCGCGGCCGCATGGCCGTGGGAGCGTAGCCGCTCAGCACCGTGTGGCGGCCGGGATAGAGCGCCCGGCGCACCTTCATGCCCCAAAAGTGCTCCTCGGCGCCGGCAGCCTGCCGTTCTTTGGGCGTGTAGAGAATCGACTCATAACCGCTGACTGTTTGGTGCCCAGTGAAGGAATCGGCCAGGACCAAGGTGTGCTTGGATTCTTCGTGCTTGAAGAAATAGTAGATGCCTTCTTCTTCGAGCAAGCGCTGCATGAATCGCAGGTCGCTCTCGCGATACTGGACGCAGAATTCGCGGCTACGGTAGGGATGATCCTTGATGGCTCCCGACTCGAGGTCCGTGAGCCCGCGCTTGGCCAGCACCGCGGTCACGATACCGAGCGCATCCTGCGCGGGATCGTTGAACACGCGGCAGTCGAAGGTGTAGCCGAGCAGGCTCAGCGCTGGCCGGAGCTCGGCCGCGTAGCGCGTGTGCAGATGCGTGGTCCCGAGCTTCGAGAAATCGGTCACGATGCCGTGAAAGAAGCGATCGTCCCCGTTGTTCAGCTTGATACCCACCGCGAGCGGCTTGCCCAGCACGTCGTCGGGATCGAGATTCGGCTCCTGCGAAAGCAACCCAAGCTGAAACTTGTACGGCCGCCCGAGCGCCTCGTGCCCCTGCAGCGTCTCGAGCAGCAGGACGCCCTTGGGAAAGGGCCCCGTGACCGAGGTATCGCGCCCGAGGAGTGCCATGGTTGTGCCGGAACTCTAGTCCTTAGCGCGGATGCGTCAAGAACGATGAACAAGATGGTCTTCACGGTTGCGATGCGCCCATCCTATGTACGCAGGAAGAGCTACTCCCGCGATAGTCGCGCGGGGAGCGTGGCCGCGGCTTCATGCGGCGCTCCGTGCGACCAATCCGCAACGGTTTGCGGAAAAGTCGCGACCAAAGCGCAAATGCTTGCGAGTGAAGCCACTTCCGCGGCGGGCTGCGGGGAGAGGCGTTGGATGGCTACCTCATCTGTCCCCCACCTGTGAAACATGTTAACATACCCTCATGACTCGCATGACAGTGCGTGACGTTCGACTCCACTGGCCGATGGCTGAGAAGGTTCTAGCCCAGGGTGAAGAAATCGTGGTGACCCGCGATGCGAAGCCAGTCGCACGTCTCCTGCCTTTCGTTCCCACCACACCACGGGTTCGTCCTCGGTTCAATCCAGAGTCGCACTTTCGTCGGCTCCAACGCTTCTGGACCAAGCAGCCTGCGCAACCGACCACGGACGAATGGCTAGCGCGAGATCGCTCGGATGGCCCCCTCTTGCCTTAGACGATGAGCCTGTACCTCGACACCAGTTGTCTGCTCAAGCTTCTCTTCACCGAACCGGAGAGCTCGAACACGGCTCTGCTGGTCGCCGCCGAGACGCGTGTCGTTGTGTCCTCGCTCGCCCGCCTCGAAGCTATCGTGCAAATCCAAGGTCGCGTTGCTGGGGGATTGCTCACAGCTCGATCGGCCTCCACGCTATCGCGCATTCTCGACCAAACCCTCGCAGCGACTCCATTCGACGTGGTTGTCACAGCTCCGGGCATTGATGCCGTCGCTGTTGGCCAGCTCTATCCCCTTGGTCGCTCGGTTCACTGCCGAACCCTCGATCGCTTGCATCTGGCGTCCATGCAGGCGCTTGGCCTGCGCCGCATTCTAACCAACGACGACATCCAGGCCCGCGCTGCCACCTCGCTCGGTTTCCAAGTCCTTCGGCTGCGATAGCCGCTGGCGTGTGAACTGCGTAGTGGGCCTCCGCGGCGGCGCCACCCACTTCGCCTCGTTCTTCGAGTGCGCGCGGGTTCTGCGCGAATTCGAGGAAGACCGCGTCATGCGCCAGATCAATCTCCAGATCTGGCTTCAGCGACCGCATCAAGGTGGACTTCCCGGTTTGGCATGGCCCAAGCAGCAGGACAGACCTTCGCGAATTGGCGATGGTGCTGGCGCCTAACCGCGAGAAGAGCATGTGGTTAAAACACGCGGTATTTCCACCGAGCGCAATCCATGGATGCCGATGGCCACATGAACCTCGCTCTGGCCAGTGCATGGCATGATGCCGGCCCCGTTTGTAAAACATGTTCCCATCACCCATGACTCGAACGACAGTGTGCGTGGCGTTCGACCCCACTGGCCGATGGCCGGGAAGGTTCGCTTATGCCTTCGACAATGACCGAACAAGCATCCCGCTCGGAGGGCGCCGCGGAAGTAGGGTAGACTGGAACCATGCTGGCGCAGTGGACGACGAAGCGAGAAGACGCCCTGCCAGGGCACGGGGAAGATCGCGTTGAGGTGATCCCCTTGAAAGGCCGCACCGTTGTCGTCGTCGCGGACGGTGCCGGCGGCGTCGCGGGCGGAGCTGCTGCTGCGGAAATCATCTGTAAGGCGGTCGTCGATCAGTGCTATCGAGACATCGTCGTCGACTGGACACGATGCCTCGCGAACATCGACCGCCAGCTGTCCGTCGGCCTCGCCGCCGCCGTCGTCGTCGAGCTCAGGGACGATGGTTCGGTCGTCGGAGCAAGCGTCGGAGACTGCGAGGCGTGGACCTTCGTAGGCGGTATAGCCCATAACCTTACGGCCGATCAGGTGCGCAAGCCCTTACTAGGCGAAGGGAAGGCTCTCCCCGTCGGGTTCGAGATCCACGTCAAGGAATGCTCGCTCCTCGTAGCGACCGACGGCCTGTGGAAGTACCTGGACCGCGCCCGCATCGCCAAGGCCGCTGCCCTCCGACCTCTCGAAGAGGCATCCAGAGTCCTCGTCGAAGGTGTCAGGATGAAGAGCGGAGCTCTGCAAGACGACGTTGCCATCGCGCTCATCGAGAGTAAGTGGCAGGGAAGCTCTACATCCTGAATGGTGTCCGCCGGGCACTTGCCGCGCGCGAAGCGGGCAGGAAGACGATCTGGGCTGTCTTCCACCAGGCAGGATCAAGGTCGACCTTGCGCAGGGGTCGCCTCGACCAGCTCTCTTCCCCGAAGGCGAGGGTAGAACAGGATGCGAGGTTCTTCTGCATCCGACCACCCATCGAGAAGCCAATCGAGGTCGAGGCACTTGGCCGGCCTGGTCAACTGCCAGCCGTGCCGCTGTCCAAGGTCAAGCTGGCCTAGCCTCGCGCACGCCGATGCTCGCGCGGTATTTCCACCGCACGCAATCTATGGATGCCGATAGTCCGCATGGGTGGTGCGGAAAGAATCCATTGACGTTGCCTGCCATGTTTTGCAACCTAGCTCGTGTGCGTGATGCCAAGCTCGTCCTAGCCGACGCGTCGCCCAGGCGTCGACTGTTCTTCGTAGCCTTGATCGCGGGCCTCGTGTTGAGCTCGCGGCTTTCCAGTGCCGAGGACGTTGCCGCCGAGGACGTTGCCAACGAATGGCCTGCCTTGCGACTCGGCATCTGGGAGAGCCTATCGAAGCGAACCTTGCCTTCCGGAAAAACTAGGACTTGGAAGGCTCGCCAGCCAGTTTGCCATCACGCCCGTTCGATGTTCTGGGGATACTGGGGACTCAAGGAAGTCGGGATCGACGGCTGTGCTTGGGAATCCAAGAAGCTTTCCGATAGCACGTATCGACTGCGGACCCGCTGCGACGTCAAGGGCGGCGGGGAAAGCGAAGGCATCCTCACTGTGACGTCACAGGATGCGTACGAGCTGACGATCACCACCAAGGAAGGCAAGCGAGTCACTCACGGCAGTGCGCGCGGTCACCGAGTGGACGACTGCGAGCGCACGAAAGGCGCGGAGGGGCACGATGAATGAGGTCAAGGTCGTTATCACCAACCAGATTGCGCGGGAAAAGGGCTAGGTCATCCCCTATGACCACAGGCTCGACCCCCACCCACAGCATTATCGTAGTCCGAATGGAACGATCTCTGCAGAAAGTCTCTGGCACCGCTCGACCGCTGGCGAACCATTCAGTCGCCGTCGACGACCTCACCCACAACGTGCTCCGTCATGACAAGGCGTCCTCGCTGGTCGCCGGGCCGAGCTTCTTCGAAGGGAGGGCCATAGCGGCCAAGCTTGCCAGTCAGGCCGGCGGAATGAAGGCAGTTTTGCCCGGGGTCGATGAATAGAGTCGTCGAATGGGTTCTTGCCAACCGCAAGAAATCCCTGGTGGGGCATGCTTGAGGGTGAAGAGGACGTCTCACATGCAGTGATACAACCCGCCCACGCAGCCCCACGTCTGGCACGAGCCGGTCAGACACTCCGTGGGCGAGATGCTTGGATCGCAGACCTGATACCCCCAGCTACGGGGTCCGCTTTGGCACTGGGTCGAATCGGCGGTGCAGAACGAGGAATATGATGGGCCAGATGTGCCTTCGCAGGAGATACCTGTCATGCAGCAGATTTGTCCTGCGGGGCAATCCGCGCGGCCGCTGCAGACCACTTGATCATGGAAGTCCGCGCTCCCTGAGCAAGTGGACGGGCTGGAGCAGGTGTATGTCCAGGGATTGGATGGGGAGGCCGTAGGCACGGTGGTACAACAGATCCCACCGTTCGCCGTTGGGCAACTCGACGATCCGCAAGTGATGTTGTCGACGATGCAACCCGTGCCACCGAACACACACTTGTAGCCGGATGGGCAGCCGGTCGTGCTGAGATTGGTACACGTGGTTGCACAGGTTGTGAGCGAGGCACACAGCATATTGTTTGGGCAAGGCCCTGCCGTGCCTGCGATGCAGCTACCGCCACCATTGCAGTGGCCGAGGGGCGTGTACGTGCCCTGGCCCGTGCACGAGGCGGCTCCACAGGTCGCCGATGGGCTCTGGTTGCGACAGGCTCCCGCTCCGTCGCACATTCCGTCGTGGCCGCACACATTGCCGGTATCCACGGCGCAGTCTGAATCAGGATCCGTGCCTGCCGTGACGGGACGACAGTAACCGTTTGTGGTTCCTGTCTTCGCCCCCGAGCAGGCCATGCAGGTTCCCGCACAGGCGCTTTCACAGCAGAACCCGTCCACGCAATTTCCAAGCAGGCACTCGCTGGCGGCTGAACATGCGGCGCCGGTCGCCTTCTTGCCGACACAAGACCCACTAGAGCAAATGTTGCCGGTCAAGCAATCACCGTCGACCGTGCAAGTAGTCTTGCAGGCGGTAGCTGATGCGCAGACAAAGCCGCCAGCGCAAGAGGTGGCGCTTGCAGGGACACACGCTCCCCCGC
>Ga0265342_10001692_pt1 | contig 20245 bp, 15 predicted proteins | sample 4CB327metaG_FD_203125 | JGI IMG/M metagenome (GOLD analysis project Ga0265342, IMG submission 203125) | Rhizosphere microbial communities from Carex aquatilis grown in University of Washington, Seatle, WA, United States - 4-CB3-27 metaG | ecosystem: Host-associated > Plants > Roots >... | reverse complement strand
TCTCCATTGTCGTAATGATCGTCGTCAGCCTTCTCACCGAGAAACCGTCCCAGTCCCAGCTCAACGGTCTGACCTATGGGACAACCGTGGCGGCCGACAAGGCGCAATCACGCGCCAGCTGGAACAAGCGCGACCTCGTACTCTCGTTGGCCATCGTCCTCGTCATCGTGGTGATCTTCGCCTACTTCTCGCCGCTCGGGATTGCGGGCTGACAGGTCCCGGCAGGGACGCCTATGGCGACTGGGAATATGGTGAGTAGATGGTTGAGGGTCGCCCGGATCTTCGCCTATGTGGCATGGGCTTTGATGGGCATTTTCGGCTACTTGTTTGTGTCCGTAAAAACGGAGTACACGAGGGGACGCCCACAGTCGCCGCGAGAAGATCTGGCGCAAGTAGTCCAAGCCGAGGGGTTCTATAACAAGACCATCTTCTTGACGGAGGAGGAAGCGCGCCGTCTCGACCGGGCCACGTACTTTGCCTATGGCATGTTCGTCTTGTGTTTTGTCGGAATGGGAACGGTACATCTACTGGAAAGACGCAGCCAACCTCGTCCATGAGTTTGGCTCGGTAACAGGCGCTCATTGCCTGCCTTATATCCCGTTCCTCCTGCCAGAGCAGACCACGGCCCGCTTGCCGTGGTCGTGGCCGGACTGATTGCCGTCGGCCAGGACCACGATTTTCTGTTACTGTCGCGATATTGCGGTAGTACCGTTCGCCCGTGCTACTTCGGCTCGCCGACCAGGATGCCCCGACCGCCGGTTCCCACGTAGACCCGGCCATAGACGCGCGGGTCGCCGATGATGACGCCGCAGAAGCCGAACTGGTGCTTATCGTCGTTGATCCTCACCCAGGTCACGCCAGCGTCGTCGGAGCGGTAGAAGCCTGGCTTGTCGTTGACCTTGCCCATGAAATACACAGCCGGGTACTTCTTGCCCTCCGCCGGCTTGCCAAAGCCGATCTGATTGGCCTCGGTCACGCCGTCGATGGCGACGTAAGTCTTGCCCGAATCGGTCGAGTGATTGAGCTCCTTGAAGTTGGTGAGCCACACGTCGCCCTCGATACCGGGTACGGCCTGCGCCGAAGCCGAATGAAGCTGGTAGTCGGGGAGACTTGGTAGGCCGCCGGGCGACGCGGTGAAGTGGGCTCCGCCGTCCGTGCTCGTGTAGGCTTGCCCGCCTTTGGCGTCGAGCACGTAGAACTTGTTGGGGTTCACACGATCCGCGGCCGGTCGGAAATGGACCGGCGCCCAGTCGGGATCCGGTTCCGCGTCGGGAAGCCCCTCTGCGCGGGACCAGGTCGCGCCCCGGTCCTTGGAATAGACGACCACCCCGTCCCTGGGCCCCCACAAGAAGGTCGCGCCGTCTGCAGAAACGGCGATCGATCCAGTGCCCTTTCCCTTGGGATTGGATGCGAAGGGCGTCCAGCTCTTGCCGCCGTCGAGGGAGTAGGCTCCCCATTGCTTGTCGTGCCAGCCGATTCGCGCGACGACATCGGGCTTGCCCCAGGCGACATCGATTCCGCTGCCCGAGCCACAGAGCGGATTGTCGAACATCCCGCCGGCAGAGGGCGCATTCAGGTCGTCGTGGCGGAATCCGCAGATATCACCCACGGCGCTGAGCAGCGGTGGCCCAGAGGGTGGGCTGACCAGAGCCGAGACGACCGTTTCTTCAAGCCCACGGTCGAGGAACGTCCAATGGGTGGGCTGGTCAGAATCCGCGGCGGTCGCGTCCTCGGTACTCCAGATCCCTTGTCCCGTGACGTACATGACCCGGCCCGGGTTGAAGGGATCGATATCGATGTCGCCCATCCAGCCCCTGCCAATCGGGTCATTGGGCTTGTGCCAATAGAGGTACTTCGCACCGGCGTCGTCGCGCACGACCTTGGTGAAAAGGGGCTTCCAGGTCTTGCCCCCGTCGGTGGTCCGGTAGACCTCGTCGCCGTGGGTCCAGCGGTCGATGGTGCTGACCATGACGGTCCCGGGGTGCGCGGCGTCCACCGACAGCCCACCGTAGCCGAAGCCGTCATCCTTTTTCGGAGCAGCGGGCGTGATGTTGGTGAACTTCTCCGACTTGGGCTCGTACTTCCACACCGCGCCCTCCGTCACATTGTTGGGGCCCGGGCCATTTCCGTAGCTGATGTACATGACGCCGGTCGAGTCGAGCTCGGCGTGACTGGCCATCACGCCCATGGGCTGTTTGGGCACCAGCTTCCACGTCCCGCCGGCGTCGGTGCTGCGAAAGAGGCTGCCGTCCTTGTTGGCGACGCCGGCGTAGATGATGGGCGTGGGCTTGCCCTTGGCTCCGCTCGATTTGTCGTACAAGACGATGGGGATGCCGACTCCGTTGCCGCTGTCGGTGGCCGAGAAGCTGCCCACTTTGTCCCAGCTCGCGCCCGAGTCATTGCTCTTCCACAGCCCGTTCTGGCGCGACCCGAAGAAGAGAACGCTGGTCAGATTGGGATCGATGGCGAGACGTTCGCCGTTCGACCGGCCATCCTCATTGCCGCCCATCTTGAGGGGCATGTCGGTCTTCTGCCAGGTATTGCCGCGATCGCTCGAGCGCAGGATGTAGCCATTGCCCGCCCATGATCCGGTGGAGTTTCCGGCGGCCAAATACACCTTGTTGGCGTCGACCGGGTCGGCGGCAAGGCTTTCGATGCCGGAATTCGCATCGCGCCCGAATTCGTCGGTGATAGAAGTCCAGCTCTTGTCCGCCTGGTTCCAGCGGTACGCGCCGCCCACGTCGGTGCGGGCATAGATGAGATCCTTCTCGACGGGACTGAAGATGATGCCGCTGACGAATCCCCCGCCGAGAACGACGACGTTCTTCCAATTGTACGTCACGTTACCTCCGCTCTGGGCCGCCTGGGCCGGCGAAGTCGCCGCGAGGGCCGCGCCCGGCGTCTGCGCTCCCGGTCGCTCAGCGCAAGAGCAAATCTTGCAACCATGCTGCGCCAATGCCGACAGGATCACTGCCAACGACAGCACCGACGCGTGGACGGAGCACGGCTTCGCCGCGCGGAGTCCGTCGCGGGGGGCGTTGGGGATCCTCTTAGGGTCCCCATATCCAGAAGAAATGTGCTTGGCCATTCTCCATGCTCCTTTTGTTGTGTCAGTTTCCCTATCGCGGGTCGCCGTAGAGAATCCCCCTGCCGCCCGTGCCGAGATAGACACGGCCGTACTGGCGCTGGTCGCCGGTCAAGCAGTGCAACCACCCGAACTGGTGCTGCGGATCATCGATGCGCTGCCAGGTAACCCCGACATCGTCGGAACGGTACGTGCCCCAGACACCAGCCACCGAGCCGGCGAGGTACACCGCCGGATAACTTTGCCCCGGCGCCGCCATGCCGAAGCCCACCTGCTGGTATGGAGAGGAATCGGGTCCTCCGACTCGCGTAAACGTCGCTGCCGAGTCCTGCGAATGAAACAGGCCGGAATTCGTCGCAACCCAAACATCCCCCTCGATTCCGAACACGGGGCGCGGTCGCCCGGACGGGGACGCGGGACTCAGAACGAAGTTCGCGCCGCCGTCAGTGCTCACGTACATCCCATTGCGGTCGCTTGCGTAGAACTTGGAGGGATTGACACGGTCGGCGGCCACCTGCGCGCCCGGTGCAGGCGCGCCGGCGGCGGGCCCCACTGGGGTCCACGTGGCGCCGCGGTCTCGCGACAAGGAGGGCAAGGGCTTGTTCGTGGCCCCCTGAGGAACCTGAGGAGCCCACAGGAACGTCGCCCCGTCGGCCGAAACCGCGATCGATCCCGAGCCCTTGCTTGCCGCGGGCGCAGTGGCAAATGGGGTCCACGTCGTGCCCCCGTCAGTGGAGTAGGAACCGCCACCGGACGACGAGCCCACCCGCACGATGATGTTCGGGATGGCTTCGGCGAAATCGAGGCTCGTCGAGTTCACGAAGCCGTCGAACATGCCGCCAGGGGGAGAAACGTCCAGGTCGTCATGGCGGAAACCGGAGATGTCGCCCACCGCGCTCAGTAGGGGTGCGCCAGTTGGAGGGCTGACGAGGTCGGACACCACGGTTTCTTCCAGACCGTCGTCGTCGAAGGTCCAATGAGTCGAAACTCCCTTGTCGGCATCCGTGACGTCGTAGCTCGACCAGATGCCTCCCCCCGTGATGTAGAGAACGTGCGCTGGATCGAAGGGATCGATCTCGACGTCGCCCATCCATCCCGGCGTCCCCAACTTGGGTGGGTGCCCCAAGACCCAGGCCGCGCCCGCCACATCGCGCGTCGCCGTCGACCCGATCGGCACCCAGGTTGGAATGCTCTGCCCGCCGTTCGTGGTGCGGTAGATCTCGTCGGCCCCCCAGTCATCGATCGTCGTAAGGATGAACGTTCCCGGATTGGCAGCATCGGCTGCAATTCCGCCGAAGCCGTGGCCTTGGGTGAGCGCCATCACGTTGGTCCAGTCGCCGCCAGTCATGCTGTATCGCCAAACAGCGCCGCTCGTGATGTTGTTCGGGCCTGGACCGTTGTTGTACGCAAGGTAGAGGTTGCCACACCCGTCCGGCACGGCATGATGGGGCATCAGCCCGCTAGGCTGCCCCGTCGGCTGCCCGGCAACCGCTTCCCAGGTCACCCCTGCGTCGGTCGTGCGATAGAGCCCGGTTCCGGTGTCCCCTTGCACCCCGACATAGATCGCCGGAGTGGGGCTGCCCGGCGAGCCGCTGCTTGGATCGAAGACCACGAAGGTCAGGCCGTATTCCGTACCTGTGGAAGTGGTTGGGAAGCCACTGACTTTGGTCCACGTCTGCGCAAAGTCCGTGCTCGTCCACAAACCGGCGTTGCGCGAGCCAAAGTACAAGGTGCTGGTCAGGTTGGGATCGATGGCGAGCCGCTCGCCCATGGAGCGTCCGTCCGCGTTTCCGCCCATGGGCGCGGAGATGTCGTTGCGCGCCCATGTCTGTCCCATGTCGGTCGAGCTCAGAATCGAGACAGGGCTGCCCGTGAGATACATCCCGGCGGCCAGGTAGACCCGATTGGGATCGACCGGATCCGCGGCGATGCTCTCGATCCCGAGGAGGTTCGAATCGTTGTGCCCGACCCAATCCGTGATGGCCATCCAGCGATGCGCAGTCGGGTCGTAGCGGTAGGCGCCTCCGACATCCGTGCGGGCGAAGACGAGCCCGGGAAGCACCGGGCTCATGACGATGCCGGTGACGAAGCCCCCGCCCTTGATGACGACGTTCTTCCACAGGTACGGCCCAGGAGCGGCCGTGTCGGTTGAAGGGATTACTGCATCGCCCGAATAGGGTACGGGCGCGGGTACGTTGCAGGTCGGCCCGGATGGGTGGCTGCTATCGACGCATGCCACGCCACTGGCGAAGCACGCGGCAACAGCCGCGAGCTTGATGGCGAGCATGGAGGAGCAAGTTGGACTCACGTGGCTGTGGTAAAGGAGCTGCCGCTACTGCTTTTCGGCCGCGATATCGTCGATGTAGATGTCGAAATTCTTCGGCGTCCCGGTCCAGGTGTGGAGCCGGAACTCCCAGAACGACTGCAGGTCGAACTTCGCGCCGGCCCCCTTGGTCAACGCCGAGATCGGGATTTCAACCTTGTGCCACTTCCCGTCCGCGAAGGCCTTTACGAACTTGTCGATCGGCGCGTCGGCGGTGTCTTTCGCGCTCTTGTTGCTGCACCCGAGCGCCAGGCCGAGGTACTCCGGCGCGGCCTCGGCGGACTTCGCATCCACCCGGATCTGGAAGGTCAGATGGCTGTACGGACTGATGTCGATCCCCGCGGTTTCCGGGTACCAACCAAACAAGTTCCAGCCCATCCCGAGCCAACCCGGCCCCTCGGCGTGGAACTTGAGAGCCGTGCTGCCATTCACGCCGCTGCCCGACTCCGGTCCGAGCTTGGTCTTGCACTCAGCCGTCTTGTCGCACGAAGCCCACCCCTGTGCGCCGCCTCCCGTATCGTCGCCGTTCCAGATGACGAGGCGGCTGCCTACTGCTGCGGCCGGAGCGGACGCGGCTGGGGCGGCGCTGATTGCACTTGGTGCAGCCGCTGTCGCCGGCGGCGGGGCTGCACCGGCCCCAGGACAAGGTGGGCAGAGACAACCGGCTGTACTCACCGAAGCGAGAACGGCGAGCCGTGCATATGCGTACGACCTGTGCGAGTTGGGCGTCATGGGAACCTCACGTTTTCCGACAAGCTGATCCACTTTCGTCTCACATCTGCGCTGCATCTGGTTCTGCGTCTACCTCTGCATCTGCTGTCGCTACATCGGGCTCTGCATCCGCACCTGCCGCCAGTGCATCGGGTACCGCATCCGAGCCTGCCGCCGGTGCATCGAGTCCCGCGACCGCTGCCGGTGCATCGAGTCCCGCATCCGCACCCGGCGCGTGCCCCTTCTTGCGGTAGAAGGTCACCTTGTCGAGCCAGAGGTCAAACGGCGCCTCCTTCGGAGGCACAATGGAGAGACCATAGAGTTGGTTGGTCAGGAGCGCCGTTCCGGGCACGTCCCCAGTCTCGGTCAGAATCGAATTGGGAACCCGATTCGGGTATGGTTGCTGCGTGAACTGTTTCCACGGGATGGTGTAGAAAACCCACTCGCTTGTCACGAGCATGACAACGTAGTAGCTGTTGCCCTTGTTGTTTCCGGTCTCATCAGGCTGCCGCGAAGCAACGGCAGCACCCGAAATGACCTGACCTGTAGCCGGATCGACCGCCGCATTGATCGTCGAACCCCCGAGTCCTCCGTCGGCGGCGTTGTAGATTTTGTCGTGACCACCTGGCGTGTAGTTGGGGTCCATCACCGTCGTGTTCGCGTCGTCGAGGTAGACCGTGAAGCCCTTGCTCACGTTGCCAGGGGCGCGCGCCCAGAACGACAGCCCCTCCCAGGCCGACTCGTCGCGCGGGAGGGAGATCGAAACTCCTCCGTCAGTCGTGACGTAGTTCGTGCGGAAGCTGGTGAATGGACAGTGGGCCCCCCAATCATTGTTGTGTACCAAACTAATCTCCAGGGCCTGGTTGCTGCCGCACCGACCCCCGCCCTCGATCAGCACCGGGCTCGGAAGGCTCTGACCGGAATCAGGGGTGGAGTCACGGTCGCACCGCATGTCGGTCGACACGGTATTGGGGTCGAACTCATAGTCGGAATCGGCCGAACAGTTGATGGGCTCGTCCTTCAAGGTAGGGTATGCGCTGCACCCGACCGCTCCGCCAAGACCGAGGAGCAGCACGCAGGCCGGCCTGGCCAATCGTGGCAACTGGGCTCTCGACATGCGCTTGAGGCTCATGGCAGTGAGGCTACCACCAGAAGGTGCCGGACAAGGTGAAGACGTGGCGATCCGGGTTTGCATTGGGACCGGATCCAGGAGGGAACCCCGTCAGGGCTACGATATCGCTGCCATTCTGGAAGTAGGAATAGTGGAGTGCGAACTCGTCACGGCTCCTCCAGCCGGTGTGGAACAGCAAGCGGGTTGTCATGATCGTGAAGGCTTTCTTCGAGTCGGCGCCGTGGAGGCGAACGTGATCGAGCCGCTCGGATACGCCCAGCCATGACTTCATTAGATAGGTGGCCTCGCCGCCCACCTTCACCTTGAATACGCCGTCGTAGTCCTTGTCGTCGCTGCTCACCGACGTCCCGACGGTGAATAGGCTGACCAGGACGTCCGGACTCATGCCCGTGTACAGCTTGTCGAAAACCAGTCGCGCGACGCTGAGATCGTACTGCGCACCGAAGGTGGTTAGCGAACCGTTACCATTGCTGTTCGGGCCGAGGTACTGCGCGATGAGTTCAGGCCCTCCGCGTGCATTCAGGATCTCGATCGCACCCGAGACCGTCGCCGCGTCCTTGGCCTGGGTACGTGCCAAGCCGACGTAGAGGTGACCATAGCGTCCTGCAGTGACCTGGGCGTCGGCACCCAGCACCGTGATCTGTCCATTCGGGACTAGACCTGAGGCGACCTGATCGTCCTGGGTCCAGGCCGCAAGGTAGTGCAGGCCGAGCCGGGCGAGTCCACCATAGGCGAGGCCAAGATGTACGTGGCCGACAAAGGTCGCGCCCACGTTGGCGTCCGCGAAGTCGTTCCACCCGGCCGGCATCAGGCCGATGGGCGGCCGTCCGAGCTGGCCACCAAGCCCCTGCTCCAGCACGAGAAAGAACTCGCCGAGTTTGTAGCCGGTTGTGATGGTCTCGCCGATGCTGTTTGTGCGCGCGATGAGTGGCGTGGCGTAGCGCCCAGCATCGTACGCGCCCATGGCACCGTATCGGCCCGTATAGGCGCCGACGTACAGTTGGAAGGGGAAGCCGAAATACTTGGTCGCATTCACCGTGATGAACGCATCGTTCACGCCCAACTGTGCGGGGATGTTGTAGTAGCCCGCCGCATCGCTGAAGGTCGAAGCCGCCATAATGACCGTGCCTGACACGGTCTTGTTGCCGTAGATGAAGTTGAGCTGCCCCCAGGGGGTTGGCACCGCGCCCGTGTACTCGAAACTCCGGAGGTCCTGGGCCAGGAGCGGCGGCGCATGGAGGACCGTGCCTCCCCCCGTATAATCATAGTTGGGATTCCCGTTGGGGAGGGTAGGGTTGATAAGGTCCGTACGTTGCGTGATCGGACGATCGTGCACGCCGACGGTGGCGGGCAAGAGCAGGTAGCCGTGGAAATCAAGCACGAACTCCTTGGACTCGGCCGGATTGATGCCGAACGGGATGGAAGGGGTCGCGCTGCGTACTTGCGGTTCGGCCGGCGAGAGCCCAAGTCTCGGAAGCCCCTCATCCGCGGCCATCGCCAGCGAGGGCATGGCGAGCAAAGCCAGGATCATTCCGCAAATAGTTCGGCCACCCTCAAAGGGTTCCCGAACCCTCGCGCGATGGTACGTGGCCGGCAACGAGGGCGCGCGCGAAGCGCGCGGGGTGGGCAGGGTGGCGGGCCGTCCCGAAGTCCCCGAAGGGGGAGCCGGCCTCTCCCCACGCGATTTCCAGCCGGGTCGAGGTGCAGAGGATAGGGTTTGCATCGTCGAGCGCTTTCGGTTCAGAAGGTGATGTAGCCCCCGAGCGCGACCATGTGATGGTCGAGCGGCTGGGCGGAGTTAGGGTCTGCGGCGGCGCTGTAGAAGCGCCGGCTGTAGTACAGTTCTATGCGGTCCGTGCTCCACCAGTCGGAGTGGAACGCGATGCCGGGATTGACACTGTAGACACTGTAGCGCCCGAAGTTGCTGTCGCGGCTTTCGCCGTAGGTCTTCAACATCAGGCTGAACAACGACGTCATCCGGTATTCGGTCTCGAGCCCGAGATAGTACCCGCTCGCCTTCTTGTACAGGGGGTCGTCGGTCGCAACCGTGAAGTGGAGCAGTGCTGCAATGGCGACGCGCAGGTCCGGGGCCTGGCCGGAGAAGCTGCGCGGAGCCCAGAGAATGGGCGCTACGCTGAAATCGTACTCGGCGCTGAGCACGGCAACTTTGCCGTTTCCGTGGCTGCCCGACCCGATGAACTTGCCGATCATTTCCCGGGCGCCTTGCGTCCAATCGATGCCCCACCACACCCCGTCGCCGACTGAGGCGGCATGCACGAAATTGTAGAGTCCGCCACTCAACCCGACCTGTCCCCAGGGGTAGCTTGTCCAGCGCGCCTCGGCGAGAAAGGTGTCCAACCGACCGTCCCTCGGAAGCTCGTACAGGGCCGTGTTGAGGTACACGCGCTCGTCCGTCCCATAGTCGGAGGCATAGTGCAACTTAAGGGTGTACTGATTCTTGTAAGTGAGTCCAACGTGAGCGTGGTTCACAAAGCTCGATGTGCCCGTCTCGATCCAGGCGAAGTAATCGCCGCGGGGGAAGCTCTCGGGCACGCCGGGAACAACGAACAGCCCGTGAATAAAGGTAAGATGCAAGTCGGGCGTCATATCCCAATCCCCGTATGTCGCCTCGCCGTAGCCACGCACCGCGAGCAGGGGCCCGTAGATGCCCCACCCCCACTGGCCGGGTCCGGCGGCGACCTCGCTGAACGCGCCCATGCGAAACTGCAAACGCAGTGTTCCGATGGGCTGGGGCGTGATCAGAATCCAGGCCGTGCCGAAGCCAGGCCCTCTAAACGCGTTCTCGTAGCCCTGGTACTCCTTGTTCTTGAGGTTCACGTAGTAGCTTGCGAAGGCGGTCACCAGGGCGTTGCCGTATGTCAAATTCAGGGCAGCGCCTGCGCCAGGCCAAAATGGGTTCTTGCCCGCCGAAAGCGCCGGCATGTGCAGCGCCGTTCCGGAATAGCCCACCGGCGCAGTGCCTGGTGTCCTTCCAATCCCGACGGCCTGCCAACCGAACAATCGGCCGTCAAAACGAAACGACGAGGCGCTCGCCGGGGCGGGCGCGCCGAACGAAGGAGCCCTCCCGCCTGGCGCGGGAGGCGCGGGCGGCGCCTCGGGCGCCAATCCCAGACCGGGCGGGATCGAGGACCCCGGTAGAGAGTCAGTGGGCGCGGCGGGCACGGCAGGCGCAGCGGGCACGGCTTCTTCGGCTCGCGCCGCACCAGCCGCGAGAAGTAGCGCGATCTGCACCAGGGACGCGTAACGGTATTGCAGACGCACCATCAAGCCTCAATCAGAAGGTGGGCTTCTCGGGCCAGCCGCGTGGATCGGATTCCACGACAGACGAACTCATGGCTCAAGGGCAGCAATGTTAATGCGCTTTGCGTCACGGCTTGGCATCGGCGAAAGTAGCATAAGACTTCGGCGACGGATCATGAATTCGGCAAACCCGTTAACTATGGGCTAGCCGAGCTGCGTCGCCATTACCGCTTGGGAATCGGCATCGAGCTGGCATTCGCAGGGCCGATGCCGCCCGCTGGCAGGGTCGCCCCCTGTGCCGCGAGTAGGAAATTCACCAGAGCCCAGTAGTCGCCCAGCTTGAGCTCACCCGCATGTTGCATGGGCATGTGTGTGCTCGTGAAACTGAACAGATCCTGCGCGCTCCGGAAGGTGTCGCGCCACGCCGCGCCCGCCGGTCGCGCTTGCGCCTCGATCTGTAGCTGCTGGCCGTCGATGAACCCCGGGTCGCCCGAGCCTCCGCTATTGCGCGGGTACTCGGGCAGGGCGCCGGGCCCCATGAGCGCCGGCGCGCTTGCGAGTCCTTCGCCACGCTGGCCATGGCACTTGGCACATTCGGCCGCGTACGTGGTCGCGCCTGCTGCAGCCTGGTTTTGTGCCCGCGCGAGGTCCGCAGCGGTGGCGCCCAGCTGGGTCACCGCGCACCCGAGCAAGACCAACCCGCCGAGCACCCCGCCGACCACCGACGTTACTGGATGAGCAATACGAGATGACATCGGGCTCTTCTTCCTCATTTTGGGGGGAGATCCTATCCGCTCCGCGCGGCTTGTTGTAGCAGATTCGCCGCCGTCCGGCGAGCGGACATGGGTGCTAACCACAACGTGTTCCCCGAGTCCGCCCCGCCTCTGGCCGGAGAATCCCGAGAAAATGGCACCTATGCGGGGAGCAGACTCCTTACAGCTTCAGCTCCACAGCGGCGCCATCGTAGCGAACGCTCTTGTCCGCTTTAGGGGCAAAGGAAGACCCGACCGGTTTCGCTTTCGATACCAAGACGACATCGAACGTCCGCTCTTTCTGCATGCCCGTATAGAAGCCCTCTCGCTTCCCAATGGTGAGCGTGCGAGCGGCCTCGTTCCAGCGGATGGGGATGCGCGCGCAGGCGCCTTTCTCGTAGCCGTATGTGACACCGTCATCTTCGTACAGCGTAAACGCACCATCCGCTCCCGCGTAGACCCAGAGCACGATCGGGTCAGCAGGCTTTTCATCCGTGTACGCGATCTCGGGACCGGTCGGAATGATTGAGCCGGCCTTCACGTGAATGGGCATCGAGTCGTACGGCGCCGGCACGTCGATGGTCTGTCCGCCCGGGACATTCGCACCCGTCCAGAAGTCGTACCAACTGGTCGCGCTCGGCAGGTAGACGGCTCGACTTCGAGCTTTGTACGTGGTTACCGGGCTCACCAGGAATGCAGGCCCGAAAAGGTACTGATCGGTCGTGTCCCGCGCCTTTGCGTCTGCGCGAAAGTCCATGACCAGCGGCCGCATGATGGTTCCGCCCTCGTGCGTGACGGCGCCCGCGAGCGAGTAGATATAAGGAAGGAGGCGGTAGCGTATCCGGTCGAACTTCAGCTCGGCCTGGTAGGCGGGGTGCTTTTCGCCGCCCAGTTCCCACATTTCGCGCTTCGGCGCCTCGCCGTGCACGCGCAAAAGTGGGACGAAGGTGCCGAACTCGAACCAGCGAGCGTTCAACTCACGCCATTCCTCGGCATCCTCGGCGGTGGGGTGCTCGGCCGCGAAGCGCGCCGGCACGGAGAATCCCCCAATGTCCATGGTCCAGTACGGGATGCCCGAGACCGACAATCCAAGTCCGGCCGGAATCTGCATCCGCAGCGCCGTCCACGTCGAGGTGATGTCGCCCGACCAGACCGCCGCGGCGTAGTGCTGGTTTCCCGCAAACGCCGAGCGGGTCAAGATGAAGACCCGCTGGTCCGGCGCCACGGATCGCTGCCCTTCGTACACGGTCTTGCTGTTCATGAGCGAGTACGCATTGAGCATGCGCGAACCGGAGCCGAGCGCCGTGGGGTGCATGTGGGTTCGCTGTCCGTCGAGCGTGGGCGTGGGCAACAGGTCCGGCTCCGGCGCGTCCAGCCACCAGGCGTCCACCTTCTTGCGAAACAGAGACTGTTCCATCTGAGACCAGAAGAGCTTGCCCGCCTCGGGATTGAAGGCATCGTAGAAGGTATACGGATAGCCTCCGTCGCCGACCCAATCGCGCAGCCCTTCGGTCAAGTTGAGTCCGTACAGGAATCCCTGCGAGCGCATGGCCTCGAAATTCTTCGTGCCCGGATAGAACTTGCCCCAGACCGAGATCATGAGACGCGCGTGCTTCTCGTGGATCTTGCGGACCCACCCATCCGGATCGGGAAAGCGGGCCTTGTCGAACTCGTGCGAGCCCCAGGTGTCTTCTTTCCAGTAGAACCAGTCCTGGACGATGTTGTCGAAGGGGATGCCGCGTGAGCGAAAACCGTCCACGACGTCCAGGCTGGCCTTCGCCGTCTCGTAGCGCTGCCGGCTTTGCCAGAGCCCCAACGCCCAACGCGGTATCATCGGCGCCGGCCCGGTGATGCGCCGGTAGCCCGCCACGACCTTGTCGAGCTCGGGACCGTAGACAAAATAGTAGTCGACGCCGTCGCCGACCTCTGACCAGAACGAGGTCGTCTGGACCGCGGTGGCTGGGGTTTTCCACAGCAACTGCACCGTCTCCATCCCTTGATCCTTGCTCCACTCGAGCCGGATCTTGTGGCGGCGCTTGGCCTCGAGCCGCACCTTGGCCACGTCTTTCCAAGGCAGCCAGCCTTGCCGCCAATGATTGATGACCAACCGATTATCCACCCAGAGTTTGATGCCGTTGTTCGAAAAGGTCTGGAAGGTGTAGTCGCCGGTGACATCCGGCTCGACTTCGCCTGCCCAGCGCACGCTGGCAGGTCCTTCGGGCAAGCCGGCATAAATGAGCTGGTTGGGTTTCTTCTCTTTGCTCGAGAGCGCGATGTCGATGCTGCGGTCAACCCGCTCGCCGACCAGATGCTTGAAATCCGCGCCGCGATAGTAGGAACCGGTGAGGCCGCCGCGCTTGCCGCTGGAATCGAAAAGGCGCTCGGGCGGGATGGGTGCGAACTCGCGCAGATCTCCGAATCGCGTGAAGGAGGTGTTGTCCCAGAGGATGCCCCAGCCGCGGCTCGAAACCAGGAAGGGAATCACGATGGTGCCGTTGTGCTGCCAGAGATCGAGGTCGTATCCCTTGAGGTTCAAGAGGCCGAGGTGGTTCTCGCCCAGGCCGTAAAGCGCCTCGTCGGCATGGGGCAGCCACTCTTGTCGCACGTGCTGCGTGTCCTCGCCCTGGACGGTGGCGGCCACGAGCGTCCGGCCGCCGTCCTTCTCCTCGAGGACAGGAGAACCGGAGGGATCGAAAAACGCCACCCTGCCCGTGGCGAGGTCGATGCGGACACGGAGCTTCGACGTGGCGAGAGTTGCCGTGCCTGCCCCCTCGGTCACCTCGAACTGCGCACCGGCGCAGCGCTTGGGCTGCGCCGCCAGACTCTTGCGGGCAAAGAAGGCCTGGTCCTTGGCGTACGCAACCCGGACGACGTCGACTGCGCAGACCTCGAGCTTGAGGAAGCCATCGCCCACGCGGACGACAAGGCCTTCGGGCAGGCGCTGCAGGCTCATTGCAACCGGAATTGAGGCCGGACAGGCCGGCCCGCGCGGGGCCGCGCATCCAGCGCCAGCGACGAGCAACATGAGAGACTTCACGATGCGACCCATGGAACCTCCTTGAGAGGGCGGAATTCTTTCACGACTGAGGTGGGAATGGCTAGTCCCGCCGGATGGGGCCCTGGTTGTAGCCGCGCTCGCCGAAGGGCTGCAGCTTTTCCAGCCAGATCTGTTCCAGCAGGGTGAGTTCATCCTCCAGGCAGAAGCTGGGATGCTCGCTCGGTTTCACGATTTCCAGAATCTCGAAGCTGAAGGCGTCGGGGCCGAACTGGATCCAGTCGTTCTGCAGGGCCGTATTGTCATGCCGGCCGATGGACAGGATGAAGCGGTGCTTGTTCAAGGGACCGTGCAGATTCGTGCTGCTGCCCACAAGCAACTTGCCGGTCCTGGTATTCTTGATCTGATAGATCCCGGCCTGGCGCGGGGTCTCCTTGAAGGCGCGCTTGAGCTCGGCGCGGGTCTTGCCTGGCGCGGACATGGTCTATCTCCCTCTTGACGGGAGCGATAATTGTTTCTATAGATATCGAAGTAATTCGGTACAGTCAAGATGGACAGCAAACCACACGTGGAAAACTTGGTGGAGTTCTTCAAGGTACTGGGCGAGCCCAACCGCCTGCGCATCGTGGGGCTCCTGTCTCAGCGGGCTTACACCGTGGAACAGCTCAGCGAAACTCTGGGCGTGGGAGCCTCGACGGTGTCGCACCATTTGGCTCGCCTGGCGTGCGCGGGCCTGGTCACCTCGCGCAGCGAGAGCTACTACAACCTCTACTCTTTGAAGACCGACGCCCTGTCCGGCATGGCGAAAGAAATGCTGGCGCAGGCGCAGCCGGCGCGCCCGGCCAGCGAGCAAGACTTGTGTGACTTCGATCGCAAGGTGCTGGCCACCTTCACCACGGCCGACGGCCGGATCAAGGCCTTCCCCATGCAGGAAAGGAAATTCCGCGTGCTGCTCCGCCACGTGCTGCCCTCATTCAGTCACGGCGTGCGCTACACGGAAAAGCGAGTCAACGAGATCCTGTCGAAGTACAACGACGATACCGCCCGCCTGCGCCGCTGGCTGGTGGACTTCGGCTACATGGCGAGAGAGGGAGGCGGCGGCAAGTATTGGAGGGTGGACAAGGAGTGAATCTAGCTTCGCCTGCGCGACATGGCGCGATCTATTTCGCGCTGGGCTTCGCGCTTCTTGACGTCCTCGCGCCGGTCGTATTGCTGCTTGCCATGCACCAGCGCCAGTTCCACCTTCACGCGGCCGCGCTTTTCGTAGAGTGAAAGCGGGATTAGGGTGTAACCCTTCTCGCGTACTTTCGCCACCAGGCGATCGATCTCTTGCCGGTGCAGCAACAGCTTGCGCCGCCGCCGCGGGTCGTGGTTACGCGCGTGGGCGAAGGAGTAAACGCCGATGTCCAACTGATGTAGCCACGCCTCGCCGCTTTCCACGCTGGCGTAGGCATCGATGAGGGTCACCTTCCCGTCGCGGATGGACTTGACCTCAGAGCCGACCAGGGCAAGGCCTGCCTCCAGGGTCTCGTCGATTTCGTACTCATGGCGCGCCTTTCGATTGCGCGCCAGAACCTTGTTCTCGTCGGATCGGTTCTTGCGCCCGGCCCCGCCCGCCACTCGCTCCCTCTCCTACAGCTTGCTGCCCTCGCCTGGAAGGCGCATGGCCAGCGGTGTCTCGCCGGCCATGGCCCGGCGCAGATAGGTCGGCTTGTCGAACTCGCTCTCCTCGATGCACAGGTGGTCGGCAGCCAGGGCCACCGGCACCGTGCCCGAGGCACGGCGCGGACCGCTGCCCGGGACCGTGCTCATGGCCGAGGTGACGGCCGGACGAATCACCGGCCGCGACTCGGGAGCCGGGGTATGCCGCTCGGCCATCGCCAGGGGAAGCGTGGGCGCCGTCGCCATCCCGACCACCGGAGGGGGCGTGTAGGTCGTGGCACCAGCCGGATATTCCGTCGGGGCGGAAAACTCGTCGACCGCGGTGTCTGCGAACTCGACGATCTCAGGCACTGCGCTGCGGGCCGGCGCCGCAAGCACCACGCGCGGCGGAGCGGCCAGGCTGGCGTCAGCCGCGGGAGCCCTTGCCAGGGCGGGAAGCGGTGGGGGAGCCGCGGGCATGACCAGTGTCACGCGAGGCAGTGCGGGATGCGCCGCCGGGGCGGCGTGCGAGATCGGCAGCACCATCTGGTGGTCGGCTGGCTTCTTGCCCGAGCGCGTGTTCAAGCTGCCGGCCACGGTGGAAGCTTCGACCGCTGTGCGACTCTGGAAACCTGTCGCAATCACCGTGAGGCACACCTCATCGGTCATGTTGGCGTCGATGACCGAGCCGAAGATGATGTTGGCGTCGGGATCGGCGGCTTCCTGGATCAGAGTGCAGGCCTCGGTGACCTCGGCCAGCATCAGGTCAGGACCGCCGGTGATGTTAACTAGGATGCCGGTGGCCCCGTTGATGGAGACGTCTTCCAGCAGCGGCGAATTGATGGCCATCATGGCGGCATCCAGGGCACGCTTCTCGCCCTTGCCGTGGCCCGAGCCCATCAGCGCCCGACCCATGCCCGTCATGATGGTGCGCACGTCGGCAAAGTCGACGTTGATGAGGCCAGGCATCATAACCAGATCGCTGATGCCTCGCACCGCCGTGGCGCACACGCTGTCCACCAGATTGAACGACTCGCGCAGGGTCATGTTCTTGCCAGCGAGGGCGACCAGGCGGTCGTTGGGAATCACGATGAGCGCGTCCACCGACTTGGCCAGCTCGGCCACCCCCGCATTCGCCTTCTTCTTGCGCTGCAGGCCTTCGAACATGAAGGGCTTGGTTACCACTGCGACGGTGAGCGCGCCCGCTTCGCGGGCCACGCGCGCGATCACAGGCGCCGCGCCGGTGCCCGTGCCGCCGCCCATGCCCGCGGTGACGAAAACCATGTCAGCGCCGCCGATCACCTCGGCGATGCGCGAAGCATCTTCCAAGGCCGCGGCGCAACCGATGTCGGGGTTGGCCCCGGCGCCCAGGCCCTTGGTCAGATTCTTTCCGATCTGAATCTTGGTGGGCGCTTGGTTGGTCTCCAGCACCTGGCAGTCGGTGTTGGCGGCCACGAAGTCCACGCCCTGGATTCCGGCCTCAATCATGGTGTTGAGCGCGTTGCCTCCGCCGCCACCCACACCTATCACCTTGATCTTCGGACCCTGAGCCTGGTCGTCGAATTCGAGCATGTGATCTCTCCCTGGACTACTTGGATCGCACGACCCGCGCCATGCTCCAAATTTTTCACTCGACGAAGTGACGGGCAGGCGCTGGCATGCGTCGAACAGTCGCCAACACCTGAACACCCGCACAGGACTGACCCTGTCGTCTCTTTGTGGAGCACTTCGGTCTCACCCTGATCTCGGTATCGTCGACGCCCAGCAAAGTCAGCGCCTACGCCAGTCGCAATCAGGACGACGACAGAACCCAGATCATCGCGGTCAACTGGAATGACGTGCCTGCAGTTCTCACCTTCAAGGTCGACGATCTCGCGACCACTCCCAAGCCTGCAACCTTCACTCTCCCTGCGCTTTCAGTCGGGGCGATCGAGATCCCGGACACAGGCGCAGCGTCTGCTCTGGTCTACGGGGAGACGCAACACAAGGCGAATCTGACCCCCGCAGCCATTGTAGAGTCAGTGGTCGCCCTGAATTTGAACGTGACAGTGCTATTCTGCGTGCCTTGTCCCGAGCCGCCCATTCCCCATCGATTTCCATGCGCCGCTTTCTTGGCTGGCTCATCCTTGCCTCCTCCTTTCATCCGCGGCTTGCTCAGGCGGCGACAGTCGATGCTGCCGGCGACTGTCCGGCTGGCGCCGACATTGATGGGGCGCTGGCTCAGTTGCTGAGTACCAAGGCGGGTCGCACCTCTTCCGCGACCGTCGCCGTGCGCGACCTGGGCGCGACCTGGTCGGTCCACGTGGCCGGCCGCTCCGCCACCTACTCCGATCCTGATCGCAACTGCGCCGAGCGAACCAAGGTTGCGGCCGTCTTCGTGGCGCTGGTACTCGAGCCTCCAGACATTGGAGAACCGTCTCCCGCTCCAGCTATGCGTGAATCCGCGGGTTCGACGCAACCTCGCTTGTCCCGCATCCACCGGCTCGATCTTGCGCCCGAGTTCCTGGTCGCACCAGGAGCAGGCAAGCGCAGCTCTGCCATGACTTGGGGTGGGTCCTTGCGCTGGCTGGCATCGGGGGAACATCTCGGCCTGACGGCCGGCCTGGAGGGCAGTTACCCGGCCGTCGCGAAAGTGCAGCCATACGAGCTGTCGCTGGCGCGGATATCCATCGATACCTCGGCCAGCCTCTGCTGGCGCTGGAGTACAGCCGAGCTGGGAATCGAGCTCGGCCCCTATGGGGCTTTGCTGCTTGCCCAGGGGCGCGGTCTGTATGCGAGTGCGAGCTCCACGCACATGGACGCAGGCGGGCGCCTCGGGTTTCGCGCCCAAACCATCAGTCGATGGGTGTCGCCTTTCCTGGCCTTTCAGGCGGAACTCAGCGCGCGCCGTTTCTCCTTGATGGTCGATCCCATCGGAAATGTGGGCACTGCGCCACGGGTCTGGGTGGGCGTGCTAGCAGGCGCGAGTATCTCGCTCGGTCCTGCAAAACCACGCGACTAGAAGCTTTTCGGGTTCTGGTGACATACTTAGGCTGTGCAGAGGTGGACCACTTCCCAGCGTGAGCAAGGCAGCGCGCCCTGCGCGGCCGACGTCCATCATCTGCCCGAGATTTCTGCCCAACTGGCCTTCGAGGATGTGTACCACGCTTACTTTCGGCAGACGGTGGCCTGGATGCGTGGTCTGGGTGTGCCAGAGGCCGAGATCGAGGACGTGGCACAAGACGTGTTCATGATTGTCCGTCGCAAGCTGCCGCACTTCCACGGCGGAAATCTGGCGGGCTGGCTCTATCGCATCGCCCATCTGACGGTGCGGAATTTCCGCCGCCGGGCCTGGTTCAAGAACTTGTTCTCGCGCGGCCGGGAGATCGATTCCATGGACATGGTCGGGATGAGCGCCACACCGGCCATGGCGCTCGAGAAAAAGCAGGATCAGCGCGTGCTGGCCCAGATGCTTGCCCGCATGAGTGACAAGCGACGCTCGACCCTGGTCCTGTTCGAGATTGAAGGCTATAGCGGCCAAGAGATCTCGACATTGCACGGTGTGCCCGTGAAAACCGTTTGGACCAGGCTGCATCACGCTCGCAAGGATCTGGTGGCCATGGTGGCAGCCCAGCGGAAACAGAGAGAAGCCAAAGCGGGAATGCCATGAAACAGCGACTAACCGAAATGCAAGACTTCCGCGATCCAGACGAAGCTGAGGCTGCGCGGCTGCTGCGATCTCTGTCTCCTGCCGCTGCCAACGAATTGGCGGAAAGGCGAGTCTACGCCAGGATCTGCGCAGGACCCTCGCGCGGCCCGCGCGTGGCTCGGGTGGCTGTCCTGGTGACCGCCCTGCTCGTCAGCACCACCATCCTGAGCGCCACCCTGGCTCGTCGTTGGCTCGCTGGTTCGGACCAGAAATCGTCGGGGCCGACGCTGAGCCTGCCGTCCGCCCAGCCAAGGCACGCGACCGCGCCGCGAGAACAAGAACCCGAGGTAATACCGGCCCCGGCGGATAGCATTCCGACTGCGCGGTCGACAACGGACCTGGTGGCATCCGCGCCGGCCACCCCTGTCAGCACCCGTCGCGACCGCGTGCGAGAGCCGCTGGCGGGAAAGCGGCAGGTAGTCGTATCCAGTGATGTGCGGAGCTCAGTCGAGGAGTCGCCCGTGACCGAGGTTGCCCCGGCCCCGCCACCGCCCGAAGAGGCGGCGCTGGTGATGGCGGCCCTGCGTTCCCTGCGCCGCGAGCACAACCCGGCACAAGCCGGCGTCCTGGCACACAGCTACCTCACGCGCTTCCCCGAAGGCGTGCTCAACGAAGAAGCGCTTGCCATCGGCATCGAAGCAGCCCTCGCTCGCCACG
>Ga0265342_10001688_pt1 | contig 20283 bp, 19 predicted proteins | sample 4CB327metaG_FD_203125 | JGI IMG/M metagenome (GOLD analysis project Ga0265342, IMG submission 203125) | Rhizosphere microbial communities from Carex aquatilis grown in University of Washington, Seatle, WA, United States - 4-CB3-27 metaG | ecosystem: Host-associated > Plants > Roots >... | reverse complement strand
GATCGATCTCGGCGCCGGCACGACGACGATGGAGGTGTTTTCCGGCGGGCGCTTCGTGCACGCCGAAGGATTTGCGCTCGGCGGGCATCACGTGACGATGGATCTTGCACGCGGGCTCAACACACGCATTGCGGATGCGGAGCGAATCAAGGCCATCTATGGCAGTGTGATGTCGGGTGGATCCGACGAGCGCGACATGATCACCGTTCCGCCCGTGGGCGATGACGAGCGTGAGCCGCCGCAGTTCGTATCGCGGGCGGCTCTCACCCGGATCATCAAGCCGCGGGTCGAAGAGATTCTGGAGATGGTGCGCGATCGTCTGGCAGCGTCGCCTTTCGCGGCCGAGCCGCGCGGGCGCCTGGTCCTCACCGGCGGCGGCAGCCAGCTCGCGGGCATCGCGGACCTGGCGGCGCGCATCCTGAAACGACCGGTGCGTATCGGCCGGCCACTCGGTTTGTCCGGATTGCCCGAGGCGGCGAAGGGCCCGGCCTTCGCCGTCGCGGCGGGTCTCCTGGTGTATCCGCAGGCGGCCCATCTCGAGCACTTCGAACCGCGGCGAACACGGCGCCTCATGACGGGGACCGGCGGCTACATGGCAAGGGTCGGGCGATGGCTGCGCGAGAGTTTCTGACCCTTAAACGTCAACTTCGCAGTGCGTCCGGTGGCGGACCGGGCGCGGCGCGGGCTTAAAGAGGCACACATGACCATCAATCTGAACGTCCCGGACATCCACGAGATGAAGCCCCGGATCACCGTCTTCGGTGTCGGCGGCGCCGGCGGCAACGCCGTCAACAACATGATCACCGCCGGCCTCGCCGGCGTCGACTTCGTCGTCGCCAACACCGATGCGCAGGCGCTGACGATGTCGAAAGCGGCGCGCATCATCCAGATGGGCAGCCAGGTCACCGAGGGTCTCGGCGCCGGCTCGCAGCCGGAGGTCGGGCGCGCCGCGGCGGAAGAGGTGCTCGACGAGATCCGCGATCATCTCTCCGGCGCGCACATGGTGTTCGTCACCGCCGGCATGGGCGGCGGCACCGGCACCGGCGCCGCGCCCGTGATCGCCAAGACCGCGCGCGAGCTCGGCATCCTGACCGTCGGCGTGGTGACCAAGCCGTTCCACTTCGAAGGCCAGCGCCGCATGCGGTACGCCGAATCCGGCATCACCGAGCTGCACAAGGTCGTCGACACGCTCCTGATCATCCCGAACCAGAACCTGTTCCGGGTGGCGAATGAGAAGACGACCTTCGCGGACGCCTTCGCGATGGCCGACCAGGTGCTCTACTCGGGCGTCGCCTGCATCACCGACCTGATGGTCAAGGAAGGCCTGATCAACCTCGACTTCGCCGACGTCCGCGCCGTCATGCGCGAGATGGGCAAGGCGATGATGGGTACGGGCGAGGCTTCCGGCGAGAAGCGCGCGCTCACCGCCGCCGAAGCGGCGATCTCGAATCCGCTGATCGACGACGCCTCGATGAAGGGCGCCAGGGGCCTGCTGATCTCGATCACGGGCGGCAAGGACCTGACGCTGTACGAGGTCGACGAAGCCGCCACGCGCATCCGCGAGGAAGTCGACCAGGACGCCAACATCATCGTCGGTGCCACCTTCGACGAGAGCCTCGACGGCATCATCCGCGTCTCCGTCGTTGCCACCGGCATCGACAATACTGGCCGCATGCGCGACCAGGGCCCGACCGAAGTCGCGCTCAAGGAACTCGCCGGCAAGATGCGCAACGATGTGCGCCGGATGCCGGCACAGCCGCAGGTGCATGTGCAGCAGCCGGCCGCTGTCGCGACGTCGCAGCCGCAGATCCCGACTCAGGCGGTCGTCAATGCTGCCGCCTCGGTCGAATCCGCGGCGCATGCCGCCGTCGCCGCCGCGATCCTGCCGCAGACCGCGATCGACGAGGTCTCGATCCGGCCGAAGCCGATGAAGCCGTCGCTGTTCGATCAGGTCGAGCCGGAAGCGCCGGCGCATGTCGAGCCGCCGGCCGCGACCTTCGTGCCGCCCCCGGCGGAGAGGATCATGCGCGCCCCGCGCATGCCGCGCATCGACGAACTGCCGCTGCCGGCCCGCGCCATGATGGAGAAGCAGGGCCAGCCGGCGGAGCACCATCCCGAGGAGCGCCGCAAGTCGCTGATGCAGCGGCTTGCCTCGGTCGGGCTGGGTCGCCGTTCCGACGAGCCGGAAGCGCCGCCGGCTCCGCGCACTGCGCGCACGATGCCGCAATACGAGCAGCCGCAGCGCCCGACCGCGCGCCAGCCGGAAGGCCGCAGCGAGCCCGTCTCGGAGTACGCCCGCCGCCCGGCGCCGCAGGGCCTCGATCCCCACGGACGGCAAACGGCTGTGCATAACTCGCCCGAGGACGACCAGCTCGACATTCCGGCCTTCCTCCGGCGCCAGGCCAACTAGCCCGAGCCCTCAAATCAGGCGGCCCCGCATCCTTCCGGATGCGGAGCCGCTTTCTTTTTGGGATGTCCGGAGGATCTTCAAACTATTGACTTAAAATGGATTTCTCGAATTCCGACCCACCGTGCCGGTTGTCTTGCGGTATTTGCAACCGCGCAACCATTTCGAGGTAACGTAAACGGTAGTCAGGTGCTGACGGCGACCGGTGAAATGCGGCAAAAAAGAGTAACAGTCGGTAAGAAAGCGTGAGTTGGAGAAGCACCGTCTAAAGCCTAAGTTTCAGCAGCGAAACGGACTTTTCCGGTCCGGGGGGATTTCGCCGTCACATCGAGAGTGGCCGGCGTTGAGGCTGAAATATGACCCCGCCGGGGTGACGTATGGGGACCGCACGGTTCACGCGCGAACCGGCGGAAAGAGGTTGGATGAAAGGCGCTAAGCAAACCACGCTGCGCGGACCGGTCGCCATTTCCGGCATCGGCGTTCATTCCGGCCAGCCCGTGACGCTCACGCTCAATCCGGGCGACGACGACACCGGAATCCTTTTCCAGCGCATCAATACCGACGGCTCGCTCGAGCGCGAGATCCGCGCCGATGTGCGCGCCGTCACCGCAACCGAATTTGCCACCGTTCTCGGCGACGCCAAGGGGCCGTTGTGCTCGACCGCCGAGCATCTGCTCGCTGCTTTGCGTGGCCTCAACGTCGACAACGTTGTCATCGAGGTCGACGGCCCGGAAGTGCCGATCATGGACGGCAGCGCTGCCGCCTTCGTCGATGCGCTCGATCAGGCGGGGCTGACGGAGCGCGCGCTGCCGCGCCGCTTCATCGAAGTGATCAAGCCGGTGCGCGTCGTCACGGACAATTCGTTCGGCGAATTGCGGCCCTATGAGCACGGCTTCCGCGTCGAAGCCGAGATCGAATTCAATCATCCGCTCATCGGCAAGCAGGCGCTGTCGCTCGACATCGAGCCGAAAAGCTTCCGCACCGAGATCGCGCGCGCGCGCACCTTCGGCTTCATGAAGGATGTCGCGAAATTGTGGAGCGCGGGCTATGCGCTCGGCGCTTCGTTCGACAACACGCTCGTGGTCAGCGAGGACCGCGTCCTCAATCCGGAAGGCCTGCGCTTCTCCGACGAGTTCGTGCGCCACAAGGTGCTCGATGCGGTCGGCGATCTGGCGCTCGCCGGTCTGCCGCTGATCGCCGCCTACAAGACGGTGCGCGGCGGCCACAAGCTCAACCACGCGGTGCTGTCGGCGCTGATGGCCGACACCGGCGCCTGGCGCGTCGTCGAGGCGGCGGAGACGCCGGTGCGGCGCGGCCGGGCGAAGGCCGCGGGGGTGGTCGTCCCGGCCTATGGCCCGGACAAGACCTGAATCGCCGGTTTTCGGCCAATTCCATCGCCTTAATCCGGGCCGAATGTCGGCCTAATCGCTTGGCGGCGCCGCGCGTTTTCGTCTAAATCGACCCGTCGTTAACCGGCGGCGTGGAGACTGCCGGGGACAGCGACCGCGAGCTGCGGAACGGTGTCGAGATCATTCGGGGATGTCACGCGTATGAGTTCTTCGCCGCCAGCCAGTTTCCGGCGCCCGTTGATGCGAGTCGGCGCGGTCGTGCTCGTGGCCTTGAGCCTTGGCGCGTGCTCGAGCTTCTCGGGGCTGCCCGATTTCGGCGGCTTCAACCTCTTCGGCAGCAAAGATGACAACCCGCCCGACGAGCCGGCCGACCGGCTCTACAACGAGGGCCTCTATTACCTGAACTCCGAGCGCAAGCCGAAGGAAGCGGTCAAGAAGTTCGAAGAGGTCGATCGCCAGCATCCGTATTCGGACTGGGCGCGCAAGGCGCTCATCATGTCGGCCTACTCCTATTATCAGAGCGGCTCCTATGACGACTGCGTCGCCGCGGCCAAGCGCTACATCACGCTGCATCCCGGCACGCCGGATGCCGCCTACGCGCAATATCTGATCGGGGCGTCCTACTACGACCAGATTCCGGACATCACGCGCGACCAGGACCAGACCGAAAAGGCCATGGCCGCTCTCGACGAAGTGATCCGCAAATATCCGGACAGCGAATACGCCAACAGCGCCAAGCAGAAGATCGAAGTGGCGCGCGATCAGCTGGCCGGCAAGGAGATGCAGGTCGGCCGCTATTACCTCGAGAAGCACGACTACACGGGCGCGATCAACCGCTTCAAGGTGGTGGTGACGAAGTACCAGACGACCCGCCACGTCGAGGAGGCGCTGGAGCGCCTGACCGAGACCTACATGGCGCTCGGGATCATCGACGAGGCGCAGACGGCCGCCGCCGTGCTGGGGCATAACTTCCCCGACAGCAGTTGGTACAAGCACGCCTACGCGCTGGTGAAATCCGGCGGCCGCGAGCCCTCCGAGAACAAGGGCTCCTGGATCAGCAAGGCGTTCAAGAAGGTTGGGCTGGGCTAGTTCCGCCGACCGTTCGCCGACCACCCATAACGTGATGGCCGGGCTTGTCCCGGCCATCGCTGTCTTTAATGATGAGCACGAATCGGCAACATGCCGATTCCCGCCGCTGAGGCGGGTCCGATGTTTTGGATGGCCGCGCCGCCATGCTTTCCCGACTATCGATCCGCGACATCGTCCTGATCGACAAGCTGGACATCGATTTCGCCGCGGGGCTCGCCGTGCTCACCGGCGAGACCGGCGCCGGCAAGTCGATCCTGCTGGACTCCTTCGCGCTGGCGCTCGGCGGCCGGGGGGACCAGTCGCTGGTCCGCCAGGGCGCGGAGCAGGGGCAGGTCACCGCCGTGTTCGAGGTCCGCCGCAATCACCCGGCGCGCGCGATCCTCAAGGCCAACGACATCGCCGACGAGGACCAGCTGATCCTGCGCCGCGCCCAACTCGCCGACGGCCGCACCCGCGCCTTCGTCAACGACCAGCCGGTGAGCGTGCAGGTCATGAAGCAGCTCGGCCAGGCGCTGGTCGAGATCCACGGCCAGCACGACGATCGCGCGCTCACCGACGCCGCCACGCATCGCCGGCTGCTCGACGCCTATGGCGGGCTCGAGGCCGACGCTGCGCGCGTCGAGTCTTTATGGAGCGCACGGCGCGAGACGCTCGAGGCGGCCGAGGCCCACGCGGCCGAGGTCGAGCGTGCCCGCCGTGAGGCCGACTGGTTGCGCCACGCCGTCGCCGAACTGGACAAGCTCAGCCCGCAAGCGGGCGAGGAGACCATGCTCGCCGAGCGGCGCACCACCATGATGCAGTCGGAGAAGGTCGCCGAGGACCTGCGCGAGGCGTACGACGCGCTCGCCGGCTCCAACTCGGCTGTGCCGGCGCTCGCCGCGGCCATCCGCCGGCTCGAGCGCCGCGCGACCCAGGCGCCGGCGCTGGTCGAGCCTTCGGTCAAATCGCTCGACCTCGCGCTCAACGCGCTGGAAGAGACGCGCGCGCATCTCGAGGCCGCCTTGCGCGCCGCCGACTACGATCCGGCCGAGCTCGAGCGCATCGAGGAGCGGCTGTTCGCGCTGCGCGCCGCGGGGCGCAAGTACAATGTCCAGGTCGACGATCTCGCCGCGCTGGCGCAGCGCTATCGCGACGACATCGGGCTCATCGACGCCGGCGAGGAAAAGCTGAAGGTGCTGCGCGCCGCCGCGACGCAGGCCGACGCCGAGTTCCGCAAGGCCGCCGAGGCGCTGTCGAAGGCGCGGCTGAAAGCCGGCACCGCGCTCGACAAGGCGGTCAACGGCGAATTGAAGCCGCTCAAGCTCGAGCGTGCGCGCTTCACCACCGAGATTGTCAGCGACGCCGAGGCGGCCGGACCGAACGGCATCGACCGCGTCGAGTTCTGGGTGCAGACCAATCCCGGCACCAAGCCGGGGCCGCTGATGAAGATCGCGTCGGGCGGCGAGCTCGCGCGCTTCCTGCTGGCGCTCAAGGTGGTGCTGGCCGACCGCGGCTCGGCGCCGACCCTCGTCTTCGACGAGATCGACACCGGCGTCGGCGGCGCGGTCGCCGAGGCGATCGGCGCGCGGCTCGCCCGGCTCGGGCGCGGCGTGCAGGTTCTGGCGGTGACGCACGCGCCGCAGGTGGCGGCGCAGGCGCAGCGTCATTACGTCATCTCGAAGGACGCGCTCGACAAGGGCAAGCGCGTGGCGACGCGTGTCACCGAGGTGGCGGCGGAGAAGCGGCGCGAGGAGATCGCGCGCATGCTCGCCGGCGCCGAGATCACCAACGAGGCCCGCGCCGCCGCCGAGCGGCTGATCAAGGCGGCGGGGTAGCGGGTGCCGCGCGTCAGCGCGGGGGTGTAACGTCAGTCTCATGGCCAAAGCGAAAATCCGCACCGACAAGACGCCGGTCGACCTGCTGACGAAGAAGCAGGCGGGCGAAGAGCACGCGCGCCTGACGAAAGAGATCGGCGAGCACGACAAGCGCTACTACCAGGACGACCGGCCGGCGATCACCGACGCCGCGTACGACGAGCTGCGCCGCCGTTACAACGCCATCGAGGCGCGCTTCCCCGAGCTGCGCACGCTGGAATCGCTGTCGCTGAAGGTCGGCGCCGCGCCGGCGCGCGGCTTCGCCAAGGTCCGTCACGCCGTGCCGATGCTGTCGCTCGACAACGCCTTCGCGGAAGAAGACGTGCGCGACTTCGTTTCCCGCATCCGCCGTTTCCTCAAGCTCGACGACGACGCCAGGCTCGACTTCTCCGCCGAGCCGAAGATCGACGGCCTGTCGATGTCGCTGCGCTACGAGGACGGCGAACTGGTCACCGCGGCGACCCGCGGCGACGGCCAGGAGGGCGAGGACGTCACCGCCAATATCCGCACGCTCCACGACGTGCCGAAGGAGCTCAAGGGCCGCAACATTCCGAAAATCACCGAGGTGCGCGGCGAGGTCTACATGACCAAGAAGGCGTTCCTCGCGCTCAACGAGCGGCAGAAAGCGAGCGGCGGGCAGGTCTTCGCCAATCCGCGCAACTCCGCCGCCGGCTCGCTGCGGCAGAAGGACCCGTCGATCACAGCCTCGCGGCCGCTCGGCTTCTTCGCCTATGCCTGGGGCGAAATGACGGAAATGCCGGCGGACACGCAGTCGGGCATGATCAAGTGGTTCGAGCGCTGCGGCTTCAAGACCAATCCGTTGACGAAGCTCGTGCACTCGACCGAGGAACTGATCGCCTTCCACCGCGAGATCGAGCAGGGCCGCGCCGAGCTCGACTACGACATTGACGGCGTCGTCTACAAGGTCGACCGCATCGACTGGCAGGAGCGGCTCGGCTTCGTGTCGCGCACGCCGCGCTGGGGCATCGCGCACAAGTTCCCGGCCGAACGGGCGATGACCATCCTCAAGGACATCGAGATCCAGGTCGGCCGCACCGGCGCGCTGACGCCGGTCGGCAAGCTCGACCCGGCCGGCGTCGGCGGCGTCATCGTGCAGAACGTGACGCTGCACAACGAGGACTACATCAAGGGCATCGGCGGCAAGGGTGAGACCCTGCGCGAGGGCCGCGACATCCGCATCGGCGACACGGTGGTCATCCAGCGCGCCGGCGACGTGATCCCTCAGGTTGTCGACGTCGTCATCGACAAGCGGCCGAAGGGGGCGAAGGAATATCACTTCCCGAAGAAGTGTCCGTGCCCGCTCAAGACCGATGTGGTGCGTGAGGAGACGGCGACCGGGGAAGAGGGCGCCCGCGCCCGTTGCACCGGCGAGTTCGCCTGTCCCTTCCAGAAGATCCAGCATCTCATGCTGTTCGTGTCGCGCCGCGCCTTCGATATAGACGGGCTCGGCGAGAAGCAGGTCGAGTTCTTCTTCGACCAGGGCTGGGTGAAGGAGCCCGGCGACATCTTCACGCTGCAGGCGCGCAACAACAAGCTCAAGCTCGAAGAGATCGAAGGTTACGGCGAGACCTCGGTCAAGAACCTGTTCGACTCCATCAATGCGCGGCGCGAGATCGCGCTCGACCGTTTCATCTACGCGCTCGGCATTCGGCATGTCGGCGAGACGACGGCGCTCGCTCTGGCGCGCGGCTACGGCTCCTGGGACGCCTTCCACGAGGCGGCGCTCAAAGTGGCCAAGGGCGACGAAGAGGCGATCGCCGAGATGGACGCGCTCGACCAGATCGGCGACACGGTGATCGCCGCGGTCGCCGCCTATTTCGGCGAGAAGCACAATCGCGACATCGTCGAGCGGCTAACGAAGCAGGTGAAAATCCTCGACGCCGAGAAGCCGAAGAAGGATTCGGCCGTCGCCGGCAAGACTGTGGTGTTCACCGGCTCGCTGGAAAAGATGACGCGCGACGAGGCGAAAGCCACGGCCGAGCGTCTCGGCGCCAAGGCGGCCGGCTCGGTGTCGAAGAAGACCGACTACGTCGTCGCCGGTCCCGGCGCGGGATCGAAGCTTGCCGAGGCCAAGAAGCACGGAGTCACGGTCCTCACCGAGGACGAGTGGCTCAAGCTGATCTCGTGAGGGGACGGGCGCGGCCACCTGCACCCTCTCCCCGCAACGCGGGGCGAGAGAAGATCAGAGCGGCCGTGTCGCCGCGGCGAGCCAGGCGCGCGTATCGGCGTCGACGAGCGGCGCGATCTCCGCGTCGACCCGGCCGTGATAGCTGTCGAGCCAGTGCCGCTCCTTGTCCGTGAGCAGCGCCTTATCGACGAGCCGCCGGTCGATCGGCGCCAGCGTCAACGTCTCGAACGCATTGAGCGGCTTCTCGGCGCCGGCCGGCTGCGGCGCGGCGATCACCAGCACGAGGTTCTCGATGCGGATGCCGTAGGCCGCGGTTTTGTAATAGCCCGGTTCGTTCGACAGGATCATGCCGCGGCGAAGCGCGACGTGGCCGAGCTTGGAGATGCGCGCCGGCCCTTCGTGCACGGAGAGATAGCTGCCGACGCCGTGGCCGGTGCCGTGATCGAAGTCGAGCCCGGCCTGCCACAGCGCCACGCGCGCCAAAGTGTCGAGCTGCGCGCCCGTCGTGTTCTCCGGATAGATCGCGGTGGCAATCGCAATGTGGCCTTTGAGCACGCGCGTGAAGCGGTCGCGCATCTCGTCGGTCGGCTCGCCGATCGCGATCGTGCGGGTGATGTCGGTGGTGCCGTCTTCGTATTGTGCGCCGGAATCGATCAGGAACAGCTCGTTGCTGCCAAGCTTGCGGTTCGACTCGCGCGTGACGCGGTAGTGAACGATCGCGCCGTTTGGGCCGGCGCCGGAAATGGTCGGGAACGAGACATCCTTGAGCAGGCCGGTGTCGCGGCGGAAGCTCTCGAGCGCCGCGACGGCGTCTATCTCGGTGAGCGCGCCCTTCGGCGCCTCGCGGTCGAGCCAGGCGAGGAAACGCGTCACGGCGGCGCCGTCGCGCAGATGCGCGGCGCGCGTGCCGGCGATCTCGGCGTGGTTCTTCACCGCCTTCATCAAGGTGATCGGATCGGCGGCGCGCACCGTCTTGCCGCCGTTGTCGCCGACGATTTTCGACAGCGCCTCGACCGCGCTCGCCTGATCGAGACGAACGGTCTTGTCCTTGAGGCCGGCGAGGTCGCGCGTCAGGTCGTCCGGCGTGCCGATATCGACGATGTCTTCGAGCGCCGCGCGCGTCGCATTGTCGAGCTTGCCCGGCTCGACGTAGAGCCGCGGCCGCCCCTCGCGCGGGATCAGTGCGAAAGCGAGCGCGAGCGGCGTATGCGCGATGTCGGAGCCGCGGATGTTGAAGGTCCAGGCGACGTTCTGCGGGTCGGAGACGACGAGCGCGTCGGCCTTCGCCTTGTCGAGCTCGGCGCGCACGCGCTTCAATTTGTCGCCCGCGCTCTCGCCGGCGAGCTTGATGTCGCGCAGCGTCACGGGGCCGGACGGCGGCGCGGGCCGGTCGCGCCACAGGGCGTCGATCGGGTTGTCGTCGACGGCGACGAGCGCGGCGCCGGCATCGGCGCAGGCCTGCTTCAGTCTGTCGACGCCCTCGCTCGTGTGCAGCCATGGATCGTAGCCGATCCGGTCGCCGCTCTGGGCGTTCTTCGCCAGCCATTGGCTCGGCGGTGTGTCGACCAGGTGCTCGATGGCGAACACGGCTTTGTCGACCTGTGCGTCCGCCTGCACGGTGTAACGGCCGTCGACGAAGACGGCGGCCTTGTCGGCCAGCACGACCGCAGCGCCGGCCGAGCCGGTGAAGCCGGTCAGCCAGGCCAGGCGTTCTTCGCTGGCGGGGAGATATTCGTTCTGCTGGCGGTCGGCGCGCGGCACGACGAAGCCGGTGAGACCGCGGCGCTTGAGCTCCGCGCGCAAGCTTGCGACGCGGCCGGCGCTCTGGTCGCGCTCGCTCGCATCCTCGAAGGTCTGGAACTTCGCTTCGAACATGGCCGGCACTCTAGCCGTCTCAGCCTCGCGCGCAACGCCCGCGCCGAAGCACCAATGTCATCCAGCCGTCGAGCGGAATGCGCCGCTCGAGCCGGAAACCCTGCGCCGCGTAGTGCGCCAGCGCCGCATTGGCGTGCGCGGGCAGGAGTCCCGAGAGCACGACGCGCGCATTGCGCGCCGCCAGCCTGCGGATCGGCACGGCGAGACGGGTGAGGGGGCCGAGCAGGATGTTGGCGAAGATCAGGTCGAACGATCCGTGCTGCGTGATGGCGCGGGCGCTGGCGCCCGGAGCGTGGATGAAATCGATACGCGGGGACCGGTTGAGCCGCGCATTGTTGCGCGCGGCGACGACCGCGACGGGATCGATGTCGCTCGCGACGATCCGCGTGCGCAGGCGCTTGGCGGCGGCGATCGCCAGCACGCCGGAGCCGGTTCCGACGTCGAGGACCTTCTTATCCCTCGCCCGCTTGCGGGGGAGGGTGGCGAGCGCCAGCGAGCCGGGTGGGGGTTTTCTCAATTTCGAAGCGACCCCACCCCCGGCGCTGCGCGCCGGACCCTCCCCTTTCAGGGGAGGGATAGGGGTGCCGTGCCATCGCCGCGCCAGGTCATCCAGCGCCATCAGGCAGCCGCGCGTCGTGCCGTGATGGCCGGTGCCGAAGGCGAGCGCCGCCTCGATCTCGATGCCGAGATCGTTCGGATGCACGCGCGCGCGGTCGTGCGAGCCGTGCACGAGGAAGCGGCCGGCGCGCACCGGCTTCAGGCCTTCGAGGCTCTGGCGTACCCAGTCGGTGTCGCTGACGGCCTCGAAGCGCAAGGCCTGCGCGGCCTCGTCGCCGCCGGCGACGCGCACGAGCTCGCGCAGCCGCACCTCGTCGGCCGCGCCCTGCACGTGCACGGCGATCTCCCATTGGCCGCGGTCGTTCTCGAAGGCGGCGCAAGCGGCCTCTTCAGCGTCGAGGCTTTCGGCTAGGAAGGACGCGATGCGACGGGCGGTCTGCTCGTCGGTGCTCAGGCGAGCCGCGGTGGTATCGGTCATGGCGGCCGAAGGTGGCCGCTTGCCGCCCGGCGCGCAATGGCACCGGACGGCGTCAGCACAGGTTTTCGGACGGATCAGCGTCCGAAGAAGAAGGGGAAGGGCGGCGGCGGATAGTCGTCGCGATAGCGGGGCACGACGTAGGGCCGGCGATAGGCATAGCGCTGGTCGTCGTAGCGCGGCTGCTGTGCGTAATACCCGTCGCCGCTATTGTCCCAGTTGCGCGAGTACGTGTTGTCGCTCGGAACCGAGCCCGTCGTGTCGTCGTCATTCTGCTGAGGGTCGATCGAGAGCGGCTGTCCGGCGCTGTTGCGCTTGGCGACCAGCGCGCCGGCCGGCGGCAGCCGGCCGTCGAGCACGACCTTGGTGTGATTCATGCCCTCGGCCTTGACGAGCTGCCACAGCTGCGCGGCGTGCGCGACCGACAGGCGCACGCAACCGTGCGACGCGGGCCGCCCGATCGAAGTGTGGTTGGTGCCGTGGATGGCGTGGCCCATCTTCGTGAAGAAGATGGAGTAGGGCATCGGGGCGTCGTCCCATTCCTTGGAGAAGTGGTCCTTCTCCATGCGGAACGGCGTGAAGTTGCCGGACGGCGTATCGTACTTGGAGATGCCGGTCGACACCGGCCAGACGTAGCGTGGCACGCCGTCGACGCTGACGGTCATGCGCTGCGTCGATTTGTCGACGTTGATCAGCAGGTCGGCATAGGCCGGCGCCGTAAAGCCAAGGACGATTGTGGCGGCGGCGAGCGCGCCCAGCCGACGGATACGCATAAGGATACTCCCGAACCAGCCTTCAAGGTGAGACGAGCCTTGGCTGCCGCCAAGGCCCGAATAAGGCGATCACGGGAATGTCAATGCGTTGGCGGCGTTGCCGTTCCGCGCAATCTGATGCGAGGGTCTCGGCGCCCCGCGAAGGACGCCGGGAGGTGCGCTTACCAGCGATGCCAGCGATGCCAGCGGCGATGATGATGGCCGCGCCAGGCCGGGCGCCTGCCGTCGCACCATCTGTAATAGCCGAAGCCGCGGAAGTCGGTGTCGGTCCAGCAGCGCGGCCCGGACCTGATCGGTCCGCCGGCGGAATGCGGCGGATGCCATTCGTGCCAGCCGTGATGCCAACCCCAACCCTGCGCTGCGGCGCCGGTAGTGCTCAGGGCGCCGCCGACGAGCAGCGCGCATAGCAGAAGTCCCAATCGTTTCATGTGAAGGTTTCTCCAAATGCGCCCGCCGCTGTGGCGAGCCGGCATAGCAAGAATTGGAGATGAACCAATTGGGATTGTTGACGTGAATCAACGTGCGGCCGGGTTGCGCGCGCGGCGGCCTCCGGAAGCTTGACAAAGTGCAAATTCGGAGCCGTAGCGGCGGTTGCGGTCAGCCGTGCCTACATCAGCGCCTTGCCGCGGGCGTCGAGCGCCTTCTCGATTTTCACCACCGCGGCGATGCCGGTATCGGCGCCAACATGCGTCTGCTCGCGAGGCAGGAGCATGGAGAACACCTTCTGGTGCACCGGCCCGCTTTCGATCAACTCGACCTTGCCGAAGAAGCGGATGAAGCCCGACTCCAGGATGCCGTCGCGCTGCGCCTTGAAGTTCGCGTACATGATGCAGACGCGCCGGTCGTGGCCGAGGTTTTCCAGCACGCCCTTCTTCGAGCGCTCCCACCAGGCGAGCGTGGTGTCGTCATAGGCGATCATCGAGCCCTTGGGCGCGATGTTCGGTCCGAGCGGGCCGCTCGTCGCGACGAGCAGCGGATAACCGTCGTCCCAGGCGGAGCGGATCAGCGATTTCAGGGTGTCTGAGAGGGGCATGGGGAGACCGGGTTGGCGGGCGCGCCTGGCCGGCGCGGGAAGGCGCCGGCGGGACGCCGGCGCATCGACTTTATTCCGGAAAGAGCGCAGGGTGACAACGACCGAAACGCCAGCGCAAGGCGGCCGGCCCGTCCCTCCACCTTTCGACCGGAGCCCATCCGGGTGTCCGTTGTCCTCGCACCGAACGCAGTTCGGGCGAAAGGAAAACCCATGAATTTACCTCCCATGCTCAAGGGCGAGTCGGTCACGCGGCTGATCCAGGGCGCCGCCGCTGGCGCCGTCATTGCAATGATCGTCGGCTTCAGCTGGGGCGGCTGGACGCTGCAGAGCAAGGCTCAAAAGCTCGCCGACCAGAAGGCCAGCGACGCGGTGGTGGCGGTGCTGACGCCGATCTGTGTCGACAAGTTCAAGCAGGCGAGCGATGCCAAGACGAGCCTGGCCGCGCTCAAGGCCGTGGACAGCTGGCAGCGCGACAGCTTCGTGACCAAAGGCGGCTGGGCGACGTTTCCCGGCAACGAACCCAATCGCGATGTCGCCGATGCCTGCGCCAAGGTGCTGGACGACATGAAATAACCGCCGCCGGTCCGCAAAAAAGGCGGGGCGCCGCCGGCCTCGGCCGCGTGACCTGTCGCGCGGCCGCCCGCCGCTAGTGCTTCCGCGCGTCGACGCGGAAGCCGACGATGGTGCGCTCGCCGAGCGCTCGCGCCGCTTCCAGCCTGTGTAAACCCTCGATCAGCACGAAGCGCGCGCCGTCGGCGCGCACCAGGATCGGCGTGGTCTGCCCGTCGCTGAGCATGCTGCGGGCGATCTCATCGACGCGCTTGGCGTCGAGCGTCGCGCGCCGCTTGGTCGGCACGTAGATGGTGTCGACCGCAAACATCTCTCGTTTCATCATGTTGGGAACAAGCTAGCATGTCCCGGTCTTGTTCTGCGCCGATCGCGCCGCGCCGGACGGCTTTATTTCATGGGGAGAAGGGGCAATGCACCTCAGCAACGAAAGTATCATCGTCATCCTGCTGGTCGGCCTCGTCGCGGGCTGGCTGGCCGGCAAGATCGTGCGCGGCGCCGGCTTCGGCCTGATCGGCGACATCGTCATCGGCATCGTCGGCGCCTTCATCGCCAGCTGGTTGCTGCCGCAACTGCATATCGGCCTCGGCGTCGGCCTGGTCCGGGAGATCATCGACGCCACGATCGGCGCGGTGGTGCTGCTGCTGGTCATCCGCCTGCTGCGCGGCGGCGGCCGCTGGTAGGCGCGGGCGGCCTGTTGCCGCACCGAGGCGGTCCCTACATGTGAGGTCTCATCGTCGCCCGACCGCGCCTGAAAGTTCCGCCCCATGTCCGAGCCGCTTGTCGTCGTCATCCCCCACCGCCTCGGCAAGGACGAGGCGCTGCGCCGCATCCGCGACGGCCTCGGCCGCGTCAAGGGCGAGTTCGCCTGGGTGCTGACCATGGAGGACGAGCGCTGGGAGGGCGACACGCTGCACTTCTCGGCCAAGGCCATGGCGCAGCGCGCGCAAGGGACGATCGGCGTCTATGACGGCGCCGTGCGGGTCGAGGTGCGGCTGCCGTGGCTGCTGCAGCGCTTCGCCGAAGCCGCGCAGCGCGTCATCGGCCACAAGGGCCAGCTCATGCTGGAGAAGAAATAGCTACTTCTTCTTGTTCGGCAGCAGCGCCTGCTCGACGGTGCGCGCGCGCTTTCCCCCGAACACCTGCGCGTCGCAGGGCTTGTCCGCCACGCAGGAGACGATGCAGTCGGTGCCCTTGGCGCCCTTGCAGTCGGTGGCGCAGCCATAGCGCGCGCCGCCTTCGGAGTACGAGCCGCCGACCTTCTCGCAGACCTGCTTGAGCTCGGCGGCGCTTGTTTTCGGCAAATGGAGATCCCGCGCCATCGACGCTGAGCCGATGACGAGGCTCCCGCTCAGGACGAGCAGGGCGGTCAGAATACGCACGGTCAAATCCCCCGGAACGCGTCGACCCCTTGTGCGGGCATTATAGGCGCATCGGGCGGTGAGGATAGCCGGGGCGCGCCGCGGCTAATTCCCCAATTCCAGCACCCAGTAGGTGCGCCCATTGCCGCCGGTGGCCGAGGCGATGCCGTAGCGCGTCACGCCCTTCATGAGCATGTTGCGCCGGTGCCCGGCCGAGCGCGACCACATCTTGATGACGCAGTCCTCGCTCTCGCAGCCGTAGGCGACGTTCTCCGCCGCGGTCGAGGCGATATTGCCGAGGCGGCTGCGGAAGCCGGCATGGTCAAGGCGGCCGCGGCCGGCCAGCGCATGCGCGTGCTCATAGGCCGCGCCCGACAATTCCGACGAGACCGACAGCGCCGGCAGCCTGTGCTGGGCGCGGAAGGAATTGAGATCGAGCGCGGCGGCCGGTCCGGCGAGGCTGACGAGCCCGGCGAGCGCCGCGGCGGCCCGCAGAAGAGGTTGCATCATCGGCGCGATCCTGCCATCCCCCGTCGGGAACTGTAGCACGGCCAGGCGCCAAAGCGGGAACCCGTGGCACCGCCCGGCATCCAATGTGGTGCCCGAGACCCTCATGCCGTCCAAACCGATCATCGAAGGCTACGCCATCGTCTCCGCCGACGGCATGCTGGCCAATGCCGAGCGCGTCATGCCCGACACGCTGAAGTTCGAGGCCGACCAGCGCTTCTTCGAGCAGGGCCTCGACGCTTGCGACCTCGTCGTGCACGGCCGCCACTCGCGCGAGGAGCACGCCCGTTCGCCCGAGCGCCGCCGCCTGATCCTGACGCGCCGCGGCGCAGGCCTGGAAGCCGCCACGACAAGCCCGCAGGTGTTCTACTGGAATCCCGCCGGCACGCCGTTCGAGGACGCGCTCGCCGCCTTCGACGAGCCGGTCACGCGCGTCGGCATCATCGGCGGCACGGAGGTGTTCGGCCTCTTCCTGCCCCGCTACGACGTGTTCTGGCTGACGCGCGGCCCGAGCCCGCCGCTGCCCGGCGGCCGCCCGGTGTTTCCGCAGGTGCCGGCCAGGACGCCGGAAGAGGTTCTAGTGCGAAGCGGGCTCGTCGCGCGCGAGCATCTCGTGCTCGACGCCGCCGCTGGCGTCAGTGTCACGGCGTGGCGCCGCGCTGGCCGTCACGGTTGAGCCGCCGCCTTCGGTGACGCAGACATATTGCGCGCCGCTCATGCCGAGCCGGTGCGCGGCGCCGCGCGCGAGATCGAGCCGCGCGCCTTGCGCGAAGGCGATGCCGTAAGGCCCGCGATCGTTGATGCGCACGGTGAGCGAGCGGCCGTTCTTCGGATTGGTCACGGTCAGGTGCGTGCCGAGCGCCCAGGTGCGCGCCGCGGCGGTGTTGCCGTTGGCGTCGAAGCGCTCGCCCGTGGCGGTGCGCTTGCCCGAGGCATAATGGCTCGCGAGCACTTCCTGGCCCGAGCACTGGCCGGAGCGCTTCACGAATTTATGGACCGTCGCCCAGCCGCCCGCGCTCGCCGCCGAGGCGGAGAGGAGGAGGGCGGTGCCCGCCGCAGCGGCGGTGCGAAGCGACAGCCCGGTTCGGTAAAACTTTAAGGATTCGGTTCCCGTCATGGGAACCGTGTTAGCGGGCAAACTGGGGCGAGATCAAGGCGGGAGGGCGGGGAGGTAAGGGGGTGGGGGTGAATATCGACTTCAGGCGACGTATTGCCAATGGGACAGCCAGCCACGCACCGCCGTCCTTATGGTGGATCAGCTCATCCTGCCAATGGCGAAAATAGATTTACAATCGCGCTGTTATCAAAAGCATCTTTAGCGCTTGTCGGCGTACTCGGAAACGAAGGCGCCTCCTCCTCTGGAGTCTGTTCTTGGACCTCCGCGATTCTGCCTCGAAGCACGCTCACGGCGGCCAGAACGCGAGAGGTTGCTATTCCGACTCTATTCCCCAGTTCGCGCAATGATCGGATTTGCTCTTCCAACTCCGCTTCGGAATCTATGTCCGCCGAGAACGTTTCGGCCTCATCGATGCCTAACTCGACCGCTTTCTCAAAGGCATCTAGAACATCCTGGGAAAAATCGGAGCGATCTTCATCAATTGTGTCAGAAAGCTTCAACAAGTCATCCGGCGGAATGCCATCTTCGATCATCGATATTAGGGCGCTTTCCAATCCGTCGATAAGTCTGTCATAATCCAGCGAGCCATTCTTCGCTTCCTTTCTCAGCCTGTGAATCGTCTGAGTGATTCGTTGACCGTCCAACCAATAGCTAAATTTATTGGGGGCGATATCAGAAACTCGTGAGATCGCCGCTGCGACCCTTGCATCATTTGACCGACTGTACCACTCTAACAGCAGGTCTATTCGGTGACTAAGCGAGAGGTCAGCTAATCGCAGAGCGTTCTGCTCTTGTGGATCGCGCTTCCAAACGGGAAATTGCATTAAGTTTACGGCGACGTTTTCCAATTTCCGGATGAATACAACGTTTTGTTCTTCCGTTGCGTTTTCGAGCAACAGGAACTGCTTCCAAAGTTCTCTCGACCATTGTGCGCTTTGAGCGAAGGGGGCGAGTTCGCAGAGAAGGGAGAAGTCCTTCAGGTAGTCCGTCAAGTAATCCCTAACAGACGGGTTGATGAAAGAAACCTTTCCATTGCTGATTCTCACGAAGCTGCCTTCGAGAATTCTCAGCGCCTCGGAAAAATCTTTCGCATCATGAGTGTGACCGAAGCGGTGGCTGAGCCCTTTATGAACGGGCTCGTACGCATCCTTTAGGTCTTCTATACTCGCGCCATATTCTGAGCAGAAGAACAGTGCAAACAGTAAATGCTGGCACTTTACCGGGATGTGAGTGCGGAATGCTGTATCCCATATGCGCGCAGGGTTTTCGAGAGTCTGAAGAAACGTAGCAGGGTATTCTTCAGGGGCGATTGCTCCTACATTTATTTCGTCTGTCATCCATTCAATAATTCGAGGATTGTAATTCCGGTGATCAATGATCGAAGGAAGTGTATCGGGTGCATTTAAGAGCGCTCGGATGTGTTCCTTTGGTGTGTTGTGAACATAAAGATGGTTGTAGAGTATTCTGGCCTTGATCCGTCGAGTGTATATGCCAACGTCGAGTACATATTTCATTACGTCGAGGCGTCCGTCTGACAGATACTCAGACACTCGTCTCGCCTCTTCGAATATGTAGGCCCGTGTTGTTAGAATGAATCTTGCGTTTGGTGACCCTTGAACGCGCTTAATGAATTTCACAAGATCCGAATCTTTTGCCGATAGCGCCCGAACATCGAGGGAAACCTTTCCAAGGAAGTCGTCGAACAAGAATATCTGCTTTCTTGCGTCAACGATTGCCGCGAAGCCGTCCTCGAGGCTTCTGATGGCTACAAGTTCCCACTCTTGCCCAATGAAGGCGTAAGTCAGCATTTCTGCTAGCGTGGTTTTCCCGACACCGGGCGGCCCAGAAACGATCAGAACTCGATTTTGTTCGAGCATATCCCTGGCGGCGGCGAAGCTCGGATTTTCCGCGTAGACCCGAACTTTTGATTCGATATCCTTTCGGGAGATAGCTGTGAACGAATATGCCGCGGCGCGTACTACTCGCTCCAATACTGCACTTCCCGAAAGCCATAATTTGATGTGTTGTCGTTCAATATCAGAATGGATGCGAAGAAGAGCGTTAAGATCGTCTGGACCGAAGATGTCAGACTCTGATTTTAGGTGAGGCCCAAGTATGGCAGCCAACTGCTTCTTATTTGCCGGTGTTAGAGGTCTTGAAGTTGCGAGTATATATCGCGTTGGAGACAGTTTTCTGATTGATTCTAATTCGCGCGTGATGGCCGTTTTTAGACTCGAAAACGATGATCCGGCATAATGCTTGCATTGCAAAATTGTGGTTTTGTTTGCCTGCGCATGCCGTCCGTCGATCCCGCCGTCTGGACCGGGGCAGAAGGCTTCGAAGCGAACTCGCAGTTCTTTACCTATGAGTTCCCGCGCCAAGTCTTCGAAATCAGCTGGCGATAGTGAGGAGAACGTATAAGCCATCTTATCCGCCGGAATTGAGGTGGAAGAAGCGTTCGCCTTACTCCGCCGCCTCCGCCTTGGCTCGGTAGGGCACGGCGGCGACCACCGCATCGGCGGCGTCCTCCTGGAATTCGGCATTACCGCGAAGCTCGTCGATCGTTCGCGGCGAGGGAAGACCCTTGCGGCCGTTGCTGTCCCAATCCTCGGCGGCGAATTCCAGCAGTTCGGCGGCGTGCTGCATCGCCTCGTCAATCGTGTCGCCCGCGGTGACCACGCCCGGCAGGTCGGGGAACGACACGCCGTAGCTCGAGTCCGCGTCCTTGTGGATCAGGGCGATGTAGTAGGGCATCTGTCAGTCCTTCGGCCACCCGGCCTGCTTATAGATGCTGCGGACGGTGCCGGGCGGCAAGTCGTGCTTCGGATGCGGCACGATCACCATCCGGCGCTTCGCCGGATGCACATATTTGTGGTGCGATCCCTGCACCGACTTCAATTCGAAGCCGTCGTCCAGCAGCCTGCGAACGATATCACGGCTGTCGCGGAGCAAGGGAGCCCCCGGTTTTCACCTCTCCCCGCGGGCGGGGAGAGGTCGGTTCGCCGGAGCATAGCGCAGGCGAACCGGGTGAGGGGGCGTTTCCGCCCGTCTGAGCGCTGTCTCGGGGGGGGGGGCCGGCCCCCCCCCCCCCCCCCCCGCGCGGGGGGGGCGGCGCCCCCCCCCCCCCCCCCCCCAAAAACCACCCCCCCAAAAACCCCCCCCCGCCCCCC
>Ga0265342_10001686_pt1 | contig 20299 bp, 15 predicted proteins | sample 4CB327metaG_FD_203125 | JGI IMG/M metagenome (GOLD analysis project Ga0265342, IMG submission 203125) | Rhizosphere microbial communities from Carex aquatilis grown in University of Washington, Seatle, WA, United States - 4-CB3-27 metaG | ecosystem: Host-associated > Plants > Roots >... | reverse complement strand
AGACCCTGGCCTGGTACTCGCGCGGACTGCACAGTGGCGCGGAACTGCGCCACCGCTGTTTCGCCGAGTCCAATCCCAGCGCGCTCTTCGACCTGGGCGAGGCGTTTTTCGAGACATTGGCCAGGCGTGAAGCCAGCCATGGCGGCGACCTGCGCGAAATCCCCGTGGCGCTGGAGACCAAATTCCGTGAGCGCCATGCACGCCGCCAGGGTGGCCCGCCAGAGGAAATAGAGACATGCGACGTCTGATTTTCTTGTTGGTGGTTGCACTACTGGCTCTGCCAGGATGTGATGATCGTTCTTACCGAGATATCGGCGCCGCCATTGATGTGCTGGCCAAGAAGAGCGGCGAATTACCTGGTCCGGCCATCGATCGCTTGCGCAAGATTGGCCGGCGAGCCGTTCCACAAATCGAAACCGCCATGCACACCGCCGCGCCACGCGGCAAGGTCAACCTAGTGTCGGCCCTGGCCGCTATCGGCGAGCCTGAGTCCGCGGCCATCCTCCAGCACTTCGCTCTCTACGACAAGAGTCCGGAAGTCCGCGCCGCATGCGAAGACCTGCTAGCCCAGTGGGCCGCCGGTGGCGATCGCAAAAGCCAGCCCGCCCAGCAAGCCATCGCGCGCGTGCAAGAAAAGCGCAGGCTCGGCCTGGCCGAATAATCTGCTACGCACGGGAGCGGATCGACAGCAGCTGCCAAAGCAGCGGCAAGACGAGAGCGATGGGGGCGTGCCCCGTAAGTAGATGGATAGGCGCGGAGTTGGGGCAGTGCAATTCGAGGCCGACAAGGCCAGCCAGGGCGCCGGCGAGCGCGGGCAAGATCGCGAAACCCAAAACGCCGCGGACACGGCGGCCCAGCCCGCCAACCACCGCGATGACCGGAAGGGCAAAGGCGCTGCCCAGGGCGAAACAGATGGCCGGGCGACCGAGGGCATTGCCACCCTCGGGATCGACCGACGAAAACATCGCGATCACCCATGGCGCGAGCAGCCCGGCGGCAAGAACGGCGAGAAGAACGCTGTTGTTGGGCTGCGCTCGGTAAAGGGGACGCAGCCAGAACCAACACGAGGCAAGCGCCAGTCCACCGAACGCGCAGATTTCGAATCCCAAGCGGGCGGGCGGATAGATTGCGATATCGGGCCTTAACTTGGCCAACCCGATCGCGACTGGGACCAGGAGCGAGGCCCAGACCAGCGCCCACCGTGTGGTACTGGGCAGGCTGCGCAAGCGGCCGCGGAATCCCGATTCCCCAACCATTTGCCGCTCTAGATCTTCGAACGAAAGGGTCGGTACTGTTTCGCGGCTGGGCGGAACGGCGGCAAGAAAGCGGGCCAGTGCCCCACCGTCGACGGCCAATTCCCGGCAAGCGGGGCACTCTTCGAGGTGGCGCTGCGCCTCGGGCGAGGCGAGGTCACCTCCACCGAGGACAATCTGCCTCATTTGCGCGCAGTCCATGTCAGCCACCTCGCGGCCTCTTCGCACCGCTTGGAAATTCGTTCACTCCTGCATGATCCCATACGACGATCTTTGTCCACGGTTACACTTCTCCGCGCAGATCCAGGTTCTGGCGCAGGCGCTCGTAGGCACGATGCGCGCGAACCTTCGCAGCACTGAGCGATATGCCCAAGGCGGTCGCCACCTCGGGCAGAGAAACGCCGGCGAACCAGTGCATCTCCACGACCCGGCGTTGGTCTTCTGAAAGCGTCGCAAGAGCAGCTCGCAGGATCTCTGCGCGACGTCGTTCCTGCAAGTGGTCGGCGGGCGTGGCGAAGTCGATGGGCGGCGGGGCCTGTTCCATCGGCACCTCGCGCCTGCGCCCCAAAACCCGCCACCTGTCGCGACACAAGTTGTAGGCAATGGTGAAAAGCCAAGGCCGCAGAGGCTCGCCCGCCCGGTAGTCGCGCCGCGCGCGGTGAAGTTGCAGGAAGGTCTGCTGAACGAGATCGCGGCTTTCCTCGTCGGAGGCGCCCTGTGCGCGCACGACACGGGCGAGCACGGAAGCGTAGCGCGCGAAGAGTTCGCGGAACGCGCACTGGTCGCCCGCGACGTATGCGGTCATGAGCTGTTCATCGCTGACAGCCCCCGGTGATCGTTCGGGCTCGCGCATTCTCGGTGACGCGAAATCTAGCCCTGAGAGTGACCATGCGCCCAACCAATCGGCAACCGACCGCGCTGCCTGCTACTACGGCAGGCTCTGCCACCGACGCGGACGCAGGATTCCACAGAACTTAAAGGAGTTCGGATTCAACATCCGAACTCCCCTAACAACTCAGCTGCGGCAACCGAGGATGCAGGCGGAGCCTACTGGCAAACGTGACGTCTCCGAATACGAAGAACCATCGCAAGCAGGAAGAGCGCGAAAACCGGTGAGTTCGCGGCTGCGACACGGCTGCTCCCTATGCTGCAAGAGCATCCGCTGTTTGTACCTGGCGAGCTTGTCCCGGCTGTCGCGCCTCCGGTAGCGCCACCAGCCAAAGTTCCGCCCGATTCTGCGCTACCTCCAAGTACATTCGGGACGCTGCTTGTCGCGCCGCCGTTGCCAATCGACCCGCCAGTTGCGACAGAGCCACCTTGACCGACATTGCCGCCAGATCCGACATTGCCGCCAGTTCCGACGGAGGCGCCTCCAGTGCTCGCTACCCCACCCGTTCCGCTCGTTCCGGTCTTGCCGCCTGCCCCCGTGATACCGCCAGTGCCAATCATTCCGCCAGTGGCTGTCGTGCTGCTTCCTCCTGTCCCGCCAACGGCTGTTGTCCCACCGCTGCCACTCTTACCGCCAGTCCCCTCGACGCCACCTGATCCCGTTGCGCCCCCCCCCCCTGTCTTGCCGCCGGTCCCCGTAACGCCGCCTGCTCCCGAACCTCCGCCGATTCCACCTGAACCGCCAGCTTGGCCCGCGTCTGGCGAGTTGCCCGAGTCCGCAGGGCAAGCCGCGCTTCCGGGACCAGGGTTGTCGCGATCGAACGATACGCCGTCGAAGGGAACGACGATGACCTTGCTGCCGTGGATATCGTTGGCCAGGTCCAAGGTCTTGTCGACGTCGATGACCGCGAAGGTGAAGGCCGAGACGTGGCCATTCTCCATCACCACGCCGGCGCGCTCCATCTTGTACCAATGATTGACGGTTCCGTCGGTATAGCGCACGAAATCGCTCGTCGGATCGTACGCCAAACCCATGTTCTTCCAATTGTTGATGCCGTCCACCGACGTGTAGTGATTTGCCTTTCGAGCATTGTAGCCGTTGGCGACCAGGTGGTATTGGCCGCCACTGCACCAAATGACTGGGTCTTCATAACCCTGGCTTTGAAGACTCGGCACAGTCGCTTTGATCGTGTACGGTCCGAGAATGTTGCTTGGGCTGACCATTTCCTGAAAACTCCGGCTCATGATCTCGAAGCTGCCATCGGCATTTGCCCAAATGGTCAGGTTTTCCGTCGTTTGCGTCGAAGTCGAGCCACCGCTAATCTGGAATTGTCCTTTCGACGTCCACGGGTCGGTAAGCGAGGTGGAAGTGTAGATATTTCCCGTACCACCATTGCCCAAACTATCGAGGAGGATGAAGCTGCCGTCGCTGCCGACCGCGCCGGTGACGTTCTGTTCTTTTCCGGTGAATGGAGTCGTCGTGCTAAGAACGTAGGATCCTATGACCGTGCCGTTGCTGACCCCCTCCGCAATGACCGAACTGGGCCAGTCGGCAAAGCCTTTGTTCTGCGGCCACTGGCCAGCATACATGTGATACTTGCCGTCCGATCCCTTCAGGATCTTGCCATCCCAATATTGATACTGTTTGTTGGTCGAATCTTCGAGGCCATTGCAGGTGTCACGGGGAAGAACGCCAGCAGCCCCCCATGTGTTTGAAGTCAGCGGACACACGATGGGCGTGGGCTGAAAATAGTCGATGAGCGTCTTCGTGCCAGCATCCGCTGCCCCCAGGGCGCGAGCCGGCGACAAGACGACCACGAGGAGCGTGACCAAAAACAATTTTGGGAAGGCTTTCTTGAAACACATGGGCGTTAGCTCCTGTTCGACTGTCGACGGGACGGAACCTGCCGAGAAATGCCGCGCGGAGATGGCATGGCGGGCCATTCTTGTTGGGGAGTGACTGTGCAGTTGCGATCTAGCGGAGAGCCGCACGGACCATTCGGGTTGAGAAATCTTTGTCGATTTTCGCACTCGCGCTGGTGGCGATTAGGAATGATTCAGCCCAACCATGCTCGGGCGGAGCCAATTCTGCGGGCTCTCCACACCCATCTACAGCCATCTGCCGGCGATCAAGCTGTGGATAGTCATTCTAAGCGCCATTCTTCCTTCACCGAACCGCAGCCGCAAAATGATGTCCGATAAAGAGTCTTGCGTTAACCACATCCGCCTACACGACCAAACCAGGCCCACTTATCCCCTATACCCAGCCCTTTCGGAACTTCTGGCCGGCGGCACTAGAGCGGCTGGGCACTGTAGCGGCCCCAACACCAAATCTTGTTGAGCGTTGAGAGGGCGCAGGCAAAATCATACCCAGCCGCAATTTGAGTAAATTGTCCCTGCGGCGCCGCGGTGTGGTTATCGTAGTTGGCTCCCCAGCAAGCAATTGTGCCATCTGTCCTAAGGCCGCAGCTAAATGTCCCTCCCGCGGCGACTTGCTTGTACGTACCAGGAACTGGAGTGGCTTGGCCGGAGTCGTTGTCTCCCCAGCAAGTGATCGAACCATTCGATGCCAGAGCACAAACGAACAGAAATCCTACACTGATCTGTGTAAAGATACCGGTGGGTGGACTGCTCCAATTGGGGTTACCCCAGCAGATCGCAGCGCCATCGGGCCTTATCGCACAAGTCTGAGTGTAGCCTGCGCTTATCTGAACATATTTACCCGGGGGCGCGATGTTTTCGTCAAAGAAGGCGCTGCCCCAACAACTAACTGTGCCGTCGAGCTTGATGCCACAGCCTTGAAGATCGCCCACGCTGACTTGGGTATAAGTACCGGCCGGGGGCTGCGGTGCCGGGTCATTGACTTGCATATCAGCATATCCCCAGCAAACGGCGGAGCCGTCCGTCTCAACTCCACAAGAAAAATACTCGCCTGCGTCAATCTGAGTGAACGTACTCGAGTAAGGTGCTGTTGGTCCCAGCCAGCACGTAGCAGAACCGTCCGTGGTCAGAAAGCAGGCGCCCAGACCATAGTCACTCACGGTAATGGCCGATATTGTGTCTAGTCCGGCATCGGACGACGTGGAGCCAGCGTCGTCTTCTGGCATCGTGGTCGACGCATCTGAGCCACCCGAACCCACAAGCCCAGCCGTCGCACTCGCGGTGGTTCCGCCGCCACCGTTGGGTATGATCGCACCGCCCGATCCCGTCGTGCCTTCTGAATCGAAAGCACTGGTTCCGCCGCCGCCGTTCGGCGCAGTCGAAGCGCCCGAGGCATCATGCGCTTGGAAAATGCCGGTGCGGCCAGCACACGCCGATGCCCCAAAGAGCAAGGAAATGAATAGCCAGCGCATGATCGAATTCCTCCACCCGCTTACGGGCCACCGGCTCCGGCACTCCAGCACGCATTTAGCATCACGCTTACTGTGCTCGCACGGCAATTGGGCGTGGCTATGTCAGGTCTACCGTCGCCATTGAAATCAGCGACCGCAACCCCGCAGACATCGTAAGAAGCCCTGTACTCGACACTTGCCCCGAAGGTGCCGTCGCCGCGCCCAAGCAAGACGCTCACGCTGTCAGAATCGGAGTTGGCGACCGCAAGGTCCAACTTGCCGTCGCCGTTCAGGTCGGCGATGGCTACGAGGCTGGAGCCATATGCCGCCTTGTAGTCGACCATGGGTGCGAAGACTCCGTCGCCCCGCCCCAACAATATGCCCACGCTGCCTGCGTGTGCCACGGCCAGATCCAACCAGCCGTCGCCATTGAAGTCCGCGATTGCAACTGAAGTCGTGCCGTAACCGGTCACGTAATCCACCGCAGGGGCAAAGGTGGCGTCGCCCCGCCCCATCAGCACACTCACGGCACCTGGGAATTGGTGGCTGGCAACGACGGCGTCCAGCAATTGATCTCCGTTCAGATCGGCGAGCGCGATCGATTGGGGATTGTCGTCAGTCGGGTAGTCCACCTTGGCAGCGAACGTGCCTGCACATTGTCCAAGCAGTACGCTCAAGGTGTTGGAACCGGAGTTTACTACGGCCAGATCCAGCAGACCGTCAGCGTTTAGATCGCCAATGGCCAGCGAATTTGGACCGTAGCCAGTCGGATAGGCCACGTTGGCGGCGAATGTCCCGTCTCCGACGTTGAGCATTACGCTCACCGTGTCCGAACCGGAGTTCGTCACGGCCAGATCAGGCCAACCATCGAAATTGAAGTCCGCGATGCCAACGGAGTTGCAGCCGGAACCACTCGGGTAGTTGATCTTTTGGCCGAGACCGCCATGGCCGTCGCCAAACAGCACAGTCACGATCGATCCGCTCGTGCCGACGACGAGGTCAGGATGGCCGTCTCGGTTTACGTCTGCAGCAGCCACCGCGCTTGGCGTGTAGCCAATCGTGAAATCTTGCCGAGCTGTAAATGTGCCATCACCACGCCCGAACATCAGACTCGTTGGTGAATCGTAGTTGGCTATGGCGATATCCAGGTTGCCGTCACCATTGGCGTCCGTGAGAGCCACGGCCGTCGCGAAGTAGTCGACCGGGTAGCTCGCGCTGTCGACGAAGGTTCCATCACCCTTTCCAAGCAGCACCGTTACGGCAAACGGCGAAACAGCCCCATGCGTCACGACCAAGTCGAGCTTGCCGTCCCTGTTAAGATCGCCGACGGCAAGCGAGTCGGCATCCCCACCGGCCTGCGACTCCACCTTGTCGGCGAACGTGCCGTCGCCTCTGCCGAGCAGCACGCTCGCTGTGCCATCGATCTCCGCTACTGCGATATCCAGACGGCCATCATTGTCGAAGTCGGCGACCGTCACTGACCTTGGGTACTCATCAGTCCGGTAATCCACCTTGTCAGCAAACGTGCCGTCACCCCTCCCGAGGAGCACGCTGACGGCGTACTCGTAATCGGCCACGACCAGGTCCGGCCTCCCGTCGCCATTGAAGTCGCCGATGGCTGCAGAGTTCGGTATCTCATCTGTTGCGTAGTCCACATGCGGAACGAATGTGCCGTCGCCCTGCCCCAGCAGCACACTGACCACGCCCGAACCACTGCCACTCGGTACGGCAAGGTCCAACGTACCGTCGCCATTCAGATCCCCGGCAACGACGGAGTTTGGCGACGCGCTGGTTGGGTAGTCCACATGGGAAGCAAACGTGCCGTCCCCGTTGCCGAGCAGTACCCCCACCGAGCTAGCCTTGTAGTTCACGACGGCGAGGTCGGGGCGACCGTCGGCATTGAGATCCGCAATGATGACGGCCCGAGGTGGTTCCGCCGTCGCATAGTCGACGGCTGCGGCGAACGTGCCATCGCCTTCGCCGAGCAAAACGCTCACCGTGGCGGTACTGAGATTCGCAAAGACCAAGTCTTGCTTGTTGTCCCCGTTCAAGTCTGCGGCTGCCACATCCACGGCGTACCCAGTCGCAAGTATCGGCGGGCCTCCGAAAGTCATCATGCCCGTACAGGATACAGGGGCCAAGCCCGCGGCACCACCGGTGGACAATGCAGCCGTGGTGGATGACTTACAGTCTGTCACTGACACGCCACCGCTCGAACTGACGGCTCCGCCGGCAGAAATACCACCAGTGTATGCCGGCATGTTCGTGGCGCCGCCCGTCGACGACCTGCCTCCGATCGGCGCCGTGCCCGTGATGGTCACGAATCCTGCCGTGCCGGCTGTACCTTGAGGCGCTACGGTGGCTTGTGCCCCAGCCGAGCCGCCCGTGCCTCCGGGCTCGTTTGACGAGAACAAATCGCCCGGATTGGACGAAAAGTCCTGTGGCGTACGACCGCAGCTCGACATTGCCATGATCCAAGCCAACCCAACAAGAAGGCGGTACGCGATGCCCATTCCGACCAATGGTAGCACCTCAGGGCTCCAAGTGGAGTTCCACATCACAGACTCATCGAATCGCTCGCGATAGCGTAGACTGCGCCTCCTGTTCAAGACAGACCTTTCGCCACGCGAACCACGCGGCCAAACCCGCTCCCCCAGACCTTCCAGGCGCGCGCGAGCGTATGGCGGCGCGGGGAGGAAGGGTTTCTCAGACAGGAATTACCCCTTCGAATGGGCCATGCAGGCAGTCGGCTGACTCTTGGGATTTTGCTGAGATCGATATTGCGGGATTCGCTCTCGCCCGCCTCGTCGGCGCCTGCCGCTTCGGCGCTTGCCTCATCTGGCGCGGGTGGCGCGGGCGGTGTCGGCACCACCTTGGCGCGGTCTTTGGCCGCAGGACCGAGGATGCCGTGGTATCGGACGAGGTGAGCGCGAGGGCGGAGAATCAATGGGATGAGCTTTCCGATCAGTTCGTGCGGCGTGAATACGATGTGGGTCGCGCCATCCCGCCAGGCTTGCTAGAAGCGCAGGGCAAGCCGACTATCCCGATAACGTGGAATTGAACATTAAGATTCAACGACGAACCAAATCGCTGCACGACGGTCAGGCTTCCGGGGTGCAGCCGGCCATGAAGCTTTCGCTTCCGTGCGCGGCGACGGATGTCAGAGTTGATGGCGCTGATGAATGCACCAAGCACGACGCTCGTGGCGTCGGCCGAGTAGGCGTGCCCAACCAATCGGTAACCGATCGCGAGTAGCCCCGTATGCAGGAGTGAACGCGTGAGTGCCGACGGGCTTTGCCCGACGGTACTCACCGCGGGAGTTCGAAAGAACCCTCTTAGGAGGAAGCCATGACCGTCCTACTCGCACTGTTCGCAGCTGGCGTGTTGACCATTCTGCTGCCTTGTATTCTGCCGCTGGTGCCCATCGTTCTCGGTATCAGCTTGTCGGGCAAACGAAGAAGCCGCCCACTGGTCACCGTCCTCGGCATGGTGCTGAGCTTCGTGATCTTCACCTTCCTTCTGCAAGTGGCGTTGCAGCAGTTGGTCCAACTGGCCGACGTCCTGCGCATCGCGACCTATTACGCGCTCTTCCTGTTCGGCGTCTGCTTCCTCATTGGCCGGGCTTGGTTGCAGATTGCACTCGCTTTGCTAGGCGCCATCCCGCTCTTCTTGCACCAAGGCTGGGTCGCGCTCACGCTCGCCCCGCTCATGGGCGCGACGGCGGTAGCTCTGGGCGGCCGAATTGCCGGTCGCATTCAACAGATCGGTGCCGACGTCCAGCACGGAGCGAGAGCGACTCTCGGTCAAGAATCGCTGCTCTCCACCTTCGTCGTCGGTCTCACCCTTGGCCTCGTGTGGGTGCCTTGCGCTGGGCCGGCACTAGGCTTCGCGCTTGCGCTCGTGCGCGACGAGCCCGGGCCACGCGCCCTGCTCGCGCTGACGGCGTATGCGGTCGGTGCGGCCACGCCGCTCTTGCTCATCGGTTACGGCGGTCAAAGCATGGTTCGGTCGGCTCGCTGGCTAGGCCGATACAGCGGGCGCATCAAGCAAGTCTCGGGCGGACTGCTCGTGCTTTCGGCGGTGGCGCTGCACTTCCAGCTCTTTCAAGGCGCGCAGACCTGGCTGGCCGATCACGCCGGCTTCGGCAATCTCGGCACCAGACTTGAGGAACGACTGTTTAGCAGGGCCATGGCGGCGCCGGCGACGCCCACCTCAATCGCGAACCACGACGACTTGCCCAAGCTGCCCAAGCTCGCTCCGGCACCGGAATTCGCCGGACTCGGACCCTGGTACAACACCTCGCCGCTCACCATGGCGTCGCTGCGGGGCAAGGTCGTGCTCGTCGACTTCTGGACCTACAGCTGCATCAACTGCGTTCGCACGCTGCCGCACATGCGCGAGCTGTGGTCGAAGTACCACGACCAGCCTTTCGTCATCGTCGGTGTGCATGCTCCCGAGTTCGTGTTCGAGAAGAGCCCAGCCAATGTGGCCGACGCGATCAAGCGCCACGGGCTTGCCTATCCCATCGCCCAGGACAACGACTTCGGCACGTGGAAAGCCTTCGCCAATCACTATTGGCCAGCCAAGTACCTCATCGATGCCCAGGGCGTGATTCGCTATACCCACTTCGGCGAGGGCGAAGATCAGGCAACCGATGAGGCCATCCGCAGTCTGCTCGCGGAGCTAGGCCGCACGACCAGCGGGACCGCCGGTAGCGCGCACGCGCAGGCGCTCGAAAGGCGCGTCTCGCCCGAGACCTATCTCAGTTCGCGTGGCTGGACGGCTTTTGCCAATCGAGAGGGCACGCCGGATTCTCGCCTGCACCGCTATTCCGGGCCGGGCAATCTTGCGGCGAACAGCTTTGCTCTGGTTGGCGAATGGCAACTGGCCGATGACGAACGCCAGATCCTCCACTCGCGCACCGGCGAAATCCGCTACCGCGCCCTTGGCAGCGAGGTGAACCTGGTGCTTGGCATCGAGAAGGGCGCGTCGCCCGTCGTAGCCGATGTTCTTGTCGACGGCAAACCCGCCAAGCAGATCACCATCGACAGGCACGACCTCTACAACCTGTTCGCCGGCCCCTATGGCGAGCACGAGGTCGCCCTGCGCTTCCACGGCAGGAACGTGGCCGCCTACGCCTTCACGTTTGGTGGATGACAGCGGGAAAGCAGAAGGCCGAGATCCGCTCAGTGAGCAGACTCTCGGCCTTTGAGTTACGTCCTACGGACGACTAGCCGTCGGTCTTCGGCGCGGGTGGCGCGAAGGGCGACGCCGAGCCGGTGGCCGCGATCGCCTCATAGAACTTCACGCGCGCGACGGCTTCCCGCTGGCCTTGCGCCATGAGCGCCTTGGCCCGCTCTGGGCTGCTCTGGGTGAGCGACTTAAAGCGCGTCTCGGTCATCGCCCACTGTTCGTAGGTGTGCTTCGGGGGCTTGGAGTCGAGCTTGAGCGGGTTCTCGCCTTTGGCGTAGAGCGCCGGGTTGAAGCGGTAGAGCGTCCATGCGCCGCTGTCCACCACCGCGGCCTGGTGATCGAGGCCCTTGGCCATGTCGATGCCGTGAGCGATGCAGTGGCTGTACGCGATGATGATCGACGGGCCGTTGTATTGCTCGGCTTCGATGAAAGCGCGTACCGTCTGCACGTCGCTGTAGCCCATGGCCACGGTGGCGACGTAGGCGTTGCGATAGGCCATGGCCATGAGGCCAAGGTCTTTCTTCCCCGTCTGCTTGCCGGCCGCCGCGAACTTGGCCACCGCGCCCGTCGGGGTCGACTTCGAGCACTGGCCGCCGGTGTTCGAGTACACCTCGGTGTCGAGCACCAGGATGTTCACATTGCGGCCGCTGGCAATGACGTGGTCGAGGCCGCCGTAGCCGATGTCATAGGCCCAGCCGTCGCCACCGACGATCCACACGCTCTTCTTGACCAGCATGTCGGCCACCGTGAGCAGGATCTTGGCGTCCACATCGGCGCCAAGCTTGGTCAGGGTCTGCTTGAGGGTCACCACGCGGTCGCGTTGCGCGCGGATGCCTGCTTCGTCGCCCTGGTTGGCTTCGAGCAACCCGGTCACGAGCTCGCCCGGCAACTTGCCGCCCATCCTCTTGAGCAGCAACTTGGCGTAGTCATTCTGCTGATCGATGGTCAGCCGGTAGCCAAGACCGAATTCGGCGTTGTCTTCGAAAAGCGAGTTGTTCCAGGTCGGGCCGCGGCCGTCCTTGTTCTGCGTGAACGGCGTGGTGGGCAAGTTACCGCCGTAGATCGACGAGCAACCGGTCGCGTTCGCGATGATGGCGCGGTCGCCGAAAAGCTGGGTGAGCAGCTTGTAGTACGGAGTTTCGCCACAACCCGAGCACGCGCCCGAGTACTCGAAGAGCGGCTGCAGGAACTGCGAACCCTTGACCGTGTCGACCTTGACCAAGCTGCGATCCGCCTCGGGAAGGTCGAGGAAGAAGGCGTAGTTCTCGCGCTCGGCTGCACGCAGCGGCATCTGCGACGCCATCATGAGCGCGCGCTTGCTGGGCTCTTTCTTGTCCTTGCCCGGGCAGACTTCCACGCACAGGGTGCAGCCGGTGCAGTCTTCGGGAGCGACCTGAATCATGTAGGCCTTGCCGTCGAACTCCTTGCCCTTGTACTTCATCGACTTGAAAGTCGCAGGCTGCTTCTCCAGCAGTTTCGGATCCGCGACCTTGGCGCGGATGGCGGCGTGCGGGCAGACCAAGGTGCACTTGTTGCACTGGATGCACAGGTCCGGGTACCACACCGGAATCTCGAGAGCAATGTTGCGCTTTTCCCACTGGGCCGTTGCCGTCGGGAAAGTTCCGTCGACCGGGAAGGCGCTGACCGGCAGCTTGTCGCCGCGGCCCGCGATGATCTCAGCCGTCACCTTGTGCACGAACTCGGGCGCTTCATTGGCCACGATGGGCGGCATCTTGAGCTTGCTCGACGCCACGGCCGGGACCTTGACTTCCATCAAGTTGGCAATGGTCTGGTCCACGGCGCGGTAGTTCTTCTCCACCACGTCCATGCCCTTGCGCTCGTAGGTCTTGAGGATGGTCTTCTTGATCCTGGCGATAGCCTCTTCGGGCGGCAGCACGCCCGAAATATTGAAGAAGCAGGTCTGCATGATGGTGTTGATACGCGCACCCATGCCTGTTTCCTTCGCCACCTTGTAGGCATCAATGACGTAGAAGCGCAGCTTCTTGTCGATGATCTGCTTCTGCACCTCGACGGGAAGCTGGTCCCAGACCTCGGTCGGACCGTAGACGCTGTTGAGCAGAAACACGCCGCCGGTTTGAAGGTACTGGAGCATATCGTAGCGCTCGAGGAACGACCACTGGTGGCAAGCCAGGAACTGCGCCTGGGTGACGAGGTAGCTCGAACGAATCACGTCGGGCCCGAAGCGCAAGTGCGACACGGTGACCGCGCCGGCCTTCTTCGAGTCGTACACGAAATAGCCCTGGGCGAAAAAGCGCGGGTCGTCGCCGATGATCTTGATCGAGTTCTTGTTAGCGCCCACGGTACCGTCCGAGCCAAGTCCGTAGAACAGGCAGCGCTTCACGCTGTCGGGCTCGGTCGAGAAGGTGTAGTCGACGTCGATCGACGTGTGGGTCACATCGTCGTTGATGCCGACGGTGAAGTGGTTCTTGGGCGCCGGCTTCTTGAGCTCGTCGAACACGGCCTTGACGTGGGCCGAGGTGAATTCCTTCGACGACAGGCCATAGCGGCCACCGATGATCTTGGGCATGGCGAAGGGCAACTTGCCTGCCGCTGCCGTCTCGGCAATAGCGGTCACGACATCCTGGTACAGCGGCTCGCCGGAAGCGCCCGGCTCTTTCGTGCGATCGAGAACCGCGATGGCCTTGACCGACTTGGGTAGCGCCGCAATAAGGTGCTCCATCGAGAACGGACGGAACACGCGCACCTTGACCACGCCGACCTTCTCGCCCTTGCTGCTGAGATAGTTCACGCCTTCGTGCGTGACTTCGGCCCCCGAGCCCATCACGATGATCACGCGATCGGCATCGGCCGGACCGACGTAGTCGAACAAGTGGTAGGCGCGGCCGACTTGCTTGGCGAACTTGTCCATTTGCGCCTGAATAATGGCGGGCGCGGCGCTGTAGAACTTGTTACCACTCTCACGTGCCTGGAAGAACACGTCGGGGTTCTGGGCGGTACCGCGCAAAATCGGGCGATCCGGCGACATGGCGCGGGCGCGATGGGCAGCCACCAGCTCGTCGGTGATGAGCGCCTTAATGTCGTCGTCGGTAAGCTGTTCGATCTTCTGCACTTCGTGCGAGGTTCGGAAGCCGTCGAAGAAGTGAATGAACGGCAGGCGGGACGCGAGCGTCGAGGCTTGCGCGATGAGCGCCATGTCCATCGCCTCTTGCACCGAGCCCGAGCCGATGAGACCCCAGCCCGTCGAGCGGATGGACATGATGTCGCTGTGGTCGCCGAAAATGGAGAGCGCGTGGGTGGCGACGGTACGCGCGGACACGTGGAAAACCGTCGAAGTCAGCTCGCCAGCGACCTTGAACATGGTCGGGATCATGAGCAGGAGGCCCTGCGAGGCGGTGAAGGTCGTGGTCAGCGACCCGGACTGCAAGGCACCGTGCGTGGCTGCGGATGCGCCGCCTTCGCTCTGCATTTCGACGACCGCGGGGACCGTGCCCCAGATATTCGTCCGGCCTTGCGCCGACCACTCATCGGCCCATTCGCCCATGTTGGACGATGGTGTGATGGGGTAGATAGCGCAGACCTCGTTCGTCTTGTGCGCGACATAGGCAACTGCCTCGTTGCCGTCGATGGTGACCGTCTTGCGAGCCATTTCTTTGGTCCTTCCTTGAAGTGCTTTTGGGTAGAGAAAGCGCCCTGTTCTTACGTCCCCTGCTCGTAGGGCGCAACACAATTTTCGCCCCGTGAGAGGGCCGAGTTCGTCGCCCGAAACACACGGAATTCCGGCTACATCCGCGGAACTGGGAACGGATAATCCGGGCGGGCGAATAGGAAGCCCTGCAGCCAATCCGCTCCCAGGTCGATCAGAATCTCCAGTTCGGCTTGGGTTTCCACGCCTTCGGCAACCAGCGGTGTGCCAAGTTCGCGGCACAACGTGGCCAAGGCATGAACCATCCTGCGCTTGGTCGGCACGCGTTCGATGCCCCGAATCAACGACATGTCCAGCTTGACGGCGTCGGGCTCGAGATCCGCAAAACTGTTCAGACCGGAATAGCCTTCGCCTAGATCGTCGACCGCGATCTTGTAGCCAAGCGCACGCAAGCGATCGATGCGTTGGTGCGTGTCGGGGATCTTTTCGATGGCCATGCGCTCGGTGATTTCGAAGTGAATGCGCGAAGCAAACGGCCGCAGCGGACTATCCGGCGCATAGAGCTGGTCGTCGAGCAGGTCGAGAACGTGGAGGTTGATGAAGACGCCCGGAATGTCCTGATGGTGGTCCAAGACCTCGGCGATAAGCCCGCGCGTCCTATGTCCAAGGGTGTGTACTTCCCCCAGCGACTCGGCGACGCTGAGGATATCCATGGGCAGATACAGCGTCGGATCGGTGCTGCGCATGAGTGCTTCATAGGCGACGACCGATTTCTGCGACCACGAGACAATGGGCTGAAAGGCCATCCACAGGCTGTCGAGCGTGCGTGTGAACTGCTCGCGCAACACCTCGCTCTCGCGCGCCAGCCGTTCGCTGACATCCAGGATCTGCCGCTGCCGTCGCGCCACGTGACAGGTGCGAATCGCCCGATCGAGGACTTCCTTGAGTTGCGGCATGGACAGCGGTTTGATGAGGTAGCTTTGGGCGCCCCATTCAACGGCCAACCGCGCGGTTTCCAGCTCGGGTCCCCCGGTCATCAGTATTACCGGCACGTCCTTGTCGCGGCCGCGCACAACGCGCAGAACATCAAGGCCGCTGGCGCCGGGCAAATTGATGTCGGTGAGAATGGCGTCGAAAGAGCGCTCGCTCGCCATCTGCAATGCGGTTTCGCTCGACGCCGCTTGCGCCACGACATAGTTCCAGGATTCCAGCACGCGAACGCAAGCACGCATGAATTCCACGTCATCGTCCACGATCAAGATCGTGGAACGATTGCTCCGAAGAGCAGAACTCAAGCCCTCGATCCCGCCTAGTTCTGTTTCTGTCACGTTGCGCTCTGACTCATGGGCAACCGAATCCCGACTGAGACTTCATCGGCGGAAAGGTTGGGAGAACTTGAGCCAGTCTCTGGGCTTTGTGCGAGCCAAGTGTTGTCAAACTCGCCAAGGCTCGGTGTACCATGCGCGGATGTTCGGTCTTCGGCCATTGCTACTCATCGCGCTAGGCGGTTTCGGCGCCGCCTTCACGGCCCTGTGGGCTCGCGATATCGCGAAGAAACGCAGGCACCCGGCGCAAGACGGTGAGGCGCAAGCGACGTCCACTGGCGACGAGGATCCCTCGTCCACCCGTCCCGGCCTGCCCTCGCCTGCTCAGACCGCCATCGGGTTCGTCACCAATTTCTTCGACACGCTGGGCATCGGTTCGTACGCCACCACGACGTCGATCTACAAGCTGTTCCGCCTAGTTCCCGACCGCCGCATCCCAGGCACCTTGCTGGTGGGCCACATGTGGCCCACCGTCGCGCAGGCGGTCATCTACATCACCATCATCCAGGTTGAAATGACCTCGTTGGTCGCGCTTATCGCGGCCTCGATCCTGGGTTCGTGGCTGGGCGCCGGTGTGGTTTCGGCGTGGCCCAAGCGCAAGATCCAGATCGGCATGGGCCTGGCCCTGCTGGGCGCCGCGGGGCTGATGTTGGCCAAGGCCGTGCACTGGTTGCCCAGCGGTGGCGAGACCCTGGGCCTGCACGGCTGGCGCATGGCCGCCGGACTCGTCGGCAATTTCACCTTCGGCGCGCTCATGAACCTGGGCATCGGCGCCTATGCGCCAAGCCTGATCCTTTTTGGTTTCTTGGGTATGGATCTCAAAGCCATCTTTCCGGTCATGATGGGGTCGTGCGCGTTCATCATGCCCACCAGCGGAATGCGCTTCATCGGCCGCGGCAGCTACGCCTCGCGCGCGGCCCTCGGCCTGGCCCTGGGTGGCGTGCCGGGTGTCCTGCTGGCGGCCTACGTGGTCCGCCAGCTCTCCGTCGGCTATCTTCTGTGGCTGGTCATCGCGGTGGCAACTTATAGTGCACTGGCCATGCTCCATTCCGCACGGTCGAATCTGGAGTCGCATGGGTAATCCACTTTTTTCCACCAAGTCCGTCGACAAGCTGCGCTCGGACGCCGAATACGGCTACGGGCTCAAGCGCACGTTGACCGCGTTCGACCTGGTCCTGCTCGGCGTGGGCGGCATCATCGGCACCGGCATCTTCGTGCTCACTGGACGCGCAGCCGCTGCGAATGCCGGGCCAGCCGTCGCTCTCTCGTTCACCGTCGCCGCCGTGGCGTCCGCGTTTGCGGGTTTGTGCTACGCCGAGATGGCGTCCATGATACCAATCGCCGGCAGCGCGTACACCTACGCCTACGCCACCATGGGCGAGCTCATCGCGTGGATCATCGGCTGGGACTTGATTCTTGAATATCTCGTCGGCGCCGCTACCGTCAGTGTGGGCTGGTCGGGATACGTGTGCGCGTTCGTGAAAAACGTGACCGGCCACGAACTTTCGCCGACGTGGACCCGCGCGCCCTTCATCTGGGACGAAGCCGCCCAGCACCTGCAAGGCACAGGAGCCATCATCAACCTGCCCGCAGTGTTCATCGTGCTGGCCGTGACTGCTATTCTTGTTGTGGGTATCAAAGAGTCGGCGCGCTTCAACGGCATCATCGTGCTGGTAAAAGTTGCGGTGGTGCTGATGTTCATCGCCGCAGCCGCACCCTACGTCCGCCACGAAAACTGGGTACCGTTCATTCCGCCCAATGAAGGCACCTTCGGACGATTCGGCATCTCCGGAATCCTGCAAGGCGCGACCATGGTGTTCTTCGCATACATCGGATTCGACGCGGTCTCGACCGCGGCCCAGGAAACCAAGAACCCGCAGCGCGATCTGCCCATCGGCATTCTCGGATCGCTGGCCATCTGCACGGTTCTCTACATCGCCGTCTCGATCATCCTGACCGGCGTGGTGTCGTACACCAAGCTGTCCGTGCCCCACCCCATCGCGGTCGGCATCGCGGTGACCGGCTCGCACCTGCTCGAATCCGCGGTCGAGATCGGGGCCATCGCCGGCCTGTCTTCCGTCATGCTGGTGCTGCTGCTCGGTCAGCCGCGCATCTTCTTCTCCATGGCGCGCGACGGTCTTTTGCCACCGGTCGCGGCCAAAGTGCACCCGCGCTTCGGCACCCCGCACGTCACCACCATCATCACCGGCTGCGTGTGCGCCCTGGCCGGTGGCGTGCTGCCCATCGATATTCTCGGCGAGCTTACCAGCATCGGCACCCTGTTCGCGTTCGTGCTGGTCAGTCTGGGCGTGATGATCCTGCGCATCAAGCGGCCCGATATTCCCCGCTCGTTCAGAGTCCCCGGCGGCACCTACTTCGTTCCCATCTGCGGCGTCCTAACCTCCGGGCTACTCATGTACACCGCCACGACCCACACCATCATTCGCCTCTTCGTGTGGATGGCCATCGGCCTCGTCATCTACTTCACCTACGGCGTGAAGCATTCGGTCCTACGCACCGGAAGAGAGCCGACCGTGCCCTTCGCCGATCCGCACACCGAAACGCCGCCGCCACGCTTGGTGGGGTGACCAAGATCCGGCTACCGTCGCCGCCGTTTGGCCGGCGTTGGCGGCGGCGGTGGGGCGCCGAGCGCGGTCAGGGCAGCGTCGATGTCCTTGAGGATGCACGCGTTGCCTGAAGTGCTGAGGAATCCGCCCAAGAGACTGCGCCGCTCGGAGCGCGCGCGTTTGAGCGGCTCGATGGCGCGCTTGTCACCGGTTTCGCCAAGCTTCTGCACGGCTTCGCGTTTTTCCTCGCAGCTTCGCCCCTGGGTCAGATCCAGAGAATAGCTGTTCACGAGGTCGACCTTCTTGGCACAGTCGAGGGTCTCGCACGCGTCGCGCGCGGCCTTGCGAAACTCGGCGCGACGATCGTCGGATGCCAGGTCGGCCAGAAGATCAGCGGCCGGCTTGCCGACTTGCTTGATCATCATTTCCAAGGCAACAGTCCCGAGTTTCCGGTCGTTGATCTCGGAGCGAATATTCACCAAGAGGGCGGCGTCGCCGCGCAAGCCAGGATCCAGGCGAAGCGCTTCTTCGTAGGCCTGCAGCCCAGCGCTCGGATTCTTGTCGGCGAATTCCAGGTTGCCGAGCAGGTAGCGCACGCGCCCGTCGGTGGGGTGGGCCGAGATCTGCTGCATGATGAGCACGCGCGCCTCGGTGATCTGCCCCTTGGCCATGGTTTCTTCGATGTGCTTGATGGGCGACTTCATCTCGGCCGCCACCGGCTTGGGTTTGGGCGGTTCGAGCTTGAGCGAGACACCCTTGTGTCCGCCCCCACCGCGCGCGAGGAGAAGCACGAGCAGCAGAAGCACGGCCAAGCCAGGCACGGCAAAGCGCCGCGGCGTCGCGGGCAGGTACTTGAGCACAGGGTGCGCGCGTTCGTCGATCTTGCCCTTGACCGCGCACAGGCCAGTCCATGCCCGCCGGCCGGCCGCAACGACCACCGGCCGCTTGGCCCACACCTTCGCGCCAAGCGTAAAACCCATGCGCACCGAAGAGGCAGCAAAGCGCGCGCCCAACTCCGCTACGTCTGTGGACGAATTCTCGATGGCCTCGCGAAACTCGGTCGCGGTCGAAAAGCGCTTGTCGCGCTCTTTTTCCAGCACGCGCATGACCACGGTTTCCAGGGCCGGCGGTATGTGTGCCTCGGGCGCCACCTCGGCGAAACGGGGTGGCTGCGCCGTGATCTGCATGCCGAGCAGCTTGACCAGGTCGGGATCCTCGAAGGGTTTCTGCCCAACGAGCATCTCGTAGAGAATGATGCCGCACGAATAGAGATCGGCCCGGCTGTCCGCCTCTTGTCCCGCGGCCTGTTCGGGCGACATATAGGCCGGGGTTCCAAAGATCATCATGCCGCGGGTGAGCGGCTCGTCGTTGCCCTGGGCCTGGGTCATCTTGGCGATGCCGAAATCCAGAATCTTCACGGTCTCGGGTTTGCGCGGGTCGGGATCCCGCACCAGCATGACGTTGGCGGGTTTGAGGTCGCGATGAACGACCCCCTCGGCGTGCGCATGTTCGAGGGCGTGCAGGATCTGGCCCGCGATGTGACAGGCACGCGCGGGCTCTAGGCGCCCTTCGCGCAAGAGCACTTCGGCGAGCGGATCGCCGGCCACGAACTCCATGACCAAGAACAACTCGCCGCCCGCGCCATGACCAAAATCAGTGACCGCGATAATGTTTGGGTGATTGAGCCGGCTGGCCGACTGCGCCTCGCGCTCGAAGCGCCGCGCGGCGTCCGGAACATTGCTGAACTCGGCGCGCAAGAGCTTGAGCGCCAGCACCTTCTTCATCAGGGTGTGCTCGACGCGAAAAACCGTGCCCATGCCGCCTTCGCCGATGCGGCCAAGGATGCGATAGCGCTCGCCGATGATGGTGTCGACGAGGGGATCCCGCGCGGCGGCTTTCACCATCTGGGTGGGTGCGGTTTCTGATTCGGACATGCCTTCGGCCGGCAGACTACCACCGCGAGCGCCGTGAAGATAAGACGGACGACGAAAGGGGCGTGCCACGTGATTAGGGCAGCTGGAATAGGCGAAAACTGGCGAAGGCAGCCAGGCGGCAGAAATAGGTGGGGCTCCACCTTTTGACCTGCGGGTAGCCCCCCGCAGAGGAGGAGCCCCAT
>Ga0265342_10001685_pt1 | contig 20318 bp, 19 predicted proteins | sample 4CB327metaG_FD_203125 | JGI IMG/M metagenome (GOLD analysis project Ga0265342, IMG submission 203125) | Rhizosphere microbial communities from Carex aquatilis grown in University of Washington, Seatle, WA, United States - 4-CB3-27 metaG | ecosystem: Host-associated > Plants > Roots >... | reverse complement strand
TTGTCGATTTCTTCCCGTGCGAGGTGACGTTGTCGCGGCCCGAAGCTGATGTTCTGCCGCACCGTCATCCATGGAAACAGCGCGTAGTCCTGAAACACCATGCCGCGGTCGCTGCCGGGCCCGGTAGCGGGCTTGCCGTCGATCAATACGTGGCCTGTGGTCGGTTCCTCGAAGCCGGCAATAATGCGAAGCAGCGTGGACTTGCCGCAGCCGGAGGCGCCGATCATGCAGACGAATTCGCCCTTCGGGATGACGACATCGACCGGCGCCAGCGCCTCGACGTCGTCGTCGCCAACCGCAAAGCGCTTGGTGACGCCGTGGACGGTCAGAAGGTCCTGATGCCCGTTATTCACGATGCTGCGGGCTCCAGCTCAACAGGCGATTGCTGATCGCAACAATGAGGCGGTCGGTGACGAAGCCGCAGGCGCCGATCACGATCATGCCGGTGATTACGAGATCAGTGCGGGATAATGTGCGGCCGTCCATCACGACCGAGCCGAGACCGGTGGGAACGCCCGTCATTTCGCCGACGACGATCAGGATCCAGGCAAAGCCGTGCGCGATCCGCAGTCCGTTAAAGATCGAGGGCAGCGAGGCCGGCAGCACGATCTGCCGGAACAGCCCGGTGCCGGAGCAGCCGAGCATGGAAGCAGCCTCGAACAGCTTCGGGTCGATCGAGCGTACGCCGAACATGGTGTTCAGCAGGATCGGGTAGAACGCGCCGAGGAAGACAAGGAAGATCGCCGCATTCGGCCCCAGTCCGAAAAAGATCATCGAGAGCGGCAGCCATGCCGTGACCGGAATCGGCCGCAGAACCGAAATCGTGGGGTCGAGCAGTTGCCGCAAGACCTTGATGCGCCCAAGCATCATGCCCAGGGGGATGCCGATCACGGCGGCGAGGAAGAAGCCACCATAAACACGCTGCATCGACTTCCATACGTGCGTGAGGATGGTACCGCTGAAGGCATCGTCATAGATGCCGCCAAAGGTGAAGTCGTACATCATCACCGCGACCTGATATGGGGTCGGGATCAGCCGGGTGCCCGTGATCGCAACCGCGCGGTCCCAGATCAGGATCAGAAGCAGCGGAAAGCCGGCACCAAGTACTATCGCGCGTAAAGTCTCCAGCCGCTGGCGCCTTCGGCGCGAGGTGGCTGCAGCCGGCACGCTTGCGTCGGTGCTGTCGGGCAGGGTGGTAGCGTGGTCGCTCACGTGTTGCCGTTACATGAACTGTTCGGTGATTGCTCGCGCCATGTCGGGTGCCTGGCGGACCTGCTTCTTCTCGACCATCAACTCGCTATAGGCCTTGGCGCGGTCGATGAAGCCCTGATCGATCTTCCAGGTCAGTTCGACGTTCGGCACGGCTTTCTCGATCGACGGGCGCTGTTGTCCGAGCTTTTGCATGGCGACCTCGACCATCTCTTCGGGATGCGCCATGGCGTAGTCGGTTGCCTTTTTGTGCATGTCGACGATCATCTTCAGACGCTCGGGATTCTCCTTGATCAGTTTCTCGCTCGCCGAGAGGATCATGTTGAGTGAGCCGATCGGCGTCGAATAGGGGTATTCGACCAGCCGGCCGGTGCCGTTGGCGAGGCTGATTCCGGGGCCGGGCTCGGCGCCGACATAGGCGTCGATATCGCCGCGGGCGAGGGCTGCCGGCATGTCGCTGAACGACAGCCGGATCGGCTGGATGTCCTTGACCGACATGCCCTCGGCCTTCAGACGCTCGAGAATGACGACTTCCTGCGTCGAGCCCGGGAAGATCGCGACGCGCTTGCCCTTCAGATCCTTGACCGTCTTGATGTCGGATTTCGCGTCCGCGACGATGCCCATTCCGCGGTTGGTCGCGGCCGCGACGATCACGACCGGCTCGCCGGCCGCAGCGCCAAGCAAAAACGCGGCAATGCCGTGAATGCAGGTGTCGACGGTGCCGGTCAGCACTGCATTCTTGCCGTCGGTCGGGCTTTCGAAGGGGATTACTTCAATCTTGTAGCCCGGCGGCGCGAACTTCTCGTAGAAGTAGGGAGTGATCCCGTGAATGAGTTTTAGCGTGCCGACCCTCAGCACCTTGTCCTCGGCATTCGCCTTCGGCGCGGAGAGCACAAGCGAAAAGCTTGCAAATAGAACGGGCAGCAGGCGGGTCAAAAACGACGCAGCGGGCATGGCAGTCCTTTCAGCCAACACGACATAGCTTATTTTACCCGGCGACCGCACCCTATACAGGATGCCTCCCGTCGAGGGAACCATCGATTCTTCAAAGCGTAGGAAGAAAGGGTGCGTGCGGCGGGCGTGGCCGGCGCGGTAACCTTGCCAGTCAAATCCACTGGAATTGGCGGCTTTATTCCCTAAGTAAACGAGGTAGGCGGGAAATCGGCTGAGGGAGGCCTCGATGGTCTTGAATCGCGTATGGCTGGGTGCCATTGGAATGACGGCATTGGCCTGGAGCGGCCTCGCATCCGCCCAGCAGTATCGCGCCGGCGAGTTTCTCAATCTCGATCTTTCTCGCGCCGTACTGTCGCCGAAGCCGCTTGGCCCCGCCACGAGCTTCGCGCCGGGTCCGCTGGATGTGACGATCGATCGCGGCAAGGACGCGAGCCAGGCCAATGCGGAACTAGTGATCGATCCCAAGACAGTGCCGGTGGCCACGGTCCGCGCCGACAACACGTCCTCCGCCAAGGTCGAGCCCAGGGCTGCAACCACTGCTACGCGTGTTAGCCACGCACGCGTCGAACGGGCGCCGGCGCGCAAGCCGCGCGCACTTGTCGATCTTCACGGACGAAACCCCATCGCGGCGCAGGCCCGCGATACCAACGTCCAGGTCTGGCCCTGCAAGTCCGGTGGTATCTGCAACTGGAAGCGCTAGCAGTCCAATTCCGACATTCGCATCAGGCCGACGGCGGCAATGACGGCATCTTGATTTGAAGAGGCCCGCGCGGGCACACTATCAGCGAAGGACGATTTGGTTCGTTCAGAGCTTTATCTCAAATCATTTCACTCGCCCACCTTTGCCCGAACAAGGGCTGCCAGTCTTCGGAGTTCGTCATCATGGAACAACTGCAAACGCAGGGCATCAGCCTTCCGCGCCTTGGTCTTGGCACCTATCGCATGCAGGGCGACGCCTGCCGCGCGGCGGTGGAAAGCGCGCTCGGGCTCGGCTACCGCCACATCGACACCGCGGAGATGTATGGCAACGAGGAAGCGATTGGGGCTGCGATTGCCGCCTCCAACGTCGCCCGCAAAGATCTGCACGTCACGACCAAGGTCTGGAACGAAAATCTGGCGCCGGACGCGATGCGCCGCGCCTTCGATACCAGCCTGAAGAAATTGAGGCTCGACCAAGTCGATCTCTATCTCGTGCACTGGCCGGCGCCGAACATGAACCTGCCGGCGATGTTCGAAACGCTGTTGAAGCTGAAACAGGAAGGCCGCACACGTGCGATCGGTGTCGCCAACTTCAACGTCGCACTCCTCAAGAAGGTCGTCGAAGAGATCAAGGCGCCGATCGCCTGCAACCAGGTCGAATATCACGTGATGCTCGATCAAACCGTGCTTAGGAAATATCTCGGCGCGAAGTCGATCCCGCTGGTCGCCTATTGTCCGCTTGCGCAGGGCCGGGCCGCCTCTAACGAAACACTCATAGCGATCGGCAAAAAGCACGGCGCAACGGCCGCGCAGGTCGCGCTGAAATGGCTGCTCGATCAGGACGGCGTCGCAGCGATCCCGAAGGCCTCGCGCGGCGAAAGCCAGCGCAGCAATCTCGAGGCGCTGAATATCGGGCTCGACGACGAGGATCGGCAGGCGATTGCAAACCTGCCAAAGGACCGCCGCTGCGTATCTCCGGGTTTTGCGCCTGCGTGGGATTGACCGACACTCAGCAAACCCAAACGTAAAAGGAGAATGGCCCCTTTCGGGGCCATTCCTGTGTCGGCCTTAGCCCCTATAGTCGCGATGCCTGACCACGACCCGATCACGGTCGTGATGGTGCCAGCCCTGGTGCCAGCCATTATGCCAACCACGGTCGTGGTGATGCCAGCCGTGACCGCGCTTGATGACGACAGTCTCGGCACTGGCAATCGAAGGCGCCGCGACAGCGATAGCAGTGATAGCGGCAATAGCGTAAGCAAGCTTCTTCATGGTGTCCTCCTCCATTGATGAAGATTGAACTTCACAAGAGGAGGGAACGTTCCGCATGAATCCGAAGAGAATTCTGAACGCCTATTCAGCTTTGAAAATGTTCAGCGGCTAGTGGCGTAGGTCTGACGCGCCTCGCCACTAGCGGCACGAATCAGTCAACTATGGCCTGATAGACCAGCGCATTGATCTTTTGCCGGTAGTGCCAGCGAACCGGGCCCGGCGCCGCCGACATATAGACCACGGCCAGCTCCTGCTTCGGATCGGCCCACCAGTCGGTGCCGCTCGCGCCGGGCCAGGAGAATTGGCCGACTGAACCCATCATCTTCACCACGCCCGGCGTCGTCCGCACCGCAAGTCCGAGCCCGAAACCATAATCGGCGCGGGTCGGATCGGCATTGCCGATCAGATTCCTGATGTGCGGGCCAAGCTGGTCCGACAGCATATAGGCGACCGTTCTCGGACCAAGCAGGCGGGCTTCGCCGTTACGACCGTCGTTCATCAGCATCATCGCAAACTGCAAATAGTCTGAAGCGGTGGAGGCCGCACAACCGCCGCCGCACTCGAATTTGAGCGGCTGCGTCAGTTCGGGGCTGCGAGCCTGCGGCTTTCCGGTGTCGGGATCGACAGGCAGTGGCTTGGCGTAGCGTGCTGCCTGGTCGGGCGAGATCGAGAAGCCCGTATCGTTCATGCCGAGCGGCGTGAACAGATTGGCCCTGAGGTATTGCCCAAGCGACTGACCGGAGATCTTCTCGATGGTCAGGCCGAGCAAGTCGAGGCCGAAGCCGTAGTCCCACACGGTCGCGGGCTGATAGAGCAGGGGAGCCGACGCCAGCTTGTCGAGAAAGGCCGCGCCGTCATATTCGCGCGAGGCATCACCGCTGCCGGCCGGGACCATCTTGTGCACCAACGTGTTACCGCGGCCGCCATAGATGATGCCGGAGGTGTGGCGCATCAGGTCCTGGATCGTGATCTGCCGGTCGGCCGCCACCGTTTCGGTCGTCGGTTCGCCACCGGCGTCGCGTGCAGCGACCCGCATATTGGCGAATTTCGGAAAATATTTGGAAAGCGGATCGCCGATCAGAAGCTGGCCGCGCTCATAGAGCATCAGGGCGCCGACCGTCGTCATCGGCTTGGTCATGGAGGCGATGTTGAAAATGGTGTCTGTGGTCATGGCGACCCCGGCCGCCTTATCGCGCCAGCCATAGGCCTCAAACATCACCAGCCTGCCGTGACGTGCGACCGCGACGACCGCGCCGGGAATGCGGCCGGCATCGATATCGGCCTTCAGCACCTCGCCGATGCGCGCCAGCCGTTCGCTGGACATTCCGACTTCCTCCGGCCTGGCGCGGGGCAGGTCGGCCGCAAGGGCTGCACCGGCACCGAAAAGGCAGAATGTCGCAGCGAGCAAACGAATGCGGTTCATGGACGTCTCCCGTTTCGGGCTCTGGGCGGCCTTTGGTCCAGATTACGCCAATGGCTGCCGTCGAACCAGTTGCGTTTGACGCAGGCGCACCCGCGGCTTGCGCAAATGCGTGAAGCGTCGCATCATCAAGGACAAGAAACGTCAAATCTGGGGGAGAACGTCAGTATGTCCGAACTGTCACGCCGTCATTTTCTTGCCGGCACTGCTGCCGCTGCTCTGTCGGCGTCGCCGGCGATCGCCGCGATGGGGCCGAACGACAAATTCGATCTGGTCATCAAGGGCGGCGATGTGCTCGACCCGAGCCAGTCGTTACGGGGAAAGCGCGATATCGGCATTCGCTGGGGCGCGATCGAGGCGATCGAGGCCGAGATTCCGGCGGCGCGCGCCGCCAAAACCATCGACGCGTCGGGCAAGCTCGTCACGCCGGGTCTCGTCGACCTGCATTGCCATGTTTATCCGTATGGTTCGGCGATCGGCATTCCGGCCGACGAACTCGTGCAATTCCAGGGCACCACAACGGTGGTGTCGGCCGGCGATGCCGGCGTCAACAACGTTGCTGCATTGCGCCGCTTCATCGTCGCGCAGACGCGGGCGCGGATGTACGCCTTCCTCCACATCGCCAATAACGGCCTGTCGGCATTTCCAGTCGCCGAACTCTACAACATCGATAACGCGCAGGTGGAGGCATGCGCGATGGCGCTTGCCGAGAACCCGGATTTCCTGCTTGGCGTCAAGGTCCGGATGTCGGAGAACGTCATCTACAAGCACGGCATCGAACCGCTCAAGCGGGGTATCCAGGCCTGCGAGATGTGCGGTTGGCCGGCCAAGATGATGGTGCATATCGGCGGTGTCGAAACCTCGCAGTTGATGACCGACATTCTCAATCTGCTTCGGCCGGGCGATGTTCTGACCCATTCCTATTCAGGATTTCTCAACAATGCCGGCGCGGCGACCAACATCGTTCAGGACGGCAAGCTGTTGCCGGCGGCGCTCGCGGCCAAGCAGCGCGGCGTGATCTTCGACGTCGGCCACGGTGGCGGCAGCTTCGATTTCACGGTGGCGGAAGTCGCAATCCCCGGCGGCTGTACGCCCGATACCATTTCCTCCGACATCCACGTCTTCTCCGGCAACTCGCCGGGCATGCCGTATCTGCCGAATGTCATGGGCAAGTTCATGGCGCTTGGTTTTTCGCTGGAGCAGGTCGTGAGCATGGCGACTTCGGCGCCCGCCAAGATCATCAACCGCGCGCCGAAGATCGGCACGCTTCAGATTGGCGCGCCCGGCGATGTCTCGATCATGGACGTGGTGGAGGGGCCGGTCACCTTCGTCGATACCCGCAACAACAAGCGCGATGGCAAGGTCCAGTTGAAGCCGGTGCAGACCGTCATCAATGGGGTGCCGTTCGGCCGGCCCTATCAGGCGCCGTTTGCCGTGAGGTAACAGTTCGCCGCCTTGGCGGTGGCGGCTGCTTTCTGCCGGTCGGCGTGAGCCGCGACGACCCATGACGTCCGCGCCGACAGCGCGGACGCAACGACCAGCGCTGCGGCCGCGATCAGCGAGGCCACGCGGAAGTCGCCGAGTCGCTCGGACAGGAAGCCGGCCACCACCGGGCCTGCGATCTGTCCGAGGCTGAAGCTTGCGGTCATGCGGCCGAGCGCCTGCTGCGAGTTGCCGGGCGCGAGTGTTCGTCCCGCCACAAAGCCGAGCGCAGTAACACCCATGAAGGTGCCGCCCAACAGCAACGTTGCCACCACGATGCCCGGGATCGTGACCCACTCGACGCTGGCGGCGACGCCCAACGCTTCGAGCGCGCAGGCAGCCGCAAAGGCGTTGAATATCCCGATCCGCCGACCGAGCCAGCCCCAGACCGAGACGGAGGGGATCGCCGCCAGTCCAAAGATGATCCAGACCCAGGGCTCGAGGATGTGGACGTTTGTGGCCAACCGCACGATCGCGATCAGGAAGGTCGCCGTGATGACATACCCGAAACCGAACAGGCCGTAGGCCAGGATCATCGCGCCGATGCCGGGTGGCGAGGTTCGTGCGTTCGCGGCCCGAGGCTTGGCCGGGATGTCCCGGCTATGCGGGACCAGTGCCGCGGCCACAACTGTTGCAAGCGCAGCGAGCACGCCGGAGCCGATCCACAGGTGCTTCCAGCCCGCGCCCCAGACCAGCATGGTCGAGACAGCGAGCGCTGAAACCGTGATACCAAGGCCGACGCCGGCAAAGTGAATTCCCGACAGAGAATGGCGCCCCGAGTGTGCGAGCTGCTCCAGAACCAGCGTTGAGGCGCAGACGATGACGAAAGCACTCGCGGCTCCACCGATGAAACGGAGCGCGGCAAAGAAGATGATGTTTGACGACAGCGCCATCGCTGCCGTCGTGACCGAGCTCACAACGAGGGCCGTCAGCAACCACCATCTTGGGCGAGCGGCGGCAAAGGGCAGGCTCGCCAACATGGCGCCGGCGAGGTAGCCGAGAAAATTGGCGGACGCGATGAGGCCGGCGTCGGACTTGCTCCAACCGAGCGTGGTCAGCATGAACGGCAGGATCGGCGTGTAGACAAAACGGCCGATGCCGAGGGCGGCCGCCATGGCGGCCAACCCGCCAAATGCGAGAGCTGCGGAGCGATCGGTTTGCGTATCTGCTGGCACGGTCGATACCGGTTTCACTTGTTCAGGGTCGTGCGTAACCCTAGGACGAGCGAGATCGCGTCCGGTAACGGTTTGATTTGATAGCGGTTATCGTGGGTAGTGATACCGGGCGGAACTACTCGGCCGCCGCGGTTCGTGCGGCGGCCGGCTTGGCTGAATCGAGAAAGGCGCGCAGCGCGCTCGAGGCGTAAGCTTCCCGATGCCGAACGAAGACGGTGTCGACCCATTTTTCGGCGTTCGGCAGGCTGTGGACGCCCACGCGCTTGTGATCCCATACCGAGCCGAGCAGCGCCCTCGGTAGTAGCGTAATGCCGAGCCCGGCGCTGACGCAGCTGAAGATGGCCTCCAGTGTGCCGAATTCCAGGCATCTCACGCCGACGATCCCGCGGCGCGCGAGCAGGGCCTCCAGATGCAGCCGATAGGAGCAGCCGATCTTGAGGACGATAATTTTCAGATCCGGCATGGCCGCGATCGCATCGAAATCGGCGACGTTGGGAGCCGTCATGATGACCAGTTCTTCGCGAACGAATGGTTCGGCCATCAGGTCCGGATGGTTCACCGGCCCGCAGACATAGGCGCCATCGAGGCTGTGATTGAGAACCTGGTCGATGAGCTCGGCGGTCGTCCCGGTGCGCAGGGTGAGGTCGACGGCTGGATAGGAGCTCGCAAATTCTGCGAGGATCGGAGACAGCCGCAGGGCAGCGGTGGTATCGAGCGAACCGATCAACAGCGGCCCGGAGGGGGATCCCTGATCGGCGACGGCCCGCCGGGCGTCCTCGAGCACCCGCGCGGCGCGGTCTGCAAAAGGCAGCAGCCGCTTTCCCGCCGCGGTCAGGGTCACCCCGCGATGGGTGCGCTCGAACAATTCGAACCCGAGTTCGTCCTCCAGGGTCTTGATGCGCGCGGTGACATTCGACTGCACTGTGTTGAGCTCGAGCGCTGCCTTGTTCATGCTGCCGCAACGCGCGACGCTTTGAAACACTCTCAGGTCGGCCGCATCCATTGTGAGAGCTCCTTTGGATAGCCCCGCTCATGCACGGGACTTCATCTCGACATTACCAATGCGCGTCGGGACACCGAACTCCTTTCGGCAGACCTCGGCAAGGGTCGCGATGCCCTCGCGGATTTGCTGGTGCGAGGGGCTTGCGAAACATAGCCGCAGACGCGAGCCGGCATAGGCCTTGTCGGTCGACCATTCCGGGCCCGGATTGATCGAGACGCCGGCGGCCAGTGCCACATGGTAGAGCTTTAGCGCATCGACATGATCAGGAAGTTTGACCCAGAGGAAAATGCCGCCCTTTGGCACCTCGAACTCCGCCGTGGTGCCGAAGTGCTCATTCAGCGCTTCCATCAGGGTATCGAGTTTGGCGCGCAAGCCACGTCGCAAGGCAGGTACGTGGGTTTCGAAATGCGGCGTGCAGTATTCGGCGAGCACCATTTGTTCGAGGGAGCCGCTGCCGGCATCAGTTTTCAACGCCAGCATCCGCGACATCGCCGTCCATGGCGCGACGATGAAGCCGACCCGCAAGGCCGGTGCGATCGATTTGGAAAATGATCCGATGTGAATGACGTTGGCGGACTTGCTTAACGCATGGATCGCCGGTGGGCGCTGGCCGTCCCAGATCAGATCGGCGTAGCAGTCGTCCTCGAAGATTGGCACGCCGTATTGTTCGGCGAGCTTCAAGAACTCGAGGCGCCGTGTTTCCGGCATGACGGTGCCGGTCGGATTCTGCACGGTCGGGATGGTGTAGATAAATTTTGGCGTAATACCGCGGTGTTTGAGGTCCGCCAGCGTATCGGAGAGGACGTCCATCCGCATGCCATCGCCGTCGAGTGGAATGCCGATCGTATTGACTCCGAGCCGCGTCAGCCGGTTCAGCGTGCCCTGATAGGTGTCGCGCTCGACGATCACGGTATCGCCGCGGGCGAGCAGGGTGGCGTTGACGAGGTCGAGCGCCTGCAACGAGCCGGAGACGATCAGGATGTCGTCGGCGGTGCAGGAGATGCCGCCATCGCGCTTCAGTTTCGCAGAGAGAAACTGACGCAAGGCAAGGTATCCTTGCGGGCCGCTCTGAAGCCCATAGGTCGCTAGCGTCCGTCCCTCGCGTTTTAGCACGGCGTTAACCGCCTCGATCAGGCCATCGAGCGGGACCTGCTCGGGATCGTTATTGCCACCGACGAAGCTGTATTTGGCAAGGCCCGTCCATCTGGCTGCTGCGGCGGGCAAACCGGCCGGCAGCAGCGGCGAAAAGTCAAATGGCGCGACCGTCATAGGCTCTCCCTTGTTCTTGATTGCGTTCGACCTTATTCAAGTAAACGGGCTTTGTCGCCACCAACGCTACGGCGGGGAAGCCTTTCTGCCTTGCGTAATGACGCTGGCGCGATCCGAGCTGCCGGGCTAATGCTCGCGTCACCAAACGAGAGACCCTATGGCCGACCCGATCCAGGAAGTTCTGCATGCCTTTGCCCATGGCGAGCTTGTCGTGGTTACCGACGACGACGACCGCGAGGGCGAGGGCGACCTGATCGTTGCGGCTTCGCTGTGCACGCCTGAAAAGATGGCGTTCATCATCCGCCACACCTCAGGCATCGTCTGCGCGCCGATCACGCAAGAGGACGCCCGCCGTCTGCGGCTTGATCCCATGGTGGCGCACAACGATTCCAACCACACCACCGCGTTTACCGTCTCAATCGACTACAAGCCCGATGGCGGCACCGGCATTTCCGCCGAAGAGCGCGCTTCCTGCTGCCGCGCGCTCGCCAATCCGAATGTCGGCGCCAACGACTTCGCCCGTCCCGGCCACGTGTTTCCGCTGATAGCACGGGATGGCGGCGTGCTGCTGCGTTCGGGCCATACCGAAGCGGCGGTTGACCTCTGCCGGCTGAGCGGCCTGCCGCCGGTCGGTGTCATCAGCGAGCTGATGAATGACGACGGCTCTGTGATGAAGGGCGAGCAGGTGGCGCGGTTCGCCAAAGCGAACAAGCTCAAGCATGTCACGATCGCTGACATGATCGCTTACCGTCAGGCGCGGGAGAAGCTGATCGAGCGCGTCTCGAGCTTTTCCGCTGAAAGCCCGATCGGGCCGTTGCAGGGTTTTGCCTATCGCTCGCCGTTCGATTCAATCGCTCACGTTGCCTTCGTCTACAACGGTGTCGGCGACGGCAGGAACGTGCTGACCCGCTTCCATAAGCCCAACATCGTGCGGGATATCTTCACGGGGCCGAAGCACATGCAGCAGGTGCTGGAGCGCTTCAAGAAGAACGGCAGCGGCGTTCTGGTCTACTTGCGCGATGGTGCGGCCGGCGTTCCGGTGGCGCCGCTGCCCGAGGATAAGACCGCGGAGGCAGACCGCAACAAGCAATGGCGCGAAGTCGGCGTCGGAGCGCAGATACTGCGTGACCTCGGCGTCACGTCGATCCGGAACCTGAGCTCGTCGTTGCACGACTATAAGGGACTTTCCGGATTCGGCATCGAGATCGTCTCGAGCGAGGCGCTCGAAGGCTGATAGCACCAGGCCATTACGAGTTGAGCAGGTGTGGCGATCAGCGAGGTCGTTCTTTCTGCCTCGGAATGACGCAATTGCGCTTCTTTGGCGATCGATTTAAAATACAACCGATGTTGTGAAAGGATTTTCCATGAGCGTGCGCCCTCAGGCCAAGGACAAACCGTCGCCCGTGAATTTTCAATGGGACGACCCGTTCCTGCTCGACGACCAGTTGACCGAAGACGAGCGGATGATCCGCGACACCGCACGCGCCTATGCGCAGGACAAGCTTCTTCCGCGCGTGACCAAGGCTTATCTGGAAGAGAAGACCGACCGCGAGATCTTCAATGAAATGGGCGAGCTCGGCCTGATCGGCATTACGTTGCCGGAAGAATATGGCTGCGCCAATGCGAGCTACGTCGCCTATGGGCTTGTGGCGCGCGAAATCGAGCGCGTCGATTCCGGCTATCGTTCGATGAACTCGGTGCAGTCATCGCTGGTGATGCATCCGATCTATGCCTATGGCGACGAAAACCAGCGCAAGAAATACCTGCCGAAGCTCGCGACCGGCGAATGGGTCGGCTGTTTCGGCCTGACCGAGCCCGATGCCGGTTCCGACCCTGGCGGTATGAAGACGCGCGCGGAGAAGACCTCCGACGGTTATCGGCTCACCGGCTCCAAGATGTGGATTTCCAACGCGCCGATCGCCGATGTGTTCGTGATCTGGGCGAAGTCCGCCGAACACAACAACCAGATCCGCGGCTTCATTCTTGAGAAGGGCATGAAAGGGCTTTCGGCGCCGAAGATCGGCGGCAAGCTGTCGCTTCGCGCTTCCGTGACGGGCGAAATCGTGATGGATGGCGTCGAAGTGCCCGAGAGCGCGCTGTTGCCGAATGTCTCCGGCCTCAAGGGGCCGTTCGGTTGCCTCAACCGCGCGCGCTACGGCATTTCCTGGGGCGCGATGGGCGCGGCCGAAGATTGCATGCACCGTGCGCGGCAATACACGCTCGACCGCAAGCAGTTCAACAAGCCGCTTGCCGCAACCCAGCTCGTGCAGAAGAAGCTTGCCGACATGCAGTCGGAAATCGCGCTCGGCTTGCAGGCCTCGTTGCGCGTTGGCCGGCTGATGGACGAAGGCAAGATGGCGCCGGAGATGATTTCGATCGTCAAGCGCAACAATTGCGGGAAGGCGCTCGACATCGCCCGCACCGCGCGCGACATGCACGGCGGTAACGGAATCCAGATCGAATATCATGTGATGCGGCATACCGCGAACCTCGAGACCGTGAATACCTATGAGGGTACCCACGACATCCACGCCCTGATCCTTGGGCGTGCCATCACCGGCATTCAGGCGTTTTCGTAGAATTCGATCACCTCGGGGAGACGTGGCCGGGCATCCACGTATTCCTTTTGGTGAGCCAAGACGTGGATGGCCGGGACGAGCCCGGCCATGACGTGGTCAGCTACTGGTAAACTAAAAATGGCCGATAACGACGATGTCCCGTTCAACCGCAACTTTCCGCTTGCGCCAGGCATAGTCGAGGAAGTGCGGCCGGGCGTGCGGCGCATCCTCTGCAACAATCCGAGCCCGTTCACCTTCACCGGTACGGTGAGCTACATCGTCGGCCGCGGCAAGGTCGCCATCATCGATCCCGGCCCCGGCGATGAAGCCCATGCGAAGACGTTGCTCGATGCCGTGCGCGGGGAGACGGTGACGCATATTCTCGTCACCCACACCCATCGTGATCATTCGGTGAACACGCCGCGTATCAAGGCAGCGACCGGCGCGCCGGTCTATGCCGAAGGCCCGCACCGAGCGTCGCGTCCGCGCTTTGAAAGCGAGAAGCATAATCCGGAATCAGGCGCCGACCGCGAGTTTCGCCCTGATATTGAGATCAAGCACGGCGAGATGATCGAGGGCGAGGGCTGGAAGCTCGAGGCGGTCGCGACCCCCGGCCACACCACCAATCATCTTGCTTTCGCCTGGCCAGATCGCAAATTTCTGTTCGTCGGCGATCACGTGATGGGTTGGTCGACCTCGATCGTGGCGCCGCCGGACGGATCGATGGTCGATTACATGGCTTCGCTGGAGAAGCTCGCGGCGCGCGGGGAGAACCTTTATTTCTCCGGGCACGGTCCGGAAATTCCTGATGCCCAGCGTTACGTGCGCTTTCTGATCCGGCACCGTCAGGCCCGCGAGGCTTCGATCCTGCATCGCCTGTCGAAAGGCGAGGCCGATATCCCGACCATTGTGCGTGCCATCTATATCGGCATTGATCCGCGCCTGATGAGAGCGGCCGGCTATTCCGTGCTGGCGCATCTGGAAGATCTGGTCGGACGCGGTGTCGTTGCGACAGATGGCGATCCCGTGATCGATGGATCGTATCGGCTGGCTGCTGCGTAAGGCGTGCTACTTCTTCACCACCTTCGGCGGGGCCTTGGCTGGCGCGGCGGGCTTCTTCGCGGGCTTCAGCGCGTCGGCATCGGCGGCGTTGTTGAGATCTTCCATCAGCTTGCGGACGCGTGCCGCGTTGCTTCCGAGATCGCTTTCGAAATAGCGCGACGCGGAGCGGATATCGACGCGCGAATCCTCATCGTCCGGCGAGACGCGGATCGATATATCCTCACGGAAGCCCATGATCGGCGTGCGCGCCACGGCCTCGATCCGGCCGATCCGGCGCGGCGGCTGCGGCGCGCGTTCGTCGATCACAAGCCATTTGCGCCGGTTCACGAGCTGCAACGTGATCTCGTAGGCGCGCTGCACCGGAAGTTCGAGTTCGACCGTCTCGATGTCGGGATAAGCGATGCGTTGCTGTTCAGCCGAATAAAGGCCGGCGTAGACGGCTGGATTGGTGCCCTCGCCGGTGCGTAAGCGAGCCAGGGCCTCGAAGCGCGGCGGATCGATTGGGTCGGTCGTGATGTCGTGGATTGCGGGCAGCTTGCGGTATTGCAGACCGAGGTAGGCCGGATAAGCGAGCAGGGTCGCGTCAATCAAAAACGCCAGCAGGATCCGGCTCACACCGCTGGCGCCGCTCTGCCAGATCGACGCCGCGCCGATCAGGCCGATCACCATCGAGAGGCCGGCGCAGGCGAGCGCTCCGAAAAAGGTCGCGAGCGCCGGCTTGATTTCGAGAAAGCCAAAGCGGACGATGATGATCGAAACCACGACCGCGACGACGGCAAATACCGCCAAGTTGCGCGACAATGACGCCAGGCTGGAGACGGGCTCCGATAGATAGGGCGCGGAAAACCTGCGGGCCATGGCCTCGATTTCTGCTGCAATGGAGACGGCCGGCCGGAATCGGCCAGGCTCAAAAGCTAGTAGTCCAATTTTAACATTCGCATCCCGTCTCGGCTGGTACTTTTGCAGATGTTAGAACAAAAGGACCACAAGCAGATACATCCTACTAATGGGGTTTGGATTGACATTCGTGCCAGAGTTCGCAGCAAGACCGGTTGCGAATGTCAAATCCACCCCATTAGCCGGTGTGAGACCACGAAGTGGTATCAAATTCAAGGGATCAGGCGTCAAAGGCCGGGGCGGATTGCCCCAGCCTTTTGGCGCTCGCGCCTGTGGTCCGATTCTAATCTACTAGGTGCCGGGAAAGGTATAGGCCTTGAATTGCTCGCGCAGCGCGGTCTTCAGGATCTTGCCGGTCGCAGTGTGCGGAATGCCGTCGACGAATGCGATGTCGTCGGGCATCCACCACTTGGCGATCTTGCCGTCCATGAATTTCAGGATGTCGTCTTTGGTCGCATTCTGTCCCTGCTTGAGCTGGACGACGAGCAGGGGGCGCTCATCCCATTTGGGGTGATGCACGCCGATCACGGCCGCTTCGGCCACCGCCGGGTGGCCGACCGCGAGGTTTTCCAGATCGATCGAGGAAATCCACTCGCCGCCTGATTTGATCACATCCTTGGAGCGGTCGGTGATTCGCATGTAGCCATTCGGGTCGATGGTGGCGACGTCGCCGGTGTCGAAGAAGCCGTTCTCGTCGAGGATGTCGGCGTCGACCCGGTAGTAGGCCTTGGCAACCGATGGGCCTGAGACCTTGAGGCGGCCGAAGGTCTTGCCATCCCACGGCAGCTCCTTGCCGGCATCGTCGGTGATCTTCATCTGGACGCCGAACGGCGGATAGCCCTGGGTCTGGAGGATGTCGAGCGCCTCTTCGCCGGTCAGATTGCTGAACGGCGGTTTGAGCGTGGCGAGCGTGCCGATCGGGCTCATCTCGGTCATGCCCCAGGCATGCCGTGCGGTCACGCCCATGTCGATAAAGGCCTTGATCATCGAGCGCGGCATCGCCGACCCGCCGCACACCACCATGCGCAGATGCGGCAGCTTCAGCTTGTTGGTGGCCATATGGTTCAGCAGCATCAGCCATACGGTCGGAACGCCCGCGGTATGCGTCACCTTTTCAGTTTCAAGAAGTTCGAAGACCGAGGCCCCGTCGAGTTTGGCGCCAGGCAATACCAGCTTGGTGCCCATCGAGGGCGCCGAGAACGCAATGCCCCAGCTATTGGCATGGAACAGCGGAACCACCGGCAGCATGGTGTCGCTGGCGCCGGCGCCGAGCGAATCGCCGGCATTGGCCATCAGCGCATGCATGACGTTGGAACGGTGCGAGTACAGCACGCCCTTGGGGTCGCCGGTCGTGCCCGACGTGTAGCACATTGCGGCTGCGGTGTTCTCGTCGAATGTCTTCCATTTGAAATTGCCGTCGACTTCCGCGATCCAGTCTTCATAGGGGACTGCGTTCTTCAGCGTCGTTTGCGGCATGTGCGCCTTGTCGGTGAGCACGATGTAGCGCTCGACGCTTGTGAGTTTGTCGGCGATCTTTTCCAGAATCGGCACGAAGGTGATATCGGTCATGACCACGCGGTCTTGCGCGTGGTTGATAATCCAGGCGATCTGCTCGGGAAACAGCCGCGGGTTGACGGTATGGCAGATCGCGCCGATGCCCATGATGCCGTACCAGGCCTCGAGGTGACGCCAGGTGTTCCAGGCGATGGTGGCGACGCGGTCGCCGAGCTTGATACCGTCGCGGTCCAGCCGTTGCGAGATCTTCAGCGCCCGCTTGTGGATTTCGGCATAATTGGTGCGATGGATGGGACCTTCGATCGACCGGGTGACGACTTCCTGAGCGCCGTGAATAAGTGCAGCGTGCTCGAGAATTCGATGACACAGCAAAGGCCAGTCTTGCATCAATCCCAGCATAGGGATGTCCCTCCTCAATGTTCGATCGCTTTTTTTGCGTTCTTTGATGCGAAGTCTAGCGCGGGGCGGGCACGCCGCAAGTGGGCTTCTGGCGGTAGAGGCGTCGGCAGGGTCGCCATGGTTAGCGCGACCGCGCTGCTCCTTGTCTGTTGCGGCCAGACGCGTTTCGCCGACGCCAGGGGTGTCGCCACCGCCAAGGTCCCCTTGCCGCGGCCGCGGCCGGAGCAGGCGCCCTCCGCCAAGATCGAGCCGTCCACCGCTCCTGACGACCAGAACGCCGAGCCGAAGGCGGCGACCCCGCCACCGCCATCTGCCTGCCGGCTTGCCCTGACGGAGGCAATCGCGATCGCGCCCAGCATTCCCGACATCCATGGGGCTGGCGGCTGCGGAGGGGACGATCTGGTGCGGCTCGAGGCTGTGGTTCTGCCGGATAGCCATCAGGTCGCGGTCAAGCCGGCGGCAATCCTGCGCTGCAAGATGGCCTCCGCGATTGCCGACTGGGTTCGCACCGATGTCGCGCCGCTTGCCAAAAACCTCGGCAGCGCAATTTCAGCCCTCGACAATTTCGATTCCTTCGAATGCCGTGGCCGCAACCGCATCGCCGGCGCGCAATTGTCCGAGCATGGCCGCGCCAATGCGCTCGATGTCCGTTCTTTCAAGTTTGCCGATGGCCGAACGATCTCGCTGACCGACCGCAACGTCGCGCGCGAGACGCGCGAAAGCGTGCTGCATTCGGTATGCGCGCGCTTCTCGACTGTGCTCGGACCGGGCTCCGACGGCTACCACGAAGACCATATCCACCTCGATCTGATGGAACGGCGCAACGACTACCGGATTTGCCAGTGGTACGTCTGGGACGCGTTGCCGGCCGTGGCGCCGATGCTGCCGGCTGAGCGCCCGGCGGAAGCGCCGCCGCGCCAGATGGCCGATGAACTTGAAAAAAACAACGGAGAGTCCGATCCGGCGGCGGAGCCAGCGGTGCAAAAACCCGCAGCTGATGACCCGTTAAAGAAAAAGCGCCGGTAAACCGGCGCTTTTGTTCCGCTCAGATCAGGATCGGATCGCTTACTGCCACGAGCCGAAGTTGGTGTTGCCACCCTGCGCCACCTGTGACGATCCGCCGAACGGCGAGTCGCTGTGGTGAGGCGCGAGCACAACGACGATCGCGCCCATCTTCGCGCGGTTATAAAGATCGATCACGTCCTCATTGGTCATACGGATGCAGCCCGAGGAAATCGACTGGCCGATATATTCCGGCTGGTTGGTGCCGTGAATGCGGAACAGCGTGTCCTTGCCGCCCGAATACAAATACATTGCGCGCGACCCCATCGGATTATCCGGACCCGGCGGCACGAAAGTGGGAACGCCGAGGCGCTCGATTTCGCCCTTGGTCGGATGCCAGGCCGGCCATTCGGTCATGGCGCCGATCTTGGCGATGCCTGACCACGCCATGGCTTCTTCGCCGACGGTGATGCCGTAGCGGATCGCCTTGCCGTCGTTCATTACGTAGTAGAGGTAGTGGTTGTCGGAATCCACGACGATTGAGCCGGGGGCTTCCTTGCGGCGAAATTCGACGATCGCGCGGCGGAAATTCTCCGGTGGCTGCACGTTTTCGTAACGAACCTTTGCCAGCAATTCCTTGTCGCGCTGTTTGAACGCGGCGGTGTTGGTCGCCTCGTAGCTTGCGGTTTCCATGCAGCCCGAAAGCAGCAGACCGGCGGCTGTCGCAGCCATTGCCAACTTGAGCGACGTCAGTTTCATCGACATTTGGATTTCCAATCGACCCCGGTGCTCGAGGCGTGAGACTTTATTGCCCCGCCACGACTCCACCTTCAACTCCCACATTATCGCCGAATTTGACGATATTTCCAGTGCCGGGATGCTGTTCCCGCGCTGCGGGAGCCTTCCTGTGTCTTTTTTGCCGCAAGTGCTTGAGCGGCTGTGGATTCTCCGGCAATAGCTTAGTCAGTCCGTCAGGCTGCAGCCATTCTCCCGCCATAGGACCGCCTCAAATGACCGAGAGTTCACGGCACCGTTATGGGAAGCCTGCCAAACTCGAATTCTTCGGCCCATTCCGGTATTCGCATCCCGCTCCGACGCGTTCTCGCGAACGTTGGAACAGCGCCTTGGTTAACCCTGTCTTTCACGTTCGGAGCCGCCAATGTTCTCGGTGTTTGTCCCCAACGAATCCTCTCTGAAGAAGGCCAGCGTCACAGATCTGGAGGCCTTGCCGGATAACGCCGTCTGGATCGACCTCGTCAAGCCGACCACCGCGGAAGACAAGGCAGTGGAACGGCTCGCCGGTATCGCCGTTCCGACCCGCGAAGACATGCAGGAAATCGAGATTTCCAGCCGCCTCTATATCGAGAACAGCGCGCGCTACATGACGGCGACGCTGATGTGCCAGTCCGATACCGAGGCGCCGAAGACCACGGCGGTGACCTTCATCCTCTCCGGCCACCGTCTGGTGACGGTGCGCTACGACGATCCGAAGCCATTCGTGCTGGTTGAAAACAAGCTTGCCCGCAGTTGCTCGGCCAGCATCACCGGCGAAATGGTGCTGATGGAGCTTCTTGATGCAGTGATCGACCGCTGCGCCGACATCCTGGAGCGGATCGGCGCCGACGTCGACCAAGTCTCGCACGATATCTTCGAACCCGAAAGTGAGCGCCATGGCAGTGCCAAGCGCTATTCGCAGATCCTGATCGCCATCGGCCGCAAGGGCGATTTGACCTCGAAAGTTCGCGAAAGCCTCGTTTCGATCGGACGTCTCGTGACGTTCCTTTCCGCCGTCATTGAGGGCGTCAAATGGACCAAGGATATGCGCGAGCAGCTCAAGACCATGCAGCGCGACGTGGCCTCGCTGACCGATCACGCCTCTTATCTTTCCAACAAGATCACCTTCGTGCTGGACGCGATGCTCGGCGTCGTCAATCTCGAGCAGAACAACATCATCAAGCTGTTTTCGGTGATGGCGGTGGTGTTGATGCCTCCGACCCTGATTGCCTCGGTCTACGGCATGAATTTCAAGGTCATGCCGGAACTCGAATGGCAGCACGGCTATCCGATGGCAGTCGTGATGATGGCGCTGGCCGCCGTTGCGCCCTACATGTATTTCCGCTGGAAGAAGTGGCTGTAAACCAGCGGCTTTGCCTGCCTGTTGAGGTTAAGAAAGTACGCGAAACTGCCGCGCTTCTCGGCTCAATCGCTCCGCTAAAATTTGAGCGGAGCACTGAACGTTTGCGCGACGGCTTTCTGCCATAACGTTCTCGGAACGATCCGCGAGAACTCCCATGGTTGAGAAAGTCATAAGGTCAATGCAGAACGTCATCGACTTCGCAAGCTATCAGCAGGGTCGCAACATCGTCGTCAGGGCCGAGGCGATGTCGCCCCGCACCTGCCGG
>Ga0265342_10001684_pt1 | contig 20318 bp, 20 predicted proteins | sample 4CB327metaG_FD_203125 | JGI IMG/M metagenome (GOLD analysis project Ga0265342, IMG submission 203125) | Rhizosphere microbial communities from Carex aquatilis grown in University of Washington, Seatle, WA, United States - 4-CB3-27 metaG | ecosystem: Host-associated > Plants > Roots >... | reverse complement strand
ACGACCTGACCCTCGGACGGGTCGCGATCTTCGGGCACACCACCCTGGTGCTCGACGTCTACGAGCTCCTCCGCCGGCAGGTGCCCGAGTTCACGCAGGAGAAGCCCCTGCTCCACCGGCGCCGGCCGCGCCTGATCGTCGCCGACGACTCGGGCGCCATGCGCGCCGCGGTGGGTGGTTTCCTGCGCGCCCAGGGCATCGACGTGGTGGAGGTGGCCTCCGGGGAGGCCGTGCTGCGCGAGCTGCGCAGCTCCACCAGCCTGCAGCCGGTGGATGCCGTGGTGACCGACCTCGAGATGGAGGGGCTCGACGGGTTCGGGGTGCTGGAGGCGGTGGGGCGCGAGCATCCCAAGCTGCCGGTCGTGGTGTGGACCCAGCACGACGACCCCCGGCTGCGGGCACGGGTGATGGCGGCCGGAGCCCGCCAGTGCGTCAACAAGCGGGAGCGTGAGGCCTTGATGTCCGCGCTGATCGAGTGCGGACTGTTCGAGCTCACTCCGCCGACCGCGTCGGCCGGGAGGGCGGCATGACCACCGCCGAGCGGCGCGGCGAGTCCGAGCAGTGGTCGACCTTCTTCCTGGCGGACGAGATGTTCGCGGTGCGGGTGGAGGACGTCCAGGAGGTCATCATGCATCAACCCCTCACCCCGGTGCCGCTGGCGCCCGATTACGTGGTGGGGCTGCTCAACCTGCGGGGACAGATCATCCCGGCGGTCGACCTCCGGTCGAGGCTGCAGTTCGAGGCCCGGGTGCCGACCGGCGAGGAGAAGCTGCTGGTCCTCAAGACCAACGAGGGGCTGCTGAGCGTGGTGGTCGACGAGATCGGAGACGTGCTGGAGCTGCCGAGCGCGGCCTGGCGGTCGCCGCCGGATACGCTGGCCCGCGGCTATCGCACCTTCGTGCTCGGGATCTGTCCCATCGAAGGGCATCTGGTCCTGGGACTGAAGATCGCGGCCCTGACTGCCGAAGATCCGAGCCACGGGAGCAAGTCGTGAAAGCACTGGTCGTCGATGATTCCATGGCAATGCGGCGGATGGTCCAGAAGGCGCTGGAGTCGGCCGGGTGGGCGGTCAAGACCGGCGCGAACGGGCACGAGGCCCTGGAGGCGCTCGACGCGGGAGAGGGGTGGGATCTGGTGGTCACGGACTGGCACATGCCGGGAATGGACGGGATTCAGCTGACGAAGGCCATTCGCCAGAGCCCGCGCCACGCGGCCTTGAAGGTCATCATGGTGACCTCCGAGGCGATGATGACCATGGTGGATGCGGCGCTGACGGCGGGAGTGAACGACTTTCTGATGAAACCGTTCACCGCCGACTCGCTGTGCGAGCGAGTGGCGGAAATCGTCAATGGCTGACTGGAGCAGTCTCGGCGCCAATGTCGGCGGCGGCGGCGGCGGCGGCGGCGGCGGCGCGGGAGTCGGCCCTGGCGGCGCGAGCCTGGCCGCGACCTGGGCCAGCGTCCAGAGCTTCATGCACGAGCGGTGTGGCGTGGTGCTGGCGAACGACCAGTCCTACCTGCTCGAGGCGCGGCTCGGCCCGGTGGCGAGCGAGCTGAAGTTCCCGAGCGTGCACGACTACGTGCGGGCGGTCTGCGGCGGCGGGTCAGGGGCCTCGACGCTGGTGGAGCGGATGATCGATGCCATGACCACCCACGAGACCTACTTCTTTCGCGACTCCGGGTTCTGGAAGGCCCTCGAGGAGCACATCCTGCCCCGCCTGATCCACGGGCGGGCGCCCGGTCGGCCGCTCCGCATCTGGTCCGCCGCCTGCTCGACCGGTCAGGAGATCTATTCGCTGGCCATGCTGCTCGACGAGCTGTGGCCGGACGCCGCGGCGTCGGCGGAGTACTACGCGACGGACATCTCCACGCTGTCGATCGCCCAGGGTCGAGCCGCCCGCTACTCGGTGCTGGAGGTGAACCGCGGGGTGTCCGCCATGCGCCTCATGCGCCACTTCGAGCAGGACGGTGGCAGCTTCCGGGTGCGCGAGCGCCTGCGGCAGCGGGTGCGCTGGAGCACGTTCAACTTGCTCGGGCACGACCCCGCGCCGCCCGCCTGCGATCTCATGCTCTGTCGCAACGTCCTCATCTACTTCGAGGATCGCAACCGGCAACGGGCGCTGCGGCGCCTCGCGACCGGGCTCACGCACCAGGGGGTGGTGGGGGTGGGTGCGGCGGAGCTGCTCCCCGGGCCCTCGCTCTTCCCGGGGCTCTACCCCGCCACCGTTCTGCACGAGCCATCACTCGAAACCATGAGGGCGACCCAATGACAGCGCTTCCCACCCCCGACAAGCTGGCCGAGCTGGTCTCGACCGTCACGACAACCATGCTCGGCCTGACCTTCCACGCCGACGCGGATGCGGCCCGCCTGCCGCGCCTGAGCTGGAGGACCGCGGTGTTGCCCATCCCGGGGAGGAGCCCTATCACGGTGGGGCTGTCGTCGGACGAGAGCGGATGCGCGGCGCTCAGCTCGGCGATGTTCGCCTGCGGCGCCGGGGAGGTGGACGCCAGCATGATCGACGACTCGCTGTGCGAGCTCGTGAACATGACGGCCGGGCTGGTCAAGGCCACCATGTCGCTGGATCAGGCGCTGGGCTTGCCCCGGGTGATCGGGAGCAGCAGCCGCGGTGATGCCCCCGGGCCGAAGGGCGGCACCGGGCAGTCGGTGGTTTTGAAGGCCGACCAGGTCGGGCTCATCCTGTGGATCTGCGAGGGTGTGCTGCCGTGAGCCGTGCGTCGGTGAAGGGTTTCGGACGATCCGGTTCCAGGGTGAGGAGGGTGCTGCGATGCCACGTGTCCTGACAGTCGATGACAGCCGAGCGATCCGCGCCGTGGTGGGGCGAGAGCTCGTCAACCTCGGGTGCGAGTACGACGAGGCCGAGGACGGCCTGCAGGGGCTGGCCAAGCTCGAGGAGCTGGTCTACGACCTCATCATCCTCGACGTCACCATGCCGAACCTCGACGGACCCGGCTTCCTGGCCAAGCTGCGCGAGACCGGGAACGAGACCCCGGTGCTGATGCTGACCAGCGAATCCAAGCGGTCGATCGTGGTCGAGGTCATGAAGCTGAAGATCGAGGACTACATCCTCAAGCCCTTCAAGCCGGAGGAGCTGCGGGCCAAGGTGGTCAAGGCCCTCAAGGTCGCGGATCCGGGCCCCGCTCAGGGAGCCTCGCGCCCGGTGGGGAGCGCGGGTGGTGGCGCCGGCGGCCATTCGTCCTCCGATACGGCAGGCCGGGCGGCACCGGCGCCGGCGCCGATGGCGGCCCTGCAAGAGGGGCTGCCCCTCGGGGCGGCGCGGCTCTTCGGGGACATCCTGGTGGTGGACGACATCGAGAACGTCTCCAAGCGCCTGCGCAGCCTGGTGCCGACCCACCTGTCGCTGTTCGGCGTGACCAACGGTCAGGCCGGGCTCGCCCTGTGTCGCGAGCGGGCCTTCCGGGTGGTGCTCATCGACCGCGAGCTGCCCGACATGAACAGCGTGGCGTTGCTGCGCCAGATCCGCGTGCTGCAGCCATCGGCGGCCTGCCTGGCCCTGACCCTGCGGAGCGCGAGCGATCTTCGCCAGGAGGTGAAGGACGATGGCTTCGACGACGTGGTCTACAAGCCCTTCACCCCCGAGATGATGGACGAGTTCCTCGAGCAGTTCTTCGACGCGTCCGAGCCGGTGAACGTGGACGGCAGCCTGGTCTCCACCCCGGCCTACACCGGTCGCGAGGACAAGGTGGAGCGCTACTACGGCCGGATCGGCGGGGCCTTGAAGGACGCCGTCGGCAAGGTGGCGGTGGCCTGCTTCGAGCGGGTGATCTTCGACGCCACCAAGCTGCCCGAGCAGGAGACCCGCAACGCGCAGCTGATCCAGGCCCTGCAGCAACATGCCGACAAGGTCGGCCTCGGCGTGGCCATCGTGGCGGGCCCGGGTCTGACCAAGACGCTGAAGGGCTTCACGGAGACCGCGTCGATCCCGATGTTCGCCAGCCTGGCCGACGCGCGAAAGCTCTCGGAGTAGCCTCCATGGCCGCCTCTCCCGAGCAACTTTCCAAGGAAGAGCGGCTGTCCGCTCAGCTCGAGGCGATCATCCTGGACCGGATCGAGAAGGATCGCCTGGAGCTGCCCTCGATGCCGGCGGTGGCCGCCAAGTGCATGGAGCTCCTGCGCAAGCCGGACTTCAGCCTGCAGCGCGCGGCGGGGCTCATCGAGGCAGACCCGATCCTGGCGGCGCAGCTCATCCGGCTGTCCAACAGCGCCGCCTACGCCTCGCGCGAGCCGAGCCGCAACATCCAGACGGCGGTCTCCAAGCTGGGCAGCCAGCGGCTGCGGATCGCCCTGGTCGAGGCCTCGACCCGCCCGCTCTTCGAGTCGAAGGATGCCAACATCCAGAAGGCCACGCGGGGCCTGTGGGAGCACTCCCTGGCGGTCGGCCTGCTGGCGCGCGACGTGGCGGTGCTGGTGGGTGGCTGCGACGCCGAGGAGGCGTACCTGGCTGGCCTGCTGCACGACATCGGCAAGCCGGTGCTGGCCACCATGATGCTCGAGGCCGAGAACATGATGGCCATGCGATCCGTGAAGGGGTGGATCGATCAGGCGGTCTTCGTGGCGGTGCTTCAGCGCTCGCACCGCAAGGTGGCGGTGCCGCTGGCCCGGCGCTGGGCGATGCCCGAGCCGGTGGCCAAGGCCATCGAGACCTGCGCGGACTTCGACGCCGCCTCTCGCTCGTCGGTGGCCAACATCGTGTGCTTCGGGAACGCCCTCGCCAAGCAGCAGGGGCTCTTCGTGGGCCCCAGCAACCCCGAGGACGACAAGGCCTTGGTGATGATCGGCCGCTCGCTGCTCGGGGTCGACGACGACGCCATCAACCGCCTCCTCGCCGGCCTCAAGGATCGCGTCCGGTCTGCCTCCTGAGGGTGTGAGGCGACAGGTTCGTCCTCCGGGCCCCGCTACGGAAAAGTGGGGCCCCTCTCCCTCACCCTCACCCTCCCCGCTCCCTTCTCATCCCCTCGCTCCGCGGAGCGGGAGGGTCAGGGAGAGGGGCCGATCTCACTATCTCTGGGCGGCGCGGCACTGGTCGGAGAGGACGCGCAGGCTCTGCGAGAGCAGATCGCCGAGCTGCGCGAGGGGCCGAACGTGCGCCAGCGGCCCGACCGCCTCGATGGCGGACTTGGGCATCTGGGGCGCGATGGCGGTCTTCGGATCCTCGATGAAGACCTTGCCGCCCGCGGCGGCGATGGCGGTGGCGCCCGCGGTTCCGTCGCTGCCGAGGCCGGTCAGGACCACGCCGATCCCGTAGGGGCCGAAGGCCCGCGCCACGCTGTCGAAGAGCGGGTCGGCCGCCGGACGCACGAAGTTCACGAGGGGGGTGTCGAGCAGGCTGATGGTCGAGCTGCCCGGGTTCACCACCATGTGCCGGTCTCCGGGGGCGATGTAGACATGGCCCGCCTCCACGATGGAGTTGTTCTCCGCCACCTGGAACACGAGCCCCGGGCTCTCCCGCTGGAAGAGCTCGGCGCACTGCCGTTGCATCCAGTCGGGGCCGTGGATGACCACGAACCCGACCGCGTCACCCCGCACGCTGAGGGTGGAGAACAGCGTGCGCAGGCTCTCGGGGCCCCCGGTGCTGGCGCAGCACGCGAAGGCTGGGAAGGCCGGGACCGGTGCGGCCTTCTTCATCCACGACGGCTGGCGACGGACCATCGGAGGGGCCGCGGGGGCCGACGGATTGACCTGACCCGCCGGGGCGGGGCTCACGGGCGGAGCGTCGAGTCCCTGCTGCGCGTGCGCCTGGCTGCTGCGGATCAGGTCGAGGAGCTCGATCTGGGCGACCGGCTTGGCGAGGAAACCGTCGGCGCCGGTCCGCAGCGCATACTGGCGCGCCTCGGGGTTGCTGATCGAGCTCATCATCAGCACCACCGGAACTGGCCGGATCTCCGCGCGAACCTTGCGCAGGAGCTCGATGCCGTCCATCTCGGGCATCATCCAGTCGGTGAGGAGCAGCTTGAACGGCTGCTTCCGCAGCTGCTCGAGGGCTTCGACGCCGTTCCCGACCACCACCACCGAGTGGGCCGACCTCCCGAGCACGGCGTGGAGCATGTTGGCGGTGACGGGATCGTCCTCCGCGACCAGAATATTCACCGATTTGAGTGTAGCAGATTTTCAGCATGCCCCCCAGGCCCACCGGGGCGGGGCCGGGCCTCAAGTTCGGACCGTTCATGACGATGGTTGTCAGGGGAAAGATGGTGGACATGATGGTGGGGATAAAATCCACGGTGGAGAGGGTTCATCCGCCGTCCAGCTCACGACGGAGGCTTTGCGCGCGATGAAACGGGTGCTCGTTGTGGACGACTCGGCGACGGTGCGGCAGCAGGTCGGGCACGCGCTTCGCGAGGCCGGCTACGAGGTGGCGGAGGCCGTGGATGGGCTGGACGGCGCCGAGAAGATCGACACCGATCGGACCTTGGCCATGGTGATCTGCGACGTCACGATGCCCCGGCTGAACGGCCTCGAGATGCTCGAGCGGGTCAAGCGCGATCCCGCCCACGCCGCCCTGCCCATCGTCATGCTGACCACCGAAGGACAGCCTGCGCTGATCGAGCGCGCCAAGAAGGCGGGAGCCAAGGCCTGGATCATCAAGCCGTTCAAGGCCGACCTGCTGGTGGCCGCGGTCAAGAAGATCGCCGGCGCCTGAGCGCCGCGCCGGCCCTGGCGGACGACACGGCCAGGGTCTGGCGGGGGATCCGCGCGCGCTGGCCCCGCCGACCGCTCCCGTCCCCGGTGCTCGCCCCGCTCTCGCGGGGCGAGGGGATGGGATGACTCAGGCGGAGACGGAGTCGAGCGCCTTCGAGATGATCCCCTGGACGATCGACCCGATCTGGTCGGGCGCGCTCGCCCCCGTGGCGGCCGCGGCCGAGGATGCGCCGGCGGTGGCGCTCTGGGCGTGGTGATGCCCCCCGTGTCCGTGGTGGTGGCCCTGCGCCTTGCCGGCATCCGGGGTCAAGTCGGATGCGTTGCCGCTCTGCGAGGCGGTGCTGAAGCGGTCGGCCAGCTTGTTGAGGAAGTCGGCCCCCGCCCCGCTCTGCGCGCTGGCCGCGTCCTTGAGTTGCTGGGCGATCGAGGCGGTCACCGACTTGAACTTCGCCGGATCGCTGCTGGCCAGGCTCTTGAGGCTGGCGAGCAGCTGACCCGGCTGCGAGATGTCCACCGACACCCCGGATGCCGCGCCGCCCGCGCTGGTGGCGGCTGGCTGGCCGTTCGATGAGACAGATTGAACCCCGAGCACGGAGAGACTGGATGGGACTGCACTAATGGACATGGGTAACCTCCTGCTCACTCCGATCGACGGTGCCGCGCCGCCCCTGCAGCGGCTGAAACAATCGGTAACGGACCGGGTCGTCGCACCCGGATTTCGGACTGTTAAGCCGTGATCTCGCTCCGGTCGTGGCGCTAAGCTCGTGAGGATGATGTCCTCCGGGGATCTGGCGAGCCGCACGTCGGTGGAGGAGGGCATCCGGGTCCTCATGATCGAGGACGACGAGAAGCTGGCGCGCCTCACCGCCCGCTACCTCGAGACCCACGGCATCGGGGTGGTCTGCGCCCAGGACGGCGAGACCGGGATCGGGACCTTCGTGCGCGGCGCCTTCGATGTGGTCCTGCTCGATCTCATGTTGCCGGGGATCGGCGGGATGGACGTGTGCCGCGAGATCCGCGCCCGCTCCGACGTGCCGGTGCTGATGTTGACCGCCCGCGGGGAGGAGGCCGACCGGGTCCTCGGCCTCGAGACCGGCGCCGACGACTACATCGGAAAACCCTTCTCGTCGCGCGAGCTCCTGGCCCGCATCCGGGCCCAGGTGCGCCGCGCGCGCCGTCGCCTCGGCCCCGGGGCCAAGTCGGTGGTGGTCGGATCGCTGCGCCTCGATCTCGGCGCCATCCGGGTCACCCTCGAAGGCAAGGAGGTGAATGTGACGTCGTACGAGTTCGCGCTCCTGCGGGCGCTGGCCGAGCGCGCGGGGCGGGTGCTCACCCGCGAGCAGTTGCTCGATCTGGCCCGCGGCAACGCCGAGGAGGCCTTCGATCGCTCGATCGACGTGCACATCTTCCGGCTGCGCCAGAAGCTCGAGAGCGATCCGCGCCACCCGCGGCTGCTCAAGACCGTCCGGGGGCTCGGCTACATGGTTGCGGATGGAGACCATGGTGCCCCCGACGAGTGAGCCGCGGTCCGGGTACCCGCGCCGCCTGCTGCTGCGCCTCTACGCGATCGGGATCCTCACCATGCTCGCGGTCGGGGCCACCATGGTCGCGACCCGCGTGTTTCGCGACCGCTCGCGCCGCCCGCTCGCGACCCGGACCGCCTTCGGTGTGGCGGGCACCGTCGAGTACCTCGCGCGCCCGCCCGCGGCCCGCTCGGTCGGGGCTGGCCCCGCCGGGGCGCACGCCGGGCCGGACCTCGAGGCCTACCTCGCCCGCCTGCGCCGGGATGCGGAGATCTGGCTGTCCGTCTACACGCCCGACGGCCAGCGCCTGGTGGCGAGCAACCTCGAGCCTCCTCTGCCGGCCCCGACCGTCGACGAGCTCCGCCGGGTCGAGCAGGGGGCCAGCGTCACCCGTCCGGCCACGACCGTGGTGGTGCCCTTCGTTCACGATGGGGCCAGGCTGGGCATCGGGGTGGCCCGGCCGATCCCGCCTCCCCACCGGCGCGAGCTGGCCGTCGACGTGCCGATCGCGCTCGCGTGGATCGGCCTCGCCGCGTACCTGCTGTCGCGGACGCTCGGGCGACCCCTGGCGCGGATCGCGGCCGCCGCCCGGGCCTTCGGGCGCGGACAGATGTCGGTGCGCACGGGGGTGCATCGACGCGACGAGATCGGCGAGGTGGCGCGCGCCTTCGACGAGATGTCCGAACGCATCGCCAAGCTGCTCACCGCCCAGTGCGAGCTCCTGGCCAGCGTCTCCCACGAGCTGCGGACGCCGCTGTCCCGGATCCGGGTGGCCATCGATCTGGCCGAGGAGGGGGACGCCACCACGGCGCGCGCCTCGCTGCTCGACGTGACCGAGGATCTCACCGAGATCGAGACGCTCATCAAGGACATCTTCTCGGCGGCGCGGCTGGAGATGGCGGCGCTCGGAGGCCAACCCGAGGCCGTCCCGCTCAACCGCTCCGACGTGTCGGTGTCGGCGCTGGCCGAGAAGGCCGTGACCCGCCTGCGCGGCCAGTTCCCGAGTCGACCCTTCCTGCTCGGGGTCGAGCCCGGGTGCGCGAGCGGCCAGATTCACGTGGACGGCATGCTGGTCCGCCGCGCGCTCGAGAACGTGCTCGAGAATGCCCAGAAGTACTCCCCCTCTGACCGCCCCGTGCAGACCACCGTGCGGAGGTCCCGCGGCCCGGACGGGGCGCCCGACGTCTACGTGATCCAGGTGATCGATCAAGGCTTCGGCATCCGCACCGAGGATCTGCCCCGGGTGTTCTCGCCCTTCTTCCGCGCCGATCGCAGCCGCACCCGGGCCACCGGCGGCGTCGGGCTGGGCCTGGCGCTGGCCAAGCGGGTGATCGAGGCCCACGGCGGAACCATCGAGCTCGCCAGCGAGGTCGACCGCGGCACCACCGTCACCTTCACGTTGCCCGCCAGCGCGCCGGGCCCGCTCGCCACCAGCGATTGACCGCGGCCCGACACATTGGTTAATCCGGCCGTCATCCAGGGGAAAGCCGGGTCGGCCACGATCATCATCCAAGCCCTTTCGCCATCACAGGAGTCGCGATGACCGATGCCAACCGGATCCCCCGCACCGAGGTCGTCCAGCAGCTGGTTCGCCAGGTGCGGCCCGCCAACTCGACCGAGCTCGAGCGCGAGCTCGGAAGCGGAGCCTCGCCGAGCGCGGGGGCGACCACCTCGACGGTGAGCCGGATCCACCACGCCACCTGGGGCAGCCGGACCTCGATCCGGGCCCGCCGGATCCTGGTGGGCATGGACTTCTCGACCGCGGCGGAGAGCGCCCGCCGTCTGGCGCTCGGGATCGCGCTCGGTTCGGACGCCCTGGTGGATCTGGTGCACGTGTTCGACGGCTTCACCGAGGCCTTCACCCGCCACGACCCGCGCGTCTTCGAGAACCTGGACGGACTGCTGGGCGAGATCGAGCATGCCCTCGCGCGCCGCGAGCGCATGGGACGGGTGCAGGGCGTGCGGTGCGTGCACACAAGCCTGGTGGGTGCGCCGGGCATCGAGCTCGCGGCGCACGCCGCGCGGACCCGCGCCGATCTCATGGTCCTCGCGGATGGGGAGGAGGAGCCGGGCCGCTTCGGCTTCACCTGGGGACGGCGGGCGGCCCGTCAGATCCTGCAGAGCACCCGCTGGAACGGCCTCATCCTCCTGCGCGCCGCCCCGATGTGATCCCCGAGCGACCGCGGGCCCCGGGGCGCGTCGACCATCAGGGGTTTGTCAGTCGATCACGGCCTGTGCGACGTCGAAGTCCCATCCGTGCAGGTTGCGGACGAGGTGCCCGCGGCGATCGAAGACCGCGATGCGCACCTGGTGATCGATGTGACTCGCGTCGTAGGCCGTGCGGGTCTCGAGAAACTCCGCCAGCCCACGGGTGTCGGCGGCGCTGCCCGACAGGAGGTGCCACGCGGCCGGCAGGCCGTTGCGCTCCTTGAAGCGGCGGAGCCGCGGCGCCGTGTCGTTGTCGGGATCGAGGGTGACGAGCACGAAGGTCGCCGGGCGTCCCGCGCGCCGGTAGGCCTCCGCGATCCCGCTCAGCTTCCGCAGTGTCTGTGGGCAGCGCACCTGGCACGACGTGTAGAACGGCGCCACGACCAGCGTCTGGCCGCGCCAGGCGTCGAACGTGCGGGCCTCCCCGAGCTCCGTGGTCCAGCGCCAGGGTCGGGCATAGATCCCCTCGGTGGCCGCGGCCCCGGGCGGCGACGCGAGCGTCGCGGCCCCTTGCGCGGCCAGGAGCAGCGAGAGCACGGCGGCGCGGGCGAGCGTGGAGGCGCGGAGGGTCATGCCGCACCTCATCGGACGGGTTGAGTCCGGCCTGAACCGGAGGGTGGTGCCGGCGCCGAAACGGGGCCCCGCGCCGGGTACGACTCAAGCTGCCAGCACCATGTGTCGATTCGGCCCAGGTGGGAATGGTGGAAGGACGAGGGGGGCGATCCCGGCGGTTGCGGGGCGCGGGGGCTGGGGCGCGCGCGGGCGCGCCGGGACGGACGCTCATTACGCGGAGGAGACGAGCCATGAGGACGCGGGATCTGCAGCGATGGTGGGTGAGCTGGGGGAGGGCGGTCGCCGCGATCGCCGCGGTGTCGACCGCGGTGGTCGGGCTCGCGCGCCCGGCCCGGGCGGCCGACGTCAACTTCAACCTCTACGGGGACGTGGACTACGTGGTCGCCCACCAGGGCGTGACCACGAACTCGTTTCAGAGCCCGCGGTTCGAGATCTTCTCGACCGCGACCGAGGGACGCCTGTCGTTCCTGGCCGAGACCATGTTCGAGGTGGGGGGGGACAACGCCTTCGCCGTCGACATGGAGCGGGTCGAGGTGTCCTACCTCTTCGCCGACTGGTTTCGCCTGCACCTCGGGCGCTTTCACACCGCCATCGGCTATTACAACGACGCATACCACCACGGAAGGTACTTCCAGACCACGGTCGACCGCCCGGAGATGGTCCGCTTCGAGGACGAGGGGGGGCTCACCCCCGCTCACTCGGTCGGGGTGCACGCCGACGGCCGCTTCGGCCTGCGCCGCGCGGGCTCGCTGCGCTACGACGTCGAGATCGCCAACGGCCGCGGCAACGTCCCCGACGAGGTGACCAACCTCGTCGATCACAACAACGCCAAGGCCTACAACCTGCGGCTGCGCTTCGAGCCGTCGTTCCCGGACGGCCTCATCATCGGGGTCAACGCCTACTTCGACACCATCCCCGCCACCGGGCCGGATCCCATCGCCATGCCGGCCGTGACCACGGTGGGTGAGCGCATCTACGGGGCCCACCTCGTCTACCTCGAGAACAACATCCACCTCATCAGCGAGTTCCTGCGCATCGAGCACCGCAGCGACGTGGCCAGCGGGAACACCCACGCCGGGTTCGTGGAGGCGGGCTACACCTTCGGCAGCCTGACCCCGTACGCCCGCTACGAGAAGGTCTCGTTCCCGTCGGTGCTGGATCCGTTCTATGCGCAGAACAAGCTCGGGCTACGCGGGAGCTTCTATTCGGTGCTGGCGGGCTTGCGCTACCTCGTCTCGGAGAACGTGGCCCTCAAGCTCGAGGGCGGGCAGATCACCCCGGTGACGGGCTCGAAGACGAGCTCGGTGTCCTTTCAATGTGCCTTCGCCTTCTGAGAGGACCCCGCGCCATGACCATCGTGCATTGCAACCGGTCCGCCTCGTCTCGCAGTCGTCGTCGGGCTCTGGCTTCCCTCTGGGCGGCGGTGGTGGTGGGTGCCACGCTCGCGCTGGCGGCCACGCCCTGCTGGGCGGACGACTTCGTCTTCATCAAGAATGCCAAGAACGGTGCGGCCAAGCTCTCGAAGGCCGAGGCCAAGAACCTGTTCACCGGGCGCACCAAGACCTGGAGCGACGTGGGGGTGGTGACGGTGGTGCTCGGGCCCGAGGACTCGCCGCAGCTCGGCTGGCTGGCGGACAAGGTGTTCCAGGTGGCCCCCAAGACCATGCTGACCAAGATCAAGCAGGAGGTCTTCAAGGGTGAAATGAAGAAGCCCATCACCGCGGCCAGCCCCGCGGAGGCGGTGGAGGCGGTCCGGAACAACCCAGGTGCCATCGCGGTGGTCCCGGCCGACGCGGCCAAGTCCCTCCCCGCCGGTGTGGCGCTGTTGCTCCTCGGAGATTGAAGCGCGCATGCAGAAGCTCCGGACCAAGTTCCTCCTCGCCAGCGTCGGTCCGATGTTGCTCGCCACCGCGGTGCAAACCGGGTACACGGTCTCGTCGGAGGGCCATTCGATCGAGACCGGCCTCACGGAGAAGGCGCGATCGGTGCTGCCGCTCTTGGTGAACCTGGCCGGGCCGAACCTGGCGCTCGGCGATCCGGCCGGCGCCCGGGAGGTGCTGGTCCCCCTGCAGGAGGATCACGACTTTCGGTTCGCCCTGGTCCTCAAGGAGGACGGGCAGCCGTTCGCGAGCCTCGGCGGCGACGCCTCGGTGGCCACGGCGGTGATCCGTGGCGCGGGTCGCGATCAGCTGCGGGCCCAGATGGTGGGCAAGCAACTGGTGGCGGTGGCGCCGATCAAGGAGGGGGGCAAGGTCATCGGCCAGGTGGTGGTGGGGTTCAGCCGCTCGTTCGACGCCTTCCTGACCATCGTGCTCTTCTCGGCGCTCGGCATCGGGCTCACCGGGCTCGCGACCTTCCTGCTCGGGGGACGGGTGGTGCGCCCCCTGCCCGGTACGGTGCGGATGCTGGACGCGATGGCGGGCGGCGATCTGGCCCAGCGGGTGGAGATCGTCTCCGAGGACGAGATTGGACACATGGGGCACTCGCTCAACCACGCCTGCGAGAAGATCGGGGGAACCCTGGCGGGGATTCGCCACAACGCGCGCCTGCTGACGGCGGCCTCGACCGACCTCGCGTCGGTGGGCAACAACCTCAGCCAGGCGGCCAGGCGGGCCGCCACCCAGGCGACGACCGTCCGGGACTCGGCCGAGCGGGTCAGCCAGAACGTCGACAGCGTGGCCGCGGCCGCCGACGGCCTCGGCTCGAGCGTGCAGGACATCGCGCGCAACGCCAACCTGGCCCGCGAGGTGGCGAGCGAGACCGTCGAGTTCGTGGCGATCACCAACACGTCGGTGAGCAAGCTGCGCGAGAGCAGCGTGGAGATCTCCAAGGTGGTCAAGCTCATCACGTCGATCACCGAGCAGACCAACCTCCTCGCCCTCAACGCCACCATCGAGGCGGCGCGGGCCGGGGCGGCGGGCAAGGGCTTCGCGGTGGTCGCCAACGAGGTCAAGGATCTGGCCAAGGAGACCGCCAAGGCCAGCGAGGACATCGCGACCAAGATCGCCACGATGGAGGAGTCCACCCGGGGGGCCGCCGACCACATCGAACGCATCCGGACCATGGTCACGCAGATCCACGCCCTGCAGAGCTCGATCGCCATCGCGGTCGCAGAGCAGGCGAGCACCACCGGGCAGATCGTCGGGGACATGGGCGAGGCGGCGCACACCTGCTCGGGCATCGCCCGTTCGGTCTCCGACGTGGCCCACGCCGTGGACGAGACCAACAGCTGCTCGGACGAGTCGCAGCGGGCGGCGGCGGCGCTCGCGACCATGGCCCACGAGCTGGAGGAGCTGGTGGAGCAATTCCGGTTCTCGGAGGAGGATCTGCCGGGGACGGAGCGGTCGCGCCGAGCACAGGCGGGCCCGGCGGGGGACCGGCCGCACCGGCTCGTGCGCGCCGGCGCGCACGCCGCCTGAGGCCCCGGACCAAGCCCGGGGCGCGGCCGCGGCGGGTCCGCGGCGGGGCGCGGGTGACGGTCGGTCGGGGCGCGGCGGTGCGCAACAGAATCGTCACGCGGCTCGAGTGACGCGCGTGCCAAGCTGCCGCGCGCGTGACGCGATTCTGGCGACGACTGGCCGTGCTCGAGACCCGTCGTCCCGCGGCGTTCGTCGGGATCTTCGTGGTGCTCGCCGGGGTCGGGCTCTGGCGGGCCTCCCGGCTCCGCCTGGTGACCGACTTCGCGGATCTGCTGTCGCCCGATCAGCCGAGCGTGCTCGAGCTGCACAGGATCCTGGCCCGCACGCGGGGGCTCTCGACGGTCCACCTGCTGCTCGAGGGCCAGGAACGAGCGGTGCTGCGCAGCCTCGGCGACGCGCTGGTGCGGCGCCTGCCCGCCGAAGGCCAGCCCTGGGTGGACAGCGCCCGCGACGGGTTGCAGGCTGCGAGTCGCTTTCTGCGACCGCGGGCGGGGCTGTTCCTGCCGGAGGCGGATCTGGCGGTCCTCGAGGGGCATCTCGCGTCCGAGGAGCGCCGGGCCTTCCGGCACGCGATCGGGGCGGACCTGGGCGCTGAGCAGGACGACGACCAGGAGCGGGGCCAGGACCGGGGCCAGGACCGGGACCACCACCAGGACCACGACAAGGACGGCGCCGAGGATGAGGGCGGGGCGGGCCGAGCGGGCGACGGACGCCTCGGGGCCGAGGCCATCGAGAAGGCCCTGCTCGAGAAGGTGGGCGCGCTCGATCGCTATCCGGACGGGTACTTCGAGGCCCCGACGTCCACCGGGCTGGCCCTGGTCGTCGAGGTCAAGGTCGGGGCCGTCACGGGCGATCTGCCGCGCGCGCGCGCCGCGCTGGCGCGGATCCGGGGGATCGTGGAGCGCACGCGCGCCACGGTGGCGGGCGCGGCGGCGGTGCGCGTGGGCTACGCCGGCGATCTGTCGACCAGCCTGGCCGAGTACGAGCTGGTCAGCCGCGACGTGCTGCAGGTCGGGGGGGTGGGGGCGGCGCTGGTCCTGGCGGTGGTGCTGCTCCACTTCCGTTCGCTGATGGCGGTCGTGGCGCTCGGGCTCGCGGTCGGGGCGGGGTGCGCCATGACCTTCGGAGTGACGGAGCTCGCCCTCGGGCACCTCAACGTGGCGACCGCCTTTCTCTTCAGCATCGTGATGGGGAACGGCGTGAACTTCGGGATCATCTGGCTCTCCCGCTTCATCGAGGAGCGTGGGGCGGGCAGGTCCGTGGTCCGGGCGCTCGAGCTCGCGCTCGCGCGGACCTCGGGGGCCACGCTGACGGCGGCGGCGGCGGCGGCGACGGCCTACGCCGCGCTCGGGGTGGGGCGCTTTCGCGGGTTTCGCCACTTCGCCTTCATCGGGGGCACGGGGATGCTGCTGTGCTGGCTGGCCAGCATCTTCCTGCTGCCCCCGCTGGTGGTGCTGATCGAGCGCGCGGGTGCGCGGGTGCGCGTGCGGCGGCGGCGGCCCATCCCTGGCCGGGGCGATGGCGAAGGTTCCGAGGACGTGCTCGCGCGCAGCTGGCTGATCCCGCGGGTGGGCGCGCACTTCGAGCGGCCCTTCGTGTGGGCGGTGGGGCATGCCCCCCGCACGCTGCTGGTGGTCATGGCGGGGCTCGGCCTCGGGGCGCTCGGCCTCGGCGGGCGTTACCTCCTGCGCGGGGCGCTCGAGTACGACATGCACCACCTGCTCAGCGATCGCGACACCACGAGCGAGCTCTACCGGATCTCCGACAGCACCCAGCGGGTGCTCGACGGGGGGCCGCGTGCCGCGAACGCCAACGGCGGCATGGTGGTCCTGACCGACGACGCCCGCGACACGCCGGTGGTGGCGGCGATCCTGCGGCGCACGCGCGACGCGGCTCCCCCCGCGCTGCGGCCCTTCGCCGAGGTCCACACGTTGAACGATCTCGTGCCCCCGAACCAGGCCGCGCGTCTCGCGCGCCTGCAGGCGCTCGCGCGGCGCCTGGCACGGGTCCGTGCGCGCGGTGGCATCGACGACGCGGCGTGGGCCCGCATGGCGCCCCTGCTGCCGCCGCCAGGCCTCACCCCGTTCGCGGCCGAGGATCTGCCGCCCGAGCTGGTCGATCCCTTCACCGAGAAGGACGGCACCCGGGGACGGATCCTGTACATCGAGCAGACCCGGGGGCAGAGCGACTCGAACCTGCACTACCTGCTGCGCCTGGCCGACGCCTTTCGCCAGATCCGCCTGCCCGACGGGCGGGTGGTGCTCGGCTCGGGGCGGGCGGTGATCTTCGCCGATCTCCTGCGCGCATCGCTCGTCGACATGCCGCGATCGGTGTTGCTGTCGCTGGCGCTGACCGGCGTGACGGTGACATTGCTGTTCCGGCGGCCACGGGCCGTGGCGATGGTGCTCGGCTCGCTCGGGCTGGCGCTGGCCTTCATGCTGGCGGCGATGGATCTGGTGGGGGTGCGCCTCAACTTCATCAACTTCATCGCGCTGCCCATCACCTTCGGCATCGGCATCGACTACGCGGTGAACGTCTACGGGCGCTTCGAGCAGGAGCGGGGCCTCGGCATCCTGGCGGCCATGCGCGGGGTGGGGGGGCCGGTGATCCTGTGCAGCCTGACCACCAGCCTCGGCTACCTGGCCCTGCTGCGCTCGCACAACCAGGCGGTGCGGAGCCTGGGCGCGGTCGCGGTGCTGGGCGAGACGACCTGCCTCATCGTCGCGCTGCTGGCCCTGCCGGCCGCGCTGGTCTGGCACACGCAGCCACAGCCCCGAATGAAACCGCCCCCCCCGTCCGTTCCCATCGCCTCGCCCCGCTGAGCGGGGAGAGGGTGAGGGAGAGGGGTCCACTTCACTACCGCTTCACTCCGCTGGCCCGCTGTCGTGCCCGCGACGTCGTTGCTAACATGCGTCTCCATGGACATGCCGAAACCGACCCCGGAGCACCAGAAGCTGCACGTCTTCGCGGGAGCCTGGGAGGGCCAGGAGACGACCATGCCTTCGCCCATGGGCCCAGGCGGCAGCGCCTCGGGCAAGATGCGCGCGCGGGTCGACATCGACGGCCTCTTCGTCATCTCCGACTACGTGCAGGAGCAGGGCGGCGTGCCCACCTACCGAGGCCACGGCGTCTACGGCTTCGACGCCTCCACCGGCGAGCATACCTGGTACTGGGTCGACTCGATGGGGATGCCGTCGGTCCCCTCGCGCGGCAGGTGGCTCGGCGACACCCTGACCTTCGAGTCCTCGCACCCCGGTGGCAAGGGCCGCTACATCTACCGCTGGGAGGGCCGCGACAAGCACCACTTCCGAATCGAGAACTCCTTCGACGGCGGCACCACCTGGGTCGTCTTCATGGAGGCGACGTACCTGCGGAAGGCCTGAGGGCCCGAGATGATGACGTCCTCTCGCCTTCACCCGGCTTGCCCGCGGCTCGGCGCAGCGGTGGCGTTCCTGATCGCTGTCGGTGGATTCGCCTGCACGGGCGCCGATGTGAGGCCCACGCCCGCGACAGGTGGCGGGAGCGGCGGCGCCGGACCACGTCAGCCAACCGAGCCAGCCGACGGCGGTCTCGACGCCGGCGGCGGGTCACCACCGATCGGCAGCGGGGCGGACGCGGGGATGGACGCAGCCTCGTCCGACTCGGCTGCCGCCTTGGACAGCGCCACCTTGGATCTCGGCTCCCCGGCACAGGCTGCCCTCCCTTTGTGCAGTCCGCAGGGCGGCACCGAGATCCGGCTCGCGATCCGCGTGGCTGGTGGGGGACCCGCCCCGCCGGGGACCGGCATGCTGGCGGAGAATGGCTGGCGGTTCCTGATGGTGGACGCCGGCTGCCACGCCTGGCTCCTGCCGAGTGACAACGACGAGCTCCTGCAGCTCACGCTCTCGGCGGCCCAGCAAGCCAGCCTGGAGGGTGCATTGAAGCTGGGCGCCTGGGCCGGAATTGTCGTCCCGTCGGGAGGTTGCTCCGACGCCCCCGACGTCTCTTTCCGCCTGGACCAGCAGAGCCTGACCGGCTCGGCGTGTGGTGCCCCGGCCGGCTCGGCGTGGTCGGACCTGATCGCGGCCTTCGACGCGCAGCTCGCCGCGCTCGGAGCCGCGGCCACGCCGGTCGCGGGCGACGTTCGCTACCTGCTGGTGGCCGACGATGGGTCGAATCTCGACAACCGCCCGCCAGCCCGGTGGCCCCTCGCCATCCCCGCCGCCACCGTGGCCATCAGCACCCAATCGTCCTTTCAATATCGCCCCGGCGGGAGTCAACCGGCCACCGCCAGCGACGCCGCCGCCCTCCGCGCCATCCGCACCACCTCGAAGAACGGCACCCTGCCCGGTGCCGGAGGAACCATCCTCGACTTCACCTCAATCATCGACTCGCAAGGCACCCGCTACCGCCTCTACATCCGCGACGAAGTCCCCTTCGCCGGCCCCGACGGCTTGTTTCGGACCGATCTCTTCTAGGTCGTCGCCGTCACGACCCGGTGGTCAGTTGCAGTAACCGTAGAGCTGTCCGTAGTCGAGACATGTCTCCGGGCCGGCCCCCGCCGAGCAGCCCTGAGAGCCGGTTCCCCGAGCGCAGATGCGGCGGCAGTGCATGGCGCCCGGCCCAACCGTCGGGCAGGTGTATCCGGGTAGACACTCGTGAGAGGCAGCGCATGCCCCGTTCGTTCGGTCCGAGCCGACGATGTCGCAGATCGTGGTGTCTCCGGCGACGGGATCGAGGCCGGTGAGGTAACAGGTTCGTCCGGCTAGGCACCCCGTCAGCGCGATTGGGTCGCAGGTCGCTCTTGGAAGGCTGCAGACCGACGCGAGGAACCCGCGCGTGGGCTCGGTTGCACGCACCTCGCAGACGCTGCCGCCCGGGCAATCATCGTCTCGGCGACAGAGCGGAAAGCAGAGCGGGATCACGTCGCCCATGATACAGACGAGGCCCGCCAGGCAGTCATCGGAACGCTCACCAGAGTCGAGGTACTTGGGACTGCACGGCTCGCCTGCCGCCCGGCGCTTGTCGAAGGGAACGCAGCCTAGCTTTCCCACCAGGGTACTCAGGACTCCGGATGGACTGACCGTCGAGCACTTCTGTCCTGCACAGCACCCGGTTTGACAGACGGGGTCGCATGCGAGCCCCGTCTGTGGATGGCAGCCGGTGACGGGCAATGTCGTGTCCGGGACGCAAGCGCCGCCCGGCGGCGCGAGCTCCGCCGATCCGTCCGGGTTGAGATCGGCCGAGTCGCCGACGTCCGGTGCGGTGCCCCCGTTGGGCGTCGTCCCCGCATCCCACTGTCCCCGCCAACAGCGCCCGAGCACGCACGAAAAACCCTCGGGGCAGAGATCCGGCTCGACCGCGCACAACAATCCCCCACCATCCGATCCATCCACAATCGACGGTCGGTAACACCCCGCGACCAGGTGCACCAGAAAGCCAATAGCCACTACCATTCCCGCCCTCGGTCCCGCACGACATCGATCGAGTTTCAAGCCCACCCTCCCACCACCCCATTCGACTAGCCATCGTCGAGGTCACCCCTGGCGAAATGCGATCTCACTGCCCGGCGTCGGGTGTACCCGTCGAGCCGCCGCTGCCCGTCATCCCACCAGAGCCCGATCCCGGCGGCGGCGTTACCGCCACACAGTTGCAGCTACCATTTGAACACGTTCCATTCATCCCCGATGGGCAGGTCGTTGAGCAATCGACGTTGTTGTTGTTGGTGGACTTGCAACCGGTGGTCGGATCGCAGGTTACTGTCTTGCAGACCGTAGATGGTTCACACGTGGGGGCTCCGGAGCCCATGCACTTGCCGGTGGCGTCGCACTTGTCGGTGAGGGTGCACATGTTGCTGTCGTTGCAGGAGGTCCCTGCTGGTGCGGTCTCGATGGTGCACCCGGTGGCTGGAGCGCAGCCGGCGACCTGGCACTGGCCT
>Ga0265342_10001682_pt1 | contig 20336 bp, 13 predicted proteins | sample 4CB327metaG_FD_203125 | JGI IMG/M metagenome (GOLD analysis project Ga0265342, IMG submission 203125) | Rhizosphere microbial communities from Carex aquatilis grown in University of Washington, Seatle, WA, United States - 4-CB3-27 metaG | ecosystem: Host-associated > Plants > Roots >... | reverse complement strand
TCGGATCAGCCGCCTGCCACCGGCTTGCCGTGGCGTCCGAGATCCAAGGCGCCATCTGCGCCCGGGTCAGCCCCCGGCCCTGGCGGGCGCGGATCCACTTCCTGATCGCGTCGTCACCGAACCGCGCGCGTAGCCAGTTGACGTGCTCCGGTCGGCCGTAAGCGAGAACGTGCAGCATCACCTCGTCGATCGCGGCCGGCAGGCGCACGTCCTCGAAGCGGTACTGCCAGAACAGCGGACGAAGGAGCTCGGGCAGTCGTCCGTTCCATCGCGCCTCGGCCGCGGCCCGCGCGATCTCCCGACGCCGCTCGGGGGAGAGCGACCGTGCGCGCGCCGCGGCGCCCTTTGGCCCGCCGAGCCGCCCCAGCGCGACCGCGTGCTTGTTCTTCACCACGCTAAGTGTAGCGCGCGGTGCTCTATCGCTCAAGCATGACGCAACAGGATACGCGGCGGCGGTCATGGCCAAAACGGCGCCTCCAGCCACTGCAGGGCAGCCGCCCGGTGCGGCTCGTCCCAAGCCGCGTACGTGGCGGGTTGGCTCAAGTGTCTCGAGGAGGACGCGCGCGCGGTCGTCATCGCCGCCGCCCAGGCCCAGCGTGCCGCGGACCTGATCCTCGGGCGTCGTCCGGAGGCGCAGTGATGGCCTCCCACCGGGACGCCTCACCGCGACCGCAACCCGCAACGCGCGGGTTCGCTGCCCGAGGAGCTGGCATCGACCTCTCACCCAAGGACGGTTTCAATGTCAGCGGATCTGGTCTCCTCGATCGAACGGGGCAGGGCGCGGCGGATGCGCTGGCCGCGAGACGGACGTCAGGCGATGGCGACGCTCGGGGCGCGGCAAACTCGATCTGATGGAGGCGTGGTTGTGTTGGTTCTCGATCGTGGCGCAGGATATTCCGCCCTCGGCGCAGAGAAGCGCCGCGCCCATCTCGGCGACGAGCTCCTCGCGCGAGTAGTCGGCGGATCCGAAGGGAGGGACGACACCGGACACGGGGAACCGACCCAGCCGGCTCGGATGGCCCGAGCTGTGAACCAGCTCGTGAAGCAGCGTCGCGTAGTAGGCCTCGGAGCTTTCGAAGGCCGACGCCGCCGGCATCGACACCCTGTCGGCGATCGGGGAGTAGCACGCTCGATTGAGCCCGTGCTCGATTGACGGGCCGCCGGCGTACCCCGAGACGATGGCCCGGCAGTCGAGGATCTCGCGATCGGGAAGAGGGTTCCCCGAGCATGAGCAGAAGAAGATGACGCGCCGGCGACGCGTGGCAAGTGCCGCTGCAAGGAGTTCAGCTACGGCGTCCGGATTTCGGATCTTCACCCCCCCACTGTGGTCCAGGACCTTCTCGTTTCCGAGGTCTCTCAGCCACAGGTATCGGCCGGGACCGACCCGGCGTTCGAACGCCCTCTCGCGAAAGCCGAGGGCGCGGACCTTGCGCGAGATCCGGACGTCCACCCACAATGGCGGCTCGAACCCTCGCGCGCGTTCCACGTCGTCGACCGCTTTCACGAAGCGGGCCGTCCCTGAGCCATAGCCCTTGTAACCGAAGCTGAACACGGTGGGGACGTCGGTGACATCTGCGCCACTGGGAGGTGAGGCGCTCTCATCGACGAAGGCAAGAGCGGGCCGCCCAGTTCGTAGCAGCGCATGGTCACCCATGTGCCAGCGCTCCGTTCAGGCTGGCGACCACGACTGGTTCCAACTTGATCCAGATCACCGCCCCGCGTGGGTGTCGAAATGGAATGGGTACCGCCAGCCTGTGCGCGTTGCGAAGAACCCACGCGTAGGTCTTCTGGTAGTAGAGCTGGTCCGGGCGGGAACCAGTACGTTCTTCGTTCCTCTGCAGGTCTTTCAGCGAGAGCGGTCCTACGACGTCCACGACCTCACACGTTCCGACCACTTGCCCTGTCTTGCTCTGGATAAGGCCGATCGGCCCCCGCCGTGAGGTCGTCGTGCCCCGTATCTCCCATGTCTTTGTTCCAGCCAAGATCTTATCAATCGGCTCCTTCATGATCTGGAGAGCGTGGGTGATCCCTTGAAGTCCATCAGGGAGTCCCGTCGCCGGGCTGTCGCCATTCTCTTCTTCCGTGGCCCCCTCGGGGCCAATCTCTTCGACGTCGTCGTCTCCGGTCGCTGTGTTCAGGCTGGACACGACGACTGGCTTCCGTTTGCGTCGTGTGGCTTGGCGAGGTGAGCCGGCGCGTTTTGCCCGCGCCACGTCGCCGTCGCGGTCAACGAAGTAGATATAGGCGGAGTCCATCTGGAAGCCGCCGTCGGCAACTCGTCTCGGCCTCCCCTTGGGAACACCGCGCCCGGCTCGTTGCACCTTCCACACCGCGCCGTCTTTCACGTAGTACATCCAGTCTTCTTCGCGAGCGACACCCAACAGTGCAACCTTCTCGGCACCGTTCATGGTCTTCCTCCGGAACATCCAAGTCGTGCACCAACCAGATCGACGCTCATGTTCTGTTCTTCTCCGCCATCTCCACGACTCGGCTGATCAACTCGCCGAGGGCAGCGGCTTTCGGACTCGCCTCGCTGCTCGGGACGCGGGAATGCGGGCTATCCAGCACCCGGGGAAATAGCCGTCCGAGATCCTCGCGATAGATCTGCACCGCCTGGGGTCCAAGGGCGGGCTCTAGCTTGTCCCTTCGAAACCCGACGATGCCCGAACCATAGAGCTCGACAATCCCTGCACCCCGTCGCTTGAGCGTGAGCGAGCCCGTCTGACCGGTGCCCCACGCGACATCGAGCGACGGCCACCGGTCCGGTAGTGCCATCACATCCCGCGCGAGACGCTTGTAGGGAGCGGGAAGGGCGGATGCGTCGAGCTCGGCGAAGAAGCGTTCCGCGTTCCACCGCTCGCGCGACTGGAAGTCCTTCGCCGGCGGTTCCACCACGGCCTCGATGCGGTGACCCCGCACTTCGCCCTCGACGATGACTCTCACGGAGGCACGAAAGTCAGGCTGGATGACGCCTCGAAGGTGGGGAATCGCAAGCACCTGCGAGTCGGAAGCGTCGGCGTTCGTGAACAACGCGACATCGACCAGCGCCAGTTCCCAACCACGTGTCGTCTGACCTGCCAGCATGGCCTTGGCTAGCCGCTCAATACGTTCGTCCAGGTTGTCCCCGGCGATGATGAGCAGCGGATCGTCGTCAGAAAGGCGCGCCCGAACCTCTTCCTGAGTGACGATCGGGCGATCTCCCGCCATCGGCAGCTCGGGTGGTCGGCGCATCAACGCCTCTCGAAGGTGGACGGCGTAGTCGAGAACCTGCGCAAGTACCTTTCGGCGATTATCCGGGTTGAACGAGAGCTTTGTCTCGACGATGGCGAGTCTTCCGCCATCCGACACGAGCAGCACGTCGATCGGGCCGGCCTCCGTCGGATACTCGCGCTCGGAGATGTACCAATCATCCGAGGTGATCTCGGCGGCCCGACACGGGCCGATCACCAGGTCGGGATTCTCCGCGATAGCCCGCTGGAGCCAGTCCTCCCTCAGACCCAGTTTGGCGGCCGTCTGCCGGACCAGCTTCGAGCCTGCGCTCCGCCCCGATGACCGCTCGATTGAGAACACGACGTCGCTCAGTGGCCTCATGCTGCCTCCCCGCTTCCCCGGCTAGGTTCTCGCTCGGTGAACCCACGAACGCCCGGCGTCACATCGGCACAGGTACCCGCAACATGAGCGCGCGCATCCCGGGGGCGCGATTCGCAGGGGTGCGCGTCTCTAGGAGTTCGGGATCTGGGCGGGCACGAGAGAGCCGATGAACCCCATGTTCCGACACGCCCCTAAAGTGTCCCGGCGCAGGAACCGACATTACCCCTCGTCCCCGTTTTTGGGCGCCATCAGCCGGACTGGTGGGGAAAGGCGTTCTTGTCGGGCGAGGTGGGAGCACAGGCGCGCAACATCATCAACGGCCTTTCCGCCGGGCGCATTGACCAGTTGGCCGCCGAGCTTGGCCTCCGGGTCACGGCCGGCCCCCGCGAGAAGAAGGCGAGTCACCTCGCCGAAGCGCTGGTCAACATCGGGCCCCTCGATTTCTTCGGACGTCTGCGACGAGAGGAGCTTCGGTCAGCTTGCAAGATGCGCGGCCTACCGTGGCGCGCCCGGAGCCGTGCTGATCTTACGACCACGCTGATCGGACGCCACGTCGACGCTGAGATCATCGCACAGCACTTCCGTCCCTGGCAGGCGCCCAGCGCAGAGACCAAACTGCCGCTGGTCGGTCAGATCGTTTCGGTTCGTCAGCGTCAGTATCTGGTCGAGGAGGTCGTGACCAGCGCCGGCCAGCACAGCCTGGTCAAGCTGGTGGGGCTCGACGACGACGATGCCGGCCGGGCGCTCGAGGTGCTTTGGGAGCTCGAGCTGGATGCCCGCGTCGTCGTCCCCGGGGCGCAGGGACTGGGAGAGGTTCGCGCGCTTGATACCCCCCGGCGTTTCGCGGCCTACTTCTATTCAATGTTGTGGAACTGCACCACGGCAACCGACGCGAAGATCTTTCAAGCGCACCTGCGCGCCGGCATTCGGGTCGCAAAACATCAGCTGGTTCCGTTGCGGAAGGCGCTCGAGCTACCCAGGGTCAACCTGTTCATCGCTGATGATGTCGGCGTCGGCAAGACCATCGAGGCGGGGCTGATCCTGCAGGAACTCTCTCTGCGCGGCCAGATCGATCGCGTCCTGGTGGTGACACCAGCCTCGGTGACGCTGCAATGGCGCGAGGAGATGGAGCGGCGCTTTGGCCAGCGCTTCGAGGTCTACGGACGTGCCTTCGTGGCCCGCCGGCGCGAAGAGCGCGGCTTTGGCGTCAACCCGTGGGCGACCTTCCCGCGTTTCGTGGTGTCGTATCAGACGCTGCGCCGCCGCGAGCACTGGGAGCCTCTGCTTCAGCACCTCGGGGATCAGGCGCGCCGCAGCCTACTCATCCTCGATGAAGCCCACACGGTCGCGCCCGCGGGCTCAGGCATGTACGGCGTCGACAGCGACATCACCAAGGCGGTGCGCAGCCTGGCGCCCCGCTTCGAGCATCGGCTGTTTCTGAGCGCGACCCCTCATAACGGCCATTCCAATAGCTTCTCGTCCCTGCTGGAGATCCTGGATCCGCAGCGATTCACTCGCGGTGTCCCGGTAAGCCCGGCTCGTCTCGCACCGGTGATGGTGAGGCGCCTCAAGGCGGATCTCATCCAACGCGGAATCGAAGGGTACCCCGAGCGGCGTTTGCAGCGGTACGATCTCGCCTACCGAGCCGGCCGCTGGCTGGAGACGCTGCGCGAAGACGGGCGCGTCATTGGTGAAAGGAACCTCGGTCCAGGAACCGAACTCGAGCTCGAACTTTCGCGCCTTCTGGCACGCTACCGCAGCCTGACCAGCGCGACCACCAAGCGCGGCCGGTTGGTTCTGGTCAACCTGCAAAAACGGCTGCTCTCCAGCGTCGAGGCCTTTGCCCGGACGCTGAACCGACACGGCGAGAGCGTGTCGTCCTCACCCGACACCGGGAACCCGGACCGCGAGGCTTCGGTTTCGTACCTGGGGGATGGTCCGGTCACCGAAGACGGTCAGTCGGTCGACGACGAGGCACTGGCCATCCAGGATGAGGCCGAGGTGGCGGAAGCGTCGCGGGGATTCCCGGCGCTGACCAAGGAGGCGCGGAGCGTCCTCGACGAGATGATCTTGAAGGCGCGTCAGGGGAAAGCGGCCCCGAGCGCCAAGCTGCTGTCGTTGCTGGCCTGGATCCGCGAGCACCAGTGCGAGGCGGTTGCGCTGGGTGGCGCCGCGAAAGGCAAGAAGCGCACCTGGTCGCCGTGTCGGCTGATCGTTTTCACTGAGTATGTCGATACCAAGCGGTACCTGGCCAACCTGCTGCGCGCGGCCTTCGATGGCACCGATCGCGGAGACGAGCGCATCGCGGAGTTCCATGGTGGCCTCTCCGACGACCAGAGGGAGGAGATCTCCCGCGCCTTCAATGGCGATCCGGACCTGTATCCGGTACGCATTCTGCTGGCCACCGACGCGGCTCGCGAGGGCCTGAACCTGCACGCGCGCTGCGCGGACCTCATTCATTTCGACGTCCCCTGGAACCCGGCGCGTCTCGAGCAACGCAACGGCCGCGTCGATCGAGCCTTCCAGCCCCAGAAGACCGTGCGCTGCGGTTACTACGTCTTCCCCGATCGCGCCGAGGACGACGTGCTGCGCGCCCTGGTCGAGAAGACCGAGACGATTCGGCGCGAGCTCGGCTCGCTGGGAGCCGTGATCATGGAGCGTGTCGAGGAGGCATTCGCCGCCGGAATCGACGCCAAGACGAGGCAACGCATCGAGGAGACGACCACCGACGACGGTGCAGTGGTCCGGGCCGAGCTCGACTCTTCCGGCGATGACAGCGAGGAGGAGCTGGTCGGGGAGATTCTCAACCGGTCGAAGGCGTTCACGCCGTTCACGTCCGATCTGCTGAGGTCCGTGGTCGACGCCGGGTTGGAGCTGGCGGGTCACGGACGACTCGCACGGCTACCGGGCGGCGGCATCCCGGGGGCGGGGGTCAAGGAGGCGTTCACGCTGCCGGCGATCGATCCCACCGGATCGTGGGCGACCACCCTCGATTCCTTGCGCCCTTCGCGCGGCCGCGACCAGCCGCCCTGGGAGTGGCGCGAGGGTCCCATCAAGCCCGTGGTCTTCCAGGCGCCAGAGCGCATGACCGACGAGGTGGTGCAGCTTCACCTCGCGCACCCCCTGGTGCAGCGTCTCCTGGCGCGGTTCCGGTCGCAGGGATGGGCCGCGCACGACATGTCGCGCGTGACGGTCCTGCGAAACGAGGACGACGCGCTCGCGCGGGTGATCGCAATTGGCCGCCTGACGCTCTTTGGTCCCGGCGCCGTGCGCCTGCATGAGGAGCTGGTGCTGGTGGCCGCGCGCTGGCGCGAGGGCACCGCCCCGGGCCGGCTCAAGCCCTTCGCGGAAGAGGCTGACAGAAAGGCTATCGAGCGGCTCCGGGATCTGCTCGGCGCCAGCCTTGCGGAGGTGGCGGTTTCCAAGGCCGTGCAGCGCAAGCTGGCGGACAGCGCGCCGGTTGATTTCGCTGGCCTGTGGCCGCACGTCGAGGCCGAGGCGGAGCATCGCCAGCATCGGGCGGCGACCCAGTTGCGCGCGCGCGGACGCGCCGAGGCGGAAGGGTTGCGGGGCATCTTGTCCGATCAGCGGCGGCTGATCGAGGCGACGCTCGCGACCCAGCAGCTGGTTCTGGCGATCCCGGCCGAGCGCGCACAGCTCGAAGCCGATCGCGCTCACATGAGCCGGCGGCTGGCCGATCTCGGCGCCGAGGAAGCCGCAGAGCCGACACGCGTCGCGCGACGCTACGAGATCGCCCTCAAGCGACTGGAGCCGGTTGGGCTCGTGTACGTGGTTCCGGAGGTGGGCTGATGGGACGGACCGCAGCGACAGCGACGGCAGAATCTGACAGGCAAGGTTCGGATCATGGCCCGGATCATGGCCAAGCGTGGAACAAGAGACGCCAGGACGAACTGGCCTGGCGCTTCCATGAGGAGTGGCTGGGCTACGTCCAGCCTCGCGAGGGCCTCGTCTTCTCGGTTCCGGTTTTGGCGGAGGCGGAGTGTCACGAGCGGCACTCGACCCTGCTCCAGGAGAAGCTGCGCCTCATCTGCCGCGACGCCGAGGCAGGCAAGACACTCACCAAGAAGCCGATAGACGGCAAGACCAAGAGCAAGGCCGATGACAAGACCGGTGGTATCGCCGACCCGACGCGGGTCCGGGTCGACCTCGACGCCTTACTGACCGCCGTCCTCGACTACGACGTGAAGGATTTCGACCAGGGCGCGGCGCTGCCCGCTGACCTTCACCTCTACGTTCCGGAAGGCGAGGAGGATCTTCGACCTTCCATGGCGTTGCGACGCCGGACGGTACGGACGGAGATCCCGGCGACGGGGCTGATTCCCGACGCGACCACGCCGGCCAGCCGGGCTGGCGAAGGGTACTTGATGCTGGTCCGGCAACTGCCGGACGGCGTGGCCTTCGACAAACCCGGGGTCGAGACGGGCGCCTGGGCCTATCCACCCGCGGCGAAGTTCGATCGGTTGTTGCGCGCCTGCCAGGTCCCCATCGGACTGCTCGCCAATGGCGAGGCCGTGCGGCTCATCTACGCCCCCCACGGAGCGGCTTCCGGTAGTGTGACGTTCCGCATCGGCGACATGACCCGCCCCGGGACCGAGGCGCGCCACCTCCTGGATGCCTTCCGGAACTTGCTTGGGGCACCGCGCTTCTTTTCGGTTTCCCCCGACCGGCAGCTCCCCGCTCTCTTGCAGTCGAGCCGTTCGCGGCAGGCCGACGTGACCAAGGCGCTGGCCGGCCAGGTCCTGGACGCCATCGGCCTGCTGGTGGCGGGCGTCGAGCGCGCCAGCGAGCGGCAGGGTGGCGGATGGCTCGACGAGATCCTGGCGCGAGGGCACGCCGAGGGCGGCACATCCAACGAGCTCTACGAGGGATTGCTCACGGTCCTCTTGCGCCTGGTGTTCTGCCTCTATGCCGAGGACAAGGGGCTCCTGCCGGTCGAGAACAAGACCTACGAGACCTACTACTCGGTTCACTCGCTGTTCGAGCAGCTACGCGAGGACGATGTTACCCATCCCGACACCATGGACCGTCGCTACGGCGCCTGGCCGCGGCTGCTGGCGCTGTTCCGTGCTATCCACCAGGGGGCTGCCCATGGTGGGCTGGCGATCCCGGCACGCCACGGCGACGTGTTCGATCCGCGGCGCTTTCCGTTCCTGGAAGATGCCGGCGGGCACGTGCCCCCGGTCGACGATGAGACCGTGTTCGGCGTGCTGCGTGAGCTGATCATGCTCGAGGGACAGCGTCTGTCGTACCGGGCGCTCGACGTCGAGCAGCTCGGTAGCGTGTACGAGGGGCTGATGGGATTTCGGGTCGAGCGCCTTGGTGGGGCTGCCGTCTGCCTGCGCGGCAATCGCGTCTGGGTCACCGCTAAAGAGGTAGTCAGTCGGAAGGGCAACGAGCGGGGCGCCTACCTCGAGGACGATGTTGGTGTCGAGCGGAGCGTGCTCAAGAAGATTGGCGCCGAGGTGAAGGCCGCCGCCAACGAGGCCGAGATGGTCGCAGCGTTGACCCTCGCGCAGGCCGGTCGGATTGGACACCGGGCCAAGGGCCGGCTGGTGGTTCAACCGGGCCTCGAGCGCCGGCGGACCAGCTCCCACTACACCCCGCGCGAGCTGACCGAGCGGGTCGTGAGTCGCGCCCTCGAGCCGCTGCTCGGCGCGATGGGGGGAGCGCCCTCATCAGAACGGCTGCTGAACCTCAAGATCTGCGATCCAGCGATGGGCTCGGGGGCGTTTCTGGTAGCGGCCTGCCGTTTCCTGGCCGAACAAGTCGTCGCAGCCTGGACACGCGAAGGAAAGCAGGCCGAGCTGGGGAGTGCCCGCGAGGATGCTCTCTTGCGCGCCAAGCGACTGGTCGCGCAGCGGTGTCTCTACGGCGTGGACAAGAACCCCCTGGCGGTGAATCTGGCCAAGCTCTCGTTGTGGTTGGAGACCATGGCGCGCGGCGAGCCCTTCACGTTCGTTGACCACGCGCTTCGCCACGGCGACTCGCTGGTCGGGCTCACCATCGACCAGATCAGGGCGTTTGATTGGACCATCGAGGGGCGCAAGCAGCTGGAGCTGCCGTTCGGGGCAGAGATCGACGAGTACATGGGCGAAGCACTGCATCGCAGACAGCGAATCCTCGCCCTGGCGCACAGACTGGGAACTGATCCCGCGGAGAAGGAGGCGTTGCTGGTCGATGCCGAGGATGCTCTTCACCGGCCCCGGCTCATCGGCGATCTGCTGGTGGGCGCGTGGTTCTCCGCCGACAAGGACAAGGCACGGGAGCAGGAACGCGTCCGCTGCCGGGATCGCGTGCTCACCTGGGTGCGTGAGGGGGGCGATCCACCCGAGGACCTGCGCCTTCTGGCGGAGGTGCTTCGGGCCCGCGTGAAACCATTTCACTGGATGCTCGAGTTCCCCGAGATCTTTTATGCCGAGCGCGCCGATCCGCTGGCCAATGATCAGCGCAATCAGGTGGCGTGGATCGACAGCATCGTGGGCAACCCCCCTTTCGCCGGCAAGAACGGACTCATCGACATCGATCCGAATTATCTACCGTGGTTGCAGCAACTCCATCCCGGCGCCCACGGCAACGCGGATCTGGTCGCACATTTCTTCCGGCGCGCGGCGACGCTGATCGGGGACCACGGCACCGTGGGATTGGTTGCGACGAAGACCGTCGCGCAGGGGGATAGCCGCGCCACGGGATTGCAGAGAATTGTCGCTGACGGCGCGGTAATCTACGACGCGATTCGCAACATGCCATGGCCGGGCGAGGCCGCGGTGTCGGTGGCGCTCGTGCATCTTGCGAAGGGGGCCTTGCGGAGTCTCTCGGGCATGCGTCGTCGGCTCGACGGACGCGACGTTGCTCACATCAATTCGCGCCTTTTGGGCGCGGAGGAACGGCCCGATCCCCTTCCACTGAAGGCCAACGAGGGGATGTGCTACCAGGGATCTATCGTACTCGGCATGGGCTTCGTTCTGACGCCGGAAGAGCGTAAGGATCTGATTCGGAAAAATCCAGCGAACGGCAAGGTGATCTTCCCATACCTGGGCGGCGAAGAGGTCAACACCAGTCCGACCCAGGACTTCGATCGCTACGTTATCAATTTCGGCGAGATGACCCTCGAGGAGGCCGGGCGTTGGCCGGACCTGCTCAGGATCGTGCGGGAAAAGGTCAAGCCGGAACGCGATCGTCTTCGAGATACAGCAGACGGGCGACGCCTAAGGGAGAGCTGGTGGCGGTACTGTCGCACGCGCCCTGAACTGAAAGCTGCCCTGGCGCGGACGCGTCGCTGTTTGGTGATCTCCCGTCACACGAAGCACCTTTCATTCTCATTTCAGCCATCGTCCCGAATTTTTTCAGAAGCTGCGTATGTTTTTGTCTTGGAAGATGACGCTCATTTGGCCGCCCTCCAATCCCGCATACACGAACTGTGGGCTCGGCTTCTCTCGTCGTCGATGAAGACGGACCTTCGCTATGCCGCCAGCGACTGCTTCGATACCTTCCCCTTCCCCGAGTCCAAGCACCTCCTCGATTCCGGGAAGCTGGCCGCGATCGGGAAGCGCCTGTACGAAACCCGCGCTCAGCTGATGATCGAGCGGGACCAAGGTCTGACGGTCACGTACAACCAGCTGAAGGATCCGTCGAACCAGGATCGCGCCATCATCGGGCTTCGCCGCCTGCACGAGGCGATGGACCGCGCCGTCCTCGACGCGTACGGCTGGTCCGACATTGCCGTTCCACCCTTTGAGACGCCCAACACACCGCAAGACCTGGCCGCTTTCGAGTACTTCAGCGACACTGTCATCGACCGCCTGTTCGCCCTCAACGCACAACGAGCCGCCTCGGGAGATGCCAGCACGCCCTCCAGCGTCTTCGCGCAGGAGCTTCCTCGCCGCATCGGTCCGAAGAGGGCCCCGCGCACCGAGGCGACAACATCCGCCCAGCAAGCGCGGGCGAAACGAAAGAAGGCGTCATGAGCAACAAGCCCTCGCGTGCGGCCAGGTCCGCCGCGGTTCGCGACCATCTCGTAGCGGCTCTGGCCGCGGATCTGATCGGTCCCTATGCAGCCGATCTGGCTGATGAGCTGCTACCGCGACCACCCTCGCGCTGGTACCTCACCGGCTTTCTCGCGCCCGAGGCGCGCCGGGTCGCGCTGGTCAACGAGGACGAAGAGGCTGCGGTGGAGGACGTCGAGGGGGAGGAGGAGCTCTCGGCGGGCGCGGACGACGCGACCACCGACGCCGAGGAGAAGAAGCCCAAGCGCCGCATGCTCTGGCCTGCATCCATCGGTCTCTCGGTTCTGGTTCCCGCGGCCGTCAAGGAGATCCGGGTCACCGTTACCTGGGCCGATTACCATCCTGAAACGGAGGGTTCTGATGGGGCTGTCGTTCCGGCGAAGGCCAGCCCGACCAAACCCCCTGCCCCTAGCCGGCACCCCTGGTGGCGGCGGGCCGCCCAAGGCCCGGTCAAGCTCGCGCTCTCCCTCGAGCGACCCACCGGCAAGGCCAAGGTTCCGGGCAGCAATGGTCTCGAGCTTCAATACGAAAAGGCGGCCGCTTCCGGTCCCGCGTTACCCTCCGGCGCCCAGGCGCTGTCGTTGTTCTTGGTCAACCGCCGCATCCCGGTCGAAGGACCCGAGGCCGACACGGCCATGGTCTTTCAGGTCAGCCTCGCTCTGGAGGTTGCCGGCAACGCGGCGGGCGTGCTGGGCCTCATCGCGCGCCCCAACCATCGGGGCGAGCGCTCCGAAGACGAGGACGAGCGCACGGCGGATCTCCAGTATCGCGACAAGTGCGAATGGGCGGTGGGCCACGGTATCGCGACCGAGCCGGTCACCGACGTCGTCGGCACGGTCATCGGCGCAAGCACGGTCTGGTTGCCGCGCGCGATCGTTCCGATGGTCAAGACCATGGAGGACATTGGCCCGGACGTGACCCTCGGCATGGACGCCATCGCCGATCTCGACGGTGGCGCGGCCACTCGCAGCGGCCTCATCGGCCTGGCGCAGCGCTACCGCGATTGGATCGATGGCGAGAAGGCGAAGGCCGACCAGCTGAAGGACCGGCGCCGCAGCATCGCGCTGCAGCTGGTGGAGAAGGCCAAGCGTGCGCACGGCCGCATCGTCGAGGGCATCGAGCTCCTGTCCCGGGACGCGGAGATCCGCACGGCATTTCAGCTCGCCAATCGGGCCATGGCCGCACAGGCGCGACAGCGCAACGCCGAGCGAGCTGGCTATGTACCGTCGTGGCGGCCATTTCAGCTCGCGTTCTTGCTCCTCAGTCTGCCCGGGATCGGCGATGACACCCACGATGATCGCGAGATCGTCGAGCTCATCTATTTTCCCACGGGCGGCGGCAAGACCGAAGCTTACCTGGGCCTAGCGGCGACCGTGCTGGTGCTGCGTCGGCTGCGCGGGTCCGCCCGTCTCGACCGCGGGCTGGGCGTCGCGGTGCTGCTGCGGTACACGCTGCGCCTTCTGACGCTCGATCAGCTCGGCCGCGCCGCCACTCTCATCTGCGCGCTCGAGCGTCTGCGCCAGGAGGATCCTACCCGCCTCGGCCCGGTGCGTTTCTCGCTCGGCCTGTGGGTCGGGGAGAAGGCGACGCCCAACACGGTCAAGCGGATGGAAGAGAAGCTGGAGGAGTATCGTGATCGCGCGGACGACGCTATTCCGTGCCCGCTGACGTCCTGTCCCTGGTGCGGAACCGCCCTGACCAAAGGCAGCATCGAGGTGCGAATCAAGGGCGTGCCGTTCCCCGAGGTGCGCCTCGGTTGTGTCTCGACCACCGGCACCTGCCCATTCACCCTGGCGGCGGGCGAGGGCCTGCCGGTGATTTTCGTCGACGAGCAGCTTTACCGGGAGCTGCCCGGTTTCGTCATTGGCACGGTCGACAAGCTGGCGATGCTGCCATTTCGGGGCGAGACGGCGGCGCTGTTCGGTAAGGTCGTCGCCCGGGACGGCCGCGTGTTCCTCGGGCTCATGGACAGCGCCAGCGATGCCGCGCGAGGCGAGGCCTTGCCGCACGGGCTGCGGCCACCGGATCTCATCATCCAGGACGAACTGCACCTGATCTCGGGACCGCTGGGAACCATGGTGGGTCTCTACGAGATGGCCGTCGATGGATTGTGTGCTCGCACCGGCCCTGACGGGCGCCGCGTCCGGCCCAAGATCGTCACGTCCACCGCGACCGTGCGCCGGGCCCGGCAGCAGATCGCGGCGCTCTTCGCACGGACTCCCGCCCCCGCGATGTTCCCGCCGGCCGGCATCGACGCGGCCGACTCGTTCTTCGGCAAGGAGGAGGCGGGTGGGTTTGGCCGCCTCTACCTCGGAGTGGCGGCCCCCGGGCGATCGTCCAAGGCGGTGCTGCTACGCATCTATGTGGCGCTGCTGACGGCCGCCGAGCGCTCCTATCAGCAGGGACCCGAAACGCCGGACGCCCGGGAGGCGGCGGACGCCTACAAGACACTGATCGGGTACTTCAACAGCCTGCGCGAGCTCGGGGGTATGCGGCGCCTAGTGGAAGACGAGGTCCGCGTCCGCTGCGAGAAGCATCGCCCGCCCGAGAACTACGTGGGCCCGAGCCGGTGGTTTGCGCGCCGGACGCTGGGGCAAGAGCCCCTCGAGCTGACCAGTCGCGAGAGCACCCAGAAGATCACGGAGGCCAAGCGCCAGCTAGAAAGGCCGTTCGCCGAGGCCGTCGACGTCGCCCTGGCCAGCAACATGATCTCGGTGGGCGTGGACGTGCCGCGCCTGGGCTTGATGGTGGTCGCGGGACAACCCAAGACCACCAGCGAGTACATCCAGGCAACCAGCCGCATCGGCCGCGATCGCGACAAGCCCGGCCTGGTTGTCGTCGCCTTCAACGTCCATCGCCCGCGCGACCGATCGCACTTCGAACATTTCGGAACCTATCACGAGGCCATCTATGGCAACGTCGAAGCCACGAGCGTAACGCCGTTCTCGGCGCCCGCGCTCGAACGCGGCCTCGCAGGCGCCCTGGTGGCGCTCACGCGCCTCGGCGACGCCGCCATGGTGCCGGCGCTGGCGGCGGGCGCGCTCAAGGATCACCTCGCGCACCGCGACGCGGTGCTGGAGATGATCAGCGAGCGCGCCTCGACCGCCGGGGCGATCGACGCCCCGCCCGGCGAGGCCGAGGAGATCGCCGAGAAAGTGCGGAACTTCGCGCGCGCTCTCTTCGATTCGTGGGATCGCATCGTCGCTGGCGTGAAACACGGCGAGCAAGCGCGTGTGTACTCCACCTTCGACGAGGGATACCGCAAGCGCTCCTCCCTGCTGGTTACACGGCTGGATGAGACCGGACGGCAGTTGAATTCGGATGAGGCGCGATTCGTGGCGCCCACGTCGATGCGCGATGTCGAGTCACCCGTTCACCTGTGGGTGAGCCGCAGGAACCTGGGGCGAGCGGAGGAGCGAAATGGCACAGCCGAAAAGTAGAACACCAGCACCGACCGTGAAGTCCCCGGACAAGTCGAGCGCGGCACGCCGCGGGCCACCGCGACGCTGGGGGAAGCACGGACAGGCTCAGGCTCCCGGCCCGGACTTTGGCGGTACGGCGCGAGCGAGCCAGACGGTGTCGACCTATGGCCCGGGCGCGCTCATGGACCTGTTGACCGAGGCGGTGCTGGTCGGTGGCCTCGATTTCTGGCGCTACCGGGACGACAGCGACGAGTCCTTCATCAAGGAGCCCCGCCTGCGCGACGTCATCGCCGAGCGATTCAAGACCGAAAGGGGCGTGATCCTCAGCGAGGACCGTGCGTTTCGTCGCCCCCCGGTGGCACAGGAGCGCGAGGTCACGCGCGCGCAGGGCATCGAGGTTCTCCAGTTTCCCGCGTGGTTCGTGTGTCAGTGGTGTCGCGCCCTGGTCAACAACGTCGACCTGCAAGACCAGCGACAGGCGCCATTCAAGCACCGCTGCGAACGCGGGGGGCCTGGCCGCTGCGTGCCCGTCCGCTTCGTCCTGGCCTGCCGGCACGGTCACATCGAAGAGTTCCGCTGGGTGAACTTCGTACATGAGGGCCAGCACCAACCACGATGCGCCGGGCCATCGATGCGCCTCGAGGAGGGGGGATCAGGCGACGTCTCCGACATTCTCGTTCGGTGTCTCTCGTGCGAGGCGCCCGCTCGGCCCCTGGTCCGCGCCTACGCGCCGAACGCCAATGGCACCTGCGGGGGTGGCCGGCCCTGGCTGGGGCGCGACTCCAACGTCGAGTGCGACGAATCGCTGCGGCTGCTGTCACGATCCGCCAGCAACGGCTATTTCGCCCAGGTGGTCAGCGGGCTCAGCATTCCCGATTCCACGCGCGCGCTGCACGACGCCGTTTCCGCAAACTTCACGACGGTAGGAGCCGCGGAGACCGCCGCGGAATTGCCGGTCATTCGGCGCCAGACCGGGTCGCTGCTCAGGGAATATTCCGACACCCAGGTCATGGAGGCCATCGCGGCCATCCGCGCCGGGGAGCGACCGAGCCTCGAGCCGGTTAGGTCCGCCGAGTGGCGGGCCCTGAGTCGCGTTCCCGTCGAACGACCGGGTGACATGCCAGCGCCAAACGACAAATTCTTTGCCCGCGCGGTTGGCCCGGCGCGCAAGCGACCGCCATTCGTCGACAATGTCGTGCTGGCCTCCAGGCTGCGCGAGGTCCGCGTCCAGGTCGGCTTCACCCGGCTGGAGGCGCCGACCCCTGACCTGCAAGGCGATTTCGATCTGGGTGTCACCTCGGCCGCCCTTGGCCTGCATACGGACTGGCTGCCGGCGACGGAGGTGCGCGGCGAAGGCATCTTCGTGCAGCTTGACGAATCGGCCGTGTCCCGATGGGAGGCGAGGCCGGAGGTACGGAAGCGCGAGGACGACCTCAGGCGGGGATTCGCCGCGTGGCGTAGACACCAGGCCGAGTCGATGGGCGTGACCGTCGACAAACTACCGACGCTGAGCTTCCCCGGGGCGCGCTTCTACCTGCTCCATTCGTTGTCCCACTTGCTTATGAACGCCCTGGCGCTCGAATGTGGGTACGGCGCCAGCGCGCTGGCGGAGCGGATCTACTGTTCCGATGCCGGAGAAAACCAGCCCGTCATGCCAATGGCTGGCATCCTCATCAACACCGGAACTCCCGGGGCAGAGGGAACGCTCGGAGGCCTGGTCGAGCAAGGCCGGCTGATGGACCGTCATTTCCGACGGGCGGTCGAGCTCGGCAGCCTCTGTTCCCACGATCCCGTTTGCGCCGCTCATTGCCCCGCCGACGACATCGCGGAGAGGCACCTCGAAGGGGCCGCGTGCCATGGCTGCCTGTTCATCGCCGAGTGCTCGTGTGAACGGTTCAATCAGTATCTCGATCGCGCCCTCGTCGTCCCCACGGTCGGGCGAGAGGGGCTCGCGTTCCTGCCCGCGTCCTGGTGAACCATTGGCGCTGACGGTCGACCAAGTCGACAACGAGGCCATCGGCCTTTCGACGAAGGAGCTCGAGGGGCTCTGTCGGGCCATTGACCGCCATCTGGTCACGGCACCTCTGGCCGAGGAGACCCTCGCCGCGGCTGGTCTTGCACACCTCAGTCCGCGGCTCGGGCCCCTGGCCGGGCTGTCGCCGCCCTTGGCTAGAACAATGAGCATCGCCGTGCTCCGAGAGCGTGTTCGTCGTGCGGGCCCCGAGCTGCAGCTCGTGTGGACCGGACCCGAAGGAACCAGCTCGAGCGCTCGGGATACCGCGACAGTCGTCCGTGAGCTCTTCTGCCGGGCGCAGCGGTCCGTCATGGTGGCGGGGTACGCCTTCGATCACGGGGCCGACATTCTCGAGCCACTTCATGCCGCGATGGAGAGCCGTGGGGTGGAGGTCGCCATGTTCTTGCACGTTCCACGCTGCCCACCGGGTACCGCGGCGGCTGACCATTTGAGACAATGGGAAAGCAATTTCCTCCGCGACAACTGGCGCTTCCCGCGGCGTCCCGTTCTCTACTACGATCCGCGCTCGATCAGGTCGGACTCGGTAGTCAGCCTGCACGCCAAATGCATCGTCGTGGACGAGACGCTGAGCCTCGTGACATCCGCCAACTTCACCGAACGCGGCCAGGACCGCAATATCGAGGTCGGCGTGCAAATCGAGGATCCGGCCTTCGGTCGCCGCCTGGTTGAACAATTTCGATCCGCGCTGGCTGGGGGCGTGTTCATGGCTGTGGGGGGCAGTCCGCCGATCGTCGACACGGTGACCGAGCGGATCGACGGATCCGTTCTCAGGCCAAGGAATCGCAATGTCTGAGAGCCAGCCGGTCGTGGGGTTTCCCGACCCGGGATGGACGGTCTATCGGATAGCGACGGAAAGAAGCGCCTACCACCTGTCGGTCTATGATGGCACGAGAGGTCGCCGAATTGCCGTATTGCTTGGCTGCTCGGGAGACCGCAGGATCGTTACGCCTCGCCGTAGCCCGTCGTGACGAGCGCGGCGAGTTGTGGCAGGCCGGTCGCTACGCCGCGGCCTTGAAGTCGCCGGGCAGGAGCACGGCACCCGGGGTCCGCTTTGCGCGTGTCGCAACGTCGACGAGATAGGCGACGGGATCGACGCCGGCGACCTTGGCGGACTCAACCAGGCTGTAAAGCGTTGCGGCAACGACGGTTCCGCGAGCGGACTTGGAGCCGAAGTGGTTTCGGCGACCGACGACCGGGCCCCTGATTCCGCGCTCGGTCCGGTTGTTGTCGAGCCACACCAATGGATCACGCACGAAGACGGTGAGGCGATCCCAGTTCTTCAGCGTGTAGCGAATCGCGCTGCCAAGGCTCGTCGTCGCAAGGACGCGCTGCTCGTGCATCCAGGCCTTCATCTTCTCGAGCACGAGAGCCGACTCAGTCGCGCGCAGGCGGGCCCGGTCCTCCGTCGACGTGGCCTGCCCGTCGATTCGGTAGAGGTCCTGGATCCACGCTCGTACGATCAGCGCCGCCGGAAAGTCGTCACCAGCCTCTTCATAGCGGCGGTACACGTGCGCCCAGCAACCGGCCAACGTCAGACGCTCCTCACCGCGGGCGCCCGCGATGTGCGTCGCGGCAGCGTCGCAGACGATTGTTCCCGCGTAGTCGCCGACGAGGGACTTGAAGGTCGCCGCCGATTTGTCGTCGCAGATCTGGTGGTAGACCAGGCCCGGCGCGGTGAAGCACCACATCTGCCAGGGCGGCAGCGTCTTGTCCTCGAGGTCAGGCCAGCTCGTTTGATCGAGCCCGATCACCGGACTGGCGCGAAGCTGCTTGAAGATAGCGTCGTAGGTCGGCGCCAGCAGGTCGGTCACCGCCGAGCACTGGTCCCACAGCGTCTGCGACGTGACGTCGAGGCCGTAGTGAGACATCGCGCGCACCTGGCGCTCGAGGGGAAGGTGATTGACGTACTTGTCGAAGGCGACCTTGACGGCGAAGCGCAGGGAGTACCGCCCACCGTCGACGGCACGCTCAGGGCCAGGAGCCGTCTCGACGGCAGAGCCGCACTTGCAGACGTACTTTTGCCGCTCGACCTCGGCGACCACGTACTTGATGTCCACCACGTCGATCATCTCCGACGTCTCACATTGCGCCTTCATCGGCGTGAGCCCGCCGCCACACTCTGGGCAGGCGCGAGCGGAGTCGTCGAGCGTGCAGCGCATGGAAACGCGTTCGAGACGAAGCTGCTCCTTGGGACCGTGGCCGCGCCGCGCACTGCCCTGCGCGGGTGACTCGCCGTCAGTTTTCCCCGAGGTCTTCTCGGCCGCGGTGCGCGCGGCAGCCTCGATGGCGTCGGCGAGCGCGGCGGCTTCCTTGCGCGCCGCTTCGATGAACGCGAGCGACCGTTGCAGCTCACCGCCGCTGCCCTTGAGCTTCTCCAGCTCTGCGCACTTCTTCGCGTGAATCGCGATCAGGTGCTCGAGCTGCGACTTCTGAAGAAGCGCAATCTGTCGGAGCCGCTCAATGTCGGTCTCGCGTTCGAGATCAACCACGACGCGAAATAGATCATGCGCGATCGACGAGTGCAAGAGACTTCGACGTGATTTCCGTCGGAGACAGCGCCTGCCGGCCGACGAGCGCGCAACCCTCGATGAACAGCGCCAACTCGCTCGACGTCAGCTTCACCGGTGCACCGCCACCACCACTCCATAAATCGGCGAAGCGCCCGCGCTCGAGACGCTTCATGAAGATGCACAGTCCGGTGCCGTCCCAGAGTAGGACTTTGCATCCTCGTCGACGCCCGCTCACGAAGAGAAACAGATCGCCGCTCATCGGATCGCGCCCGAGCTCCTTCTCCACGATCCCGACCAAACCGTTGTAGCCCTTTCGGAGATCCGTCGGCTTGCCATAAGCCCAAACGCGGACCGTCCGCGGCAGCGTGATCAAGACAGGCGCCGAATCAACATCACCGCGCTGGCGGCATCCAGTCCCTCGATGCGGAAGCCGCTCGGCGTAACCAGCACCAGACCGTGAGCGACGATCTCATTCACGACCTCGACCGGTGCGAAGCCAGGGGTAGCGTCGTCGCACAGCCGCCGAACGCTTTCACCTCGCATCCCAAGCTCGGCTCCGATCTCGCTCCAGCTCTTGCCCTCGTCGCGCAGCTGACGACCCACCAACGAGATCTGGCGGCGAAGATCGGGCGAGAACCGCCGGCCCCGTCCGCTCTCACGCCGGGCCAGCACCGACCGCAGCTTCCCAACTTCGCTTTCCATCGAGCCCTCCTTGCAAAGGGCCGGATTCTCGCGCGCGAGCGCGCGCCTCGTC
>Ga0265342_10001680_pt1 | contig 20340 bp, 18 predicted proteins | sample 4CB327metaG_FD_203125 | JGI IMG/M metagenome (GOLD analysis project Ga0265342, IMG submission 203125) | Rhizosphere microbial communities from Carex aquatilis grown in University of Washington, Seatle, WA, United States - 4-CB3-27 metaG | ecosystem: Host-associated > Plants > Roots >... | reverse complement strand
GGATCAGCTTCTTCGACTTGTCGAGCACGCCGGGGACGTCGGTCAGCAGCAACAAGCGCTTGGCCTTGAGCGCGCCGGCGACCGCGCCGGCGAAGGTGTCGGCGTTGACATTGAAGGTCTGGCCGGTCTTGCTCGTCGCCAGCGGCGCCAGTACCGGAATCAGCTCATAGCCGATGAGCTGGTTCAACAGCGTGAGATCGACCCTTTCCGGTTCGCCGACGAAGCCGAGGTCGACCACCTTCTCGATATTCGAGTCCGGATCGACCATGGTGCGCGTCGCCTTCGACGCCGTGACCATGTTGCCGTCCTTGCCGCAGAGCCCCACGGCCTTGCCGCCGGCTTCATTGATGTAACCGACCAATTGCTTGTTGATCGAACCCGCCAGCACCATTTCGACGATCTCGATGGTCGCGGCATCGGTGATGCGAAGGCCAGCGGCGAACTCCGATTGAATGCCGAGCCGCTTGAGCATGGTCGCGATCTGCGGCCCACCGCCGTGCACGACCACCGGATTGATCGCGGTTTGCTCGAGCAGCACGATGTCGCGCGCGAACGCCTTGGCGACATCCTCCGCGCCCATGGCGTGCCCGCCATATTTGATGACGATGGTTTCGTCGTCATATTCCTGCATGTGCGGCAGCGCTTCCGACAGGATGCGGGCCTGATCGAGCGGGGTGATGCTGGACGCGTCGGTCATGAAGCGGGTCTCGCGGCGGATATGGGTGCGGGTTCTATCCGATTGTCGCGTGGGCGCAAAGTGCAGGTTTCACCCTCCCCCCTGCGCCAGACGGGAGAGAGCCTCTCTCATCTGCGCGGCCATGCGGCGGCGACGGCCAGTACCAGCCAGCTCACGATCAGCAGCGTCCCGCCGGTTGGTGCTGCCATTGGAAACAAGGCATGGCCGGCAAAGTGTCGCAAACTGAGATCGCCGGCGAACAATGCGGACGCGATCACGAAGCCGAAGGCAGCCAGGATTCCGCCTCTGGCGGTCACGATGCCGCGCTCGGTCAAGGCGACCGCCGCAAGCACGGCCGTAGCGTGAAACAGCAGCATCGAGGAGGCCGGCATCAGCCGTGTCGCATCGGCCTGATGGGTCGCCACTGCGGCCAGGATCACGCCATCGGCGCCCATGATGCCGGCGAGGATGACAAGGATGCGAAACAAAGGAAGTCCTGTCATCGGCGCTCTTCCAAAAGCCGCACCATTGCGGCGCGTAGTTCCGGAATTCCTTCGGCTTTTTCCGAGGAGGTCGCCAGCACTTCCGGAAAGGCGGCCGGATGTGTTGCAAGCGAGGTCTTCAGGTCCGTGATGCGCCCTTCCAGTTCGTTCTTCTTGACCTGATCGGCCTTGGTCAGCACGACCTGATAACTGACCGCGGACCGGTCGAGCGTCTTCAGCACATCGAGGTCGACGTCTTTGAGGCCGTGCCGGGCATCGATCAGCACATAGACGCGCGCGAGATTGCTGCGGCCCTCGAGGTATTTGTGGATCAGCGTGGTCCAGGAAGCGACCTTGGCCTTGGACGCCGCGGCATAGCCGTAGCCGGGCATATCGACCAGCCGCAGACCGGCCTGAGCCGGGCCATCGAAGAAGATCAGTTCCTGGGTGCGACCTGGCGTGCTCGAGGTTCGCGCCAGCGCGTTGCGGCCGGTGAGCGCGTTGATGAGGCTCGATTTGCCGACATTGGATCGGCCGGCGAAGGCGATTTCCACGCCCGCCATCGGAGGCAAGGTCTCGATCGATGGAGAGGCCCAGATGAAGTGGAAGTCGCCCGCAAATAATTTGCGGCCCTGCTCGATCAGCTTCGCATCAGGTTCGGCTGTCATGCGAAGTTTTCCATCTTGGTCATGGCCGGACTTGATCCGGCCATCGACGTCTTACTTCAATCGGTGCCCAAGACGTGGATGCCCGGGGCAGGCGAGCGAAGCGACGCCGTTCTTCGAACGGCTATGCCCGGGCATCACGAGTTGGATGTCGTTGGCGTCACGTCTTCGACTCAGCTTTCTTGCCGAACGTCGCTCGCACATTGTCGAACAGTTCCACCTTCACGCCGTTGCGATGCATGATCAGGCTTTGCTGCAAGACCGAGAGGGTATTGTTCCAGGCCCAGTAGATCACGAGACCGGCCGGGAAGCCCGCCAGCATGAAAGTGAAGATCAGGGGCATCCAGCCAAAGATCATCTGCTGGGTTGGATCGGGCGGCGTCGGGTTCAGCTTGAACTGGAACCACATGGTGATCCCCATGATGATCGGCCAGATCCCGAGCGCGAGATAGTGGCCGAACACCGGCAACTGCGTCGGATCGAAGTGCAACAGGCCGAACAGGTTGAACAGGTTGGTCGGATCGGGCGCCGACAGGTCCTTGATCCAGCCGTAGAACGGCGCATGCCGCATTTCGATGGTGACGAACAGCACCTTGTAGAGCGAGAAGAAGACCGGAATCTGCAACGCGACGGGAAGACAACCGGCGATCGGGTTGATCTTCTCCTTCTTGTAGATTTCCATCATCTCCTGCTGCTGCTTCACCTTGTCGTCGGGATAGCGTTCCTTCAGCGCGGCGAGCTGCGGCTGTACCGACTTCATCTTCGCCATCGAGGCGTAGGATTTGTTGGCGAGCGGGAAGAAGATCAGCTTGACGAGTACGGTCACCAAGAGGATCGAGACACCGAAATTGCCGAAGAATTTGTAGAAAAAGTCGAGCGCCAGGAACATCGGCTTGGTGATGAAGTAGAAATAGCCCCAGTCGATCAGAAGATCGAAATGGTTGAGTTCGAGCTGTTTGTTGTATCCGTCGGGTCCGACCAGCGGAAAATTGATGCCGACGACGCCGGCTTCCTTGGCGCCTGCAAACAGCCGCGTGTGGGCGCTGCCGGTGCCGCCGATAGCAATCGTCTGCGGGTCCTGGAGATAGTCGGTCTGATAGGTCCGGACATTGCCGACGAGGTTGGAGGAATAGCGCGCCTGCAACTGGGCTCGGGTATCCGGCAGCAGCGCGGATGCCCAGTACTTGTCGGTGATGCCGAGCCAGCCATCGGTGACCTTGAAGCTGACGGCCTTGGCCTCATCGATCTTCTTGTAGGTGTATTCCTGAAGGCCCTGGTCGCCGAGATAGCCGATCAGGCCTTCATGCAGGATGTAGTAGCCGGAGACCTGCGGCGCGCCGTGCCGCGAGATCAGCGCGAAGGGATAAAGCGTGACCGGCGCGTTGCCGACATTGGTGACGTCGTCCTTGACGGTGAAGAGATAGCGATCGTCGACGGCAATGGTACGGCGGAAGGTGAGGCCGTCGCCATTTTCATACTTCAGCGTGACAGGATGGTTCGGCGTCAGGTCGCCGGGTGTTTCCTGCTGCCAGACCGTATTGTGGTCCGGCATTTTCGCCGACGAACCCGAGGCGGCGACCCAGCCGAACTCGGCGTAATAGGGATTGTCGGTGCCCGATGGCGAGTACAGCACGATCGGTGGCGAATTCGGATCGACGGTCTCGCGGAACTGAACCAGTGACAGGTCGTCGAGCCGCGCGCCCTTCAGCGCAATGCTGCCGGAAAGCCGGGGGGTATCAATCTTGACGCGGGGGGCGGCCGCGATCGCGGTTTCGCGGCTGACCGGCGCTACGGAGCCCGCCTGTACATTTGCCGGCGCATTGGCGGACGGCGCGGGCGTACTGGCCTGCGGCGCGGCCGAACCGCCGGCATTCTGCGCCGGCGTTGCCGTCTGGCTCTGCTGCGCGGCGCGCTGCTTTTCCATCTGCGGGATATTGTAGAAATATTGCCAGCCGATCAGCACGAGTCCGGAAAGGATGACGGCAAGGATGGTGTTGCGATTGTCGGCCATCGTTTAAGGTCTCGTTCTTTTCGGTTGCGGCGCGCGCTGGACGGTCGGCCGGTCGAGACGATTCAGCGCCTGGCTGAGATCCCCGAGCATGTGAGAGAAATCGGACGTCAGCGCGGCCCGACGGCCGATTAGCACATAATCACAGTGCGGTTGCAGCGACAGCGCCGGAATTCGTTTTACGAGTTCTCGAAGCCTGCGCCGGATGCGGTTTCGCTCGGTCGCGGTTCCGTTTTTCTTGGTAACGGTAAAGCCCAGGCGGATCGGCCCGTCATCGTCGCGCCGGCGGCGCTGCACGACAAAAGCGGCCGTGCTTGTCCGCGCGCCATTGGCAACGGCGAGGAAGTCCGCCCGCTGCCTTAGCCGATCCATGATCAGATCTCTTTGGAGGGGAGGCCCGGTCTCAGGCACTCAGGCGCTTGCGGCCGCGCGCACGGCGTGCAGCGAGGACCTTGCGGCCGCCGGTCGTGGCAAGGCGCGCACGGAAGCCATGGCGGCGCTTACGCACCAGTTTGCTCGGTTGATAAGTCCGCTTCACGGGTCGTTCTCCGCTGACAATTTGCCTGCTTGGCTGACAATTTGCCTGATAAATGAGGTATGTCCGCCGATGTGGTCAGCCCCCAAAAGCGGGCCGTTTCCGGCCCGAAATGGGCCGACCGGCGTTGGCCGGGTCATCGCGTACAATTGGCGCGGCTTATAAGGGAGCGACCCCTTTTCGTCAATGTGGCGAGGTGATCGATGTTGGATCCTTCGAAACGGAGCATTTCTCGCGAATAATTCAACCGGCGCGGTGTATTAGCAAAGCAAGCAAGGCTCCCGCGTTTGGCGGGATTGGATGTGCGATCCGGACGACCGTTAACTTGATGCAAATCGGCCAAATGGAACCGGAATCCTCACCCAGGTAGGGTCGGGCCGTTATCAAACCTTGATTTGACGGTCCGGCGTCCAGGGTCCAGATACAAAAAGCGAGATTTCGAAGGTAGTTATGCCGTCAGCGAACGATGAACAGCCGAACAAGGCGCCCCCGCGGGCAAGGCTCCCGCGCCGGCTCGGCCTGTCCGGCAAGCTGCTGCTGCTGACGATTCCGCTGGTGATGATCGCGGAAGTCCTGATCTACGTGCCTTCGATCGCCAATTTCTGGATGAACCGGCTGAACGCCCGCCTGGCTTCGGCCAACACCGCCGCGCTGGTTCTCGATGCCGCACCTTCCGGCATGGTTCCGGAATCGCTGGCGCGCCAGATATTGGACAGCATCGGTGCGAGGGCGGTTGCGATCAAGCTCGGACAGCAGCGGCGGCTGCTAGCCAGCGCCAATCTGCCGTCGGCGATCGACCACGACGTCGACATGCGGACGCTGACGGCCTGGTCCTCGATCGTCACCTCGCTTCAGATGATGATGGAAACCGGCAACCAGGCAATCCGCATCGTCGGACCGGCGCCCAGCGGCGGGCAGTTCATCGAAGTGGTGGTCGATGAGGTGCCGCTGCGCAAGGCCATGTACCTGTTTTCGCGCAACCTGCTGCTGGTTTCGCTCGCGATTGCGATCCTGACCGCGGCATTGGTGTATTTCGCGCTGCATTTCCTGTTTGTGCGGCCGATGCGGCGGCTGACCGAGAGCCTCGTCAGCTTCCACGAGAATCCGGAAAGCTCGGCGCGGATCATCGTGCCGTCCAACCGCAGCGACGAAATCGGCGTGGCGGAGCGCGAACTGTCGGACATGCAGCGCGATCTCGTCTCGATGCTGCATCAAAAAAGCCGTCTCGCCTCGCTTGGGCTCGCGGTTTCAAAGATCAACCACGACCTGCGCAACCTGCTCGCCTCCTCGCAATTGTTGTCGGATCAGCTGGCGAGCGTGCCCGATCCGCGCGTGCAGCGGTTTGCGCCGAAGCTGTTGCGTTCGCTCGAGCGCGCCATCGCGTTCTGCCAGTCGACACTGTCCTATGGCCGCGCGCAGGAGGCGGCGCCGGACCGCCGCATGATGCTGATCGAGCCGGTCGTGTCGGAGGTGCGGGAATCCGCGGGCCTTGCCGCCGATGCTTCGGTCACCTTTATCAGTGCGATCGAGCGCGGCTTGATGGTCGATGCCGATCCCGACCAGTTGTTCAGGGTGCTGCTCAATCTGGTGCGCAACGCCGAGCAGGCGCTGGAAGGCCAGCCCACGACGCAAATCCGCATCACCGGGCGGCGTGAAGGCTCGGTCGCTATCGTCGAAGTGTCCGATACCGGGCCCGGCATTCCGCCGGCCACCCGCGAGAATCTGTTCAAGGCGTTCCAGACTTCGGGGAGGCCCGGTGGCAGCGGCCTCGGCCTGGCAATCGCCGCCGAGCTTGTTGGCGCCCATGGCGGGGAAATTCACCTGGTCGAAGGCACCATCGGCGCCACGTTCCGCATTACCATCCCGGACCGTCCGGTTGAGCTTTTGAGCATCCGCAACGAGCGGGCGCGGGCGTAAAGGCTCTATTTACGCCAATTTCGGCCCACCCCGGACCTTGCCAAGCTCGCTTGGAGCGGGTAGCAAGTGCGCTCTTTCGCGACCTGCAAACAGGGTTTGCAGCGGCCTTGACGGACCACGTCAGGTCTTTAGCTTTTGCGAAAACGCGCCCGTAGCTCAGCTGGATAGAGCATCAGACTACGAATCTGAGGGTCGGACGTTCGAATCGTTCCGGGCGCGCCAATTCAAAACTGCGACATTGCCGCCGATCTTGCTCCGTGGCGCTGCATGAGTTGGGCTCTGCACCTTAGGGGCCGCGCGGCGTCGAGGTGAAGGTCCTCCTGCCCAAAGAAAAGGCTCAGCGCTGTGAGCGTCGTCCAGTTGGCGGGATCGAGCATTGAGGCACGGACCAGGCAATCGAGCGCTCGTTCGAAGTTGCCCTTGTCCAGATATATCAACCCGAGCGTATGCAGCGCCGCCGTGTACCGGGGATAGCGACGTACCAGCGGATAACAAATTGCTTCCGCGCGATCGAAGTTGCCCCGTTGGCGGAGCTCCGCGGCTTCCAGCAATAACTCGCGCGGCTGCCGTGCAGCGCGAGGTTGTGACGCAGGCGGCGGAGCGCCCGTGGAACGTACCAATTTCAATCACCTTCCGAACAGGCGTTCGCGCAATGCGAGCGTCTCGGCATATTGCCGGCGATAGGTCATCTGGGCTTCGGGGCCGCCGGGTGTCGGGATCGTGGCGCAGCGGGATCCGCAGCGTCTCTCCGCACCAGCGACCGCAGGTGGTATCGGTGGCTGCCTTGTCATGAGGCGGATGGTCGAGATCAGGCAAGCCGCGATATGCCGTGACGAGGGCCGATAGCGCTCGACCGGACATCGCATGTTGAGCGCCTGCCAGCGCTCCATAAAGCAGTCGGTGCGGCGGCCTGGATCGATGCGTATTTCGGTTTCGAGCTGAAAGGCGCGGGTTCGAACGAGGCCAGGCCGGCTGATCTGGTCGTGATCAAGAGCAGGCGGGAGAACGTAGACCCATATCATCTGCTCGATCCGACGGAAGCGGTCTTGCGAATGGGGCGGCCGAAGGTTCCAGTGGCGGAGCGCGTGCATGAGTTGCAGGCCGCCCGGATTGTTGTGGATGGAAGGCGCGCGAAACTTGCATCCAGGCGAAGGCTCATCGGTTTGGAACATCGATCACGCCAAATTCCGAGACCGGCATGATCCAATAGACTATCCTCGATCCAGCGAACGCCGTCCTAAGCCGTTCGAGTAGCCGTGCGGCATCTTGCGCCTGAATAATCATGCGCACCATCAGTTCGTCGGCATTGCCTTTTACCCGCTCGGCCGATGTCTGCAAGCGAACGTCGGGGCCATGTCCAGCGACATCGGAGGCCGTAAAGCCGGACGCGAGGTCGCTCTGTTCGCTGAGATAGTCGAACAGCTCATCGCGAAGCGATCGCGCGGCGATCAACGTGAGGCAGACCAATTCGGTGCTCATTTGGCCTCCTTGGACGCTCCGCCAAACCGGCGATAGAGGATCGGCAGCAGGATCAGCGTCAAAGCCGTCGACGAGACGAGGCCACCAATCACCACGATGGCCAACGGACGCTGGATTTCAGATCCCGGCCCGGTGGCAAATAGCAGCGGGATGAGGCCCAGGGCGGTGATGCTTGCGGTCATCAGGACCGGTCGAAGCCTGCGCTTGGCCCCCTCAACGACAATACGCCCCTCGGGGATGCCATGGGCGCGGAGTTGGTTGAAATAAGACACCAGCACCACGCCATTGAGCACGGCGATGCCCAGCAGGGCGATGAACCCAATGGACGCCGGAACCGAAAGATATTCCCGGGCGAGGACCAGCGCAAAAACACCGCCAATCACCGCGAACGGGATATTGACCAGCACCAGCAGCGCCTGGCGGATCGAGCCGAACGTGGTGAACAGCAGCACAAAGATGAGCCCGATCGCGACCGGCACCACAATCGAGAGACGAGCGGCGGCGCGTTGCTGATTTTCGAATTGGCCACCCCAAGTGAGCCGGTACCCTTGGGCCAACTGCAACTCCGCCGCAACCTTTTGACGGGCCGCATCGACGAAGCCTACCATATCGCGGCCGCGCACATTCGCGCGCACGACGCTCATTCGGTATCCGTTCTCGCGGTTGACCACGACGGGACCGTCGACCCGATGAATGCGGGCGACCTGGGAGAGCGCGACGTGCTGACCGGAGGCGAGCGTCAACGGCAGGCTTGCCAGCAGAGTCGGCGCCTCCCGCGTCGTCTCGCTGCCGCGGATCAGGATCGGTGTGCGGCGTCCTTCTTCCAGCACCGTGCCGATCGTGCGGCCTTCGATCTGGGTACGCAGCGAGTTGGAGATCGCGTCCACCGTCAGGCCGAGACGTCCTGCCTCCATGCGGTTCACGGCAACCGTGTAATATTGCGCGCCCTCGTTGAGGGTGGTGTAGACGTCCTCGGCGCCATCGATGCTGGAAAGAATGCCCGACAGCTTGCTGGCAATCTCGTTGAGTTTGGTGATATCAGGCCCAAAAATCTTCACCGCGACATCGCCGCGCACGCCGCTGATCATCTCCTGCACGCGCATGTCGATCGGCTGGGTAAAGCTGAGCGATAGCCCGGGGAAATCGGCCAGCACATGCCGCAGTTCCTCGATCAGAGCAGATTTGTCGGCTGTCTTCCGCTCTTCAGCGGGTTTCAAGACCAGGAATGCATCGGTCTGGTTGGGTCCCATCGGGTCCAGGCCGAGTTCGTCGGATCCGGTCCGGGCCACGATGCCTTTCACATCAGGCACCTTTGCTAGGATCGCGGACTGAAGCCTCGAGTTGATCGCAATCATTTCGTCGAGATTGATGGATGGCAGCGCCTCGACGCTCACGATGGTATCGCCTTCATCCATGGTCGGCATGAACGTCTTGCCGAGCTGGGTGTAGGCGTAGCCCGCAGCGGCCAGAGCAACCAGCGCGGCGATAATCACCTTGCGTTCATTGTTCAGGGCCCAGTTGAGTGCGGGGGTATACAGGCGCAACGCGGTCCGGATCAGCCACGGTTCATGGTGTGAAGCGTTCTTGAGCAGAAACGAGGTCGCCACAGGAATAACCGTGAGCGCCAACAGCAGCGAGGCGCCCAGCGCGAATATGATCGCGAGCGCGACAGGGATGAACAGCTTGCCCTCGAGTCCCTCTAGTGTAAGCAGCGGTACGAACACGATGATGATGATCAGCACGCCGGACGCGACCGGTTGCAGCACCTCACAGACCGAGCGGAAAATGATATGGACGAGCGGAGCGGCCTTTCCCTGCGGTTCCTTGCTGAGATTACCAACGACATTCTCAACGACCACCACCAGCGCGTCGATCAGCATGCCAATGGCAATAGCAAGGCCGCCCAGGCTCATCAGGTTCGCCGACATCCCGACCGCACGCATAGTGATGAGCGCGATGACGATGGCAAGCGGCAGGCTCAAGGCGATCACCAACGAGGCCCGCCAATTGCCCAGGAACAGCAACAATAAGATAATGACGAGGACTGTTGCCTCGCCGAGGGCGCGGATGACGGTTCCGACAGCGCGATCGACCAGCCGGCTGCGGTCGTAGAACACGTTGATGGTGACGCTCTGCGGCAGCCACGGCTTGAGTTCGTCCAGGCGTGCGCGCACGTCACTGACGAGCTGGCGGGCATTGGCGCCGCGCAGCCCAAGAACGAGCCCCTCGACCGTTTCGCCGCGACCATCGGTTGTCACGGCGCCATAGCGCGTCAGCGATCCCAACTCGACGCGGGCAATGTCCTTGACCCGGATCGGAATGTCGATGACGATCTGCCTGATATCCTCGATGGTGCGGATACTGCCTTCAATCCGCACAAGCGCGCTGTCTTCGCCCTGGTTGACCCGGCCGGCGCCATCGTTGCGGCTGTTCGCGTCGATCGCGCGCCGAAACAGTTCATATGAAATGCCGCGTGCGGCTAGCGCATCAGTGAGCGGGACTATTTCGAAAGCCCGAACATGACCGCCAAGGGAGTTGACGTCGGCGACGCCGGCCACCGTTCGCAGCGCCGGACGGATCACCCAATCGAGCAGGCTGCGCCGCTCGGCGAGCGACAGATCCGGACTGTCGATGGTGAACATGAACATTTCGCCGAGGGGGCTCGTGATCGGAGCCAGCCCGCCGCTTACGCCATCCGGCAGATCGCGCGCGATGTTGGACAGACGTTCAGAGACCTGGTTGCGCGCCCAGTAGATGTCGGTGCCGTCCTCAAAATCGACCGTGATGTCCGCGAGCGCGTATTTTGTAGTTGAGCGAAGGATCTTCTTGTTGGGCAAGCCGAGCAGTTCAAGCTCGATCGGCACGGTGATCCGCTGTTCGACCTCTTCCGGGGTGAGGCCCGGGGCCTTCATGATGACCTTGACCTGGACGGGCGAGACATCCGGAAACGCGTCGATCGGCAGGCTCGGCAACGTCACCAGTCCGGCGCCGATCAACAGAAGCACGCCAAGGGCCACGAACAGCCGCTGAGAAAGCGCAAATGCGACAAGGCCCTTGAGCATGACTAGCCGGCTCCAAGCTTGAGCAGGATTCCGCGTAGCGCGGAGATGCCGCCGACGGCTACTTCATCCTTGTCGGCGATAGCGCCGGACACCACGACGTGGTCCTGGTCCTCTTCGAGCAGTTTCACGGGGACCAGCCGAAAGCCGCCCGGCATTGCTACGAAGACCGAAGCGTCTTCGCCGCGTCGGATCAGCGCAGTGTAGGGAAGCTCCCAAGCGCTTTCGGCAGCCGAGGCAAAGCCGATGCGCGCCTGGGCCGTCTGCCCCGGCCGCAGCTCGCCGGCATTGGGCACCTCTGCCCGGACCAATATGGTTTGGGTCGCGGCATCAGTCGTCTCCGATATCAGCACGACCTTGCCCGGCGTTGCATAGCCCTCGACGTCGACCTTCGCTCCGGGCCGGATGGCACGAATGTTCGATGAGGGGACGGCGATCTCGACCCATACCGGAGACAGCTGCGCGAGCTTGATCAGCGAAGCCGTTTGCTCGACCCGCTGACCGGGAGAAACCAGAATATCGACCACCGTCGCCGCTCGAGGCGCTGCGACCGTAAGGCTCGCATTGATGGCAGCTTCGCTAGTTAGCTTCGAAATGGCCTCATCCGAGAGGCCGCTGAGCCGAAGCATTTGCCGCCGCTCCGCCACCACGATGCTTGCTTGCCTGGCTTCGGTCTGGCTGGACTCCAGGACACGCTGCGCCACCGCATTCGTCTGGAAGAGCTGGGTGGTCCGGTTGAGTTGCTGGCTGGCAAGAATGTCCTGGGCAACAGCCTGCAGGTAATCGCGTTGCTGCGAAACAAAGCTTGGGCTCTCCATGGCGACGAGCGGCTGGCCGCCGTTGACGCGGTCGCCGCGGGCGACCGAAAGGCCGGTCACCATGCCGGCTACCGGGCTGCTCACGACCCACAATTGTGGCGTAGGGATTACGATCTGGGCGGGGTAGGGCAGCGTCTTGTCGGTTGGGCTCGCAATGGGATGCACGACGCGAACCCCCAGGCTCGTTGCCTGCTCAGGGCTGACTTTCACCGTATCCTCGGCCATCGCGATGGATGGCAGGCCAACAAACGCCAATGCAAGTATGGTCCGAACTCGCCTCGGCCACGACGTCAAACGCAGGCTCCCGCGACATGATTCTGTCATTAGTTTCTCCACGTCGGTAATGCGCGTGACGCGGAATCCTCACGCGCCCTGCGCAGGCCAAGCGAAACTATTCTCCGCCTTACGGGAGGCTGTTGATCTATGTCAGATAATGGTCAGGCCCGAAGCGTTCTGGCGCGTCATTTGCCGGCATTCGGAACAAGACTGGGAACTGGGGCGCCAGCCGCAACGCCTGTAGACGATCTTTCGGATGTTTCAACGCCGCCGACTTTTGGGTCGCTTTCGATCTCCGGCCATCGCCTCGGCGGTATCCATGCTTGCGGGCGATTTGAGGCGGCGCGGCCGCGACGGCAGGATGCGAATCGCAGCCGTATTCGCGCGCGGAACGTGCAGGTTCTGAGAAACTTGCCTGGCAGCGCTCTGGATGCGCTCCTGCAACAGGGCCAAACGCTTGGGCGGCGTACGTGCCTCTGACGTGATGAAGACCAGGCTGCCGACCACCTTCTGTTCGGGGCTGAAGATAGCCGCTCCGATCCCCAGCAGTCCGCGATCGACTTCCCCGTGCGAGACGTACACGCCGGCGGCGCGCAGGTGCTTGAGGTTGGCGCGGAATTGATCCCAGTTTTCGCCCAAGCCGGCGCTGCGGATTTCGTTCGCATGCCACAGCATCAGGTTGCGCAGCTGATAGGGGGGCAGATTTGCAAGGATGGGTTTGGCTGTCGCGCCGCGAAACATGGGAAAAGGCCGGCCGCGCGCATAGCTTGATTCAATGGACGTGTCGGGCCAATAGCGGTCGACGCACATGACCTTGTCGCCGTAATAGCTGCAAAGCATCAGGTTGGCATGCAATTCGTCGCCGAAGGCACGCATGACATCGCGCGCCGCGCGCATCAAGGGATCGTGCTGACGAAGATGCCGGTCCAGTTCGATGATGCGCGAACCCAGCACGTAGGCGCCGCCGGCCGTCGGGGTCAGCAGCCCGCTTTCGGTCAGCGATTTCAGATAGCGGTACGCCGTAGCGCGGGAGCATTCCAGATGCTCCATGACCCCTTCCTGGAACACGGTGGTCGTGTCGTCGCGGAAGAGGTCCAGAATGGACAGCATGCGATCTGGAGAGCTCATTGTGTGCTGCGCGCCTAGTGTCCCGGTTCCGGCATTTGTATCCTATCTGGACGGCAATTTTACAAATGCCAGAATTAGAGGGACCCTGGCAAAGGTAAGTTTTTTACGGTGGCTTTGCACTCTGACGCTCCTTCGAAGCAGGCGCGGCAAAACTGAAAGGAACGTCAGTGTCGCCACACTAGTGAATGTGGAAGCCGCCATTGACGTCAACCACAATGCCGGTCGAATAGGAAGAAAGATCGGATGCGAGGAACAGGATCGCCTGCGCGACTTCGGTTGGCGAGCCGAAGCGCTGCAGCGGGATGCCTTGTTTCAGGCTCAGCTCCCAATCATCGCCGAATTTTCCGAGCGTCATGTCGGTCTCGATGACGCCGGGCGCCACACAATTTGCGCGGATGCCGCGTGGTCCCAATTCGCGCGCCAATGCCTTGGTGAAGCTGATGACGCCGCCTTTGGAAGCGGCGTAGTGCGAGCCGCCAAGCAGGCCGCCGCCGCGCAAGGCGGCAGTCGATCCCAGGTTGACGATAGCGGGCTTGCGCTCGCTTTGCATCAATGCCGGCAACGCCGCCTGCGTGACGTTGTAGGTCCCCGTGAGGTTGACCTCGATCATGCGGCGGAATTCGTCTTCCTGCATCTCCCAGATGCGCGTGGCGGCCACGATACCGGCATTGTTCACGAGTATGTCAATGCCGCCGAGCGCAGAGACCGCCGCGTCCATGGCTTGACGGCAGGATGCGGTGCTGGCGACGTCGCAATGCAGGTTGATGTGCCCGTCCAACGGCGCCAGCTGCGTCGCATCGGGATAGTCGCGATCCAGTGCGGCGACGCTGGCGTCGTGCGCCAGGAACAATTCGACGATCGCCGCACCGATTCCGCGCGGGTTGGCTCCGCCCGTCACCACCGCGCGCTTCCCGGCCAGCAAGCCGGTAACGCCGGCACTCATTGCTGCACCAATGGACATGCGCTCTGGTTGAGCGGTCGAAATGCCTGCTCGGCCGGAATCTTGCGTATCAGCTTGTAGTAATCCCAGTCGCGTTTCGATTCGTTCGGCCTTTTGACCTGAAACAAATAAAGATCGCGCATGACACGGCCATCCACGCGGATGCTGCCGTTATCCGTCATGAAATCATTGATGGGCGTCTCATGCATCTTCTTCAAAACCGGTTCGGATGCATCGGTGCCGACCGCCTTGATGGCGTTCAGATAGTGCATGGCGGCGCCGTAATTGCTCGCCTGTACCATCGAGGGCATGCGGCCGGTGCGCTTGAAAAAACGTTCGGACCATTGGCGCGCCTTGTCGTCCTGGTCCCAATAGAACGGCTCCACCAGGTTCAGTCCTTGCGCATACTCCAGGCCCAGGCTGCGTACGTCGACGATGCTCATGAACAGTGCGGCTACCCGCTGCTTGCTGCCCATGATGCCGAACTCAAACGCCTGCTTGATGCTGTTGATGGTGTCGCCGCTGCCATTGGCAAGGCCAATGACCTGCGCCTTCGAGGCCTGGGCCTGCAGCAGGAAGGAGGAAAAGTCGGCGCTTGAGATCGGGTGCCGGACACTGCCCAGCACCTCGCCGCCCTTGGCCTTCACCACCGCGATAGCGTCCCGTTCGAGCGAATGGCCGAATGCATAGTCCGAGGTGAGGAAGAACCAGCTCTTGCCGCCATCATCCATGACGCCGCTGGCCACGCCGGTAGCATAGGCATAGGTGTCGTAGGTCCAGTGGATGCCGTTTGGCGAACAGGACTTTCCAGTCAACTCGCCAGAGCCGGCGCTGGTGTAGATCACCACGCGCTTCTTCTGCCGCGTCAAGTCCTGTACCGCCAGTGCGATGGCCGAGTTCGGTACGTCCAGTATCATGTCGACGTTTTCGTTTTCGTACCAGCGACGCGCGATCGACAGACCGGCGTCCACTTTGTTCTGGTGATCGGCAGAAACCACCTCGATGGGCTTGCCGAGCACGGTGCCGCCGAAGTCTTCCACCGCCATCTTGACCGCCTCGACGCCATACTGGCCGGATAGATCGGCCATCATGCCGGACTGGTCGCCCAGCACGCCGATCTTGACCACATTGTCGGACACTTGCGCGTGCGCCGATATCGGCAGGGCGCCGAACAGGCAGGCGGCAACGATGTTTCTGTATTTGAAATGCATGGGCGTGTTTCCTCGGTATTGGTTGCGCGCCGGCCTATGCTGACCGGTTTTGCGCGGATCCGCTTACTCCAGCGTCTGGCCGGCGAATGCGTCGATGAACAGGTTCGGCTTCAGGAAGAAGCTCAGCACCAGGGCGCCATTCGGTGCACGCGCGATGTGGCGGTTGCCGCGTGGCCGCCAGACGTAGTCGCCGGCACAAACCTCGCCTTCTTCATCCACGATCGAGCCTTCGATCACAAAGGTCTGCTCGACTTCCACGTGTTCGTGCAGCGGCAATTCAGTTCCCGGCTGCCAGCGGAACAATGCGGTCAGCAGGCCGCTCTCCTTGTCCTGCATCAGCACCTTCATGTCGATGCCGGCCACCTGGGTCGGCTTCCAGGGCAATTCGTTCACTTTCAGAAAGCGCGATGCCAATGGATGCAGCGCGTCGAGGGCGGGGCAGCCTGGTGTTTCCAAAGCCATGGTCGTCTCCTCCGGAAATCGTTTTTGGAGATTTAAGAATATTCTTCTAATTGAGAGTTTGTAAATAGTCTTATATCTTGCGACTTATTGAAGCGGCAAGGGGACAGAATTTGAAGCAGGATTACCTGAACGAGACCTTTGGCCTCGGAGGGAGAGCAGCGCTCGTAACGGGCGCCGCACGCGGATTGGGATTCGCGATCGCGCGCGGTCTGGGCTTGGCCGGAGCGCACGTCGTCATCAATGACCTGAACGCGCGGGCGTGCGAGGAGGCGGCTGCGCGGTTGGCTCAAGAGGGCATCGCGGCCCGCGGCCTGGCCTTCGATGTCGCCGACGGTTCGGGCGTCGCCAAGGCGCTGGCGCAACTTGACGCCGACGGTCTAGCCATCGACGTGCTGGTCAGCAATGCCGGGAACCAGAACCGGAAGCCTGTGGTGGAGATGTTGCCGGACGAGTGGCAGGCCCTGCTCAATGTCCACGTCAATGGCGCATTCAATTGCGCGCGTGCCGTGCTGCCGGGTATGGCGCGGCGCGGCTTCGGGCGCATCGTGCTGATGTCGTCGGTGGCAGGACAGGCCGCCATGCCCAACATCGCCGCCTACGCCACCGCCAAAGGAGCTATCGCCGCCTTTACGCGGGCGTTGGCGGTCGAATACGGCGCGCACGGAATCACATGCAATGCGTTGGCGCCGGGTTTTGTGCGAACCGACTTCACGCAAGGCTTGCAGGACAATCCTCAGTTCCAGGCTTTCCTGTCCGCGGCTGTGCCGGCCGGCCGTTGGGCGGTCCCGCACGATATCGCCCCGGCTGTGGTGTATCTGGCTTCGGCGGCCGCTTCGTTCGTCAACGGGCACGTGTTGGCGATCGACGGCGGCCTGTTGGCGCATATGTGAGGGGGGCGGCATGAACGTCAATGCGGTGTTGAAAATCTGATGTTCTTACACGTGGTGATGATGCGATTTAATGGTGATGCCGATGCTGGATTTCGCGAGCGCGTGCAGCACTATTGCGCGCGCATCAGATCGGAATGTGATGGCGTCGCCGGCTATGATTTTCAGCCCAACGTGGCAAGTCGCTCTGACGGGCTGGAGTATGCCGTCATCGGCGCATTTACCGATTCATCTGCGCATGATCGCTATCAAGTCAGCCCGGCTCATCAGGAAATGAAGGCCTATATGGCCGGCTTTATCGAGCGTCTGGTGGTTTGCGACAGTGAGATCCCGATCGGATCGATTTGACGGCAGCGCCGATCAGCCTTGCGGCAATCCGAGTTCAACCATCTGCTGGAGGATCTTTTCGGTCCTTCGCCGGTACGGATCGGCCTCGCTGGTATCGAGCGTCGGCACTTTGACATTGGCGGCTGTCGATCCCGGCCGTATCGCAAGTCCCTTGGCCATGGCGGCCTTCGCCTCGTCCAATCGGCCCAGGCGCAGATAGGCCACGGCCAGCAGCATGTACGAACGACCCGATGCCGGCGTGATCGCGATGGATCTTTGCAGCCACGGCACCGCCTCTGCATTGCGCTCCAGGAGCACGTCGACCCATCCAATCCCGAGCAGCCAGGTCCAGCGCGAAACCTCCGGCATATTGAACCGGTCGGCTTGCTGGAACGACGCCAGCGCGTCCTCGAAACGTCCCAGTTGAATCTGGGCGAGGCCGATATGAAAATGCCCGCAAATCGGCTCCGGACCAAAAATATCAGAAAAACTTCAGAAAGTAGCAGCGGGGCCGTCATTTCACCGCGCCGAAGATTTCGTTGTTCCGGGGCTGCCCCAACGCTTGAGCATCGGGAGAAATGGATTCCGGTGCAGTTGCGACCGGAACTCTTTCGTCATTCCCAAAAATCTGCCAAATGAGCGCTCGCCCGACCGAAATCATGTAGGGACAAGGCTCATGATCGGACTGTTTTTTGAAGTGACGCCTCTGGAAGGGCATGCGGAGCAATATTTCAATCTCGCGGCCATGCTGAGACCAGAGCTCGACCGGAGCGGTGGCGTCGAATTCATCGACCGCTATCGCAGCATCGACAGGCCTGACGTCATCCTCTCGCATCAATGGTGGGCCGATGAGGAGGCGTTGGTTCGCTGGCGTCAGCACACCCAGCATCGCGCGATCCAGCGCGCCGGGCGCGAGCAGCACTTCGCTGATTATCGCCTCCGGATCGGCCCTGAAGTCGATCCCTCGCGGGCGCGCTCGGTGGCCCGCGCCGTCTGGGTTTCCTATTGCGATGAGGAACCGGCGGCGCCGACGGCGGGCGAGCTGTTCAAAAGCGTCTACCGCGAGGGCAAATTCCTGGTGCTTTCCGACAAGGAACCGGCCGCGCCAACGGCTTCGTCCGATGGCAAGGCCTTCGAGATCACGCGCGACTACGGAATGCACGATCGCGCCGAGGCGCCGCAGTCGTATCCGCCGGTGGCGCAGGACCGGACGTGAGGGCGCTTTAGTTCGTTGAGCATGATCTCCTCGATAACACTTTGTGTTTGTCGCGAGGGAAATCCGCTACACACTTTTCCGGATCATGCTCTAGTGTCCCGATTTCCGAAGTTCGTAGCATTTTGCGGGGCCACGTTTCGAACTTCGGAATCGAAAAGGACACTAGCAAACCCATTTATCTAGTGTGGCTTTGGTTCAGAAGTCCGCATGACGAACTCGCGGAAGCAATGATGCGGACTTTTGAACCGCCACACTAGGCCGCGGCGGAGGTGCGGACCGCCGTCACGATCACCCGGCGCAGCGACGACACCGCATCGGTCACGTCAGCTGCGCAACTGTGGACCCGTTCAGCTTCGCCACCCAGCCGCGTCGCCTCGCCGGATACTTCCGTGATCCGGGTCGACACCTCGCGGGCGCCGTTGGCAGTCTCGGTGACATTGCGGGAAATCTCGGATGTCGCGGCGTGCTGCTCTTCGACGGCGGCGGCGATCGACCCCGCGATCTCGTCGAGCGTGCGCACGGTGCCGGATACTTCGTCCATGCCGCGCACGGTTTCCTGGGTAATGCTCTGAATTTCGCTGATCTGGCGGTTGATCTCTTCCGTGGAGCGCGCGGTCTGCGTCGCCAGCGACTTCACTTCGCTTGCCACTACCGCAAAACCCCTGCCGGCTTCGCCGGCGCGCGCCGCCTCGATGGTCGCGTTCAGCGCCAGCAGGTTGGTTTGCGAGGCGATCTCGGAGATCAGCGTCGTCACCTGGCCAACCCGTGTGACCGCTTCGGCCAACGTGGCGATCGTCGTGCGGGCGCTCTCGCTGCGGTTGACGGCAGCGCTGGTGGCCTTGGTCGCATTGCTGACCTGCGAGCTGATCTCGCGGATCGAACTGGAGAGCTGTTCGGCGGCGCTCGCGACCGTCTGCGCGTTGTTGAGAGCCTGGGAGGAGGCGGTAGCCACCGTCTGCGCGCTGGTGCCTACCAGTTCGGCCGACCGGCTCATCACCGATGCAGCCTCCGTCATCGCCGCCATCCGGTTGTCGATGCCGGCCACCGCGTTGTTGGTTTCGGTCTCGACGGTGGTGACCATGTCGGTCAAGCTCTTGCGGCGCGCTGCTTCGGCCTCGGTCTTCTGGCTGTCGACCTCGCTGCGGAGCCGCTCGGCTTCCGCGGATTTCGCCTTGAAGACCTGAAGCGCGCGGGCCAGCGCGCCGATTTCGTCCTTCAGGCGCAGATCGCGTTCAAACTGGGCCGAAGGCGCCGCCGACAGCGGCTGCTCGGTGAACTGCACAAGGCGGCCAAGCGGTTTCGTGATCTGACGGGACAACCAATAAGCGCACAGCGCCATGAACAGGCCGACGGCGCCGGCGATCAGGAAAAACTGCCAGGCGATTTCGCTGTAGCGGGTATCGATGTCATCGACGAACATGCTGGTGGAGATCACCCAGTGCCACGGTTCGAAGGCGATCGCATAGCTCAGTTTCGACACCGGCTGGGTCGAACCGGCGCGCCCAACGGGGCTGAGAGCAATGACGGCGCCGGTTCCGCTGCGGCCGGCCTCGATCTGTTCCTTGATGATCTGCCGCCCGTTATTGTCGACGAAGCCGATGTAGTTCTGGCCCTCGCGCTCCGGCTTGCCACCATGCATGATGCAGGTGCCTTCGTAGTCATGGATGTAGTAATATTCGTTGGTCGCTCCGTACTTCACCGTCCGCAACTGGTTCTTGACCAGCGTCTTGGCGGCTTCTTCGGTCAGTTCGCCGCTCTGGAAGCGGGCATAGGCGGTCTTGACCGCGGATACGGCAACCTCGTCGACATGGCGAACCATGTCGATGCGCTCGGTGGTGATGGTCTGGTGAATCTTGTGGCTGGCGAGCCAGGCGAGAAAGGCGTAGCCGGCAAAGATGATCGCGGAGAACAACAACAGTTTCGCGCTAATTCCAAATTTGGGCATCGATCACTCCGGTCATCCAGACGTCTTTACCTGCCACTAATTATTAAACCTGCCGTTAATCTTCTGGGCGATTTCGCGTCATCGTTGTGGGAACGAAGATGTGCCTGCGGCCGGCGCATGGGGAGGACGCCGTCGGATCTGTCCGGGATGGAGGCTGATCGGTCTATCGGCTGGATCGAATCAACCCATATCTCTAAGAACGGCTGAGCCGAAGACCCTTTTGCCCCGATATCTGGAAGCGCCATGATGGTCACTACCGCTCAAGAAGCAAAACTCCTGCTGCTGGAAAACGTGAACGACAGCGCGGTC
>Ga0265342_10001679_pt1 | contig 20340 bp, 17 predicted proteins | sample 4CB327metaG_FD_203125 | JGI IMG/M metagenome (GOLD analysis project Ga0265342, IMG submission 203125) | Rhizosphere microbial communities from Carex aquatilis grown in University of Washington, Seatle, WA, United States - 4-CB3-27 metaG | ecosystem: Host-associated > Plants > Roots >... | reverse complement strand
GCGAGTCCACCGCATTCCAGTCTATCGGGGAAAGTCTACACCACGGCTCGATCGATAGGAGATCGTCTGCAGTTGGCCGCGTTCTAGGCGTGCGCTATGAACCAGCCCCATACGAGTACCTCGCCATCCCGCCGCGCAAGCCACTCGACGTTGTCTGGACGTAGGGAAGTATCTACCCCTACTCCGTGCGTTTGACCTGGAACGGGATCGGCGCGCCCTGCACTTCTGACCAGTCCTCGATCACGCCCACCACCCGAGCCCCGAGTGGACCGCGGCGCAGGTAGCCGAGAAATAGGTTCAGTTTCGGCTCCGGGCCCTCGGCCAGCACCTCGACGGTGCCGTCCACTCGGTTGCGCACCCAGCCCGCAAGACCCAGGCGCCGGGCTTCGTCAAAAGTGGTGGCGCGAAAGCCAACGCCCTGGACCGAACCGCGCACCACAGCGTGCAAGCGGCGGCTCTTGGCAGGGGCGGTGTCGCTCATCGGGGACAGAAGCTACAGCGCCCCTTCCGTGACAGTGATCCCCACCAGGTTGTTGGGCACCAGCGGCAACTCGGCGAAGCGCGCCAGCACCTGACCGGCCCCCCCCTTCACCTCCACCTTGGCCAACACCACATACTCGACCGGCCCGGTGACGGGCGCGCAAGCCGTGACCGTTCCCACCACCTGCGCCCCGGTGTCATAGGTGAAGGTCACGCGATGGCTCAGCATCTCTCTCAAGCTCTGGTGATTGGCCATGGGGCGCAAATCTCCCAGGCTGGCCGCTCCCCGTCAACCCGCGGCACGCCCGATTTCGGCATAGCGCCTGCTATCGCGTGCAGAACCCGCCCGAATCCCGCGACCGGGAGTAAGATAGCGGCCGTGCCCCTCGGTTCCCGTGCAGGTTTCGCTTTTTGCGCCGCTGCCCTCCTCGGCTGCGCCGGCAATGAGCCACACCCACGCATCGACGCCGTCGACCCCGCACAAGCCTACACCGATCACAACATTTGGCTGACCCTGACCGGCGCAGACTTCGTCCCGTCGTTCCGCATCGACCCTGGGTCAGGCGCACGCGTGGCCACGATGGAGGGCTTCTCCGGCCGCATCGGTAGCGAGCCGAACTGGGAACCGCTCACCGATTTCGGTTGGATCGGCCCCACGCAGATTTCGGTCGGCCTGCCCAAAGAGGACGCCGAAGACCTGCCCCTCGTTCCCTGCGACGTGGAGATTACGGATCCACGCGGCCACTCGGCGGTGCTGCGTGGAGGCTTTCTCAACCTGGGCTCTGAGCTGGCCCCGGTTGTAACGGTCACCAGCCCGACCTTGGGCCTGCCTTACTACGTGCCGGCAGGAATCATTCACGCAATCGTGAACGCCGCGACCCCGCCACCCGGACACATGACATCGCTGACGTGGAAGTACACTGAGCCTATGGCCAGCGACGGGACGCGACGCGATCCCGTGACCGCCGCGTGTCCGTTCCTGCCAGGCGCTGCCTCCATCGACTGCGTGTTCGACGTGACCATCAGTTCGAATTTGAGCGCAGGCATGACGGTGAACCTGGATATCACTGCCGTCAACGACGCCCCGCCCGACAACAACTGGACGCTTTCGCGCAACCCCATCGCCCTTACCCCGCGTCCCACGGTGTTCTTGGTCACGCCGCAATTCGGGGGCGTGGAGGGTGGAACCAATGTGGTCATCCAAGGATCGGGCTTTGAGGCTGGCGAGGCTGGCAGTCGCGCCTATTTCGGCACCAGCCTGCTCATCCCGAATGGAGGCATCGTGGTCTCGCCCGAGATCATCAGCGGCTACGCCCCGGCTCAGAGCGCAGGCTTCGTCCTGGTCACGGTGCGGTCCCTCCTCGGGCCCGCCACCTGGGACCAGAAATTTGAATATCGACCTCGGCCGCACATCTCATTGATCACTCCCGCCGTTGGCCTGCAAGGCGAAGACACGCCCGTCCAGGTCACGGGCACCAACTTCACCAAGACGACGATCATCTACCTGGGTCAAGCCCTGGCGAATGCGGTTGCCCTGACTGGTGTAACGTCGGCCACCGACACTGAGATCGACGGCGTAGTACCTGGTGGAAGCGGACAAGTTACCGTCTGGGCCTTCGACCCCGACAACGGCTGGACCAGCCTGCCCAACGGCTTCTCCTGGATTGCCCCATGAAGCTGCTGCCCAAGTTTGCGCTCCTGTCCATCGGCGTGGCCGCCGTGCCGCTGGCCATCGCCGGCTACTCGTCGATCCGGGTCAGCCAGGCGGCCTTGCGCGAGGCCATCTATGGCCACGAAGTGTTGCTGGCGCGCCAGATTTCGGAGTACGTGAGCAGCCACCTATCCAATCTGCAGTCGACCCTGTCGGTCGAGACGCGCATCCTCGACTTGACCCGCGTGGGGGGCGCGCTGCCGACCGCGCAGGCCCTGCGCAAGTTTCTCCAGCTGGTGTACCACCAGAGCGACGATTTCAGCGTGGTGGCTCTACTCGACACCGAGGGACAGCCGGTGGTTTCGGCTGCTTTCCAGTCGGTCGCACCCAGAAACGATTCCTTCGGAACCCATGAGATCGTTTCGGCCGAGGACGTGGCCCAACTCCCCGGGCATGTTTCCGTCGAGGCGGTTCTGCGCGATGGCAGCGCGGTGGGGACGATCTTCGTGGCCGGCAGCGCGCATGTGCCGCATGTGGTGCTGGCAGTCCGCTACCAGGGAGTGGCCGACGAGGATCCCCGCATCATCGTAGCCGCTGTGTCCCTGCGCCGCATCGCCGATCATCTGGCTTCGCTTTCGTCGATCGACACCGACATCTTGCTTCTCGACCGCCAGAGCCGAACGGTGGCTTCCGGCCGGGCTCTGGGGGCGGCCCGGCCCGAACCCAAGCGCTTGCCGCAGGGCAAACCAGGCTCGCTGCCGTCCGAGTGGTTCGTGGCCGAGTACCCCAGCCACGACCACTCGGTCATCGGGGCCTACGTGCCGGCGCTCACTTTTGGCCTGGGTGTGGTAGTCGAGCGCTGGGTCGAGTCGGCGCTCCGGCCTGCGCGGCGGCTCAGCTGGACCACCATCTACTGGGTGGGTGTGGCGGCCTTCGTCGCCGCCGTCGTCGGAGCCGCGCTGGCACGCTCGCTGGCCAGTCGGGTCGGCACGCTGGTACAAGGAGCCCGCAACATCGCCCAGGGGAAGTTGGACGCCGAGATCGAGGTGGCATCCAACGACGAACTGGGTGAACTGGCCAAAGCGTTCAACTCCATGGCCAGCTCGCTCTCGGCGGCGCGCAGCGAGATCCTGCTGCGCAACGAAGAGATCCGGGGTTGGAACGTAACCCTGGAAAAGCGGGTCGATGACAAGACCACAGAACTGCGCGACGCCCAGGATCTCTTGTTGCGCTCGCGCTCGCTGGCGGCCATCGGTTCGCTGGGCGCCGGGGTCGCGCACGAAATCAACAATCCGCTGACCGGCGTGCTGGGCCTGGCGCAGATCCTGCTGGCCGATCTGCCCGAGGGCCATCCGGTCCGGCCGATGATCAAGGACATCGAGGAGCAGGCCACGCGCATCCAGGCCATCGTGGCCAATTTGTTGCGCTTCTCGCAGAAGCAGTCCGGCGAGCACTTCCGTCCCTTCGATCTTTCCGAGGTCGTTCACGACGCGCTCGAGCTGTGCGGGGCCAAGGCCCTGGCCGACGCGGGCATTGCCGTGGTCAAGCACATCCCCAGCCCCAGCCCGCTTGTCCGTGGCAGTGCCTTGCAGGTGCAAGCCGCGCTCATCCAGCTCATCCAGAACGCCAGGGCGGCCATGGACTCGGGTGGCACCCTGACCCTGGAGACCACGCGGCCCGACGACAAGCTGGTTCGACTGCGCGTGAGCGATACCGGACACGGCATCAAGCCCGAGCAACTGTCACGCATCTTCGATCCCTTCTTCACCACCAAGGCGCAACGAACCGACACCGGCATCGGCCTTTCCATGGTGCACAAGATCATCGAGGATCATGGGGCCACCATCCGGGTCGAAAGCCAGGTGGGCCTGGGCACGACCTTCTGGCTGACTTTTCCCATCGCCGAAGGAGCCAGTCTCCTCGCATGAATCTCAGAGGCAGGCGCTCCACGTCTCCTTTCCAGATGGCGGTCATCGCTCTGGTGGTGGTCATCCTGGTGGGGGCCACCCTGCTGTCGCGCTTCTTCTTCGAGCGGCGACGGACCGAAATGCCGGCCGGCTTGCCATCGCCGGCGCCCCGCCAGCCGCTGGCCGAGCCCGCCCAGTTTCGGGTCAGCGCTCTGGCGGGCACGGTGGAGGCATTTCAGAACGGCCAGTGGTACGTGGCGCGCGCCGGCCACCTGCTCTCCTCCAAAGATGTCGTACGCACCCATGGCGGCTCCCACGCTCTCTTGCGGCGGGGCAGCGTCGAGATCGACGTGCGCGACAACATGGACCTGCGCCTCGACAAACTGGAAAAGAGCACCGCCAAACTGGGCCTGCTGCGCGAAGGGCGAGTTTCCGCCAACGTGGGCAGGGACGACGAGAAACTGGAAATTGAGGCCCTTGACACCCGCACCACCAACGTGGGCGCCGCGCGCTTCGCGGTGTCACTGGCACCCAGCGGAAAAGTCAGTGTGACGGCCGCCGAGGGCGCAGCCCGCTTCGAATCCCATGGCAAGCACGTTGTGGTAGGCAAGGGAAACGAGAGCACGGCCTTCCCTGGCGCGGCCCCCAGCGATCCCGAGCCCATCCCCGAGCAGCTCTTGCTCTCGGTGATTTGGCCCGAGGACGACAAGGCCGAAGCTGTCTCCAAAATCCGCGGTCGCGCCAGCCCCTCGTCGCGGGTGCGCGTGAACGGCGCGGAGACGCCGGTGGCGCCTGACGGGACTTTTCTGGCGCGCGTGCAGGTCACCGAGCCCAAGACCCGCGTCCATGTGGAAGCCGAGGATGTCACCGGGCGCCAGAAGACTGTGGACAAGATCCTGCGCCCGATTCCGCGCGCTCCCTCGCTGCAAACCTCGGGTGACGAGCTGTGGAAGGAATGACGGCCTCGTCGCTTGCGCGCGATTGTCGGACCCAGGTGGCAGCCGGGCTGGCCTTGGTTCTACTCTTGGGTGCGCAAGTCGAGGCGGGCGAGAGTTCCCCGGACGCCGCCACGCCGCCTGATGCCGCGCGCGCCGCCGATGGGCACCAGGCCGCTGCCGCCGATGCTGGGGCAACAGACGGCGCAGGGGCATTGCCTGAGAAAGTCACGCCCGCGAAGGCCACAGACGCCGGTGCCAGCGAGGCGAAGATCTCACAGAGTCCAGCCCCGGCTGGCACAGCCCTGGCTGGCTCGGCCCAGGGTCCGGCAGCCGTCCCGGTGATCCCGCCGGCAAAGCCGGCTGCGCCCGCGACGCGCGCCGAGCCGCTCCCGTCGGCAGCACGGGTGTCCCTCTCGCTTGCGGTACCGTCGCCGGTGCTTGGCATCGAAGACGAAACCGAGCTTCGCATCGTGGTCACGGGTGCTTTCGCATCACCCTTGCGTTTTCCGCGCATCCTGTGCAGCGCAGGCCGGGTCGAGGACATGGTGCGCGAGGGACCGACCAGCTTCTCGGCCCGCTTTCTCCTGCCCGCGGGCCGCTTTCCCCAGCCAGCCATTGTGGTCGCCGATTTTTCGCACGATTCACTGATTCTGCGCGGGGCCCTGGCGGTGCGGCTGCGGGCCGCTGCCAGTCCGGCCTTTCACACCGACCCGGGCGCCAAGGTCACGGTGAAAGTCGGGGACAAAGAGTTCGGGCCCCTGGTCGCGCCCGCGGACGGCAACATCCACGTGCCGGTGGTGGTTCCTCCGGGCATCAATTTCGCAATTGCCCGCTCGGTCAACCGCGCGGGCAAGGCCAACCAGCAGATTCTGGATCTCAAGATTCCGCCCGCGCCGCGTGCGTTGATAGTGGCCCCCGAGAAGCTGCCCGCTGGCAGCGCCACCGAGATCGCGGTGCTGGCGGTGGAACCATCGGGGCGACTGGTCGATGCATCCACCATCACCCTGGCGTCCACCGGGCCGCGGCCCCAGCCGCTGGGCAGCCTCGCCCAAGGAGAGGCCAGATTCTTGGTGCGCGCACCACCCTCCCTGCAAGACCCGACCCTTCACCTCATGGCGTCGCTGCGCGGACAGCCCGACGTGAGCGCAGAAGCGGACGTGGTGCTGGGTTCGGCCGCGACGGCCCAGGTCCTGCTGCAGCCGGAGGCAACCCGTCCCGACAGCGTTCCTCTGCGCAGCCTGCGCGTGTTCCTCAGTTCACAGGATGCCTTTGGCAATCCCACCGACGTGGGCGAAGCGGCGGTGCTGGTCGACGGCCAGCCGGCTTCCCCCGAGGCCGCCGAGGATGGCCGCGTGATGCTCACGCTTCGGCCGCCCGCGCTGCTGGCAGATCGCGAATCCATGGACGTGGAGGCCGTGCTGGACAATGGGCACGCCACCGAACGCATCCCACTCGATCTCTTCAAGCGCCGGTTGCCGCCTGATCCGGTGCAAGCTTCGCGCTACACGCTCACGCCGCGCCTGGGCTTCTTGTGGAATTTTCAGCAGGCACCGGGACTCGCTCTTTTCGTCGAGGCGATGGCCTCACGCCATCCCAGCCTGACTGGTTTCGCATTCGGCGCGACTCTCGGTTACCTGCACTCCAGCATTTTCTCCTCGAACACCGCTGGCGCGGGTGACGTCGTGCTTGACCAGCTTCCCCTGCTGGCCCAGGCCCGCTATCGCCGTCGCTACAATCGACTCGGCTTGTCGGTCGGTGCGGGCGCCGGAATGGTACTGGGGCGGGCTAGCCTTCACGCTTTCGATCGCGACATTGCGGGGTACAGCGTGGCCTTTGCCGTTGAAGGCTCGACTGAAGCCGCCTTGCTCTTGCACCGGTCGCAGGTTGTCTTCGGCCTGCGCTACCTGGCCATGTCTTTGGGCAAGCTATCGAGTGGTGACGTGATTGTGGGCAACAGCGGCGGCTTCATTGTGGATGCCGGGTACCGGATTGGGTGGAGGTGAGGTTAGTGCAGTCCCAACACGGGCCCGACAAAGCCCATCAGTGCGCCGGCGATCACCACACCCAGCAGCAAGACAGTCACTGACTGCGCCACGGTCTTGACCCGACTGATGTGCTTCAATAGATCCGCGTCGCCCGCCTCAGCGTGCTTCATCAGCATCTCGCCCAGGGTTCCGCGCCGCTCGGCCGCTTGCATGGCGTTGATCTCGGCTCGCGAAACCAGCCCCACTTCGGCGAGCGCCGTGGACAAGTCGCGACCCTTGCTCAGCTTGTCCATGGCCAGCAGCACAGCCCCGCGCACAGCCGCATTGCCCGCGGTCATTGCCGCGCTTTCCATTGCGTTCAACACCGGGATTCCGGCTGCTACCAACACGCCGGTGGTGCGGGTGAAGTGAGCCACGGCCTTGGCCCGCCACAGTGACCCAATGATGGGTGCCTGCAAGAGAATCCCATCCTGCCAAAGCTGGCCCTTTTCTCCGCGCACAAAAATGCGAAGGCCCGCATAAGCGAGAGCCACCGCAACCAGCACGACTGGCAAGATCGATCGCGCACCATGCGACACGAGAATCGCCCAATGAGTGGCCAGCGGCCATTCTTGCTGGGGCAGGCCGCGCAGAAATGGTTCGACAGCAGAAGCCGCGACCGCCAGGCCGACGAGGACCACGAGCAAGCCGATCCCCAGGATGACCACCGGGCGCGCGGTCGCGCTGCCAAGCTCGCGCGCGATCTTCGCCGTGGTGCTGAGGTACACTGACAACCGCTGCAGCTCGATGGGCAAGCGATTGCTCCGCTCGCCCGCGGCCAGCATGGCCACGCTGATTTCGTCAAACACATCCGGGTAGTCGCGCAGCGCTTCGCCCAAAGAGCGCCCCTTGTCCACGCTGGCCTTCACGCCCTTGCACGCTGCCGCCACACGGGGATGCTTGAACTCGACCGACAAGGCATAGAGCGCCTGTCCTACCGACAAGCCCGCCTTCAGCTTGGCCGCGAGAAGGCTCGCCAGACGACTCAACTCCTCTGGCTTGACCCGCTGGTAGTTCGACGTCTGCACGGACTGACCTGGAAGTGAAAGCGCTTGCTGCACGAGCTTGTCCCCCGAATCTCGCTATCCCGGACGTCGATTGTGCACCAGGACCGCGACGGCGTCATGAAAGTGCGGACGCACCGGGCGCAACCCGCCGAAATTGTTTGGCAATAAACCTTCAAACGCCAGATGGGCGACCGCAGGTCTCCCCTACGAAACGGGTCCCGTCACACAGTAAACGCCTCCACGCGCTTGCGCAGGGCCTCGGCCTCGGTGGCCAACTCGCGCACTGCCAGGTTACGCACTCTTCATCGCGTGCGGCGATTCTTCGCCGGTTTCGCCGTTACCGCGCGCCTCTTCCAACCGCAGGACCAGAGCCGCCACCTGGCGTGCCAGCGGCTCCGTCTCCTCGACGAAGTCCTTGATGAGGGATGCGAATAGCTCCTGCCCGGCGCTATCCCGTGTTGCGCATCTTGATGACGGGTCCGCCGGCTTCTCGCTCGGGGCTCGATCGCCGTAGGAATTCGTTTTCCAGGGCCAGCCCGAGCTGGAAAGCGGCCAGCTCGAAGATCTCGAGATCGCCCACCGGCCGGTCACGCGCGCCGTTGTCGAGATAGATGACGGCGATCACGCGCTCGCTCCCGGGCACGGGCAGCACGACAATCTCTCCCGACACCGGACGGTCGACCGCCTCGCGAAAAGCCTGTGGCAATCCAGCGTCGTCGTAGCTCACGCGGCGGGTGTGACTGTCGTGCAAACACTCGAACAAGACACCGCTGGCGCCCACTGGGAACACGAGCGTCTGCGTCCTTATCAGCAATTCCTCACCCAGCACGGTTTGGCCAAACGCACCCAGGGCCACCAATTGGTCGCGGTCGGGCACCAGCAAGACGCCGCGATCGAGCGACTCGGCCACCACGTTGAGCAAATTGAGCGAGACCGAGGTGGCCAGCAGCCCCGAGCGCAGATCGGCGATGATCCGTCGCAAACGCGCGAAGCTGGCGCGCACACCTTCGGCAATGGCGTGTTCATTGGAAAGGTACCTGCGCTGCCGTGCCACGCTCCCCAAACAGGCGACCACCGTCTCGGGCGCCGCCGAGGTGATGGACAGCACGCCCGCCTGGTACAGCTCGCGCAAAGGGGCCCGCCCCACGAAGAGCGCGATGACCGAGGCCCGCGGTCGCGCCCGGCAGAGCGCGGTGAGGGTGTCCACCGCGTGGGTCTGGTAGCGCAGGTCCACCACCACGATGGGTGGCGGCTCGCCCAGCAGCGATGCCCCGGCGTCGCGCAGCCCCACTGCTGACATGCGATCACCGGTTTCCGCCAGCAGGTGATTGATCTGCGCCAGAAGCTCTACGTCGGGAGACACCATCTGAAAGCGCGGGCGCTCACAGACCTCGTTCTTGATGGTAATCGCGGTGTCGGTTTCCGTGGGCTCGGGCACTGCGCTGGTATTGGCGCTGGCGTTGGCATCGGCCTCGGGCTTCTTGCGGCTGCCCTTGGTCAGCACCTGCACGAATTCCTGAACCGGCTCCGACCCTTCCGGCGCGACTTCAATCGGAGTCGGCGGGTGGCAGGCGGCACGGGTGGAATCCTCCTCCATGGCCTGCAGCACCTCCAAGATGACCTGCTGCGTGTCCATGTCGACCCTGGGTGCACCGGAGAAGCGCGACACCTCGACCAGCGGCGTGAGGTCGTCAAGCGCAAAGTCGAAGGTGCCTGCCGGCCAGGCCAGCACCTCCTTGACCACACGTTCAATCTCTTGCCCCACCACCTGTCGGATGACATCCGGCGTGGCGGAGCCTTGCCGGACCAGAACCTGCCCGATGGTGCGCCGAGGCCGCTCGCTCTCTTGCGCTTCCAGGGCTCGCTGCAAGGCGGGGTCGTCGAGCATGCCCGCCGCCAGCAGCATTTCGCCCAGCCGCAGCGAGCGCGAACTCCACGCGCTGACCAGGCGACCGCGTTCAAACCCGATGAGCGCCTCCTCTTCGCCGGCGTGAATCGACAAGGTACCTGAATGCCCGCCCAGTCGGATAAGCTGCATCACATCGGTGACCGCGACATCCTCGATGCGCCCCTGGAAGCTCATGGGCGGGACCGCCGGCTATGATTGATGGTTTCGATCACGTCATCCCCTATTGACCAAACGGATCAGGCTCTCGATGAGAACTTTCTTGACCGCGTTCACGCGTTCCTCCCCCTGGAGATCGGCTCCCCTTTTGCGTTGTGGCGTTCTTGGCGTGCCATGGGGACGCTCTGCCGGCTCGGCGTGCGAACCCGCAGACCTCGGCTTACAAGGGAGAATTTCGTCTGTTCTGTCGCTCAGCTTGAGCGCGCGTCCCCGCGCCTAAGGCGGTCAAGCGGTCCTGGCGCAGGGGTTACTTCTACCCATCGCAAGACCGGAGCATAATGGCAGGACCGTGCCTGCCTCCCCCATCAGCCCCGCCCTGTCCGCTTTCGTCGACGAGCTGGACGTGCTCATCCGCGCGCGCTACCCGCTCATCTACCTGGTGACCTGGGAAGAGCAGCGTGTTGACGCGCTCCTGGCCAGCTTGGCCGAATCACACGGCAAGGCGCTGTACACATGGTCGGTCACGCAGGGCCTGTGCCTCCTGGACAATGGCAGAACCGTAAACAAAGCCGCTGGCCCCACGGATCCTGGCGCTGCGCTCGCGGCCGTGGAAAAGCTCACCGAGCCGGCGCTGGTGGTGTTCAGAGATTTTCATCCCTTCCTGAACGACCCGGCGGTGATCCGACGCACGCGCGAGCTAGCCCGCACCCTAAAAAGCACATTCACCACCATGGTGCTGGTCTCGCCGGTGCTCAACATTCCCGTCGAGCTGGAGAAGGAAATCTCGGTGCTGGACGTGCCGCTGCCCACCATCGAGGACCTGCTCAAGTTGCTGCGCGAGATCGTGGCGGTGGTGCGCGAAGGCAAAAAGGCGGTCATCGATCTGCGCAATGAAGAAGTCGAGCCCTTGCTCAAGGCCGCGCTAGGCCTGACGCTGTCCGAGGCGGAAAACGCCTTTGCCAAGGCCATCGCCAAGGATCAGCGCCTGGACGCTGCAGACATTCCGCTGGTGCTTGCGGAGAAGCGCCAACTCATCCGCAAGAGTGGCCTTCTGGAGTACTACGCCAGCTCCGAGAGCTTCGCCAGCATCGGCGGTCTGCAGAATCTCAAGGCTTGGCTGGGTCAGCGTACCGCTGCCTTCACCGAGCGCGCGCGCCAGTTCGGACTGCCCGCGCCCAAGGGCCTGCTGCTGCTCGGCGTACAAGGCTGCGGCAAGAGCCTGACCGCCAAGGCAGTGGCGTCGCAATGGAATCTGCCGCTGCTTCGCCTGGACATGGGGCGCATCTTCAGCGGTTTGGTGGGCTCGTCCGAGGAGAACATGCGCAAGGCCATGCGCATCGCCGAGAGCATCGCCCCGGCCGTGCTGTGGGTCGACGAACTGGAGAAGAGCCTGGCCGGCATCGGCTCCTCCGGGACGAGCGACAGCGGCGTCACCGCGCGCGTGTTCGGCACCTTTCTCACCTGGTTGCAGGAAAAGACCGCGCCGGTGTTCGTGGTGGCCACTGCCAATCGCATCGACAGCCTGCCGCCCGAGCTGCTGCGCAAGGGGCGTTTCGACGAAATCTTCTTCATCGATTTGCCCACCGCCATCGAGCGCGCTCAGATCTTCACCATTCATCTGCAGCGTTTCGGTCGCAACCCTGACAACTTCAATGTGGAAGACCTCGCCCGCCGGGCTGAGCACTTCAGCGGCGCCGAGATCGAGCAAGTTGTTGTCAGCGGCCTGTACGCAGCATTTGCCGAAGGCGTGGAACTGCTGCAGCAACACCTGGTCGCCTCGTTGAGCGAGACTATGCCCTTGGCCGTGACCATGCGCGAAGACATCGCGCGCCTGCGCGAATGGGCGCGCACGCGCACGCGCCCGGCCTCTAAGCCCGAGCCCGAACGACCGGGCAAGATCGGGATCGTCTAGCGCGGAGTCTCGCAAGTCATGGACGACGAAACCCGCGACCGCTTCCGCCAGCTCGAAGGTCCGCGCAGCGAAACCCCCGACGAGCCCGGCCACACGGCCACCAGCGACCGCTTTGATGCTGTGCTGGCACCTGGGGAAAAGACGCCGGCCGGTCGTCCTTCCAGCGCGTTCAGGCCACCAACGGAGAAACACGCGGCCATCGTCGTTGATGCCGAGGGTTTCAAGGCCGTGCCTCGCAACGATTGCCCCCGCTGTGAACGGCCCAACAATCTCTTTGACCGGAAATGTGTCAACTGCGGGGCGCGGCTCGACACGCCGGCTGCGCGCGCCCACAACGAAAAGCTGTGGCGAGCCGGTCTGCCCGAAGTCGAGTGGTCACCACCCGTACCTGGAGTTCCCGCCCCGGAGCAGGAAGCACTTTCGCCGCAGCAAGAGGCGGCCAGACGCGCCGCCTTGGAGGAACTGGCTGCGCGCGAGATGAGCCGCCGTCCGCGCCGAGCGGGCGAGCAGATCTCCCTGTGGCGTTCAATGACGGGCCGTGGCCGGAACCCGTTCGATGAAGAGAGCACGGGTTCCCGGTCGAGCGGCAACCTGCCGGTCATTGCAGCCGCGTCCCTTGCGCTCTTTCTTCTGAGCAGTCTGCTGGTCTACGGCCCGCGCCTGTGGCACCTGCCCGTGGTGATAGGCGTGGGACTGCTGCTGGTGCGACGACGGATCTAGGGGGGGCACAAAAGCCGGGGCCACGAACGGAGCATCGTAGAAAGCGGACGCTCGGCGCTGGCGGGCTGATGCCGGTGGCGCTTCTCGGCGGCCGCACGCCTACGGCCTCGCTGCGCGCGTCCATGCGCGCTCGGCGGACGGGGACCAACGGCCTTCGGCCATGGTCCCCTTGACGCTCGCTTGCAACCGGGCGCAGACGCCCGGAGCGCTCGCCGCCAAGAAGTCGCCCCCGGCCGCCCGCCCACGCGCCGAGCTTGCTTCTGTCCAGAAATCCGCAGCAGCCTTGTCCGACCCTCCACCATCGAAAGGGCTCAGCGAGCCAGCCACTCGTCGACGATCTTCCAGGTGTCCTCCGACAAAGGCGTGGAATGACCAGCGCCCGGGAGAAGCAATAGTCGCTTCGGACCCTTCAGAGCCGCGTACACGCGTTGGGAATGGGCAGGTCGTGTGTCGTGGTCATCGGCGCCGTGCACGACGAGGACGGGAATTGAAAGGTGGGCGGCCGCCTTCTCCGGGCTGACGTCGTCGACCACGAAGTGGCCTTGCTGCTCGGCCAACGCGAGCGCATCGTGGATGTTCTTCTCGCTGGCGAAGAACGGTGCTCTCTCTCTCGCGACCGTACGCAGGTCGGAGAACGTCGCGATGGAAACAACCTTCTGGATCCGCGTGTCGTCTGCAGCGGCTTGCAGACCCACGGCGGCGCCCATTGATCCGCCGATGACCGCCACGTCAGTCACACCCAGACTATCAATGGCCTTTCGCAGATCCTTCTTCTCGAAATAGCCGTAGGTGCACGCCTCACCGCTCGACTCCCCGTGGGCGCGGCTGTCGTAGGCGAGGACGTCGTAGCCGCGCGGGACGTAGCGCAAAGCTATGCCCGCCGACGACGCCCGGTTGTCGGCCACTCCGTGCATGTAAACGATTGTTCCTCGTCGCTCACCGCGAGCCCGGAACAGCCATCCACGCAGGACAACGCCCTCGCCCGTGATCGCAACGTCCTCGTGGGGTAGCGGGGCCTGGGCGGTCATTGGCTTTCGGTGCGGATGCAGTAGCGCTGGTGCCGCCCACGAAGGAGGCATGCAACCGGACACGGCCGCGATCACTGATCCGAAAGCGAGCACTGCCAGCCGCAGACGAGGAAACGAGTAGCGCACGTCCCTATGGTACCACCGCAGGTTCACGATGAACCACGCCACACGATCAGGTTGCAGGTCTTCGTGTCGACCACGGGCAACCGGCGATCTTTCGTCAGTGGATTTGTCCCTTAGCATCCGGCCGACAAGCCGGGCGGCTGGCAAGGAGGGTCGAGAACCGGACCGGAATGTACTGATGTACTTGAGGACCGGAAGCGCAGACCCGACGCCGCCAGCGGCCCGGATCGCGTGGGCGCAGGCGGGCTTTGCCCGCCGGAGCCCGTCGCGGGAGGGTATGGGAACCCTCTCAGGGTTCCCATCACAATCGTCGGCCGTTGTCACCTCAACGAGTTGAGGGCGAATCCTACTAATTCTCGCTGCGGCCGCCCACGCCCTTGGTATCAGCCGAGATGGCCTTGGCCGCCTCCTTGGGGCGCAGTGCGCGCGTGGCCTTGCCGGCGCGCCACATCTCGCTGCTGCCCATCTCGGCCAGTTCCTTGCCCAGCAGCTCCTGGTAGTTGGGGCCGCCGGTGGACTCGAGCACGCGCGCGGTTTCCTTACCCGAGGCCACGCGGTCGTAGAGCCAGTGGAAAACCGGCAGCACCGCCGACTTGAAGCGCGGGCGCCAGTCGAGCGCGCCCCGCTGCGCGGTGGCCGAGCAGTTCGAGTACATCCAGTCCATGCCGTTCTCGTCGACCAGGCGGATGAGGCTCTGGGTCAGCTCCTCGACCGTCTCGTTGAAGGCCTCGCTCGGGCTGTGGCCGTTGGCGCGCAGCACCTCGTACTGGGCGTCCATGATGCCGGCCAACGCGCCCATGAGCACGCCGCGCTCGCCGGTCAGATCGCTGTACACTTCCTTCTGGAAGGTGGTGGGGAACAGGTAGCCCGAACCCACCGCGATGCCGACGGCGATGGCGCGATCACGCGCGTGGCCGGTGGCGTCCTGCTCGACCGCGAAGCTGGAGTTGATGCCCGCGCCCGAAAGGAAATTGCGCCGCACGTTCAGGCCCGAGCCCTTGGGCGCGACCATGATCACGTCCACATCCTTGGGCGGAATCACGCCGGTCTGGTCATTGTAGACGATGGAAAAGCCGTGCGAGAAGTAGACCGCGTCGCCCTTCTTGAGGTGCTTCTTGATCTCGGGCCAGATCGCCTTCTGCGCGGCGTCCGAGACCAGCATCTGGATGATGGTGCCGCGCTCCGCGGCTTCCTCGATCTCGAACAGCGTCTTGCCCGGCACCCAGCCGTCGTTGATGGCGCGGTCCCAGTCGCGCTTGAACCTGGATGCCTGGCCGATGATGACGTTGACGCCGTTGTCCCGCATGTTGAGTGACTGGGCCGGGCCCTGCACCCCGTAGCCGATGACGGCCACGGTCTCGTTCTTCAAGACCTCGAGCGCCTTCTTCATGGGGAACTCGTCGCGGGTGACGACTTCTTCTTTGACTCCACCGAAATCGATCGTTGCCATGGCTTCTCCTGCAGAAAATCTCTTGGAAAACTCAGGGATTGCGTCCCCGGGGAAGGGCAGACTCTGCCACCCCCTACCCCTGTGTCAAGCAAGCAAGCCGCGGACAGGGTTGACCAACGCCGCGCCGGCTGGTAGTTACCTACACCGCCCCGCAAGGGGACTCATGGGGCTGTAGCTCAGCTGGGAGAGCGCCTGAATGGCATTCAGGAGGCCGACGGTTCGATCCCGTTCAGCTCCACAAACATTACGAACACCCAATGCGGATGGCCTTCTCGCCCCTCTTCCGATCCCCCACCTTGTCCCCCACTTGAGGCGGCAGATTTGCTGACCAGCTGTACTAGCTTGCCGGCTGCCGCCAGCTTCTCCTCGCTCCCGACATGGGAGTAGTGCTCGGCCATCGCCTGCGTCACGTGCGCCGTGATCGACCGGGTGACGATCTCGCCTGCAACCGGCAACCGTTCAAGCCACGATATGTTTGGTCTGGCCGTCAGGCGGTGCCAGAATGCGGGCGTCGCGATGATGGACCTCGCCGAAGCCAAGCGAATCCTGGCCGCGCTCGGGCGCGAGGAGGTCGAGTATGTCCTGGTCGGTTCCATGGCGATGGCTGCCCAGGGTCTCGTGCGCGCCACACGCGATCTGGACTTCTTCGTTGCGCCGACGCCACCGAACATCGAACGGCTCAAGAAGGCATTGAAGTCCCTGTATGCGGACGATGCCAGCATTGACGAAATTTCCGTCGAGGACCTAGCGGGTCAGTATCCGGCCATCCAGTACGTGCCCCCGCAAGGCGACTACTCCCTAGACATCCTGTCGCGCCTAGGCGAGGCATTCCGGTACGAGGGGATCGAACGTGAAGACGTCGTTCTCGACGGCGTTCGGGTTCATGTGGCCACGCCGCGCATGCTTTTTCGCATGAAAAAGGACACCGTGCGCCCGCAGGACCGGCTGGACGCGGAGGCGCTTCGCCAAGCCTTTGAACTGAAGGACGAGTGATGGGGATTCGCAAGTTTCGCTCGGTCGAGGAGATGCCCGGTCCGCCGCGGCGACGGCCCCTCGATCCGGAGAACCTACGTATCGCCTTCGGTCTCGCCGAGCTGGCGCAGGGATTTTATCCCGTCCGCCTCAAGCCCGGAGTCTACAAGTACGCCTCCTGGGATGAGCTTCTGGCGGCCTGGGCGAAGCGGAAGGAGGGGCATCTCCGCGTGGGTCGCCCTGCTGGGACCTAGACGGGACAGGACCGCATCCTGCAGATGGGCTTGATTGTTCCCAGTGGAAGTGAAGGCGGCGTGAGCGTGGCGCGGAGGAACTCAACGGGCTCGGGATTGCTTGACCGCGGGCTGGCACTGGGGTTCTCCTGATGGTGCATGGGCAATGCTGGGCTAGCGGATGTCTTCATCAGTTACACCGGCCGCGATTGGGGTTGGGCGTCTTGGTTGGACTTCATCCTGCGCGAGGCGGGCTACACAACCAAGGTGCAGGGCTACGACTTCATGGTGGGCCAGAGCTTTGTCAATGCGATGGACGAGGCCCTCAAGCAAAGCCGCCTGGTGGCTTGCCTCCTGTCGCCGGCCTATCTTGATTCCCGATGGTGCGGCGAAGAGTGGCAGGCTGCGCTGGTCAAAGAAAAGCTGCTTCCCCTGCGCATCGCGGAGTGCGCTCTGGACGGATTGTTAGCTCCGCGTGCGTATCTGGATCTGGTCGGTGTGGCCGAGGCTGAGGCGCGGGAACGGATCGTCGCCGAGCTCAAGAAGCAGGACGGGGAAGACCCTCGCCCCAAGGTCAAGCCGGCGTTCCCGCGCGGTGCCGCTGCGGCGCCGAGCCCGCGCTTTCCAGGCAGCTTGCCCGCCATCTGGAACATCACCGAGGAGCGCAATCCCTATTTCACCGGCCGCGACCAGGCCCTGGTTGACTTGCACCAGGCCCTGACCGCGGGACAGACAGCCGCGCTCACCCAGGCCATCAAGGGCTTGGGTGGGGTGGGCAAGTCCCAGTTGGCGCTCGAATACGCCTTTCGCCACGCCGGCGAATACGACGGCATCTGGTGGCTGCACGCAGAAGAGTCCACGACCCTGGCCCGCGACTACGTTGCTCTCGCGCCCAAGCTGGGTGTGCCAGTGGTGACCGATGAGGGACAGATGGTGCGGCAGGTGCGCGAGCAACTCTCGCAGCGCCAACGCATCCTGTTGATCTTCGACAACGCCACTGAGCCGCGCACGCTTGCGCCCTACCTGCCAGTGCACGCCGCACGCCAGGTCATCGTGACCACGCGGGCGCAAACCTGGCCAGATGCAGTCGCGCAGGACGTACACGAGCTGCCCCTCGATGCCGCGATTGCCTTCTTGCTCAAGCGCACCGGCCAGACTGACCAGGCCGCCGCAAAGGACGTGGCCCAGCGCCTGGGCTGCCTGCCCTTGGCCTTGGAACAGGCCGCTGCGTATGCGGTCCAATGCCAGAAGAAGCTGGCCGACTACGCGATCCTGCTCGGCAAGCACGGCCTTGATCTGCTGGAAAAGGGCCATTCCCATCGCTACGAAAAGACCGTGGGCACCACCTGGGCCCTGGCCTTCGAGAAGGTGCAAGTCAATTGCCCGGCCGCCGCGGATCTGTTGCACCTCTGCGCCTTCCTGGCCCCGGAGGACATCTACCTTCGGGATCTCGCAGGAGCCAGCCAGCACCTGCCCGAACGGCTTGCCAAGATCCTGGCCGACGAGTTAGCGCTCGATGAAGCCAAGGCCACCCTGCTTGGCTTCTCCCTGATTCGAACCGATGGGGAGGCCATTGCAATCCACCGCCTGGTTCAGGATGTCACACGCAAGCGCATGGACCCGGCAGCGCGAGAGCAGTGGCTCAGGACCGCACTGCGCACCGTGAACCAGTTGTTTCCGTCCGAGTCGTATGATGTTCGCAAATGGGACATGTGCTCGCGCTGGCTGGCCCATGCCCTGATCGTGGTGAATTGGGACAAGGCGGAAGCCGTGGATACAAGCGCCTGCGCGCGAATTCTGAATCTGACCGGCCTTCACTTGAAATCCAAGGCCAACTACAAGGAGGACGAGCCCCTGCTCCGCCGCGCCCTCGCTATCAACGAGTCCAACCTTGGCCCCAACCATCCAGAGGTAGCCAGAACACTCAGCAACCTGGCGTTGCTTCTGCAAGAGACGAACCGTCTGTCCGAGGCCGAGCCCCTGTACCGCCGCGCCCTCGCTATCAGCGAGGCCAGCCTTGGCCCCAACCATCCAGAAGTAGCCATTTACCTCAACAACCTGGCGTCGCTTCTGCAAGCCGCGAACCGCCTGTCCGAGGCTGAGCCCCTTTCCCGCCGTGCCCTCGCTATCGACGAGGCCAGCCTTGGCCCCAACCATCCAAACGTAGCCATTTACATCAACAACCTGGCGGAGCTTCTGCGAGTCACGAACCGCTTGTCCGAGGCCGAGCCCCTTTCCCGCCGTGCCCTCGCCATCGACGAGGCCAGCCTTGGCCCCAACCATCCAAACGTAGCCAGGGATCTCAACAACCTGGCGTCGCTTCTGCAAGCCACGAGCCGCCTGTCCGAGGCCGAGCCCCTTTTCCGCCGTGCCCTCGCCATCGACGAGGCCAGCCTTAGCCCCAGCCATCCAGACGTAGCCAGGGACCTCAACAACCTGGCGGAGCTTCTGCGAGTCACGAACCGCTTGTCCGAGGCCGAGCCCCTCTTCCGCCGCGCCGTCAGCATATTCGGGAGCAGTCTTGGTCCGGATCATCCAAGCACGCTGACCGTCCGCAAGAATCTGGGGTTGCTCCTGGCGGAACAGGCGAAAGCGAAGACCTAGCCGGGGGCTCGTCGTTACCCGGATCTTCGCTTGCACGTCCTGAGCTGCACCCAAATCGGCTGGAGCTGCGCGGCGCCAAGCTGGACGGGTCAACACTCCTGAGCCGTCGAACCGCTTCAGCGGGACAGGGCGCCTCAAGAGCAAGGATCCCTCCAGGGGTTTCCGGCATCAGAAGAAGCGAAAGGACAGGTTCAATCCGGAGAAGGTCCAAGCATGCTCGGAAAGCTGTTTCACCTGGTGATGAATATGGACAAGATGGTGGGCGGTGACTTCGAGCGCGGCCTCGCCGCGCTGAAGTCCGTGACCGAAGCGGTTCTGGGAACAGCAGCGGGATAGCCATGCAGGCGCGCTGGCGAGGATAGGAACATGAATAGGTCGGGCGCGAGCCAAGGTGGGTCGGCATCGGAGCTCATTTCGAAAAGAATCGCCGAACTCGGGGACTGGCGTGGGGAAACCCTCAGCAGAATGCGCAAGCTCATCAAGGAAACAGACCCGCGCGTCGTCGAGGAGTGGAAGTGGATGGGCACCCCGGTTTGGTCGCACGACGGCATCATCTGCACAGGCGAATCCTACAAGAAGGTCGTGAAGCTTACCTTCGCCAAGGGCGCGTCCCTGAAGGATCCGGCTCGTCTCTTCAACTCGAGTCTCGCCGGAAACGCACGTCGCGCGATCGACATCCACGAAGGAGAAGAAGTTGACGAGTCCGCCTTCAAGGCGCTCGTTCGCCAAGCAGTTGCCCTCAACAGTTCTGGCAAGTCGAAACCTTCGAAGAAAACGAAGTCCTAGGGGATTCCGCCCCTGAACGACGGTCGCAAGGAGCGAAAAGTGGCCCGCGCGAAGCGCTACCGGCTCTGATCTGCCTTGCCGGTCATGGGCACGAAGCGCACGGGGATCACGTTTCGTTCGGAGAAGCCCACGGCCGTTCGGGTGATCACCTCCAGCTCCTGGTCGTACCTGCCCACGGGCAAGACCAGTCGACCGCCGACCTTGAGCTGCTGCATGAGTGGCTCCGGCACGCGGGGAGGCGCGGCGGTCACGATGATGGCGTCGAAGGGCGCGGCCTCGGGCCAGCCCAGATAGCCATCACCGACGCGGGTCTTCACCTGCGGGTACCCGAGTCGCGCCAGGATCTCGCCCGCGCGGTCCGTCAGCGGGGCCAGGATCTCGATCGAGTAGACATCTGCGCCAAGCTCGGCGAGCACTGCGGCCTGGTAGCCCGAGCCCGT
>Ga0265342_10001678_pt1 | contig 20341 bp, 20 predicted proteins | sample 4CB327metaG_FD_203125 | JGI IMG/M metagenome (GOLD analysis project Ga0265342, IMG submission 203125) | Rhizosphere microbial communities from Carex aquatilis grown in University of Washington, Seatle, WA, United States - 4-CB3-27 metaG | ecosystem: Host-associated > Plants > Roots >... | reverse complement strand
CGGGCGAAGTCGACGTCGCGGTAGCAGTCGCGGACGGCGTAGCCGTTGCCGTCGTGGCAGTGGGCACGGCCGTGGCCGTCGCGGTCCCCTTCCCGTGGTGGTGCCCGGCCCGCCGGACGTGGGCCTGGAGCGCTGCGGTCGCAGCCGCGGTCGCACTGCTGGTCGGTGCCGCGGTCGAGGTGGCCGCCGGGGTTGCCGTGGCCGAGGTGGCTGTCACCGTCGCGGAGGACGCCGTCGACGACACCTGATCCGCTCCCGCGAACGACAGCGTGGCACCGTTGAACCCGAACCACAGCGCCACGACGGAGTTGGCCGGGAGGGTGGGCACGGTCGGCGTCACGGCCGCCTGCGTTCCCTGATCGACGACCACGGGGTTATAGACAGAGATCTGCCCCGTGGACTTATCGATGACCGCTCCCTGGACGAACGCCGTCTGGTTCGGGTTCGATTCGTTGCACGGGCCGTCCGCCGGGTTGGTCGCGGTCAGCTGGTACGGCGTGGCGAGCCCCTGCGCGGTCAGCGGGTCGGCCGGGACGATCAGCGTGCAGTTCACGTTGTCGGTCGTGGTCGCGGTGCTCCGAGCGGTGACGAGGTGCCCAGTAGCCGCGACCGCGCCCGCGACCACGGCGATGCTCGCCGCGCCCGCCGCGAGGGCCAGGATCGGTCCCCTCGACCTTCCTCGCGGTCGCCGTGGCCGGTCGAATGCCCGGTAATCGTCGTACGCCAGGCCCGAGTACCCACCGCCACGCCTAGGTGCGCTTCGCCGACTTCTTGCTCGCATGACGCGATCCTTCCGAGAAGAGAAACACGCGGCCGAGACACTCCCTAGATCGGAAAGTTAGCGATGTGTTGCGTGATTGAGATGAATTTCTGAACGTTATAGGACTTACGGTTTCATGACGCGCCTAGCCCCGTGTCGTGTCAACGGCCAAGTGCGTGTCGCCGCTGGTGGCCAGGTAAAAGTCCCCGCTCCCTGGCTGTTCAGCGACGGCACGGTAGGGGACATCGACTTCTCGGCTGAACGGTGGACAGGTGTCTTGGCGCCGCTGAACGACCCCGCTTACTTCGCTGAAGTTACGGTTGATCTGGAGGCAGGTACTGTCGCGTGGCCTGACGGTATCGACCTAGCGCCCGAGCCCCTCTATGAACAGGCGAAAGCTCATCCCCTGGTAGCAGCGGCCTGAGGCAATCCGGCACGGCTGTGGGAGTGAGGGTGTGCCCGCCGGCGGGGGCCGGGGGCGGTAAGCTCACGGTCGGCGCGGCGTCGTCGCGTGATGGATGACGGGCAAGAGGATGTGGACTGATGGCAACAGGAACAGTGAAGTGGTTCAACGCTGATAAGGGCTTCGGCTTCATCGCTCCCGATGACGGGACGGCGGACGTGTTCGTGCACTTCTCCGCCATCTCGAGCTCCGGCTACCGGTCGCTGGATGAGAACCAGAAGGTCGAGTTCGACGCGACTCAGGGGCAGAAGGGACCGCAGGCGGAGAACGTCCGCCCGATCTGAGGCACGACGCGCTGTGCCGCCGCGCCGGCAGGGCCGGCCCGGCGGCGCGCGTGCGCGCGGTACGGCCCGGTACCGGTGAGGGCCGCGCGGCACCTGGTCCGCGGCGGCCGCTGGCCGGCGGCCCGGTCAGGGCCTGGAGCGCAGGGCGGCGTTCCCGCGGGCATCGCGGCGGAGTCGGCTGATCACGGGTCCGATGGCGCGGGCTTAAATTAGGCCTGCTGCCCACGCCAGGCTGGCTGCGTTGCTCAGGTCGTGGTCGGACGATATGTAAATCGGTTCATCGTCGCAGGAACGGGCGGGCGCGGCAGGCTGCCAGCCCGGCAGGTGAGCGAAGGCGCAGGCCGAGAAAACGGCCCGGACGCCGCTGCTCTAGGCCGCTGCGGCGATGAGGACTGGCGCGGGGTGCGCGATGACCAGGGCGGCTCCGGCGTGGGTGCTCGGCACCTCCGTGACCGAGCCGGCGTGCCGGTCTGGCCGCTGGCCTGGATTGTGCTGCGGCGGCTTGCTGCTCGGCCCGGAAAGTCCGAGCGGCACGCCGATCCCCGCGCACACGACGACGAGGCTGACCGCCCCGGCGACGCGGCGCCGGCGGATCTTGCGGCGGCGCTCGATCACCAGGTTGGCCAGGCCCTCGCTGGGCAGCACGTCGGCCAGCTCGCTCTCAAGGGCGATCCTCAGGCTGAACTCATCCTCAGCTTGGATGGACACGGCAACCTCTCTTTTCGTCCTCGTACAGTAGCTGCCGCAGTTGATCAAGCCCTCTGCTCGCCGCGGACTTGACGGTGCCTTCGGGGATACCCAGCGCCGCGGCGGTTTCGGTCACCGTGGCATCGAGGAGGTAGCGGCAGACGAGTACCTCGCGCTGGATGTCTGGCAACTGCCGCAGCACGCGGACCAGCACGCGACGGCTGTCCACCGCCTCGGCGAACGAGACCACGTTGGCTAGCTCGTCCATGTCCTGGCCGCTTTCCGGGTGGCGGTCGCGGTGCCGCCAGCGCTCGCGGCACGCGTTCACCAGCACGGTCCTGGCGTAGGCGCGGGGCGCCTCCCTGGCGTGATCCCACCGCCGGTAGGTGCGCAGCAGCGTGACCTGCAGTACGTCCTCGGCGTCCTCCCGCGAGCCGAGCAGCACAAGGGCCGCGCGTAGCAGCGAGGGGGACGCGTCCCTGACGAACTCGGTGAACTCCGCATCGCGGAGTGCTCGCGCGCCGGACGCGATGGCTCGGATCCCTCTCACGGCCTCTTTAATGCCGGCGCGCGGTCCGAGGTTCCAACGGATTTTCGCTAGCGCAGGAAACCCTCGTAGGAGTGCTGCTCAAGCTGGCTTTGGACCTGCTTGACGGTGTCGAGACTGACGCCGGCCATGATCAGCAGGCTGACGCCACTGAGCTGCAGGTCTTGGCCGAGCCCGATGCTGTCCAGGGCTACTAGCGGGAACATCGCGACCAGGGCCAGGTAGATAGAGCCCGGTGCGGTGAGCCGGCTCAGCACGTACTTGAGGAAGGAGGAGGTGGGCGAGCCCGGCCGGATACCGGGGATGAATCCGCCGTAGTTCCTGATGTTGTCCGAGAGTTCGTCCGGGTTGAACGTGATCGACACGTAGAAGAACGTGAACCCGACGATCAGGCAGAAGAACGCCATGAAGTAGACGTACGGCGCGGCGGCCAGGGCGGGGTCGAGGTTGCGGCTGACCCAGTTCACCCAGCCCTGGGGATGGCGTTGATTACCGAACAGCGACACGGCGAGCTGCGGCGTTTCCAGCAGCGAGGAGGCGAAGATGACCGGCACCACGCCTGCCTGGTTCACCTTCACCGGAATGAACGTGGACCCGCCGCCGTACATCCTGCGACCGACGATCCGTTTCGCGTACTGGACCGGGAGGCGGCGCTGCCCCTGCTCGATGAAGACGATGAGCGTTGTCACCGCGATGATCACGAGGACCGCCGCGGCCGCGTAGAAGAATCGCTTGACGGCGTAAATCTCCCTGATCTCGCCGGGAATGACGGCCAGGATGCTGGTGAACATCAGCACGGACATGCCGTTGCCGACGCCGCGGTCGGTGATCAGCTCGCCCATCCACATGATCACCGCGGTCCCTGACACCATCGTGATCACCACGGTGACAACGGTGAACGGGGTCGGGTTCGGGATCAGCGGATGGAACGCCGGGCCGCAGCCGCTGCCGGGGAACGCCGCACCGGTCCTGGCCGCCTGCACGTAGGTCACCGCGTACAGCAGGCCAAGCGCCACCGTGACGTACCTGGTGTACTGGGTGATCTTCGCCTGGCCAGCGTGCCCCTGCTTCCGCAACGCCTCCAGGCGCGGGACCACCTGGGTGAGCATTTGCACGATAATGCTGGCCGTAATGTACGGCAGGATGCCGATCGCGAACACGGTCAGGTGCAGTAGGGAGTTGCCGCTGAGCAGGTTCAAGATAGCGAAGGCCCCGCCGGAACTCGACGTGCCCGAGCAGTAGCTGACGTTCCGTTCGGAGACGCCCGGGGCGGGCAGGTTTGAGCCGAGCCGGAACAACGCGATGATGGCGCCGGTGAACAGTAGCTTCTTGCGCAGGTCAGGCGTACGGAACGCCCGCACGAATGTGCTCAGTACGGCCGTTGCGCCGCCATAGCTAGTCACGCCCCTTGAAATGCCGCACAGCGCCTCCCGGTTCCGCGGGACACCGATGCCGCCGCACAGCGCAGCACAATCATGCGGGCCCGCTACACAGGACAGGCCGTCGCCAAATAGATCGATGCGCAGCAGGCGCCGACTTCGTGGTGCTCCCGGCCGGGACCCTGTGGGGATGACCGCATCCGGCCGATGCCTCGCGGCTCGGCAGGAGCGGCCGTAACGCACTCCCGCTACTGCGCGCGCCCGCCCAGCGGACATCCAGAACACCCAGATATGCGGGGCGAGAAGTCAGCGTCGATCGCTATGGCTAACCGTGCATAGCGGCGGCAGTGCGCGTGTGCCGTGCGGCGGTCTCTGTAGCGAATCGTGATCACTGGCCCGGCTGGCCCGATGACGGCGTTGGCTGGGAGAGCCTGGCCTCGGGGAGGATCGGCTCGAACAGCTCGACGGGGTTGCCTGAGGGATCCTCGATGAGGATCTGCTTGCCGCCAACTCCGGTGACGACTTCGTTGCGGAACCGGGCGCCGCAGCTGCGCAGGTGCTCGACCGCGGCCGCAAGGTCGGGGACCTCGACGCTGAAGCGATTCCAGCCGCCTGGCTCCTGCATCGTCCCGTCGGGCATCGGTGCGCCGCCCCCGGCTGGCCCGTCCGGACCGACTGGCTTGACCAGGACTAGGCGGAGGTCACCATGTCCGAGCATCGCGAACAAGTCATTCGGACGCATCTGCAGCTCGAAATGGAGGTGAGTGGTGTAGAAGTCGATCGCGGCGTCGATGTCGTTGACGATGTAACGCACGGTGACGGTAGTCATCGGCAGTCCTCTCTTCCTGCGGTGCTTGAGATTTGGCTGGCCTGCTCATTGCCCGCCCTGGGGTGCACGCTCGTGGTAGCCGACGAGCGGCTCGAACAGTTCGACCAGGTTGCCGGACGGGTCCTCCAGGAGTGCCTGGCGGACGGCTACGCCGGTGACTATCTCGTGGCGGAATCGGGCGCCGCGGCCGCGAAGTTCTTCGACGGCTGCGGCGAGGTCCGGGACCTGGATCACGATGCGGTTCCAGCCGCCGGGGTCAGGGAGCGTCCCGTCCGGCATCGCATGCGCCGGGCCGGGCACGCTGAGCAGCAGGCGCAGGTGGCCGTGATACAGCATGGCGAAGGACGGGGCTGGCCGCAGTTCCTCGTCGAAGCCGAGGTCACGGCAGTAGAAGGCGACTGCGGCATCGAGATCGGCGACGAAGTAACGGACGGTTGCGCCGCGGCCGCTCACCGGGGGCGGCTCGCCGCGCAGGCGGCGGAGCAGACTGGCGGCGAACTCCGGTCGTGGCTCGACCGGCATGATTGGCAGTCGCATGGCGTCGAGAGGGTCAGGAGTCATGACCTTCCCCTTTTTCGTAGCTGCGACGAAGCGCCGCCTTGGCCCTGACCAGGAGCGTCTCGGTGGCATGAAGGCTCCGGCCGAGTTCCCGGGCGACCTCGGCTACTGGCAGGCCGTCCAGGTAGCGCAGCGTCAGTGCTGCGCGCTGATGGGCGGGAAGATGGGAAAGGGCGGCGTGGGCAGCCGCGATGTCGAGCTGCGCCTCCCAAGGGTCGTCCACCGCCTCGGCGTCACTCACGATCGCGCCGAGCTTGCGGCGCTCAAGGTCGGCTCGCCGCCAGTGGTCGACCAGCTTGTGGCGGGCGACGCCCACCAGCCAGGCGACGGTGAGCTCCGGCGGGCGATCCTTCTTGGCTGCCGCGACAGCTGCCATGAACGTCTCCGCCGTCAGATCCTCGGCCAGCACGGCGCTGCCGCACCGCGGCAGCAGGTATCCGTAGACCTGGGGCAGGGCGCGGTGATACAAGGCAGCCAGTGGCGTCTCCCCGCCCGTGCCCCCTTCCTCAATGCCCACACCCAGATCATCGTCTGACGGCCTCAAACTCCGAACATCGCTCAACCAAAAAGCACGCGGAAGAGATGAGCCTTCCGAGGCCGTCGCCCCCAGCGCGGCGCCTTAACGCCCTAAACCCTGTTCTGTTCGCACCTTGAGGTCGCGGTTGGTGACCACCTCGCTGCCATCTACGCGCATGTCCGTCTGGCGGGTTTGGGGCCGCCAGACGGAACGCTCGCCGATGCCGGTTACCGGGCGGCGCCGGCGATGTAGGCGGCGATGGTGTAGGTAGCGTGCCGGTACAGGTTGCCGCAAGGTCGGGTCGTCCCGGCGTGACCGTGCTCAGCCCGGGCCTGGCCAGGTCCAGGCACATTGACAAGGGGCTGCGAGCTGATCCGGATCGCTGCCGCGACGCGCTCGCGATGGCCGTCCGTAGACATGCCTGAAGTATGCTCCGGCGCTCTGCCGCGTAGTAACTACCTGTTGGCTTTTCCCGGGTTGCTCAAGGAACGTCCTCCTGCTGTGATGACGGGCTTGAGATCCCAAGACAGCAGGAGGACGTTCGTGGCTCAGGGTAGCGGATTGACGCGTGGTGACCGGAACAGGAACCGGCGGATCGCGGCGGTCCGGGAGGCGGTGGCCCGGGACCGGGCGGTGCTGGCGGTGGACCTGGGCGAGGACAAGCAGGTCGCGGTGGTGATGGACCACGAGGGGCGGGCGCTGGCCCGCAAGGTGGTGAAGGCGAAGGCGCACCAGCTGTCGGGCCTGCTGGGGTGGGCGGCAGGACGGGCCGCGAAGGACGGGTTCGCGGGACTGACAGTGGCGTGCGAGCCGACGGGGCACCGGTGGAAGGCGCTGATGGGGCTGGCCGACGGCGCGGGGCACGGGTTCGTCTGCGTGCAGTCGCTGGCCGTGCACAAGGCGCGGGAGGGCGATGACTACACCAGGGACAAGACCGATCACCGCGACGCGTACCTGATCGGGAAGCTGGTCATCCGGCTGGACTGCTACCTGCCCGAGCGCGCGGACGAGGCGTGGGCGCGGCTGCGGCACCTGGGCGCGCGGCGGTTCGCGCAGGTCGCGGACGTGACCTCGTGCATGCAGCAGGCGGGGGACCTGCTGGGCTGCGCGTGGCCGGAGCCGCTGTCGGCCGCCGCCCGCCCGCTGCAGTCGGTGAGCTGGCTGGCCGGGATGGCGGTGATCACCGGCCGGTGCTGCGGGAACCCGGCACGGCTGCGGAAGATGGGGTATGAGAAGTTCCTGGCCGCGGTCCGCCGGGAACTGCCCCGCTGGGGCGGGAAGTACGTGCGGCACTCGGTCGTGCGGGGCCTGTGGGAGGCGCTGGCCGGCACGGGCGGCGTGGCCGCGCAGCGGCCCGGCGCGCTGGAGCGGCTGCACCTGCTGCTGGAGGACTGGCGGGTGCTGCGCGCCCGGCTCGCCGATACCGGGGCCAGGATGACCGCCCTGCTCGGCGAGCTGGGCCTGACGGAACTGGTGGAGGGGATCGACGGGATGTCCGCGCTGTCCGGCGCGGTGATCCTCGCCGAGACCGGTGACCTGAACCGGTTCGCCTCCGGGCGCGCGGTCGTCAAGCACGCCGGCCTGAACCCGTCGGAGCGCACGTCGGCGACGATTAACGGGCAGGCCCGGATCTCGCGGCGCGGCCGGCCCGCGCTGCGGTCCGCGGCCTGGCGGGCGGCCTGGGCCGCGCTGCGCCATAACCGCGTGCTCGCCGCGAAGCACGCGCACCTGACCGGCCGGGACGCCAACCGGCTCGCCGGGGAGCAGGCCCGCACCGCGTGCGCCGCGACGCTGCTGCGCTGGCTGTGGGCCGTGATCACCACCCGGCAGCCGTGGGACGCCAGGGTCGCCGCCGGGGAGATCCCCGTGCCGCGCCGCGCCCCCGCGGTGACCTGCGCGGCGGCCGCGTGAGGTAGCCGCGCGGACGGCCCGCGAAGACTTTCCCGGAGGCGGGACGAGCCCGAACGCGCGTAGAGCCGTGAGCTCGACAGACACCATGGGCAGTCCCGCCGCACCCTGCACGAGCTCGCTTGCGCGCTGTCGGGACCCGGGCCGCGGAACCGCGGCGCCAGGGAGAACCCGGTTGATGACTACGTAGAGACGCACGGTGCGACAGGACGCCGCCGGACCCCGGGACGGGAAAAGACCATAACGCGCCACGAACGACAAGCCGGGCGGCCAGGGCCGCCCGGCCATCCGCCATGCCCGCAGCAACCCGGCCCCGCCCCGGTAACCATCCGTAACAGCTGTCCTGTCAGCAACCCCAGTCCCGCTGGCCAGCGCAAACCGCAGACTTCACGCCGCCAGCTTGACAACCTTCCTCTTACGGTGGTGTCTGCAATGCACAAGTCTGCCCTGGCCAGGCAGCCACTCTCAGCTGCCACAGCCGAATACAGAGCCAACGCCTTAAGCCAGGCCCCAGGCGCGATATCGCCGACTCGGCGCGGGCGCCTCGTGGCCCGAGCCGCATCGGGCCTGCACGCAGATTGCCCTGTCCTGCGCGGCGTTCCCCCGAAGCTATTTCGTTTGCTGGCACTAGGAGGTCCTGGGACGATCGGTGCATGGCGCTCACGGTCAAGGGATCCAGGCTCATCACCGTCGACGGGGCCGTCTACCGCTGGCTGATGCGGCGCACGCCGTCCTACCATCAGGAGTGCCTCGGCGGCCCGCTGACCTTCGCGGTCGAGCTGGCCGGCGCCAGGGGCAGCGTCCTGGCGGTGACAGTCCCCGATGCGGGCCGTCCCGACAGCCTGGTCCTGGCCGCCAGGCCCGGCCTGATCGTCCGTCCGGCCCTGGTCGCGGCCGTGATCCGGACAGCCCTCGGCAGGGGCTGGCAGCCCGCCGCTCCCGGCCCCCAGTTCCAGCTCAGCCTGGCCCTCACTGACCTGCCCGCAGGGGCCAGGACGGAAATACTCCCGGTGCTCCCCGGCTGAAGCCGTGGGCGCGCCGGAGGGGTTCGGGTACAAGATCGCCTGGCTGGCGATCCGGACCGAGAGCACGCAGGCAACCGCAGACGCGCTCGGCATGCCCGGGATGCGCGCTGCGTCGTGGGCTGAGGGCGTCGAAGCGGCATACGGCGCCAGACAGGAGCCGCAGGCAGTGGTGTTCCGAACGCGCATCGATCTACCGCCCAGCGGCCTTCTCGGCATCCTCGACGAACGAGGCGAACCTAACGCGAGCCAAGCCAGATCCACCCGCTATGCGCCGAAAGCTGCAACTGAACGGTCCTGAACTCGCGACCGACCACCGCGTCGTAGAACGCGCCGATCTGCTGGCCATCAATGAAGACGGGCGCATCGGCCATCCATGACACGTCCGGCTCGCTGTTGTTCACCGGCATGTCGCTGCCCTCTCTCACGCTGGGAAGCCGCCCACCAAAATTACCGGAGCCCGAGGTCCGCGCGAAGTATGCAGAACAATGGCTGTCTGAGGGCGCTGATGGTGTGGCGGTGGCTTCAGTGCGCACGGCGCTGGGGCGCAGCCAAGTTAGCTGATAAGGCCATTGGCATGAGCCTGGTACAAGACCTTGCGAGACTCCCGCGTGTCAGCCAGCCGCAGGCCGGCCGTCGCCCAAGAGCGCAGAGCCTTATCTGGCCCGTGGAGCTGAACCGCCGGCAGAGGCACCGCACGCGGGGAGCGAGCCTCGCCGATCAGTTCCAGCAGCCACCGGTCCCGCAATGAGCCCGATCCGATCCGATCCGCTTCATGGCGGCAGCCTTCGATGGAAACGGTAGGTGATTGCTACGACAATGCCATGATGGAATCATTGGCCTGGGCGCAGCGGGACCAAGTGCTCCCGAGATGACCGATCGTGAAGGTGTGTGGGTGTGGGCCTTCTAGGATGGTCAGCGCAGTCGAGGCGGGTTGGGTGGCTGACTCCTGCCGCGCTGGCATGGGCGGCTGCCGCGGTCGCGACCATCCTGGCATTCGCGGGCGTGGCACTGGCGGTTCCCAGCCGAGATATATCCGCGTTGACGATTCCCAGCGCACTGGCCTGGGCGTGGATGGGATGCGTCCTGCTGGCCCGGCGGCCTGGTCACCCGATGGGCCCGCTGCTATGCCTGATCGGCCTGGCCTGCGCGATCGCTGATGCGGCATTCGCCTACGAACGGTACACCCTGGTGCACTCACCTGGCTCACTGCCGTTCGCGACCGCGATGCTGTGGGTGAATGCCTGGGCCTGGGCGCCTGGCTCAAGCCTGACTCTGGTGTTGCTGCTGGTCTTCCCGGAAGGGCGGCTGCTGTCGCGGCGGTGGCGGCCCGCGCTGTGGGCGGCGCTGGCCTTGATCCCGCTCGTGTTCGCGGGCGAGGCTTTCCTGCCGCAGCGCATGGGCGGCTACCTCAGGAACCTGCCGAATCCGTATGCCGCCGCGCCGGCTGCGGTGGTGCTGGCGGCGGTGCTGTTCGTGGCCTTGGCGTGCGGGCTCGCCGCCGTCGCGGCGGCCGTGGCAACCATAGTGCTGCGCTGGCAGCGTGCGGACCGGGTAGGGCGTCAGCAGCTCAGGTGGTTCTTCGCGGTGCTGCCTGTCACGGTAGCGGCCTGGATCGCCGGGGCCCTCGCCGTGAGCCCGGCGAGCAAGGCACTCCCGGCGGGGATCGTGCTGGGGGCACTGGCGGGGGTGCTGACGCCGGCGGCGATCGGCGTGGCGGTGCTGCGGTACCGGCTGTATGAGATCGACATCCTGCTGAACCGGGCGGCGCTGTACGCCTCGCTGACCGCCGTGGTGGCCGCGGTGTACCTGGCGGTCGTGGCGGCGTCCCGCTGGGTCTTCGGGGTGGACCGCAGCCTTGCGGTGGAGGTCCTGGCCACGGTGGTGGCCGCTACCGCGTTGTGGCCGCTGCGCGGCCGGGTGCAACGCCGGGTGGACCGGCTGTTCTACGGCGACCGGGGCGTGCCCTATGACGCCCTGGCCAGGCTCGGCCGCCGGGTGGAGGAGGCAGCCGATACCGAATCGGTGCTGGATTCGGTGGTCAAGACCGTCGCGGACAGCCTGCGGCTGCCGTATGCGGCTGTGGAGCTGCGGCTCGGCGACGGGTGGAGGCCAGCGGCGGCATTCGGTGAGCCACGATCGGACGTGGTCGTATTTCCACTGATCACCCAGCGTGAAACCGTCGGGCGACTGCTGGCTGGCAGGCGGGCGCCTGGCGAGCAGCTTGGCCCTGATGACGAGCGGCTGCTCGCCGACCTGGCCCGGCAGGCGGGACCGGCCGCCCATGCCGTGGCGCTGCGCCAGGCGCTGGATGCTTCCCGGGCCGATCTGGTCACCATGCGGGAAGAGGAGAGGCGGCGGCTGCGCCGCGACCTGCATGACGGGCTGGGGCCGACGCTAGCTGGCCTGACGCTGGGCCTTGACACCGCCCGGGCCCTCGCGCCGCAGCTGCCGGACCTGCAGGAATTGCTGGGCAAGCTCAAATCGGAGACGCAGCGGGCAGTGACCGATGTACGGCGCATCGTTTACGGGCTGCGGCCCCCCGCGCTCGACGAGCTCGGACTGGCCGGGTCCCTGCGCGAGGAGATGGGCCGCCTGCAGCGCCAGGCGCCGGCACTGTCGGTTAGCCTGATCGCTTCCGAAGATGACATAGCGGACCTGCCCGCGGCGGTGGAGGTGGCCTGCTACCGGATCGTGACCGAGGCGCTGACCAACGTCGCAAGGCATGCGCACGCCACGCGATGCCTGGTGCGAATCCAGCTAGGCCACGGCTTGGACATAGAGGTACGTGACGACGGCGCGGGCTTGCCCGAAGGCTGGCGGAGCGGCGTCGGCATCGCGTCGATGCGGGAACGCGTCGCCGAGCTCGGCGGGGACCTGGTGATCGAACCCGACCTTCCGCGCGGAACGCGGATCGCTGCCCTGCTGCCCGTCCGGGAGCTACCGTGACCGAGCCGATCCGCGTCCTGGTCGCCGACGATCACCCGCTGTTCCGCGACGGCCTGATCGCCCTGCTGCGCGACGAGCCCGACACTGAACTCACGGGGACGGCCGCCACCGGCACCGAGGCCGTGGACCTTGCCCGCGAGACCCAGCCCGACGTCGTCGTGATGGACCTGCAGATGCCCGGGCTGAACGGCATCGAGGCGACCCGGCGCATCGTGGGCGACAGCCCGCACATCGCCGTGCTGGTGCTGACCATGTTCGATGACGACGACTCCATCTTCTCCGCGCTGCGCGCCGGCGCCCGCGGGTACCTGCTCAAGGGCGCAGACCGGGAACAAATCCGCTGCGGTATCCAGGCCGCCGCCAACGGCGAGATCATCTTCGGGGCGCAGCTGGCCGAGCGGATGCTCGGCTACTTCACCGCCGCGGCGCCGCCTCCGGTTTTCCCGCAGCTGACCGAGCGGGAACGCGAGGTGCTTGAGCTGGTCGCCCAGGGTCAGGACAACACGTCGATCGCGGCCCGGCTGCGCCTAAGCCAGAAAACGGTTCGCAACAACGTTTCCAACATCCTGGCCAAGCTGCAGGTCGCCGACCGCGCGCAGGCCATCGTGCGAGCACGCGACGTCGGCCTGGGCCATGGTTCCCGCACCTGATTGCCGATATGTCCCGTTAGCCGCGGGACATTTACCCCGTGACCGCGGGACACCTCCCCGGGCATCCTTCAGCAAGGCACATGCGGCAGCGCCGAACGGACGCGGCCAAGAGCGCACGCTGTCTCACTAGGGGGTTCCCATGAAGTTTCGAGGACTACGCAGGCTAGGCGTCGCCGCGATCCCGGTCGCCTTGGCTGCTTCCATGCTCGGGCTCACGACCGGCTCGGCGAAAGCCCTCCCGAGACAATGCAACGCGATTCTGGACGAGGTTTATAACGACTGGGCCTGGGCCGACTTCTACACCATAGACGCACAGCAGGCCCAGGCCTCGGGTGACTGGATCGGCGCCGCCGTTTACACGGACTGGTCGAACCGATATGAGTACGCGGGCAACGCGCTCTACGGCGTGGCTAGCAGCATGGGCTGCTAGGTTGCCGACTTGGCCGCCAGCGCTTCGGGAGCAGCGTTCCCGGCGGGCCGAGGCCAAGGCTGTTGATTACGCACTGGCCGGATATCTCGAAGGGTGTAGCTCCTTCGGAGGGAGTTCTGACCGGCAGGCTTCCTGACCTCCCGTGGAGCGTTCCGGTCTGGGGTGGACTCGCGGTGGCGCTAGAGGGTTTCCGTTATAGAGCCGGCCCACTGGCCCGGCTAGCGTCGCGCGTAAGTGACCGTCGCATTCTGTGGCGGCGGCCCGCCGCGCTCCCCGGGGGCCGATTACCGGGAACCCGGCGACCGCCGGGCCAGTTCACGACGAGGAGATGATGATCAGTGCGCAGATGGGGCGGCTTCCCGGCCATCCTCGTGATCGCCGGCGTGATGGCGCTGGCCGGTGCCGTCGCGCCGGCGGCGCCCGCGGTGGCCGCACCGCACCGCTTGTCGGCCGTTCCCCCCTCGCTCGTCTACGGGTACGGGACCAACCAGTTCGGTGAGCTCGGCAACGGGATCACCACCTCGGCTCCGAGCCTTTCGGGAACGCGCGCGAGCGGTCCGCCGGGCACGGTCAGCCAGCTGGCGGCCGGCTGGCACACCAGCGGCGCGGTGATGGCCGACGGCACGGTCTGGACGTGGGGCCTCAACGACGGCAACCGGGGGCTGGGCTATGACAGCGGCGGCGCCGATGTCACCACGCCGCGCCAGGTTCCGGGGCTGAGCGGCATCACCCAGCTCGCCCTGAGCGATGAGCCCGACAACGGCTACGCCGTGGGCCCGGGCGGCACCGTCTGGGCCTGGGGTGACAACAGCGAGGGCCAGCTCGGCAACGGGACCACCACGCCCAGCGCCACGCCCGTCCTGGTGCCCGGCCTGAGCGGGATCACCCAGGTCGCGGCCGGGGACCAGTACGCGCTGGCACGGGGATCAGACGGCTCGGTGTGGGCCTGGGGCGCCAACGGCGCCGGGGACCTGGGCACCGGTTCCCCGGCGAACCAGTGGGTCCCGCAGCGGCTGCAGGACCTGAGCCGGATCACGCAGGTGGCGGCGGCGGGGCAGTCGAGCTACGCCGTCCGCTCCGATGGCACCTTGTTCAGCTGGGGCAGCAACGGCTTTGGCCAGCTCGGCAACGGCACCGATGGCGGGTTTACCCCCAGCCCGGCGCCGGTGCCTGGCCTGCCCGGGATCACCCAGGTCGCCACCAGCGGCGTGTCCGTGCTGGCGATCGACAATCTCGCCGAGCGGCTGTGGGCCTGGGGCCATAACAGCTGCGGCGACCTCGGCGACGGGACCACGAAGGACAGGTACTCGCCGGAGCTGATCGGCCTGACTGGCGTCAGCCAGGTCATGCAGGGCACCGAAGGGGCACTCGGCGTGTCCAGCGCCGCGATCCGCTGGGATGGCAGGCTGTGGACATGGGGCTGCAACGGAACGGGCTTGCTGGCCACCGGCACGACCGCGGACGCCGCCAAGCCAACGCTCGCCGCGAACCTCACTAACGTCAGCCAGTTCGCACTCGGCAACGACACCGCCGAGTATGACTTCGGCTACTCCCTGGCCGTCGGCACGCTCGCCGGCACGGTGCCCAGCCTGATCGGCGACACCTTCGCCCAGGCGGGCGCGGTCCTGACCGCCGCCGGGCTGGGGCTCGGCACCGTGTCCTACGTCGCCGACTACACCTGCGCCACCATCGGGCTCGTCCGGTCCCAGAGCCCGCCCGCGGGGACCTCCGTCCCGGCCGGCTCGGCGGTCTCGGTCACGATCGGGAAAGCCCCGCCGCCGCCTTCCCAATGTCCCTGACCTCCCGGTGCGCCAGCGCCCGGGACGCTCTTAGCCGGATCTCATCTCCCCGACTGGTGAATAGCCAGGACCGCAGAGGACGACGGCACAGTGCGGCTGTGGGATGTCGCCAACCGCGCCCAGACCGGCGCGCCCATTACGATCTCCAACTCCAACGAAGGCATGAACAACGATAATGGGGTGGCTTATAGCCCGGACGGCAAGACCCTGGTCACCGCCGACAGCGACAGCACAGTTCGGCAGTGGGACATCGCCACCCACGCCCAGATCGGCGCACCCGTCACCGTCCCGGGCAAAGTTACCGTCACCGGGGTGGCGTTCAGCCCGGACGGCATTACCTTGGCCACCGCAGAGGACGACGGCACGGTGCGACTGTGGGATGTCGCCACTCGCAGCCAGATCGGGGCACCCATCAGCGTCCCCCACACCTTCGACGGCAAGGGTGCTCTCGGGGTGACGTTCAGCCCGGACGGCAAGACCCTGGTCACCGCCGGCAACGACAACACAGTCCGGCTGGGGGACATAGCGCTCCCCGTCAGCCTTATGAAGGCGGTATGCAGCATCGCAGGCAGCTCCCTAACCCGCCAAGAATGGAGTACCTACGCCCCATCCGAGCCTTTTCAACAAGTATGTCCAGCTAGCTAGAAGCTCGCAGCAAAGCAGCGCCGCGCATTCCCGTCAATGTGCCTAACCCCCACGGGAGCTGCCTCAACGGTTCATCCTGAACGTCAGAGGCACATCCGCTGTCGGTGACATTCGCAACGCCGACCGCCGGCGAACGGGGGCAAGCTCAATTCGGCATGACCGGACGTCAGGTTGCCGAGTCGGTGGACGAAACTGGCGTGCAGATCACTCTGATCTGCACGCTGCGAACCGTCGCGGCCATACGACGGGATTCGCGCCAGATCGGCGGTTATTGGTCGCGTACGGTCGACCAATGTTGATCGCAGACGGTAATAAGGCAGCCATCTCAGGCCCGCGACGGATCGCCGACTTGGTGCGTTTCCGCTGGAAACTTCCACGACGTGGCCTGCGCGCGATTGACCTGTTCTGTGGTCTCTGACGCCGGTCAGCGACGCAGGGTGTGCTGCTAGCTGATCGCCGGCGGGGACAGCGGGGACTCCCAGCCCCGCAGTCCTGGTGCAGGGTGTCGGTACGCCGGTGGATACTGCCAGGCATGGCGAGATTCGAGGACCAGGACCTGACTGATGCCGAATTCCGGGAGTGCGACCTGACTCGCGCCCGTCTGATCGGGGTGGTGATGCAGGACGCTGTCATCGACGGGCTGGTCAGCAACCTGGTTGTCAACGGGGTCGAGGTGACGTCATACGTCGAGGCCGAGCTTGACCGCCGCCATCCGGTGCGGCTGCTGATCCGCTCGGCCGATCCGGGCGATCTGCGGGAAGCCTCCCGGCAGCTGCGGGGCGGCTGGGCGGCGACGCTCGGGCGGCTCCAGGGGATGCCCGAGGGTTCGGAGCGCCAGCGCGTCGGCGGTGAGTGGTCGGCGGTGGAGACCCTGCGCCATCTTGTGTTCGTGCACGACTCGTGGTTCCGTCGCTGCTGCACGGGATCGGCCAGGCCGTTCACGGCGATCGGGCTGGCGTGCGAGTTCGTCCCTGACCAGGAGGAGCAGGGCCTGGACCGGGCGGCGGCCCCGGGCCTCGAGGAGGTGCTCGCCGTGCGCGAGGTGCAGGGCGCCGAGCTGGAGCGCTGGCTGTCGGCCGTGACGCCCGATGAGCTGTCGGCGCCCGCGCCAGTCCCGGCCGGCCGGGGCTGGCCGCCGTACGCGAGGGGGAAGTCGGTGCTTGAGTGCGTGCACGTGGTGCTGGGCGAGGAGTGGGCGCACCACGGCTTCTGCGTGCGCGACCTCGATCTGCTCGGGCGCCCCTCGCCAAGTGCTGTGCCGGAACAGGAGCCCGCAGCCGAACACTAAGCACCAGGGTGTCTGGTCACGACACGCCAGGCTTCGTACAGGCCGCGTCGAGCATTACGCATCCGGAGTCCGGTGAAACACGCCTCCGTTCGGAGGGAAAGTTTGGACGTGGCCCGCGGGCAGTCCCGGTGTCAGTGGTGGAGGCGGTGGTGCTGGGTGAGGACGTCGAGTCCGAAGTCGCGGGAGGGGTCGCGCCATACCGAGTGCGCGTGGTTGGCGCCGCGCTGGGTGTTGTCCCATTCGATCAGCAGGTCCGGGCCCTGGATCCGGTAGTAGTGGGGCCGGCCTGGATCGAGGGACCCGGCCCAGGCGACGTGCACCGCGTCGAGGACGGTGCCGTGGTAGCGCTCAAGGGGTGAGACGCCGTCCGGGACGCGGCCGAAGTAGGTGCCGAGCAGCGCGCGCAGCAGGGCCCGCTGGCGGTCGTCGAGCTCGCTGGCGGCCAGTCCCTTGGGGCTGGCGGTGAATTCGACGGCCTGGTGGTCGCTCTGGTCGAACCCGGCTGCCCTGTCGATGGCGTCGCTAGCGGCCTGGATACGTGCCTGCTCGGCCGGATCGAGGAACCGCGGGCCGCGCCAGATCCCGGTCAGCGGGACATAGCGGTCGCCCTCGGCGACGCTGCCGCGGTTGGCCGTGACGAGGTCCGGCGGTGCCTTCGGCAGGAGGACGGCGCGCGCCGCCAGTGGGCCGGGAAGCGAGCTGACAAGTTCTCGGGCCAGGTCCTCCACCCGGCCGAGCGGACGGTGCACGAGCTCGCCGAGGAGGGGCGAGGACGCCGGGTCAGCGCCGATGAAGCAGGGCGTGGCCGAGGCCAGCAGGCCGTCGGCGACAAGGTAGTTGAGTGAGACGTGATGGCCGCCGAACCGCCAGGCCCACGGCCGCGATCCTCCCGGCTCACCGAAGACCCTCAGGTAGTACATTCCCGGGTCCCGGCCGCGGTCCCGGTCAAAACTCGCGGTGAAGCCCTCGGTGTGGTCAAGGACGTTCTCCAGGCCCATGGTCAGGGCAACCGTGTTGTACCCGGCGGTGGACAGCCCTGACGCGACAAGGCGCATGGCGGCGCGCTGCTGAGCGGGCCGCTGCTGGTTCACGGTGAGGCCGCCGTGATCGGTGGGGGTGTAGAACCAGCGGCGTCGTTCGGCGTCCGAGTCGGCGTCCACCGGGACTGAGCCGCCGGCCACCGCCCGCTGCTCGGGATCGAGGCAGGTCAGCCACGCCCGCGCGGCTTCGGCCATCTCGTCGGCGACCTGGCGCCTGGCGGTGAGCTCTGGCTGTGTTGTCATGTCTGCCGCCCTTGCTGGTTTGGTTCCGTGCCGATCGTCTCACCTGCCAGGCTCAGCCGCGGTCGTGGAGGGTCACCTGGTAGCCATCGGGGTCCGCGAACGTGAACGTGCGGCCGAACGGCCCGTCGACGGGCGCTGAGACGATCGTCGTGCCGGCGGCGGCGAGGGCGTCGTGGATGTCCTGCGCGTCGGGGGCGTGCAGCCACAGCGCCATTCCCTGGCCCGGCCGCGCTACCGCGTCCGGGTCGGTGCCCGCGACCAGGTCGCGGACGGCGAACGCGATCGGCTTGGTGTCGAACACGACGGCGTGCGGCGGTCCCGCGGCGGAGCGCTTCAGCCCCAGGTACCGCTCGTAGAAAGCGGCGGAACGCTCCAGGTCGCGCACCTGCAGTGAAATGAAGTCGGGTCCGGTGACGGCCACGGTTCTTGCCTCCTCATTGGTATGTCAGTCTTCTGACATAACACAATGTATGTCAGACTACTGACATGAGTCAAGGCGAGCCTGGAATCGAGCTGGACACATCGCTGGGGTACATGCTGAAGGCGGCCGCGAGCGCCCTGCACTCCGCCCTGGAGGCCGTGCTGAGCCCGCTCGGCATGACGATCACCCACTACTCCTGCCTGGAACTGCTCGCACAGCGACCGGGCCTGTCGAACTCCGAGCTTGCCCGCGGCGCGTTCGTCACCCGGCAGTCGATGAACGTGCTCCTGCAGGCCCTCGAACGCCAGGGACTCGTCACCCGCCCGGCCCGGGCACCCGTCGGCCGGGCCCTGCCCACCGAGCTGACCGCCCGCGGGCGCCGCCAGCTCCAGGTGGCCAGCGCCGCGGTCCGCCACGTCGAGCAAGACATGCTGGCCAGCCTGGATGCCAGCGAACAAGATCAGATGCGGCGCCTGCTCACCACGTGCATCGCCTCACTGACCAGACCGCCCGCACCGGCAACGTAACCGCTCCGGAATTAGCGCTGGGCCGGTGCAGGCATCGCGTCAACGCCGGGGCTGGGCGCGTCCCGCTACGAGATGTTTGCCGGATAATAGGCGGAGATCGGTCTCGGTGCTCGCAGCGGACAGGACGGGGTGCTCGTGGAGACCTTCTGGGAGTCGTTCCGCCTTGACCCGCGGCCGGACGGCAACGCGTCGATGCGTGCGTCGGACGCCGACCGGGAGCTGGTACGCACCGTGCTGGTCGATGCCTACGGGGACGGGCGCCTGACCCGCGAGGAATATGACGAACGGCTGAACGCCCTGTACGGCAGCCGGACCCTCGGCGAGCTGCCTGCGCTCGTCGCCGACCTCATCGTGCCCGGTAGCCCGCCCGCGGTGCCGGCTCCGCGGCACCCGGCGGACCTGAGGACACGAGGCGCGCGCAAGTGGCGCAGGGACGTAGAGGAGTCGTTCGCGGCCTTCCTGTTCCCCAGCGCGATCTGCGTGGTGATCTGGATCGTGATTGGCGGCGGCTTCTTCTGGCCGGTGTTCCCCATGCTGTTCCTCGGGCTCAACGTCCTGAAGACGGTCGTGCAGCGCGAATCGGCCATCGAGCGCGAGGTTGCCCGGCTGGAAGAGCAGGCGGCCAGCGACGCGCTCCCTGGCTCCCCGGCGAGCCACGGCGACCAGGAGGAGACTGCCCCCGAGTGACGGGGTGTTTCGGACCGGGTCCTTGCCGGGCAAGCTCGCCTTGGTGAGCGGCCGACGGATCCGGTCCAGTGCTCAGGCGTCAGCGCCGCCCCGCATCGGCTCCGGCCCGGGCATAGCCCGGCAAGGCCAGGGATGTGACGGGCGCGATCCGCACGCTGGTTCGGCGATGGTGGGGGGTACCAGCTCGTCCGAGAAAAGGAGCAGGTCTTATGTCCAGCGACGATGAAATCCGGCCCTTCCGTGTCGGTTTCCCTGAAGCAGAGCTCACCGACCTGCGCCGGCGCGTCAGCGCGACCAGGTGGCCCGACCGTGAGACGGTCACCGACGACTCGCAGGGCGTGCGGCTGGCGCTGATGCAGGACCTCGCGGCCCACTGGGCGAACGGCTACGACTGGCACAAGTGCGAAGCGAAACTGAACGACCTGCCGAACTTCACGACCGAGATCGACGGGCTCGGGATTCACTTCATCCACGTCCGCTCCCCGCACGAGGACGCCCTGCCGCTGATCATCACGCACGGATGGCCTGGCTCGGTCATCGAGCAGCTGAAGATCATCGAGCCGCTCACCAATCCCACCGCATACGGCGCGAGCGCGGCGGACGCGTTCCACCTGGTGATTCCCTCGCTGCCGGGGTACGGGTTCTCGGCCAAGCCGACCACCACCGGGTGGGATCCCGCCCGTACCGCCCGGGCGTGGACCGTGCTGA
>Ga0265342_10001677_pt1 | contig 20343 bp, 18 predicted proteins | sample 4CB327metaG_FD_203125 | JGI IMG/M metagenome (GOLD analysis project Ga0265342, IMG submission 203125) | Rhizosphere microbial communities from Carex aquatilis grown in University of Washington, Seatle, WA, United States - 4-CB3-27 metaG | ecosystem: Host-associated > Plants > Roots >... | reverse complement strand
CGACTGGAACTCAAATGAGTCCGCCTTCCAGCCAAAGGCCAGTGCATTGACCTCCGGGGTCAGGTCCATCACGTTGTAGATCATGGGCGTGGCCTGCTCAACGATGGGCAGCGCCTTCACCTTTGCAACTGCCGATTCATCTACCGAGGTGTTCAGAAAGGTCTGCTCAATGACCGCAATGTCGATGCCGCTGCTGGAGTAGATGCGTAGCCACTCGTGCTCGAATGCGCTGGAAAAGCCCACCAGGACCACAAATGCGCCGATGGCCATTCCGATTCCGCACAGGGTCAGCAGAGTCCTCAGCCGCCGCCGGCCGAGATTCTTCCAAACAAACCCCGTGAATGATAGTTGAGAGGCCATGTGTCGGAGTGCGTCCTCATGTTTTCCGATTGCGAAAAGCAGAATGCCAGTTTACCTAGCAGCAACAGCGGTGTCCATTCATGAAGAACGGTTCGACGCCTTGCGGATGGGACTAATTGGACCGGCCTCCTACTCCACCGTCAGCACCAGCTTGCCGAAGTGGCTGCCCTCCTCCATCCGCGCCAGCGCCTCTCGTGCCTGGGTCCAGTGGAACTCTTCGCCGACCGGGCGGAGCAGGGCAAGGGAGATGGCCTTGTTCATCTCCAGAAAGTCCTTGCGCGATCCCACGTATATGCCCTGTATGCGGGCCTGTTTGTGGAGGATAGAGCTGATAGGCAAAGCCTCTGAGGGGCCGGAGAGCACACCCACCTGAGCCACCGTGCCGCCGATGCGAATGGCCCTGAGCGAGCGGGGAAGCGTGCCCATGCCGCCCACGTCCACCACCAGATCGGCGCCTTCGCCCCCAGTCTGCTCCAGCACCCAGCGGTCCCAGTCGGGCTTGTCCACGTAATTCAGGCCCTCATCCAAGCCCAGCGAGCGGGCTCGCTCCAGCTTCTCATCGCTGCTGGATATGCCCAGCACCCGCGCTCCTCTGAGCCGCGCAAATTGAAGGGCGAAGATCGAGACTCCGCCGGTTCCCTGAATCAGTACAGTCGCTCCAGGCCTCAGTTTGCCAGCCGCCAGCGCGTTCCATGCCGTAACGGCCGCGCAGGGCAGCGTAGCGGCTTCCTGATAGCTGAGGTGTTCGGGAAGCGGAACCAGCCCAGTCTCCTTGAGGACGATGTACTCGACCAGAGTGCCGTCGACGTCACCGCCCAGCGCGCCCCTGGCTTTGGTCGGGGTAAGCGCGCCGTCGAGCCAGTTCTGCATGAAGATGCCGGTCACGCGGTCTCCGGGCTTCCACGCGGTCACTCCTTCGCCTACGGCCGCCACTTCGCCTGCGCCGTCGGAGCAGGGAATGCGCGGCAGCTTCAATTTTGGGTTGTAGAGGCCCTTCACCAGCAGCAGATCGCGATAGTTGAAAGAAATCGCACGTACTGCGACCATTACTTCTCCGGGGCTGGGTGAGGGCGTGGGCCTCTCTACAAACTCCAAAGAATCAACGCCAAACGACGAAATCTGCCAAACACGCATGGGCCATTCTACCTCTTGCCGAGGGAGCCTACATCATTCCGTGGGATGAAGTGCGGCCAAACCCTCGTAGAATGAAGATAGGTCGCGCGGTTCCCGAAAGTAAATCCCCGTGGAGGTTCAGATGGCAAAATCCCGAAAGCAGCCGAAGATAGATAACGGAAGCGGTTTTATCAGCGAAGACGAGCGACGGCTTGCGGAACAGCTTCGCACCGTGCGGGAACGTCAGAAACAGGCGCTCATATTGCAGCGCGTTAATATTTTGTCGCAAACAACGTCGCAACCCGCCCGCCGCGTTGCCTTGGAGGCCGCGCTGAGCCAGATCGAAGGGCAGATTCAGGCAATGGGCTAGCAGGCCCGGGGTTTTCGCCGTCTGCCGCTACGCCTCGCGGTGAAAGAGCAAAGAGTTGGCCTGCTGCACCGAGGTGAGCGAGACCCGTGCTATGTTCACGTGCTCTGGGCGGCTCACGGCCCAAAGAATCGCTTCGGCCACGTCTTCCGGGGTGAGCGGCGTTATGCCTTTGTAGACTTTGGCGGCCCGCTCCGCGTCGCCGTGGAAGCGCACCAGGCTGAAGTCGGTCTCCACCATGCCGGGGTCCACGCTGGTCACGCGCACCGGGGTTCCCAATAAATCCTGGCGCAGGCCGTCGTTGATGGCGCGCTCGGCGGCCTTGGTGGCGCAGTAGACGGCTCCATTGGGGTAGGTGAGCTCGCCGGCCGTGGAACCCAGGTTCACCACGTGGCCCCGTCCGCGCGTCACCATGCCCGGCACAACGGCGCGGGAGAGATAGAGCAGCCCCTTGACGTTGGTGTCGATCATCTCTTCCCAGTCTTCGATCCTGCCCATGTAGAGCTTGTCCAGGCCGCGGCTGAGGCCGGCGTTGTTCACCAGTACGTCGATCTCCGCCCACTCCAGCGACAGGTCGTCGATAGCGTTCTGGACGGCGCGGCGGTCGCGCACATCGAGAGCGATGGAATGAACGGCCGATGCGCCGCTCTCCAATGCCCGGGAGGCCACCTCGGCCAGTTTGCCAGGGCGGCGGGCCGCCAACAGCAGCCGCGCCCCTTCGGCGGCGAAGGCAAGCGCAGTGGCTGCGCCAATGCCAGCACTGGCGCCAGTTACGAAGACGATTTTTCCCTTGAGATTCATGGCTCTATATTATGGCCCGCCGCTGGGCCATGTGGTATTGACCCACCGCCCAATCCTCACCGCCGAGGCCGGCCTGCCGGGCCTGGATGAAGATCTCCGCTAGGTTGTCGGCAAGGCTGAGGCGCGTGTGGCGGCTGGCGGCGGCCTCACGCAGCAGGCGCGTATCCTTCTCTCCCAGCTCAATGGTGGCGCCAGGCTGCTCCGGTGGGTGCAGCATCACCTGGCCGTAGGCGGCGTAAAACGGCGATTGGAAGAGTGCGCTGTTCACGGAGCTGAGAAACGCTTCAGGATCGATGCCCTGCGCCGCTGCATAGACAAAGGATTCGCTGAGCGCCTGGATCATGGCGCTGATGAGAAAGTTCCCACCCAACTTGACAGCATGAGCCTGGCGCGGCTTCGGGCCCACAACCGAGATGCCACGGGAAAGCGGTTCAAGCAGCGGGCGAGCTTGGGCTAGTGCATCATCAGAACCGGCGGCCACAATCCACAACCGGCCCTGTTCTGCCACGTTAGGCCGTCCAAAGACCGGCGCTGCTACAAATATCTGCCCACGTCGAGCATGTTCGGCGGTAAAGCGCTCCGAAAGGGAGACGCTGATAGTCGAGAGCGAGATGTGGAGAGCGCCGGGCGCAAGCGCATCCAAAAGAGGCTCCAAGCCAAAAAACACCTCTTCATGAGCCGCATCGTCAAAGAGCATGGACATGAAGACGTGGCCGGCCCGCGCGGCTTCAACTGAAGTCGACGCCACCCGCGCTCCCTCCGTGACCAGCGCTTCTGTGCGCTCGCGGGTGCGGTTCCAAACGGTTACCTCATGCCCGGCAGCCAACAGCCGCCGCGCAATGGGCGTGCCCATCTTGCCCAATCCTAAAAAGCCGATTTTCATGGCGAGCCCCTCCTACAGAAACCTAGTTAAGTTTCTATTTGTTTTGGTGCCTAAAGGCAGTCGCAGGGGCGTTACTGCGGTTCTACCAGATGATGCGCAATGGCGAAGAGCGCCAGCTCCAGGCGGGTGGAGACGCCGGTCTTGTCGAAGATGTTCGACAGGTGGCGCTTGACGGTTTCTTCGCTTAGGCTGAACTGCTTGGCGATGTCGCGGTTGCTGCAGCCTTCCACGATGCAGCCCACCACTTCAAGCTCGCGAGGGGTCAGGCCGTAAGTCTTGCGCTGGGGAACGGCGGCCTTTTGAATCAAGTCGTGAAGCGCTGAGACCAGGTTGACTACGCGCTTGCCGCCAATCCAGTAGTCGCCGCCGGCTACGGTGCGGATGGCGGTTTGCAGATGGCCGGCCAGGGCGTCTTTGAGCACAATACCCCGCGCCCCGATCTGCAATGCCTCGATGATCTGCTGGGTGGTGATGGTAGAGGTCAGAAGCAGAATCTTGACCGTGGGCGTGCCATTCATGATGGCGCGCATAGCTTCCAGGCCGGGCAGGCGCGGCATCTGCACGTCGAGCAGCAGAATGTCCGGCTCCAGTTCCAGGGTCTGTGTAATGGCCTCGTCGCCGTCGGAGGCATCGCCGACCACATCGAAGCCCTCCTCTTCGGTGAGCATATTGCGTACGCCGATGCGAACTACGGGATGGTCGTCTGCCAGCACAATTCGGATCAGTTTTTCCACTCGAGCGGATAACCTCCGAAACCCGGCAATGCTATGCAGGGAATTCAGCCTCCAGCATACGCTCCAGGTTGAGGGCGGCGGCGCGCAAATCGCGGAGCAGGCTGGGGTTGTTATCCAGTTGGTTACCCTCGGCTTCAAGCAACGCGCCCAGGCGGGCAGCCTGGAGAGCGCCGGCCATACCGCAGCCCCCAGAGATGGCATGACCGATACGGCGAACCCCGGCGACGTCGCCTTTGGCGATGGCAGCCTCCAGCGCGCTTTGCCTCTGGGCCAGATCGGCAACGATGGCAGCGTAGATTTCGCGCACCGCGGCCTCGGGCATCATTTCGCGGAGCTGGGCCAGGGTTTCGGGGTTTACCACAGGCTCATTGGGGCTCAATTCGGAGTCTGCGGCCAAGCGGGCCTGCCTCCGATGCCCATCCAGCAGTTTACGCACCGCATCGGCGCTAAAGGGCTTTAAAAGAAAGCTATCGGCGGCGGCAACGACCTCGTCCGGCGGGTTGCTGGCGCTGATGGCAACGATTGCGGCGTTGCTATGGGCGCGGAGTTCCGTGATGAGCTGGGTACCGCTCAGGCCGGGCATCTGCGCGTCCATCAGGATTACTTCGGGAAGGCATTTTTCGGCAGAAAGCAGTTTCAGCGCGGTCGCTCCCTCCGCAGCGGTGTGGACGGTGTAGCCGTTCATGGTGAGCACCGTCGCAATCACCTCACGGCTGACCAGATCGTCGTCAATCAGCAGCACCGTGGGGAGTTGCCGTTCTGTGACTAAGCCAAGCATGGATATAGTGTGCCACTTCGGAGAGGAGCAGTGGACAGTGAACAGTGGACAATGGACAGAAAACAAGGGGTAGGGGCCAGGAGACAGGGAACAAGAATAGGGTTGACTGATTGGTAAACTTTGCTGCGTAACGATCTGCGGAACGGTGATTTATAAGCTACCGGATTTGGGCGCAATGGTGAGCTGAGAGGCACGGATTTTGGACAAACGAGAAGAGCCAGGCTACCGGAAATGGAGTTTTGTTGTGCGTGGTGTTGCCGGATTTCGTGTATCCGTGGTTCGCACTTCGCCGGTTTAGAGCGAATGGTGGTCCTGAGCTTGCGGAATTCGAGCGAGTGATTGCATATAAATACCGAAACAAGGCGCAATATGGTGTTTTAGGGGCCAAATTGAGTGTTCTTGAGTCCTTTTGAAGGCAGAAATCGCCCTGGAAGGCTACAAGTCGAAGAGAAAGCGGGCGGGAAGGAAGGGGAGGCAGGATGAGAAATGTATTTATGACCCATGCGCAGCGAGTGCTGGATATGGAGACGCAGCACTACCAGGCGGCACGGCGGGTGCAGCGGCCATTGGAGGGCTGGCTGCGGAAGGTGCGGAAGACGATGGGATACATGGCCTCAGATATGGCCGAGGATCTGGAGATCAGCCCGTCGATGGTGTTTCAACTGGAGCGGTCGGAGCGGAATGAGACGATCACGCTGAAGCGGCTAAAGGAGGTGGCGTGGTCGATGGAGTGCCAACTGGTGTATTGCATTGTGCCGCGCGTGGGAAAGTTCGAGGAACAGTTGCTAGAGGTTGCGAAGCGGTTGGCGCTGAAGAAGAACCGGAGGCGTTAGGGTCAGGGAGTAGGGAGCAGGGTGCGAGTTAGCGGAAGTAGCGAGTCAGCAAGTCAGCAAGTTGGCGACACAGACAGCCATTCCCAGGTCTCAAAATCGAGACCTGGGGTACCCGGCAAATGCAGATCCTTCGACTCTTCACCCCATCGACGAAGGCCTGTCGATGGGGACCCCGACTCCTCCTTCCCCTTCGCAAAGCTCAGGGTCAGGGTTCGCTCAGGATGACAAATCGTAGTGGGGACACTGGATGACAGTGGAGAAGAATGCCCGGGCCTAAAGGCCTCAGATTGGTGCGATCTAATCAGGGGGCTGAAGCCCACTGCTCCCTCCCAATTGCCACGGCAACCTTCGGTCAGGATGACAAAGCGTGGGGAAGGTCTATGGTATCCCAGGTCTCAGAAGCGAGCTACCTGCCGGTATACTTTACCAATGGCTAAGTTCGGCAAAAGGACCAGGGAGCTTTTGAAGATCGCCGGTCCTGGGATCATCACGGGCGCAGCGGATGACGACCCTTCAGGGATAGCGACTTATACCCAGACCGGAGCGCAGTTCGGCTACGGGCAACTGTGGACGGCGCTTCTGATATTGCCCCTCATGGTGGCGGTGCAGGAGGCCTGCGCGCGCATTGGCGCCGTGACCGGAAAAGGCATTGCCGCTGTGGTGAGGGAACACTATAGCAAGAAGGTGCTCTATGGAGTGGTGCTACTGGTTCTGGTTGCCAACACCATCAATCTGGGAGCCGATCTGGGGGCAATGGGCGCAGCGGCGCAGCTTATCGTGCCCGTCAACTTTGCGGTGCTGGTGCTTTTCTTTACGGCCCTGATTCTCATCATGGAGATATTCACGTCTTACCGGACGTATGCCCGGATTCTGAAATGGCTTTGCGCGACGCTTTTCTCATACGTCATCACCGTATTTCTGGTCCATGAGCCTTGGGGCACTATTTTAAAGGCAACGTTTGTCCCGCACATTGAATTCAGTTTTACGTTCTTTTTCATCATCACCGGCGTGATCGGCACGACGATCTCGCCATATATGTTCTTTTGGGAGGCTTCAGAGGAGGTAGAAGAAGAGCGGAGCAAGGGCATGATCCACGGCGGAAAACCAAGGGTTACCAAGCAGTTCATGAAGCGGCTCCGGCTCGACAATTTCTTCGGAATGCTGTCAGCGCAGATCGCGACGTGGTGCATCATCGTGGTCGCCGCGACGGTGCTGAATCACAATGGCATCACTCATATCACCAGCGCCGCCGAGGCGGCCAAGGCGCTGGAGCCGCTGGTTCATACCTTTCCGCACGCGGGGTTTCTGGCCGAGCTGATATTCGCCATCGGGATCATCGGGTTGGGGTTTCTTGCTGTTCCGGTCCTCTCGGGATCGGCCTCCTACGCGCTTTCAGAGGCGCTCAACTGGAAAGAAGGCCTCAACCTGAAGTTGAAGCGCGCGCATGGATTCTACGGCATAATCACCATTGCAACGCTCGTCGGCTTGATGATTAACTTTATCGGTATCAATCCGATCCAGGCGCTGGTGGTGACCGCCGTGATCAACGGAGTGATCGCCGTGCCGTTGATTTTCCTTATCGCCCGGATTGCGCGCAATAAAGAGATTATGGGCGAGTATCGGAGCGGCACACTCTCGAATCTTCTGGTGTGGGCGACCTTTGTTTTCATGGGAGCGGCGGCGGTTGCGATGTTTGCGACGCTGAAGCGGTGAGGATTGGCTATTGTGGCTTCCCAGGTTTCAAAGGCGAGACCTGGTGCACCCGGCACCCGATTCTGTGGGATGGGTGAGACAAAAAGCAAATGCAGTTCCTTCGACTTCGCTCAGGATGACAAATCAGAGCTATTCGTTCACGAGGGAGACTTCGTGGAGCCAGCCGGGGGCTTTGAGGAGCTCGCGGGGGCGCGAGCCGTCGGCGGGGCCGACCAGGCCGTCGCGCTCCATTAAGTCAATCAAGTGGGCGGCGCGGCCGTAGCCGATGCGCAAACGGCGCTGCAAGAGTGATGTGGAGGCCTTGCCGAACTCGAAGACCAGGCGGACCGCGTCGTCGAAGAGCGTGTCGTTCTCGTCGGGGTCGCTGTTGGAGCCGTCCCCGCTGGGGCGCTCATCCCGAGGCGATTCGAGGAACTCCTGGACGTACTCGGCCTCTCCCTGCGCCTTCCAGAAGGCGACGACGGCGGCGGTCTCCTTTTCGGTCACCAGAGGCGCGTGGAGGCGCATGAGGCGGCTGGTTCCGGGGGGCAGGAAGAGCATGTCGCCGCGGCCCAGGAGCGATTCGGCTCCATTGGTGTCGAGGATAGTGCGCGAATCGACCTTGGTGGCCAGACGGAAGCTGATGCGGGTGGGGATGTTGGCCTTGATGAGTCCGGTGATGACGTCGACGCTGGGGCGCTGGGTGGCGAGGATGAGATGAATGCCAACGGCGCGGGCCATCTGGGCGAGGCGGGTGACGGACTCTTCTACGTTAGAGCGGTCGAGCATCATCAGGTCAGAGAGCTCGTCGATGATGATGACGATGTAGGGCAGTGGCTGCTCATCGTCGACCGCATCGAAGAGCGAGGGCGTGACGGAGTCGAAGAGCTTGTTGTACTGGTCGATGTTGCGCACGCTGCGACTGGCGAGCAGCTTGAGGCGGCGCTCCATCTCGCGGACGGCGTTGCGCAGGGCGTTAGCGGCCAGCTTGGGCTCGGTGATGATGGGCGTGAAGAGGTGGGGAATGCCCTCGTACATGCCCAGTTCGACGCGCTTGGGGTCAACGAGGATGAGCCGAACCTGCGCGGGCGTGGTGCGGAAGAGCAGGCTCATGATCATGGCGTTGATGGCCACGGATTTGCCGGAGCCGGTGGAGCCGGCGATGAGGACGTGGGGCATGGAACTGAGGTCGGCAGTGACGATGCGGCCGTTGATGTCTTTGCCCATGGCCAGCGTCAGCCGCGGCCGGGCCTTGTGGAAGGTCTCGCTCTCAATGACGTCGCGCAGGTGGATGGTCTCGCGCTCGTGGTTGGGTACCTGGATGCCCACCGTGCTCTTGCCGGCCATGCGCTCGATAAGAATGCTTTCAGCGCGCATGGCGAGGCACAGGTCTTCGGCCAGTCCGGTGACGCGGGAGTATTTGACGCCAGCTTCGGGCTTGAATTCGTATGTGGTGACCATGGGGCCGGGGTTGATCTGGACGACCTGGCCGCGGACGTCGAACTCGGCGCATTTCTCCACGAGCACGCTGGCCTCTTCGCGCAGATCGTCCTCGTGAACGGTTTTTGGGCCGTCACCGGGATTGAGCAGGGTGCTGGGCGGCAGCTTGTAGCCGCTCACATTCTTGGGGGCCACGGTGGTGGTGCGCAGGTCTGCATCGGCACGGCTGTGTATGGCGATCTCCGATTCGGAGCTGTGGGCAGCGGCGGGGCGAGGTTCGTCCCACTGGGGCTCTGTTGGATGTGCAGAGGAGTTGGCGGGGACAGGCCCGGTCTCAGGCGGCGCAGATGACGCAGTGGTGCGCTCCCAGATGCTGCTTCTGCGCGGCGGAGTTGCGCCGTGAAGTTCTTTTTCCGCCGGTTGCGGAGTAGCGCGTTGAAAGGCTGGGATATCGTCGAGCGGGTCGGCTATGGGCGCACGGTTGCGGCGGCGGAAGAGGGCAGCAAGCCGGCTGGGGCGTTGGTCAACTGGCGGAGCATCGAAACTAGAGAAGGGATCCGGCCGGTCCACTGATTCGTGCTCGACCTCGCGCTCTTCCCTGCGTTCCGCGCGCTCCTCGCGCCAGTTGCGCCAGCGGTCATGCCAGCCCAGGATGCGGAACCAGTGGTCTTCGAGGTTTTCTTTGATGGCCCAGAAGCTGACTGCCAGGGCAAAGTAGAGCCCCGCGGCGGCCAGCACGCCGGCCACCAGCCAGGCGCCCTGGATATTGAGGTAGCGCACCAGCAGGCCGACCATCAGCCGGCCCATCACGCCCTCAACCGGAACCTCATGCATCCAGAGCCAATGCCAGGGCAGCAGCGCGAAGACAGACGGGAGAAAGACCACCGCCAGCAGGGCGCCGATCCAGCGCAGCAGGGGTGAGCCGCTGGGACGCGAGTGCATCCACGTCCAACCGATTCCGCCCAGCCAGAGGGGCAGGAAAAAGGCCGTAACACCCAGGGATTGCAGTAGCAGGTCACTGAGCCAGGAGCCGAAGAGGCCGGTCCAGTTGCGCGCGGTTTCGCCGGTGGCCGTGTTCAGAGAGGGGTCCGTGGAGTGATAGGTGGCCAGCGCCAGGAGAAGAAAAGCCGAGGCCAGCAGCAGCACAAGCCCCAGAAATACGTTAAAGGGGCGGCTTCGCGTAGGCGAAAGAACGATGCGAACGGGTTTCATGAGGGGGCTTTCCGCTCCACGACCGCCCGGCAACGAGCTTGAGGAGCGGACGGAGAATCCCAGAGCAGCTTCTATTATCCCCGTCCATCGGCATGGTTCAGGGCAAAAACAAGGCGGGGGAACCTCGCTGCAAACCCCCGCGAGGAGTCAAGGGATTCAGCGGGCTGCGGAAAACCCAGATTCCTCACTCGCTGCGCAGGCGGTAGTTGCGCAGCCGCCCGACGAGCGACGCGGGGCCGCTGACGGTGAGGCGCACCAGATTGCCCTCATACTCCCTCGAATGCACGATCATGCCGGCCTCGATGGCGGCCAGCACCGCACCCTCCTGTTGCGGAACCCTCAACTCGGCCTCGATCACCGGATCGGATTGCAAAGCGCGGTCGATGGCGGCAAGCAGCGCGTCCGTTCCTTCGCCGGTTCGCGCCGAGACGGCCACTTCGCCTGAAGACGAGGCCCGCCTCAGCAGTCCATCGCGCTCGTGTTTCTCAAGCAGGTCGATCTTGTTCAGCACCTCAATGCGCGGCTTGTCGAGGGATTCGAGTTCGCCCAGCACCTTCTCGACCTGAGCCTTTTGCTCTTCTCCATAGGTCGAAGCGGCGTCGCGGATGTGCAGCAGTACCTCGGCCTGCGCTACTTCTTCGAGGGTGGCGCGAAAGCTGGTGACGAGGGTGTGCGGCAAGTTGCGGATGAAGCCAACCGTGTCGGACAAGAGAACTTTGCGGCGGGTGGGCAGTTCGATGGCACGGAGCTTGGGGTCCAGGGTGGCGAACATACGCGGCGATTGCAACACCTGGGCGCCGGTCAGGCAGTTGAAGAGCGTACTTTTGCCGGCGTTGGTGTAGCCCACCAGCGCCACCGTGGGCACCGGAACCGACTCGCGGCGCTGTCGCTGCTGCTTGCGGACCCGGCGAACCGCATCCAGATCGAGCTTTAACTGGTCGATGCGGCGCTGAATCTGGCGTCGATCGGTCTCCAGCTTGGTTTCACCGGGACCGCGGGTGCCGATGCCGCCGCCCAACTGCGACATCGCCTTGCCCTTGCCGGTGAGACGGGGCAGCATGTACTCAAGCTGTGCCAGCTCCACCTGCAACTGGCCCTCGCGGGTGCGAGCGTGGCGGGCAAAGATGTCCAGAATCAACTGGGTACGATCCAGCACCCGACATGGAAGCGCAGCCTCAAGATTGCGCAGCTGGGTGGCCGTAAGGTCGTGGTCGAAGAGAACCAGTTCGGCCCCAGTGGAGGCAGCAACCCCGGCAATCTCCTCCACTTTGCCGGCACCGACCAGCGTGGCCGGATCGGGCCGGGAGCGGCGCTGCATCAGCTCGGCAACCACTACGGCGCCGGCGCTCGATACCAGCTCTCGAAACTCAGCCATGGATTCTTCGGCGTCGAGGCCCGGAGAAGCAGCCACATGCGCATCCCGATCCGGAGAAGCGAGGTCCGCAGACACCGCCGCCGGCCGCGCACTCACGGTGCCTGCACGGGTGTTGCGAGGGTGAACCCCAAGATCCACACCTACGAGGACCGCGCGCTCCGGCTTGCCGCCCCAGCGACGAAGACCTGTCGCCGGGGACCCCGGCGCTGCACCGGAGCCGCCAATCCGGCTCTTCTTCACTGCCAAACGAGACCGCACTCCGCGCGCTATTGCTGCTCCATGGTCGCTGGAGCCGCAGCCGGCGAGGTCACCGGGGCCGGGCCAATTCCCGTGGTCAGGGAAGCCGGACGGTGCTCCGTATGCAGTACACTCCGGTTGCTCACCACGGTCGAAATGGCGTGCTTGAAGATCAATTGCTCCTGGCTGTTGTTTTCCAGCAGCACGGAATACTTGTCGAAGGATCGAATCTTTCCGGTGAGCTTTACGCCGCTGACCAGATAAATCGTAATGGGGGTTTTATCCTTGCGGACCGTATTCAGAAATGTGTCCTGAATGTTTTGTGCCGGCTTGTTCTCCATTTGCCGATCTCCTGTTTCCTCTTCGGGATTTGGATGCGATTGCACTTTCGTTAAAAAACAAAACAGCGGGCACGACCCCGGTAGCCCCGGCGCCGGTTAATCCCGCAATGTGACAACAATACATGGGTATACCTGCCTTTTCAACTGTAGGACGGTCATCACTGGCCCTTATAGGCAGTCAATATGCCTTTCAGTCCCGGCTTCGCTCCTGGGAACGCAACAAGGAGCTTCATTGCCACACTAACTTCAATTACCGTAGGGTCTACGGGATTTCATTTTTTATATGCGCCCGCAACCTGCAATGCCCTGCCATTGGACGCGGACGCTATCCGTGACTGGTAACATAGTCGGGTGAACGACGCGCACACCCCTTCCACGAGTTCTATCCAGAGGCCCGGCCAAACAACGAAGCCGGTACCGATGCTGGACCTCAAGCGCCAGTACCTCCCGCTTCACCGGGAGCTGCTGAATGCGGTCGAGCAGGTGCTCGAGACGCAACAGTTCATTTTAGGCGAGCCTGTAGCCGCCTTTGAACGCGCTGCCAAGGAACATCTGGGCGTGTCTCATGCGCTGGGCTGCTCCTCAGGCACCGATGCGCTTTGGCTGGCGATAGCAGCCGCCGGTGTCGGCCCCGGCGATGCTGTCATCACTACGCCCTTCAGTTTCTTCGCCTCGGTCAGCGCCATTCTGCGCGCCGGAGCTATCGCGCTGCTGGCTGACATTGATCCGAGCACATTCAATCTGGACCCCGCTGCCATCGAGCCGGTTCTGAACGGTCCACGCGGCACGGTTGTCCGAGCTATCCTGCCCGTGCATCTCTTCGGCCAATGTGCCGATTGGACCGCATTTGCCCGCACTGGACGGGAACATGATCTGAAGCTGATTGAAGACGCCGCCCAGGCCTGGGGCGCGGAGTGGGGTGGCGTAAAGGCCGGCGCGCTGGGAGACGCTGCCGCCTTCAGCTTTTATCCCACCAAGAATCTGAGCGCCGCGGGCGACGCCGGCATGGTAACGACCAACTCCGCCGAGCTGGCCGAGCGGGCCAAAATGCTGCGCAATCAAGGAATGCGCCGCCGCTACTACCACGATGAGATCGGCTGGAATGCGCGTATGGACGGCTTCCAGGGCGCCATCCTCTCGGTCAAGCTCAAGTACATCGATGGGTGGAACGAGGCCCGCCGCGTTGTGGCCAAGCGCTATCATGCGCTTTTTGCGGCGGCTGGACTGGCCGAGGCCGGGCCTTATCCAAGCCACGGCATTGTTTTGCCCCACGAGGTTGCCGGCAGCCGACACGTCTGGCACCAGTACGTCATCCGCACCAACCGCCGCGACGCCCTGCGCGAGTTCCTCGCCGAGCACAAGATCGGCTCGGAGATCTACTACCCGGTCCCGCTGCACATGCAAGAGGCTCTTAAAGGCATGGGCTACGCCGAAGGCAGCTTCCCCGAGGCGGAACGCGCTGCCCGCGAAGTGCTGGCCCTGCCCATCTTCCCCGAGTTGCGCGAGGACGAGCAGCAGACAGTAGTGGGGGCGATTGCGGAATTCTTGAGCTGACCGGAGCGCCTGGCCCTGGCGCTGCAATGTGCAGGAAAGGCGGTTGCCCCAACCTACCGAAACAGGTTAGTCCTGGCAAGGTCCACGATCTCGTCTCCCCGGCCGCTCAGAATCGCTTTGACCATGTACAGGTTGAAATCCACGATCTGATCCAGTTTGAGGCTGGGGGGCATGGCCAGTTCCTGCCGGTTCACCGCAACATCCACCAACGCAGGACCGTCATGCGCGAATGCCCGCTCCAGGGCCGGCCGAAGCTGTTCCGGGTCGTCCACGTGCAGGCCCAGAATTCCCGTCCCCTCCGCGATCTTTGCAAAATCCGGATTCACCAGGTCCGTGGCGTGGCTCAGGAAACCCGTTGCCTTCATCTCCAGCTCCACAAATCCCAGCGATCCGTTGTTGAACACAACCATCTTTACCGGAAGCTGCAATTGCCTGAGCGACAGCAGGTCGCCCATCAGCATGGATACGCCCCCGTCGCCGGAGAGCGTTACCACTTGCCGGCCCGGATGAGAGATCTGCGCTCCAATTGCCTGCGGCAACGCGTTCGCCATCGAACCATGGTTGAACGAGCCCAGCAGCCGTCTGCGGCCATTCATGGTCAAGTAACGCGCCGCCCAAATCACGGGAGTGCCCACATCCACAGTGAAGATGGCGTCTTCCGCGGCCAGCTCATCCACCATCCTGGCCACATACTGCGGATGAATTGGCCGCTGCCCCGGCTTCCCGGCCGCAAGGGCATCTAGGTCCTTGCGTGCCTCGCGATAGTGTTTGAGCGATGCATCCAGATGATGCCGCTTTCGCTTCTGTTCGATCACCGGCAACAGCACGCGCAAGGTTTCCGCAATGCCACCGACAACGCCTAAGTCCACGCGGCTGCGGCGTCCCAGTTGCTCCCCGCGGATGTCGATCTGCACAATGCGCGCCTTCTTCGGATAGAACTGCTGATAGGGAAAATCCGTCCCCAGCATCAGCAGCGTGTCGCAGTTCATCATGGCGTGGTAGCCGGAAGAGAACCCCAGCAGGCCGGTCATGCCCACGTCGTACGGGTTGTCGTACTCAATGAATTCTTTCCCGCGCAGGGCGTGGACAATCGGGGCCTGTAGCTTGCCAGCCAGCTCCACCAGTTCGTCGTGCGCGCCCGCGCAGCCGGCTCCGGCCAGGATCGTCACTTTTTGCGCCTGATTCAACTCCGCGGCCAGGCGATCAAGCTCTTCCCGGCTGGGAGTCACCTCCGCCCGTGCGCCGGGGAAGGCCACGCGCCTCTCCCGATTCACGGCATCGGAGAGCGCCACATCGCCGGGCAATACCACCACGGCCACGCCGCGTTTCGACAGCGCCGTCTGCATCGCAATCTCAAGAATGCGCGGCATCTGCGAGGGCTGCGAAACCAGCTCGCAGAAGTGGCTGCACTCCTTGAAGAGGTGCTCGGGATGCGTCTCCTGAAAGTACCCGCTGCCTATCTCCTGCGTCGGAATCTGCGCCGCAATGGCCAGCACCGGCACCCGGCTGCGATGGCAATCGTACAGGCCATTGATAAGATGCAGGTTCCCCGGCCCACAACTCCCCGCGCATACCGCCAGCTTGCCCGTCAGGGCCGCTTCCGCCCCGGCAGCGAAGGCGGCCGTCTCTTCATGCCGCACTCCAACCCACTCCATCTCTTTACGCACCCTGACTGAATCCGTGATGCCATTGAGAGAATCGCCTGCCACGCCATAAATGCGCTCCACGCCGGCGGCGGCCAGAACTTCAATAAATAGCTCAGCAACTTTCTTTGCCATTTTTTTAGTTTCTTCCGCCGGCTCAGCAGGAAGACTATCAATACACCCCTTCCAACTGGCTACCGAAGCCCCTTCTATAAGGTAGATGCAAACCCGCCGCGGGAGGTGCATAGATGTGACTCTGAAAGTCGACCCTGTTCTCTGTTCCTGCTCAAACTAGCTACTGACAACTGAAAACTGATTTAGAATCTGCTTAAGATGAAATGTCCATACTGCGGTTTCGGGCAAGATCGTGTGGTCGATTCGCGGGAGAGCAAGGAAGCCGACTCGATCCGGCGGCGGCGGGAGTGCGAGCGGTGCAATCGCCGCTTTACCACCTACGAGCGCATCGACGAGATTCCCTACATGGTGGTAAAGAAAGACGGCCGCCGCGAGCGCTTCGACCGGCAAAAGTTGCTCAGCGGGCTGCTGCGCGCCTGCGAGAAGCGGCCGGTTCCGGCAAGCAAGCTGGAGGCCATCGTGGACGCCGCAGATACATTCCTTGTTGATGCGCCGGAGCGCGAGCGCACCACCAGCGAGATCGGTGAACTGATCATGGAGCACCTGAAGGGGCTGGACACGGTGGCTTATATCCGTTTCGCGTCGGTTTACCGGGACTTCAAGGATGTGCGCGAGTTCAAAGAAGAGCTTGAGGGGTTGCTGGGCAGCCGCAAAGGGAAGAAGTGATGGCCGCGACGAAGACACACAAGATAACCCTGATTCCCGGCGACGGTATCAGACTGTAGGTCACACAGCCGGTACCTTGCATCTTTGAGCTACCGGCGTCTGGGATGATCTGTTGCCCTGAAATCAAGGGGTTCAAGAGGGATTCAGCCAAAGCCACGCTCATCCTCCTGTACACTGGAGTGTTCAGAGCCATGAAAAACAAATACCCAATCGGCATACTGGGCGCGACCGGAATGGTCGGCCAGCGCTACATCCAACTACTCGAAAACCATCCGTGGTTCGAGGTCGTGTGGCTTGCGGCCAGCGACCGGTCAAGCGGCAAAAAGTACGGCGAGGCCGCCAAGTGGCGGTTGGATACGCCACTGCCCGAGCGCATCGCTCAGATGACGGTGGCCGCGGCGGAGCCCGAGGGCGCGCCTAAGGTGATCTTTGCCTCGGTGGACGCCGCCTTTGCCCGCGAACTGGAGCCGCTCTTTGCCGCTGCCGGCTGCGCCGTGGTCTCGAACTCCAGCGCCTTCCGCATGACTCCCAACGTGCCGCTGGTTATCCCCGAGGTGAACGCCGAACATTTGCACCTGATCGAGGAGCAGCCCACGCGCAAGCAGTCGGGCGGCTACATTTTAACCAACCCCAACTGTTCGGCGATGGGCCTGGTGATCGCCCTCAAGCCTATCGAGGAGCGCTTCGGGATTGAACAGATCGTTGTGACCACTATGCAGGCGGTCTCGGGAGCCGGATACCCCGGCGTGGCGTCGATGGACATCCTGGACAACGTGGTGCCCTACATCGGCAGCGAGGAAGAAAAGATGGAGGCCGAGACGCTGAAGCTACTGGGCAAGCTGGAAGGCCATGCGGTTACGCCCTTGGCGGCGCGCATCAGTGCCAGTTGCAATCGCGTATCAGTGGTGGACGGGCACACCGAGAGCGTCAGCCTGAAGCTAGGCAATAAGCTGGGCAGGCCGGCTACCCGCGAGGAGATTCTGGCGGCATGGGCGGAGTTCCGGCCGCTGGCGGGACAAAAGTTGCCGTCAGCTCCCGAGCAGCCCATCGAGTGGGCTCCGCAGGTTGATCGCCCACAGCCCCGCCTTGACCGCAATCGCAGCAATGGAATGACGGTGACTGTGGGCCGTCTGCGCCCCTGCGGGGTGCTGGACTGGAAGTTTACCCTGCTCTCGCACAACACGATTCGCGGCGCGGCAGGCGCGACCATCCTGAACGCCGAATTGCTGGCCAGCCTGGGGAAATTGAAACCAGTTGCGGTGACTGTGCGCGGATAGGGCAGCATGTATAGAACGATGGGAAGACTCGCATGAGCCTGGTAGTCATGAAGTTTGGCGGCACTTCGGTCGAGGATCCGACGGCCATCGCCCGGACCGCGGCCATTGTGGCCGGACGCGTGGCCCAGGGCAAGCAACCCGTGGTAGTGGTCAGCGCCATGGCCCAGGTCACCGATCAACTGCTGCGTGCCGCTGCCGCCGCCGCGCAGGGCGACCGCACCTGCGCGCTGGCCATCAGTTCGCGGCTGAGAGCGCGCCATCGCGACACTGCAACCGCGTTGGTGAAGAACCAGGACGAGTGCACGGAGCTGCTCGGTTTTATCGATCAGAAGTTCGACTCGCTGGACGAGGTTCTGCGCGGGCTGTCGGCCATTCTCGAACTGACTCCGCGCATCTCAGACCTGATCGTCAGCTACGGCGAGCGCGTCACCAGCCGCATCGTGGCTTCGGCCTTCCGCGAGCTTGGTATTGACTCTGTCCATGTGGATGCGCGCGAGGTCATCATTACAGATTCTTCGTTCCAGAAGGCGATTCCGCAGAATGAATTGATCGAGAAACGCGCGGCCGAAAAGCTACTCCCGCACGCTACGGAGGGCAGAGTGCCGGTGATGGGCGGCTTTATCGCAGCCAACGAGGCCGGCATCACTACTACACTAGGCCGCGGTGGCTCCGACTTCACCGGCGCGCTGGTGGGCGGCGCTCTCTCGGCCGAGGCTATCGAGATATGGACCGACGTGGACGGCATCATGACCACCGACCCGCGCGTTTGCCCCGACGCCCTGCGCGTCAAGGTCATCAGCTTCGAGGAGGCGGCTGAACTGGCCTACTTCGGCGCCAAGGTGCTGCATCCGGCTACCATTTTGCCGGCGGTGAAGAAAAATATCCCCGTCCTGGTGCTGAATAGTCGCAATGCCGCCTGCGAGGGCACCCGCATTGCGTCTCTCGCGCCTCATTGCAAGAGCCCCTTCAAATCCATCGCGGTCAAAAAGAAGTTGAGCATCATCGACGTGGTGGCTAGCCGCATGTTGATGACTCACGGCTATCTCAGCGAGATATTTTCCATCTTCGACAAGCACAAATGCGCCGTCGATATGGTTTCGACCAGCGAGGTCTCGGTCTCGCTTACTGTGGACTCGAATGAGCAACTGCCGGTGATCGCCGCCGATCTAGGCAAACTGGCCGACGTGAAATATGAGGGGCGCAAGGCGCTCATCTGCATGGTGGGCGAGGACATCCGCGGGCAGAGCGGGATCGCCGCACAGGTCTTCAACGCCATCCGCCACGTCAACGTGAGAATGATCTCGCAGGGCGCGAGTGAGATCAACATGAGCTTCATGATCGACGAGGACGATGCCGACGAGGCCGTGCGTTCGCTGCACGCCGCATTCTTCAAGGACCCTGATCCCGCGATCTTCGACGTGAAGGCGCGCAAGCCGGCCGCGAAGCGGGGCTGATTCGAATACTCCTCTGGGAAGAGGTTCATTATGCATTTTCTGGTTCTGGGCAAGGGAAAAACCGGAAGCCTGGTCGCCGATGTGGCTCGTGAACGCGGCCACTCGGTCCGAGCGCTCGACATTACGGAGAATGAACACGCTTCGGCTCTTACTCCGGCCGCATTGGTTGGCGTGGACGTGGTAATCGACTTCACCGCACCCGAGGCCGCGGTCGAAAATATGCGCGCTGTGCTGGCTCTGGGCGGGCGCATCGTGGTCGGCACCACCGGCTGGTACGCACATTTGCAGGAGATGAGGGCCAAAACGCAAAAGGGCGGAGCCCTGCTTTACGGGACCAACTTCTCGATGGGCGTGCAAAAGCTCTTTCGGCTTACTGCCGAGCTGGCCAAACTCGATGGCTATACCTTCTCGATCAGCGAGACCCACCATGTAACCAAACTCGATGCTCCATCAGGCACGGCGATTACCTTGCAGCAGATCATCCAGATGGTCAGGCCGGGCGAGAAGGTTGAAATCACTTCACATCGCGTTGCCGACGCCAAGGGCGAGCACACGGTCATAGCCACAGGCCCCGATGACATTCTCGAGTTGCGTCACAATCTCCAGAGCCGCCGCTGCTTGGCCTTGGGCGCAGTGCGCGGAGCCGAGTGGCTGACGGGAAAATCCGGAGCGTGGGAGTTCCGGGAGATCTTTGAGCAACTCTGAAGATTGATACCACTACGCTGTCGCCGGTGGCTCCGGGGCCGTCTTCATGCTCTTGTAGTGGCGCACATCATCTCCCTGCACCCAGAAGATGACGTCCTCTGCGATGTTGGTGGCGTGGTCGGCCACACGCTCCAAGTTGCGACTGATCATCAGCGCATTCAGGGCCTGTGGGGCGAGATGGCTCTCACCCTCCATTACCTTGGTCAGAGCCTTGTAGGCCGCTTTATTCATCGCGTCTACTGCGTCGTCCATGGCCAGTATCGTGCGGGCCATCACGGGGTCCGCTTCAATGAATGATTGCAGGCACTTGCGCACCATCTCAGAGGCCAGCGCCGCCATGCGCGGAATATCCACGGGCAGATCAGCAGCGGCCATCCTCTCCATGTGGCGGACGCGGTCGCTGATGCTTTTGGCCGAGTCGCCCACTCGCTCCAGGTCGGCGTTGATCTTTATAACGCTGAGGATGAAGCGCAGATCGCTGGCCATGGGCTGTTCCATGGCCAAAAGGTCGATCGCCGCCTGGTCGATCTCGCGCTCCAGGCGGTTGATGGCATTTTCGCCATGGTTGACCAGGTCGCAGATCGACAGGTCGCGCGTTCGATAGGCCTCTATAGCGCGCTGGATTGCCTGCTCGGCCAGCCCGGCCATCACCAAGAGGCTCTCCTTCAACTCTTCGAGGCTTTGTTGAAAACGTATGCGTGTCATCCGAACCTACCTGTGATGTAATCCTCGGTGCGTTTATC
>Ga0265342_10001676_pt1 | contig 20344 bp, 15 predicted proteins | sample 4CB327metaG_FD_203125 | JGI IMG/M metagenome (GOLD analysis project Ga0265342, IMG submission 203125) | Rhizosphere microbial communities from Carex aquatilis grown in University of Washington, Seatle, WA, United States - 4-CB3-27 metaG | ecosystem: Host-associated > Plants > Roots >... | reverse complement strand
TTTACCGCCGCCTTCTCCACCCTCCGGTCCCAGGTCGATCACCCAGTCTGCGCACTTGATCACGTCCAGATTATGCTCAATGACGATCAGCGAGCCGCCGCCGTCGATCAGCTTGCGGAAAGCGGTCAGCAGCCGGGAGACATCGTCGAAGTGCAGTCCGGTGGTCGGCTCGTCGAGGATATAGAGCACGCGGCTGGCCTGCGAGGGCCTGGCGTTGGCGTTGGCTGCGCGCACCTGGGCCAGATGAGCGGCCAGCTTGACGCGCTGCGCCTCGCCGCCCGACAGAGTGGTGGCCGACTGGCCCAGCCGCAGGTAACCCAGCCCAATCTCGTCCAGCACGGCCAGCTTTTCCAGCAACTTCGTCTGCCCGGCAAAGAAGCGCAACGCCTCCTTCACCGTCATTTGCAGCACATCATGAATGTTCTTGCCCTTGTACAGAACCTCAAGAATTTTGGCCTGGTAACGGGTGCCGTTGCACTCCTCGCAGGGCAGCTCGACGTCGGCCAGGAACTGCATCTCCACGGTCACCGTGCCGTCACCCTCGCAGGTATTGCATCGGCCGCCAGGCACGTTGAAGGAAAAGTGCCCCGGCGTGAGCGAAAGCCGCTTGGCCTCCGGCTGCGCGGCAAAGAGCTCCCGCACCAGATCGAAGCCTTTGATGTAGGTAATCGGGTTGGAGCGCGGCGTGCGCCCGATGGGCGTCTGGTCCACCAGAACCACGTCATTGAGGCGCTCAACGCCAGACAGGGAAGTGAAAACACCGGAGGGGTCGGTGCCATCGCTTTGACCCAGTGCCCGCTCCACAGCCCGGTAGAGCACCTGGTGCACCAGCGTGGACTTGCCCGAACCTGAGACGCCGGTGACGGCCACCAGCATTCCCATGGGAATTTCTACGTCGAGCCCGTGCAGGTTGTTTGCCCGCGCCCCGCGCAGCACCAGCCGTTCCTTACCTGGCGCGCGTCGCCGCGTCGGCACAGGAATCGAGATCTGCCCGGAGAGATAGCGCCCGGTCAGCGAGTTGGGATTGGCCTCGATTTCCGCAAGAACGCCCTCAGCCAGCAGTTTGCCGCCAAACTCGCCTGCCCCAGGTCCGAGATCAAGCAGATGATCCGCGGAGCGCAGCACATCGGCATCGTGCTCCACCACGAGTATGGTGTTGCCCAGGTCGCGCAGCTTCTCAAGGATAGCTATCAGCCGCGCTGTATCTCGCGTGTGCAGTCCGATCGAAGGCTCGTCCAGAACGTAGAGCGCCCCCACCAGCTGCGACCCCAGTGAGGTGGCCAACTGTATCCGTTGCGCCTCGCCTCCGGAGAGCGTAGAAGCCAGGCGATCCAGCGTGAGGTATTCGAGGCCCACCGCGTCCAGGAAACTCAGTCGTTGCCGCACCTCTTTCAGAATCGGTCCGGCAATCTCCTCCTGCATCGGCGATAACGTCAGCGCCCCAAAGAACTCTTTGGCCTGTCTGATGGTCATTGCCGTCGCCTGGCAGATGTTCTGTCCGTTGATCCGCACCGAGCGAGCCTCGGCCCTGAGCCGCTGCCCGCGGCAATCCGGGCACTCGGCGTAGCCGCGATATTTGCTCAGCATCACGCGCACGTGCAGCTTGTACTTCTTGCGCTCCATCTGCGCAAAAAAGCCGTAGATGCCCGCAAAACCACCCTTGCCCCGCAGCACTGTTTCTTGCGCCTGCTCGCGCAGGTCGCACCAGGGCACATCCATGGGAATCTGGAGCGCGGTAGCCTGTTTGCGCAACTCAGTCAACCACGGCTTGTACTTGGGCCGGTTCCACGGGTCGATGGCGCCCTGGTTAAGGCTCAGCTTCCTGTCCGGAATCACCAAGTTAAGATCGAAATCCACCGTGTTGCCAAAACCCTGGCAGCGTGGGCAGGCCCCGAAGGGATTGTTGAAGCTGAAGAGCCGCGGCTCCGGCTCACGACCCGGCTTGTGGCAGCTTTTGCACTCGTAGGAGGCAGAGAAGCGGTGCCGCTTGTGTTCCGCCGCGTCGTCCAGCAAAGCCTCCTCGAAGATCACCTCATCGGATTCGCGATAGGCAATCTCCGCCGCGTCCACAATCCGCGCACGGTTCTCCGCGCTGACCTGAATGCGGTCTAAAAGGACAAATACGGGCAGCGTGAAGTCCAGGTCCAGCAACGACTCCGGCGTCGAGAACTCGAAGATACGGCCCTGCTGATAGAGGCGGTTGAAGCCGCCCGAACGTAACTCGGTCAGCCGGGCTTTCAGCGTCTCGGTGTGCGGCGAATCGTCACCGTTCACTACTAGTTTGGCGGCCTTGGCGGCGAATTTCGCGGGTTTCGTTGCAGCTTTGGCCGGCTTTGGAGCCGCCTTCGCTTCCGCTTCCGGCGCAGGCGTTGCAGATGCCACCGGGAAGAGCACGTTCAGCCGCGTCCCCTCGCCTAACGCCAGCACTCCCTCGGCCACCTCGTCCATCGAATCGCGCTTGACGAGGCCATCGCAGAAGACGCAATGCACCGTCCCGCAGCGTGCATAAAGCAGGCGCAGGTAGTCGTAAACCTCGGTCGCCGTGGCCACCGTCGAGCGCGGATTGCGGGTGGAGTTTTTCTGCTTGATGGCGATGGCCGGCGCAAGGCCGTCGATCAGGTCCGCATCGGGCTTCTCGATGCGCTCCAGAAATTGCCGCGCATAGGCCGAAAGCGACTCCACATACCGCCGCTGCCCCTCGGCATAGATGGTGTCGAAGGCCAGCGAACTCTTGCCCGACCCTGAAACGCCGCTGATCACCGTCAGCTTGCCATGGGGAATCTCGCAGGAGATATTCTTCAGGTTGTGGGTCCGCGCGCCGCGGATGATGATCGCGTCATTCAATGGGGAGGCACCGGAAAGAAGTTGTCCAGCCGCGTCCCTGTCCCCTCAGCGAGGCTCAGAGCGCAAACGGCCATTCTTCATTATAGGGGCGCGGACTGCTCGATATCCTCATCAGCCTGAGTGCGTCGAACACTCTGTCAACCCCGCCAAGTCCGTCCCGGTAAACTGTCAGTGAGGTATTTCGTGCTTCGTTTAGCCCTTTTCATCCTGCTCATCACCTCGGTTGCCGGGTCCGCGCAAATCCCCGCTCCGAATCCAGAGAAGCAGGCTTCTGACCCAGCCGCCGCGAGCCAACCCGTCTCTGAGCAGGTGGCGGAGGCAGAAGCGGCTATCGTCCAATCTGACTGGAAGGCCGCCGAGGCCAAACTGGACGCATGGCTCTTCGCTCATCCCGCCGATGCCCGCGCCCTCTTCGACGCCGGATACGTGGCCGACGCCCAGAATCGGCTGGACGCCGCCGCAGCGCTTTACTGCCGGTCCGTCGATGCCAATCCGCAGTCGTTTGAGGCGCATCTCTCGCTTGGGCTGCTGCTGGCCCGGCTGGGCAAGCTGGCCGATGCCCGCACAGAGCTGGCTGCGGCCACGGTGCTCGATCCCGGAGAGGCCGGAGCCACCGTAAAGGCTCGCGCCTGGAGAGCTCTAGCAGAGATCGATCGTGCCAGCGATCCGGCCCAAGCGTCGAATGATTTGCTTGAGGCGCTGAAACTCTCCCCTGAAACCCCGGCCGATACACTGCTGGCAGCGAGCCTTGCCGAGGAGGCTGGCCAGTTCGATGCCGCAGAAAAAGCCTACCGCCGCATTCTGGCCAGGGACCCCAAATCATCACCGGCCAATGCCGGACTGGCTCACTTGTTGATTGCTCGAAAACAGTACCCTGAAGCTGAAACCCTCCTCCGCGCCGCCCTGGAGAACGCGCCGGACGACCCTGCGCTGACCGCGCAACTGGCCACCGTGCTGGCCGCTGAGGATAAGGCCGAGGCTCTGTCGCTGATTCAGAAGCTGCACGACGCACACCCGGCCGACGCGGCCATCACCCGTATGCTGGCCGAGGTGCTGGCTGTAGCCGGCGACGCTGCTAGCTCCGACCGTCTCTATGCCTGCCTGCTCACGGCCAATCCCAACGACCCGGTCCTGCTGATTAGCCATGGCCAGAACCTGATCCGCCAGCTTAAATATGCGGAAGCCTTTGCGGCCTTCGACAAGGCCACCCAACTCGCTCCGGCCAATCCCGATGGCTGGAGCGGCTTGGCCTTTGCCGCCTCGCGGACCAACCAACCTTCCATCACGCTGCACGCTCTTACCATGCGGTCAAAATATCTGCCCGAAATACCATCCACTTACTTCCTTTGGGCAACCGCATACGATACGCTTCATCAAAAGGTTGCGGCGGCAAGCTACTACCATCTGTTCCTGAAATCATCCGCCGGCAAGTTCCCCGATCAGGAATGGCAGGCACGGCAACGTCTCATTTTGCTCGAAAACAAAAAGTGAGATATGCAAAGATGCGGACTTGAAAGCTGTATTTCCACAGCATTCCGGGGTCCCCGGCGAGCGATTTTTGCTCGCTGGGGTAGAAGTCGCCGCGTATTGAGCAGGTGAGAAGGCATATCTTTCCCCTTGCGCAATCTCACACAATGCTCCTATAGTCACGGCCTGAGGCAAAGCCGCAGATGTGGAGGTTCCTCATGCGGTTCTCGGTTCCATCGTTCGCAACTCTCGTCCTTCTCGCTGTTTCCGTGGCGCCGGTCTGCGCCTCGGGATTCGACGACAAGATCCCCGACGAGCAGAGTATTCGTGCGCTTCAAATCAAGGCCAACCACGCCCAGCCGCGCGAACAATGCTACCTTTACGCGGAACTGGTACATGAGATGACCGAGTACAGTCTCCGCCAGTACGCAGCCGGCGACGTGGAAAAGGCTGCCGAGCTGCTCCGGCAGATCCAACCGCTCACACACAAAATCCATCTTTCAGTAGCTGATAACGACAAGCGGTTGAAGAGTGCAGAGATGCTGCTGCGTCACACGGCCTTTCGCCTCAACGAGATGCTGCACACCAGCAGTTTTGAAGACCGCACGCTTGTGGAGCAAACGTTGGCGCAGGTGAACCAGGCCCAAACCGAAGCCATGATGCAGGTCTTCCGTAACCCGTAGACGGTTGCGTCGGGCATCACCTCCCCGGTCTTTCTTGTAGACTTTCTCCGCCTCTGTCGCCTGTGATTCAATGGGAGCGGTCGGAGGAGATTTTTAAGCTATGCAAGGGGTGCGCTGGATTGCCGCGATTTTGGCCTGCCTGTTTTGGGCCGTACCGCTGTATGCGCAAAAGGAAAAGCGCGAGCCGTTGACCAGCGCTCAGATCGAGCAAATTCGCGAAGCTGGCATCGATCCCGCTGGTCGGGTCATGCTCTACACCAAGTTTCTGGACGAGCATGCAGAAGTCATCAAGGGGCTCACCAAGCGCGTTCAGTCCGCTGCCCGCGCTCGGCGCCTGGACGATGAACTCCAGGACTTTACCGCACTGATGGACGAGCTGAGCACTAACCTCGACGTTTACTCCGACCGCAAGGCCGACATCCGTAAATCTTTGAAGCCGCTGACCGAAGCCACCCAGCGCTGGCTGGGGATTCTGCGCGCGCTGCCTGGGGAGCAGGGCTTTGACCTGGCTCGCAAGGAAGCGATTGAGAGCGGTGATGAGCTGGCTGAGCAGGTCAAACGACTGCTCCAGGAGCAGACCGACTACTTCAACCTGCACAAAGACGAAGCCAGCCAGGATCGCGCGGAGCCGAAATAGGCCGGTTGCAAGCTGTAAGCTGTCCTTAGTGGCTGCCGATTTTATCCCCATCTTTCAGCAAGAGTACCGGGCTTTGCGCCCCCGTGCGCCGATGCCGCCCATCGCGGTGCGCTTTCGCCGCTTTACTTCGCTGAACACCACCATCCGCATCCGCGAGGGGCAGATTCGGGTGAGCCTTTCCGACCTGCTGGAGGGCGCGCCGGAGCCGGTGGTGCGCGCCATCGCCCACATTCTGCTCGCCAAGCTCTACAAGAAGCCCATCGACTCCGCGCAGAACCTGCGCTACAAGCGCTTCGCCTCCTCGGCCGCCGTCACCCGCCAGACCGAGCTGATCCGCGGCGCCCGCGGCAACAAGCGGTTCTTTGGCCCGGAAGGCCGCTACTATCATCTCGAAGAGGTCTTCGACTCGCTCAATCTCCGCTTCTTCGGCGGCCTCCTGGGCCGTCCCGAACTTACCTGGAGTGAGCAAATGGCCAAGCGGGCCCTGGGTCACTACGACGCCGCGCACAACACAATCGTGGTGAGCCGCGTCTTCGACCGCCCCTCCAGCCCCCGGTACGCCATTGAATACCTGCTCTACCACGAGATGCTGCACCTGAAACACCCGGTCACGAGGCGCGGGCTGCGGCGGTGCGTCCACTCTCGCGCGTTCAAAGCCGAGGAAAAGCTCTTCCCGCAACTGAAAGAAGCGCTGGCGTTTATCAAGCGGCTGTAGACAATGTTGGCTTGCGTGAGGAGATTTCACAACTCCAGCGGGAGTAAGTTTACACTGCCTTCTCGACAGCCGCACATTCCGGCCCTGTGGCCGATCGCATGGCGGCCCAACAGATCAGCACGATGCCCGCAAAGATCGACCCGGCGCTGGCCAGTTGAGCGTTCGACAATCCCCACAGCACTTTAGGGTTGCGGCGGATGAATTCAATCAGGAAGCGGGCGGTTCCGCTCAACAGCAGATATTCGCCGAGAATCGCGCCGGTTGCGCGCGGCTTTTCGCCGCGCCACCATAGCCACCCGCCAATGAGCAACCCGGCAGCCAATTCGTAGAGCGGCGTGGGATGCACACGAACGAAGGTTGGCTCGATGCCATGGGGAAAGCTCATGCCCCAGGGCAGCTTAGTAGGCAGCCCGTAGCAGCCGTCGCCTGAGAGGAAGCAGCCGATGCGGCCGATCCCGTAGCCGATGGCCGCCGCCGGAGCGGCCAGGTCCAGGGTTCGCAGGCCGCCGATTCGCGCCCACCAGCCCTGAAACGCGAGCGCGAAGACACCCATGACCAGCCCTCCGAACCAGGCAAAACCGGCCGTATCCCAGAGCACCTGCCAGCCCATCTCGCGAAACTCCATGGGCGTGTCGATGACATGCCACAACTTGGCGCCCACAATGCCTGCCACCACGGCAACGGCCACCATACCCACTGCGTCAGCGTTGATACGCGCGCGGCGGAAGTTCCGGTCCATGATAAAAGCGGCGGCCACGGCGGCCAGCCACAGCATCAGCCCAAAGGTGGGCACGTTCAGGCGCCAGAGGTGCAAATAAGGCAGCATATACGCTCCAGTATAGACGCGCCTGCAAAAGAAGGCGCACCCAGGATACGCTCCCGGTTTTTCACAGGCGCTCTTGGCTGGTAGCCGTGCATTCGCGCGATACTGTGTGCATGGCTACTACGGCATATCAGGGTTTAGAGGTTCTCTTTACCCGTCAGCAGATCGCGGAGCGCGTGGCCGAGATGGGTGCCCAGATTACCCGCGATCTGAACGGCGAAAAGCTTGTGATGGTAGGCGTGCTCAAGGGCGCAGCGCCCTTCCTGGCCGATCTTTCGCGGGCCATACAGGCCGACGCTACCTTCGACTTTGTCGCCACATCGAGCTATGGTAAAGGGCAGCGCACTTCAGGCGCTGTCAAGCTCATCAAAGATCTGGATGAGCCGATCGAAGGCAAGAACGTGCTGGTGATCGAAGACATCCTCGACACCGGCCTGACCCTCTCTTACCTGCGCAAGCTCTTCCTGCAACAGCATCCCAAATCATTGCGCATCGCCACGCTGCTCGACAAGCCATCGCGCCGCCTAGAGAAGATAGAGGCCGATTACGTGGGCTTCTCCATTCCCAACCTCTTCGTCATTGGCTACGGAATGGACTACGCCGAACGCTACCGAAACCTACCCGACATCTGCCTGATGAAGCCCGACCATCCGGAGTAGGTCAGCGGCAATTCACTGCATGTTTATGCTGATCGCGTAGTCTGCAACCAGATAGCGCCCGCTCGCGTCCTCTCATTTGGTTTAGCACTGCAGCAGGTACTATACTCATCTCCCGTGGGTTGTACGGCGAACCGCCCGGAGAGCGGCGCTTTTCCAGGAAGGAAGATTGCCCATGGCACTTACCGCCCCTATTACGGAAGCGGATCTCGATTTCGACAACGGCAGCTTCGATTCAGTCGCTTTTACCGCACAGGCGCTTTCCAGTTGGCAGGCGCTAGCGGCGATCATTGACCATACCCTGCTGGATCCCGAGGCCACCCGCGCCCAGGTGGAGAAGCTCTGTGACGAGGCCATCCGTTACCGTTTTGGCTGCGCCATGATCAACCCAGTCTGGGCGTCAACGGCGGTCGCGGTGCTGGCCGGAACGGGCATTCCGGTGGGTGCGGTTATCGGCTTTCCGTTGGGCGCCTCGCTGGTCTCAACGCTCCGCCAGGAGGCGACCGCGCTCACCCGCCTGGGCGCGCGCGAGCTGGATATGGTTATCCCCATCGGCCAGCTCAAGAGCGGCAACTACCATGCCGTCCTGCACACGATTCGCGCCGCGGTCACAGTCGCACATCATCACGGTGCATTGCTCAAGGTGATTCTTGAGACCGCTCTGCTTAACGTGGAAGAAAAACTACGCAGCGCGGAGATTGCTATCCAGGCAGGTGCGGATTTCGTCAAGACCTCAACCGGCTTCGCCTCGGGCGGAGCAACCCCGGTCGACGTTGCCCTGCTGCGCGGCGTTGCCGGAGCGCGCTGCGGCGTCAAGGCCTCGGGCGGCATCCGCACACTGGCCGAGGTGCGCGCCCTGCTCGAAGCCGGTGCCAACCGCATCGGCGCCTCAGCCTCCGTCGCAATTGTGCGCGAACTCGGCGCAGAGTAGTTATCATTTTCTACGACACATATGGATTCCACCACTCCATCTCTGCCAGAACCATCCGAGCTTGAGGGCGACTATCGCCCCGCTGGATCGGCGCAGCTCGACCCCGTCAACGCCCGCGTTGAGCCGGCCGACGTCGTATATTTGATGCGGTTGACCGAGGCGCTGAACAACACGCTCGATTTGCAAACCCTGCTCAGCCGCACCTCCGAGCTGGTGCGCGCGGTCATTCATTACCGCATCTTCGCCATTCTGCTGCTGAACGACCGTACCCACGAGCTGCGCACCAGGTTTCAGATCGGCCACACTCCCGAAGTCGAACGGATGCGCATTCCCGTCGGCAAAGGCGTAACCGGCCAGGTGGCGCTCACCCGCGAGCCCATTCTGCTCAACGACGTTACAACGGCTGGGTATTACATCTCCGCCAATCCCGCCGTACGGTCCGAACTGGCGGTACCCTTGATTGCAAAAAACCGCCTCATTGGCGTTATGGACCTGGAGAGCGAAGAGCCCGGTTACTTCACCCCCGAGCACCAGCGTGTGCTTACTGTCACAGCCTCGCGCATCGCCCAGGCAATTGAGAACGCCCGCCTCTATGCCCGCGTCTCGCGCCAGGCGCAAACCCTCGAGGTGCTCAACGAGATTGCCGTAGAACTGGCCTCCATCCTCGACCTCGACCCATTGCTAGAGCGCGTCGGCCAACTTCTCCGCCGCCTTATCGACTACCAGATGTTCACCATCATGCTGCTGGACGAGAAGGGCGAGACGCTCATCACCCGTTACGCTTGGCGATTTGGCCATGCCCATGCGCCCACGCGCCACATTCCTGTGACCAACGGCCTGGTGGGCGCGGCGGTGCGCGAGTGGCGTTTCATCAACGTCCCCGATGTCCGCAAGGACCCGCGCTACGTGCCCATGAACGAGGAAACGCGCTCCGAACTGGTCATGCCCCTCTTTTATAAGGGCCGCATCATCGGCGTGCTCGACCTGGAACACACTCGCACCGGCTTCTTCAACGAGGAGCATGAGCGCATCCTCACCACCATGGCCGCGCAGGTGGCCATCGCAATCGAGAATGCGCGCCTCTACCAGGCCGTCAAGCGCCAGGAGCGGCAACTGGAGCGCGACATCGCCATGGCTCGCGAGGTGCAACTGAGGCTGCTGCCGCCCGCCGCGCCCGAGCATCCCCACGCCGAGATGGCGGTCCGCTTTCTGCCCGCCCGCACCATCGGCGGTGACCTTTACGACTTTGTGGACTACGGCCCCAACCGCACCGCCATCGTTCTCGGCGACGTCAGCGGCAAGGCCGCGCCCGCAGCCCTCTTTGCCGCCCTGGTCAGCGGCATCATGCGCTCCGCCGCCGCGCAACTGCCGGAGCCGGCCCGGATGATGGCCCTGCTCAACGACGCAATCCAGGAGCGCAAGCTCGAATCGCAGTACGTCACAATGCTCTTCACCGTTTGGAACGACGAAAACCGGAGTTTGCAAATAGCCAACTCCGGCGCCGTTCAGCCCATCCTCTGCCGCGAGGGCCAGGCGGAGATCATCCGCGCCGAAGGCTTTCCGCTGGGCCTCTTCCCCGACGTTTTCTACGATGAGTTGACCGTAGAGACCCAGCCCGGCGATGTTCTAGTTTTTGTGTCCGATGGAATTCTGGACGCCGAGAACAACCAGGGCGAGATGTACGGGCAGGAGCAACTATCCAATCTGCTTTGCAGCCATCGCGACCAGCCCGCGCTGGAGATCGCCGACGCGATCCTTGCCGACGTGGCTAGATTCCAGGGCGGCCACGACCGCTTCGACGACGAAACCATTATCGTGCTCCTGGTGCGGTAAAGAGCGGCGCTCAGCTTGCCGGATTTTCGGCGGGGTCGGGCTCGAATCGCGGCGTAAATCCGAGCATTTTCCAGAAATTCTGAACGAGGGCTACCGTCTCTGGACTGGTGCGGCTGGTGGTGCGCAGCAGGATATCGCCGCCAGAATAGGCAGCGAGACTGGACGCCTCCTGCGCAATAGCGACGCACTTCGCGGGGCGGTAGGTACAGTTGGCCAAGTCGGCGATGGAGAGGCGCGTAGTGGGCGTGGCTAGAACGGTGCGCGGTGGGGCCATGCGGTCCAGCAGCCACAGAATTTCGAGCTTCGATTCCAGCTCGTCGGGCACGCAGTCGATAGCCAGATCGGCCTCGCGGACGGCGTCCTCAATGGTGGAGACGAAGGTGACGTTGTGCAAAGCATCGGTACCAAGCTGTTGGCGGAGTGTTTCGCGCGCATGATGCAGGTTGGCGGGCATCACGTCTTCCAGCAGCACTCGGAATCCGGCACGGGCTGCGCTTAGGGCCAGCCAGCGGCCCAGCGGTCCGGCTCCGATGATGGCGACGGTGTGCAAGGGCGGGCTTACCTGGCAGACAGAGCGTGGGCCACGTCCTCAGCGTTGGGCTTGGCCTGTAGCAGGTGCTCGGCCACGATAGCGCGTTCATCGTCGGAGAGCGTGGGGATGGTGGCCAGCACACGGCGCAGGGTCACGGCAACGTCGTCAATGTAGTTCATCAGGCGGATCGCTTCTCCGGAGAGCGGCATGGGGTTCCTCGTGGTTATTGTCTTCTGTCTTCATTGTAGGCGGCGGGGTTGGGGAGGGAAAGGAAGGAGAGAGTGGACTGCGTTATTGGATTGTACGTCTGTGAACGGAGTGGGTTATAGCAGTATGCAGGTTAAACGGTTACGGCCACCCGGGAATAAGCTTGTTTTTCGTAGGCACGATTCCGCCTCTTTCCGGTTGCGTAGCGCTGTTTTTACGTGAGATAATTCGCTCGGTTTTCCGGCCATCATATCGCTGTCCCCGATTCCAACCATCCGCGATCGACTGGAGGAAGCAGATGCCCCTCTTCTGCACTGAGTCCAATCACTTAGCCGAACCCCACCCGCCGACGCTTCAGCTCATGCCCAGAGCCGTCCCACGGCGGTCATCGAGTCTCATGTATCTCTGCATCTTAGCCGCGCTCATCGGAGGAACTTACGTTATGTCCCAAACCCCGGCGACACCAAATCTCACCAATCCCGCAACTGTGGATGACTTCAACGCAATCAAGGCGCTGAGCGCAGCCCAGGCAGATGCGCTGGACGCCCAAGCCAGGCTCATCACCTCTCAGAAGGCGTATGCAAAAGCTCAGGCTGCCGACGATCCGGCTACCGCGCAACTTACCGCCGCCACTCAAGCCGCCAGCATTGCCGCGCAAAAGAAGGCCCTCTCCGACAGCCAGGCGGCCATTCTGAAGAACAACTTTACCGTGCCTGACTCCGGGTATACCGGCGACATCAAGGCCGGCGATAAAGCCGGTAGCTTTGAGGCGTCGTTGCTGGCTGCGCACGCCCTTAACCTGGCCGCGGATCACATTGTCACAAAGATACATACGAAGGTAGGCGCGGGCTCATCGATCATTCTCTATGGGGGTGCCGATCTGCCTGATTTCCAGTCGCTTATCGCTTACCAGACACAGAGTCAAATCATCGAAAAGGCGCTTGCCGACGCCCTGAACAAGATGGATGGTCCGCAGACCGAGGCCAACAGACTGCTCGGTGCAAAACGCGAGTTCGTCACGCCCGCCATGATCGGCGCCGGACTGGACGCGGTCAACAAGCTTCTCGGTTTCTTCCGCACCGATTACTCCATTCAGGGCGTTGCGGTTACTGCGGACGATCTCCTGCTGATCGACGCTCTCGCCGGAGCCTTGAGCGAGAGAGGTGTGAATGTCAGCCTGCCCGCTCTGTACAATGCGCCCGCCCTTCTGGGCGACTCTCCCATCGTCAGCCAGCTAAGTTCGCTTGCCACTGAGCGAATGGCACTGCAGCAGAAGGTCGATCTGGCCGCTAAGGGGGTAGATGCCCTCACGACTGCGGCGGGCAAGGAGACAGACGCAGAGAAAAAGAAGCAGATGGTTGATGCCGCCGCCAATCTGAAGACCGCGTCCGATCAGGGAAAGGTTGGGGTGGCCCTCTATGACGGCTTCATCACCAAGCTCACTACTCCCGACGATAAGGCAAAGGTCCCGCTCGCCGCGATCATTCAGCAGGAAGCCGTTCGCAGCGCGTTGAAAGGCGGCGCAAACCTGATGACTGCCAAGATATCTTCCGCGGGCGGCACATACTATACCCGGAAGAACCTCTGGAGCTTCTTCGGGGCCATGCCGTTCTTCACCATGGGCGGCGTGGTAGTCGACTACTGCCTTTTCAATGGCAAGACCGGCGTTGTCCTAAGTGCTGGAGCGGTGCCGGTCGATGGCGGCTTCTTCAAGGTAGGCGAGTTACCCCAGTTGCTTAGTGACGAGCCCGTCAAGATTGCGCGGCGCCGGCATAGCCAGTAGCTGTCCAGCCACTGAGCGTTGTTTTTTACCAAAAATGAGGAGGTACCGGATGAACGATAGGCAGGAACGGCTTGTCAATTACGTCCGTGAATTACACCAACGGGACAAACGGGGACCAGGAGATTTTCCAATCCAGCCCGCGAAGAAGACTGCCGACAGTATCGGCGACCTGTCCTTTAGAAAAATCGCCTCATCAATGCGCACTTCTGTTGCCGGACTCATGCAAGCAGGGAGTTTGAGATCAGAACTAATGATCGAGGACAACGCTCCCCCGCCAGCTGCTGTGGTTGCGCCCCCTCAAGGGCCGCATATCCCCTCCCTCACTCAACAAGCGGCCGTAGCATACGAACGTGCTCTGCTCGAAAAACCTCTTTCTGCCGCGGACTTGATCCAACTGGAAAGCATTGTCCTGCCTGCGCTACGCCCCGTATTCGACATTCAGAACGAGACCTATGACAATTTGCCCGCCAATTGGGAACCGTTCAACGGCCAGCGCTCTGCAATCGAACCACTAATCCGCGGCATTGGACGCCTGCAATTGACCGGCCACCCAAGCTACACATATGTGGGTACCGGTTTCGTCTGCGGGCACAACGTCATTCTAACCAATTGGCACGTGGCTCAAATCTTCGTTCAGAGTATTGCAAACGGTCTGAAATTGAGTTATCTGCCCGGTATTTCGTGCGCGATGGAAATGCTCGGTGAGGTAGGCTCGGCCAGCACTTTACAGCTGGATGTCGCACAGCCTATTGCAGCCTTGCCCGAATGGGACGTCGCATTGCTTCGCGTCGAGGCATTGCCAACCGGAGTTGTTCCGCTGCCGCTTGCAAGCTCTGCGCCCACGGCAATCTCAGGTGGTTTCGCCACCGTCATAGGCTATCCCTCGTATGACCCTTATGAAAGTTTCGTGGATCAAGCCAACATTTTCCGCGCAGTTTTCGATAAAAAGCGTTTCCAGCCCGGAAAACTCAATGGGTGCGCGGATGTTCCATGCTTTGGGCGCAACATCAGCGCCATCGCTCACGACTGCTCCACCCTGGGCGGCAACTCGGGCTCAGCCCTCATCTCTGCCGACACGGCGCAGGTTGTGGGCATCCACTTTTCGGGTATCACGCACGTGTCGAACTACGCTATTCCGACCTGGGAACTTACCTCTGTTTCCGCCTTCCACGGGATTGAGATGAACTTCAGTTGAGAATCTCTGAATGAACGAAACAGCGGAATCCGTGGCGCAGGCGTTTGTGCGAGCTATCAACCGGCAGGATGTGGACGCTCTGGCCGAGTTGATGACCGAGGGGCACCGGTTTGTCGATGCGCTGGGCAATGTCGTCGAGTGCCGGGAGAAGATGCGCGCGGGGTGGGCTGGGTACTTTCGCATGGTTCCCGACTACACGATTGCCGTCGAGGAGATACTCAGCGATGGGCCACTCGTAATGATGCTTGGGGTAGCCGAAGGTACGTATTCGCCAGACGGACAACTCCGCGCTGAGAACCGCTGGCAGACGCCCGCGGCCTTCCGGGCCTTGATCGAGGACGGCAAGGTGGCCGAGTGGCGCGTCTATGCCGACAACGAGCCCATCCGCCAGCGTATGCGGGAGAACTGCTCAGGATGACAACTCTATGTTGGTGAATCCTATTGGGTCCGATCGCTACAAATCCTTTTGCCCGATGTGCTCGCGCAGATAAACGTCGTCGAGGTTCCGGTTTTGCAGGATGCGCAGGCCGGTGACTTCGCGCACCGAGATGGTGGGCTGGCCCTTCAGATACGGCGCTTCCAGGTGGATGAAGTCGGCGCGCTCCACATCGTCCAGAACAATGGTTGGCCGGGCGTCGGGCTGAACGGTGGCCACTTCGACGTGGCTCAACTCCACGCGCTTGGTGTGGCGGATGTAGAAGCCATGCGCGGGCGTGGGGCCGAACATGGTCGGCTCGGGGTAGAAGGTTTCGCGCTCCGGCGGCTGGACCTTGGCCGCTTCGGCGGGCGCGCCGCCCTGGTTCTGGACGTAGACGTTGGCGATCTTGACGTCTTCGATGCAGGAGCCGGGAACGCCGCTGAGGACCGAAGAGATCTGATAGGGCGTGGTCCAGGGGGTGAGGATGTGTTCCTCGGGGCGGCCGACCACGATGCCGGTGATCTTTTCCGCCGTGTTGTAGCAGACCAGGTTGTCGATGAGGACGCGGCGCAGCGTTCCGATCTTGGTGCCAGCAGGCCCGCGCAGCCGGGCGCCAAGGCGCAGGAAGATGGGCGCGGTGATGATGTCGCGCATGGTGATGTTGGTGATGCTGATGTCTTCGAGCAATGCGCCGTCCACCGACTCCAGCGCCAGCCCCTGACAGCCCTCGAAGACGCAGTTGGAGATGGTGATGTTGCGGAAGCCGCCGTTCGATTCGGTGCCGCACTTGATGCGCCCGGTGCGAAATACGCGGGCCTCGGGCGGGTACTTCTTGAAGGTGCCGTCCAGAACGGTACCGATCTGATAGATGCCGGTGACAAAGCAATTCGTGATGGTCACATTGTCGGTGGAGCGGTTGTAGCCGAGGGCATAGGAACTCTTGGGGCAGATGCCGTCGTCCATGGGAGAGTTGACGGTGCAGTTGGAGACGCGCACGTTGCGGCAGCAGTCGATGTCCATGCCGTCGCGGTTGGTGTCTATCTTGAGGTTGTCGATGGTCAGGTTGTCGACGCCGGTGAGGAGCAGGCCGAAGTGGCCGCCCTGCAGGATGGAGAAGTCGCGCAGCAGGACGTTGCGGCAGTTCTTGAGGGCGATGGACTTGTTGCCGACGCCGAGCTGATCGGCCCGCTGGCCGGCGGTGAGGCCTTTACCCCAGATGAGGCCGGGGCCGGTGACGGAGATGTCGCTGAGGCCGTCGCCCCAGATGAGGCTGTTGTGCCAGTGGCAGTGGCCGAAGTCCTGGTAGTCTTTTCCCTCCGGATTCGGCTCGGGAGGGTCGTAGTAGCCGGTGGACGCATAGGCTCCGCGTTCGGGCGAGGGGGCGGCCAGGATGGTGGCGCCCTGCGAAAGGCAGAGATGGACCTTGCTCTTGAGGCGGATGGAGTAGCTGGCATAGACGCCGGCAGGGAAGTAGACGCTGCCGCCGCCGACGGCGGCAGCGGCCTCGATGGCCGCGTTAATGGCGGGCGAATCGATGGTCTTGCCGTCGCCCTTCGCGCCGAAGGCGCGCACGTCGAAGTAGAGCGGAATGCTCGATCCCGATTGTTGTGCCTGTTGCGCCGCGACGGCCGGGATGGCTCCGGTTGCCGCCGCCGCCAGTCCCGCGCCGGACCACTTCAGGAAATCGCGCCGTGCCGATGTGTTTTTCATGGTGCTCCTAGTAATGGGTATGATTGGCGATCGTCCGCCGGTACTCGGCGTCGCGCTTGACCGGGTGAGGGACGACGCTGGCGTTGCCGTAGACGCGCAGCATTCCGCCGTCGAGGGTGATGACCTGCTCCGCGCCGGTATGGTCGAAGTCGAAGAGATGGTAGACCTCGCCTTTGAAGAAGAGCGTGGCGTTGCCGTCGGGCTCCAGCTTGAAGCGGTACCAGAAGTAGGCGCGCTTGCCGTTGCCGTACCAGTCGCCGCGCACGAAGTTCGGATTGCCGAAGAGCGTATGTGCCGGCCAGGTTTCCAGCAGCTTGCCCTTGTTGTCGAACCAGTAAAGCTGCGCGCCGAGTCCTCCGCCCACGGCGATTTCATCGCTGGGCGGAACGGGTCTCCTGAAAGGCTGTCCGGGCACGAATCCGGCGGGTCTTGGCATTGGCAAGTAAGTACGGCCGTTGGTGACCACCTGCGGGGTGGAAGAGTTGGCGAGGATGTAGCCGGCGGTAATCTGCTGCGAATGGTCGGAGAGGTTCTGCCACAGAAGGCCGCCGGTTTTCGCGTTGTAGGCCAGTGTGCCGACATCGCTCTGGCTGGTCAGCAGCTCCAGTTTGCCGTCGCCGTTGATGTCGAAGAACTCCATGGAATCCATGTGATCGTTGTTCTTCTGGAAGTACTTGTCATTGTTCCAAATCTCCTTGCCGTTTGCGTCCAGGCAAAGATGGCTGATGAATACCTCGTCGATGCCGTCGCCGTTCACGTCGATGGGCCAGATGTAGTGGCCGAAGTAATCCTTCTCGCGCGGTTCGCTGTGCTGCCAGAGCCGGTTCAGGTCTTTGTCGTAGGCGGTCAGGCTGATGAGCCCGCCGGTATCGCTGAAGACCAGCAGTGTATCGGGACCGTCGGAGTCCTTGTAGAACTTGGCCACAGCCATGCGGTAGTTGTTGGCGACGTGCGGGAAGGGCTGCGCCGGCCAGGGAACTTTTTTGATAATCTCGCCGGTGCGTCCATCGCAGAGCACCAGCCACTCCTTGCCATCGATGAGGCGCCAGTGGGCCAGTTCGTCCCGGCCGGTGTGATGGAAGTCCCAGAGGATAGCTCCCGCTTCATTGCCTCGCGGTGAGCCGGGCTGCACGGGCGGGGCCGTCCAGCGCCACAGCTCGTGGCCGTCGTTGGCATACAGGATGGTGGAGTAGTCGCCGGTGATGTCGGCGATGGCGAAGTTGCCGCTGCCGTCGATGTCGCCGAACTTGACGATATTCGGCGACTCGATCTTGTACTCATGGAGCAGCTTGACCTCAGGCGGCAGTTCAAGGGCTTTCAGGTCGTCTTCCTTGAAGGCGGCGTTCTTGGTGAGCACCAGAACATTGAGCGACGGCCTGGGCACGATGGATGTGAGGCGGATCTCGACGGCGCCGGTCTTGAGGGTGAATGTGCCACCCTGCTGCCATGCAAGTTTTCCGTGGCCGTAAGTGCCAGGATCGAGCTTGCCGTCGATTTTGACGTGGAAGGAACTGGCCGCTGTGCCGATGCTGCGCACAAAGAGGTGATAGACGCCGGCTTCGCGCACCGGAACTTTGGCCGTTACATCGTCCGCGACGCTCATGTTGATGGTGTTGTTGTTGAAGAACCACTCTCCGGCGGGGAAGCGGCCGTCGTTGCTGTCTCCGGCCGGGATGGCGGCGAAGAAATCCGAAGCCGGAACAATGATGGTGTCGGGAAGCCGATGCGCGGCGTCATGGTGCCGCAGCGTCAGGGCGGCGGGCGGCGCGGAGGGTGAAGCGCAGCATGAATTCGTCCCGCGCGAAAGCTCGAACTCCGGCGTAATGTCCACGGGGATCTCTTTGGCGGTTTCAAGAGCCTTGGCCAGCGAAGGGGGCATGAGATCGTATTTGGCGTACCAGGCTTCAACGCCGGTCCGGTCACCCTGGGCCTCGAAGGTCAGCAGCTTTTCGGTCAGGCCGGCGATGGCGGCGGGCATCGCCTGATAATCGATGGCATAACGGCCGTCCGCGCCCTGGCTAAGTGCGCCCTTCTCCGCGAGATAATTGAACTCCATCCTCTCGGCGCGGCCATGGGCTTCTCCGGCACCGAAGCGCAGGGTGCGGAAGATGCCTGCGACATACGAACCGTAGATGGCATGCAGCATGGCTTCCGGAAGCACCTTCCGATCGACCAGCCACTTGGCCAGGAAGATGCCGGTCACATCCGCCTTGGCCTCTTCCAAGCCGCCGTACAGCCCTCCGATGGCCTCGCGAATATCCACCTGCTTGCCGTCGACATGCGCGTATGCGGGCCCGAGCCCATGCGAGATCTCATGCAGGATGGCGGAGGTCAGATAGCCATCCGCGGTGACATCGTTGACTTGTGCGGGAGTGAGCATCTTCCGGGCGATGGGCAGGATGACCTCGCTGACGCGAGCATCCATGAAGTTCTTGAAGAAAATCTTCTTGGTGCCTTTTTCGGCATGAATGCGCGCGTCGTTGGGCAGATTGTCCGCTACCGCCTGGTAGCCGTAACGCAGGTCGCCCGAGCGGAGCGGCGCATCGGCGACCTCCATCGGCGTGGCCTGGCCCCGCTTCGAGGGTTTGTCGGCGGCGGGCACGGGAAGCGCCTGCTGCATGGCCGCTTCATATTTCTGGTAGTCGGCGAGTTTGCGGCTTTCGTCCTCATTGCGGATCAGGATGGCGCCGCCATAGGAAGTCTTCACGCCGAGCAGGCCGTCGAGATAGGTCTCGTATGGGGCGAAGATCAGGTCGATCTTGGGGTTTTTCAGATCGAGCCATGCGATGTCGCTGGCGTAGTAGTCGTCGGAGAGCAGGGCATCGGCGCGCAACTCGAGAAAATGAGCGAAGGCCGGGTCCGGCGAGAGCCTGGCGGCGGCGCGCAGGTCGGCCGCCATGGGGCGAAGCCACTCGGCATAGGCTTCGTGGTAGGGTACGGCCTCCAGATGGCCCGGTGTGCCGCGGAGAACGGTGCGAGGATCATAGAGCGCCGCCTTGATCTCGGGATGCTCCGCGGCATAACGCTCAATCTGCTGCCGTTTCAGTCCGTAGGGATACAACTCGTGGCCGGGAGGCATAACGGCCTCTCCCAGAAAGGTTTCGTTCTCAGCCAGCAGATCGTAACGGCTGCCCATGATGCCAAAGAGCCGGGCCAGCGTCGCGTTTTGCGTGACGCGATAGACCGCCCATCCGCCCAGATCGCTCTGTTGCCAATAGAGCGTATCCATCAGGCGGCAGGCATCGGCGAGCTTGGCCACCATCAGCTTTTCGTTCGCAGTGAGGCCAGCGGAGCGATAGGGCATGGCGACCGGCTTCCAGCGCGCGGCGCGCTCCGCCTCGTTGTGGAAGGGACGCCCGCCTGAGTTGCGTGGGGACTGGGCCTGCGCAGAAGCGACAAACAGGAGCGTAAGGGAGAGGAGGAGCGCTTTGGAGACGGAGCGAAGCAAAGGAATCACCTCTTAGAACGAGTAGAAGAAATCCAGATAGACGATATATAAACCGCGCGACCGTAGAGGAGGTTATACCGACGGGCAGGCCAAAATTAGTCCGGCCTGCCCGTAGGTAGTCAGAAGAAAATTACCGCAGCAGCGCGTCCACCGACCAAAGAATCGGAGCCTGCCCGTGGTAGTCGCCGGTCCGGCGGGGCCGGCCCAAATAGTAGCTCAGATCGTTCAGTTTGTTGGTGCCCGCGCAAACCTGCGTCACCTCGCCATTCTGATCGATGTAGCCGGTCACGGCCAGCCATGCCTTGCGCGCCGCGGGGCCGTAGGTCGGGCCGTCCAGCACACCCAGCTTCACGCCGGTAATCATCGCGAAGGTGAACATGCCGGTGCCGGAGCTCTCCGGCCAGGCCTCGTCGTGGTCGATCAACTGCCGCCACATCCCATCCTTGCCCTGATACTTCAACA
>Ga0265342_10001675_pt1 | contig 20348 bp, 16 predicted proteins | sample 4CB327metaG_FD_203125 | JGI IMG/M metagenome (GOLD analysis project Ga0265342, IMG submission 203125) | Rhizosphere microbial communities from Carex aquatilis grown in University of Washington, Seatle, WA, United States - 4-CB3-27 metaG | ecosystem: Host-associated > Plants > Roots >... | reverse complement strand
CGGCAGATGTGCGACATCGGATCTTAATGATTTATACAGAAGAGTTATTAATAGAAATAACCGTTTAAGACATTTAATTTCCTTAGGTGCACCGGAAATAATTTTAAGAAACGAAAAAAGAATGCTGCAGGAAGCGGTTGACGCGCTGCTTGATAACTCAAGGAGAGCCACTGCCGTTAAATCTGAGAACCGCCCGCTGAAATCGCTTTCAGATATTCTGAAAGGAAAACAGGGACGTTTCAGACAGAACCTGCTCGGTAAACGCGTTGATTATTCAGGCCGCGGAGTTATTGTTGTTGGCCCTGAGTTAAAACTTCACCAGTGCGGTATTCCAAAAGATATGGCGCTTGAATTATTCAAACCATTCGTTATTAGAAGGCTTATAGACAGGGACCTTGTTAAAACAGTCAAGAGCGCTAAGAAATTAATTGAAAGAAGAACCCCTGAAGTTTGGGAAGTTCTTGAAAATGTGATAGACGGGCATCCGGTTATGCTTAACCGCGCCCCTACCCTTCACAGACTCAGCATCCAGGCTTTCCAGCCGGTGCTTGTAGAGGGAAAAGCATTGAAGCTACATCCGCTGGTTTGTACTGCGTTCAACGCGGATTTTGACGGCGATCAGATGGCGGTACACGTTCCGCTTTCATATGAAGCTCAGCTTGAAGTAAGGGTTCTGATGTTATCAAGCCATAACCTGCTTTCACCGCAGAATGGCGACCCGATAACTATCGCGAACCAGGAAATAGTGCTTGGTTGTTACTACCTGACTAAATTCAGAAAAGGCGACTTGGGCGAAGATAAAATATTTTCGAATATGGACGAGGTTATTATCGCTCACGCAAATAATAAGATCGGGCTCCATGCTAAGATCAAGGTTAGGATCAACGGCGAAATGATCGAAACGACTACAGGAAGAGTAATATTTAACCGCATAGTTCCAAAAGGAGCGGGTTACATTAATGAACTGCTCACTAAAAAAGGAATTGTAAAGAACATCAGCCGCGTATTTAAAAGCGTTGGCAATGTTCAGACCGTTGAATTCCTTGATGACTTGAAAAACATAGGATTCACTTATGCTATGAAAGGCGGCCTATCGGTTAACCTTGATGATATTGTTATCCCATCAACAAAACCGAAGACAATTGAAGCTGCCAGAAAGAAAGTAGAATCGGTTGAAAAATCGAGAATGAGAGGACTCATAACCGAAGGCGAAAGATATAATAAAGTTATCGATATATGGACGCATGCGACTAACGAAGTCAAGAGCGACCTTATGGTAACCCTGAAAAATTCAAATTCAGGATTCAACTCGCTTCATATGATGATAGACTCGGGCGCGAGAGGTTCACAGGACCAGGTAAGTCAGCTTGCAGGTATGAGAGGCCTTATGGCTAAACCGCAGAAAAGCATGACCGGCCAGGCGGGTGAAATTATCGAGAACCCGATCATAGCTAATTTTAAAGAAGGCTTATCTATCCTTGAGTATTTTATTTCAACTCACGGAGCAAGAAAAGGTCTTGCCGATACAGCTTTAAAAACTGCTGATGCAGGGTACCTGACAAGAAAGCTTGTTGACGTATCGCAGGACGTTATTATTTCTGAGGACGATTGCGGAACGATCAGGGGCCTTAAAGTTGAGGCTTTGAAAGACGGCGAAGATATTAAAGAACCGCTTTCAGAGAGAATATTAGGCAGAGTTGCTCTGCAGAATATTGTTGACCCTGTTACAAGAAAGACTATAGTAAAAGCAGGACAGGAAATTACAGAAGAACTGGCCGCTAACATTGCCGAGACTTCAATTTCAACGGTTGAGATCCGTTCGGTACTGACATGCGAATCAAGGCGCGGTATCTGCGCAAGATGTTACGGCAGAAACCTCACAACCGGGAAGCTTGTAGATGTAGGCGAAGCGGTTGGCGTTGTTGCTGCGCAGTCTATTGGCGAACCGGGCACACAGCTTACGCTACGTACGTTCCATATCGGCGGTACTGCGAGCAGAATTGTAACCCAGTCAAGGATTCCGACTAAGTTCGCAGGTAAGGTTAAGTTCGAAAGCATGAAGATGGTTAAGTATGAAAGTCCTACTGAAGGAATTTTCTATGTAACGCTTAGCCGTAACGGTATCTTAGAAATACATGATGAGAATAACAGGTTAATATCAAAGTATGACGTTCCCTACGGCGCGCATTTGATGGTTAAAGACGGCGAGATGGTTGAGAAGAATCATGTTCTGTATGAATGGGATCCGTACAATTCGGTAATTGTTGCCGAGCATACCGGTATTATCAAATACGTGGATTTGAGAGAAGGCACCAGTTACATGGAAGCGCCCGATGAAACTACCGGGCACATCCAAAAGGTTGTTACTGAGTCTAAGGACAAGACTTTGAGTCCGACGATCCAGATCACCGATTCGAAAGAAGATGTAATGAGTAACTATATTATTCCGGCACAAGCGCATTTATTGGTAAATGATACAGATAATGTTACAGCAGGCCAGATACTTGTTAAGATTCCGAGAGATACCGGAAAGACAAGGGATATCACAGGCGGTCTGCCAAGAGTAACAGAGTTATTCGAGGCAAGAAGCCCCAACTCACCTTCTATTGTTACTGAAATAGATGGAATAGTTGAGATTGGTTCATTGAAGAGAGGCTCACGTGAAGTAAAAGTTAAAACATCCGATGGTATGGTAGAAAAGAAATACCTCATACCGATCGGCAAACATATCCTTGTTAGAGACGGCGATTACGTAAAGGCCGGCGAAGCTCTTTCAAGCGGCGCTGTTGACCCGCATGATATTCTCAGGATCAAGGGCGTTGGCGACGTTCAGGCGTACCTGGTAAACGAAATACAGGAAGTTTACAGGATGCAGGGCGTTAAGATCAACGATAAACACATTGAAGTTATTGTAAGACAAATGCTGCAGAAGGTCAGGGTTGTAGATCCGGGCGATACTCATTATCTTGAAGGCGAAGTTGTTCACCGCTTCAAATTCTACGAAGAAAATGAAAGCCTGAAAAACAAAGTTCTGGTAATTGATAAGGGCGAATCGACAAAAGTGAAGATGTACGACATTATGGATAAGAAACAGGCAAAGGAGATCAATTCGGAACTGAAGAAAAAAGGAAAAGAACTGATCAAGATAAGAGACGCTAACCCGGCTATCGGTAACCCGATATTGCTCGGAATAACGCAAACATCTCTTACTACCGACAGCTTTATTTCAGCTGCGTCATTCCAGGAAACAACAAAGGTTCTGACTGATGCAGCAATAGAAGGTAAAGTGGATCACTTGCTTGGTTTAAAAGAAAATGTTATTGTCGGCCAGTTAATTCCGGCAGGTTCGGGACTGAAACGTTACAAAGACCTTATTGTAACGCGTAAAGACGAAGCTGTTGAACCTGAAAAGGAAAAGCCGGCTAAGAAAACCAAGAAAGCTAAGAAGAAAGAACTAGTAGAAGAAGTAGAGTAAAACAATAAACATGTTTTTTACCGCTAATGACCCCGAGAAATCGGGGTTTTTAGTTTATGAAATTAATTTACCGGACATTTACACGATTTAAAATTAGTCAAGTCTAACTCGCAAATTGAATACTATCACTGAATATTTTAATTATCTGTACTCGCTTGAACGCTCAGGGATGAAATACGACTTGAAGAACATTGCGATACTGCTCAAAGCTATCGGCAATCCACACAAAACTCTGAAGTTCATTCATATCGCAGGAACAAACGGGAAGGGAGCGACTGCTTCATTCGCGGCTTCTATCTTAATGGAACAAGGGCTTAAGACCGGCTTATTTACTTCGCCCCATATACTTAAGTTTAACGAAAGAATCAGGGTGAACGGGAAATGTATTCCCGACTCATATATAAAACAATTTCTCAACGACAACATCAATCTTATTAAAAAAATTAAGCCATCTTTTTTTGAAGTTAATACAGCTATGGCTTTTAAGTATTTTCATGATAAGAAAGTGGATGCAGCGGTAGTTGAAGCGGGACTCGGCGGCAGGCTGGATTCTACAAATATTATTATCCCAAAGGTTTCTGTAATTACTCAAATTGGTATGGATCACATGCAGTATCTGGGCGGCACACTGAGAAAAATAGCGCTTGAAAAAATAGGAATCGTCAAAAAAGGAATTGATGTAATTGTAAGCGATAACAATAAGCAGCTTAAAGAATTGTTCAAATCAAAGATAGAAAAAAAACATCTTCATTTCATAGATGAAATGGTCCGGATAAGTTCATTTGATGAAAACGAAAAGGGAACGAAATTCAACGTTACATTTAAATCCGGAAATATAATCCCGTTGTTCACTCCCCTGCACGGCGACTATCAACTAAGGAACGCTGTCACGGCAATCGAAGCCGTTAAACAGTTTACAAATAATGGAGTGACTGATTCTGCAATTCGAAAAGGCATATCGCATGTTATTAAGAATACAGGCTACTTTGGGAGGCTGCACTCAGTCAAAGGTAAAGGCATTAAATATATTTTTGATATATCTCATAATCCTGACGGCATTAAGGCGGCGCTTGGACATTTGACTAAAGACAAAATCAAAACAGTAATATTTGCAATGATGAGCGATAAAGATTACAAAAGTTCGATCAAGGAAATTCTAAAGAGCTTTAAACATGTTATCTTTACCCAACCTGCATATAAACGCGCTTTATCGCCTGATATTATGATGAAATATGCCCAAAAGCTGCATTTAAGAAACGACCAAACTGTTTTTGGAACTGAAGATGTAAGCGAAGCATTGGAAATAGCAAAGAAATTAGAAGGTAAAAAAGGAAATGTCCTTATTATAGGGTCGTTCTTTCTGGTTTCGGATGCTGTTAAAGCGCTGAGGTTGCAGAAATATTTTTAAACTAGCTTAAAATAGATATCAATTATCGTCGTTCTTTTGCTTTTCAATCTTGTTCAGTTTCCTATAGTCCTGCAGAAGTTTCCTTAATTGCAGATTAAATTTCCTTTCAAATACTATCATTACTGCAATTTGCTTAGCTGTTAAGAATGTTTTCAAATCGTTAATAAAGTCCAGGCGTTCATTGCTGATCTGGCTTTCAAGGTTTAATATCTCATTCAGCAGGCTATCAAGACTGTTTCCGCTTTCCAGATTCTGGGTCATTTCCAGGTACGCTTTGTTACGTTTCTTAGTTAATTCCCTCAATGACGCGCTGAAAGATTTATATTTTTCTTTAAATGTTTCGGCGGTTTGTTGATCAAGTTCCATCTTCTTCACCATCTTTTCTAGCTTTATCTTCTCGATCTTATCCCTGATATCATCGGCGCTATTCTGCGCGAAAGCGCCGCGTACTGTAAGCGCGCTGCTAGCGGCTATCGCTATTAATATAAGTAGTATTTTGACCCTGGACATTTTAGTGAATTAACAATTTATAAATCGGTCTTTAGCAAATTTTCTATTAACTGGTCTTTTTCGTTGCCGTTAAGATTGTTCAGCTCGCTCTCTGTTTCATCGTCCATCGTTCCAAGAACATGGCCCGGCAATATTGAGCTTTCTTCCGTTTCAATCAACGCATATTCTTCATTTTCAACATTACTTTCCTTTTCATTATTTAAATTATCGTTATTTTTTTCATTGTTATCAGCCATGTTTTCTTCTTCAGGCGCATTCTGATGTCTCACAACGCCGTTTCTTTTGTTTACTCCTGGCCCTTTTACGATTTTGTTCCCGTTGCCGCTGATATTATTTGCGACATTATCATCTTTTTTCTCAACCTGCTCTTTCTTTTCATCTTTAACTTCGTTCTTAACATTTGAGCCGCTATCAACGTTTATTTTCTGTTCTTTGTTTTCCTGTTTTTTCGAGATCTGGTTCTCAGGCGATTTCACAAGCTGGTAGATCACAAAAAACAAAATTACCGCAGCAACCGGAACTATTATCTTCCAGATGGCGGAAATATTATCCCACGAAAGCTTCTTCGCAGCCCTTGCATCGATCTTTTCATGTATCCTCGGCAGCAGGTTATTCCAGTATTGAGCAGGCGGTTCTTCGAATTTTACATTTGAAACAAATTTAAAAGTATTCTTTGTCTCGGTATAGAATTCTCTCAGCTCTGCCGATTCTTTAAGCGCGTTATCAACTAACAGCTTATCATTCTCATCGAGGGCGCCGGTAATATAATCCGGTATAAGGTACTTTAATTCTTCAATATTTAGTTTATTATTCATATTTGTAACCCTCTAATTTCCAATTCTCTGTTTCACATATTCCCCTATCTTCTTCACAGCATGAAAGTAATTAGCCTTTATTCCTCCAACCGACTTCTCCATTATTTTGGCAATCTCATCATATGGCAGCTCGTCATAGTATCTCATGTTAAAAACCGCTCTTTGCTGCGGCGGCAGGGTCTCGATCGCTTCTCCAAGTATCCTTCGTTTTCTTTCATCATCTAAATTCTCACCGCCGTCTTTTTCATGAGCTTCAATCGGGTCGGTTACAATTTCAACGCTTACAGTATTCTTAACTTTTACTTTTCTTATATGGTTTATCGCGTAATTTGTTGCAATCCTGTACAGCCATGTGAATAAATTCGACTCTTCCCTGAAATCCCTTAACGCAGTGTGAACCTTAATAAATACTTCCTGCGTAATATCGTCTGCATCATCATGGTCCTGAACCATTTTCCTGATAACCCAATAAACCTGTTGCTGGTATTTCCTGACAATTTCATTATAGCCTCTTACATCTCCGTTTTTGAAAGCACGGACACATTCCAAATCCTTATTTTTATCCGGAATACTTTGTGGCGCCATTTAAGCGAGCTTAATTGCTAAATCTTTATTTATATGCAATTTGGAATTAATCCCGTTCATGTTTTTGTTCGAATCCCAAACAGCCCGCAGCCAATACTCCCTGCCTTCATAATGTATGACGCAAATGTTAATAAATAGTTTAATTGAATTAAGCGCAAAATTATTCAAAAATCAATCATTATTTTGAAATTATAGCATTTCATTAACATTAAAAAAATACTAAAATTGAAACTAATGGCTTCAAATTCTCATTTTATATATAGATAATGAGCTCTAAGGCTTCTGCAATACAGTTTTTCACTAAGATACCGAAATTCATATTTTTCCTGATGTTTCTGGTCGCTTTAGTCGTAATTGTATTAAAATTCTCAAGCATTGGCGCCTCATTACTTGGATTTAAGTCCTCCGACCCAGAGTCGGTAATTCCGCCCGTGCAAACTGATCCTTTTTCTCCTGCCAACTATTTTGACAAAACCAGCTACCGCAACTTTAAAGTCATTGAGAATATGGCCTATAATTGGCAGACGATTTTCGATGTGTTCTCATTCAATCCCGAAAACATGAAGCTCAGATATTCACTTTCGACAAATTCTCTGGAAAACATTTCCAATAATGTTAAGCAGTCGGAAGAGATATATAAAGGCTCGGCAGATGAAGTGCTTTCGGAATACGGCGACGTGATCAAGGACGAATGCAAATATTATAAAATCGATTGGCGGCTGATACTGGCTATTATGAGGCAGGAATCCGCGTTCATACCGGATGCGGTGTCGCATGCAGGCGCATTTGGATTTATGCAAATAATGCCGCGTACTGGCTCGGTGCTAGAACAGGCGTTGAATCTGGACGAGCATCACTCCCCTGTTAATAATTTAAAGGCGGGGATTTATTATTATGCTCTGCTGGTAGGCAGGTACAATGATTGCGGCGATACAAATAAATTTAAGTTTGCGCTGGCGGCATATAATGCCGGTACCGGCCATGTTGAAGACGCCATGTCGATCGCATATTATTTTCACAAAGATTATCTTGATTGGGATGTTGTTAAGGAAGATTTGAAATTACTTTCATCTTCGGATGATTCATTGCACAGGGTGATATGGAACTCTCATCCGCCAAACGGAAATTTTTCTAACTGGAAAGAACCTTATAATTATGTTGAGAATATAATGTATTTCTGGGAACAGTACAGGAAAATATACCCGATACCTGAAGATAAGCTGGTCAGGACTGAAAAGAAAAAGAGGAAGAAGAAGTGAAAATGAGCTTAAAGAACGACGGATATTCTGTCAATAGTGGCAATTTTCCCAATCCGCAGGATATAGTCCCAATTTCATCAGATTGTTTAATTGATTACCTTTGTATATATGCTTACTTTAAAAATGCTATAATTGGTGTTTTAACGAATTAACTGTAAATTAAGCGAAGATTTTTTCAGGAATCCGAAATACTTATAAAATTTAAATGCCGGCAATGTATTTGGTTGTCATTTTAATTTAGTCAAAATTGTATTTTTTACTTTATGCGATGTTCCTAAATTTGTAGTGTTTTTTTCGATACAAAAGTAAAGCCATATTTGAAAGTAAAGCCATATTTGAAAGTAAAGCCATATTTGAAAGATATGATTAGATGAAAGCGCTTTTAATTATAATTCTGTTTCTTTTAGCCGCCGGTCATTCTTACGCTCAATCTCAAGATAGTTTACTTCTTATCAAGAGCGCTCACACAAAGCTATTGGATAGTATGGTTAGAAGCTATGATTCTAAAGAAATAGAAATTTATATTGACAACACAGGCAGCACAGATAGCTGGAACATACATCTTTTCCGCGTTATAAACTACCATCGGAGCAAATTCAAGGACGCTGTATTGCCCGGTTTCTCTAAATCTGTGTTTCCAATGGCGCTCTTAATGCCAATAAACACATTTATATACGGGAGAGTTTACAATAAAACTTTTGATGAAAACTCCGGATATTTATTAGCGGCATCGGAGATAACGAACTTTGCATTTACATACACCGCCAAATTATTTTTTAATGAACAACGCCCTTATAAAGTTTTGATGGGTGTAAACGAATATACAAATCTTCCATTAGACCCATATGCATTCCCTTCAGCGCATACAAGCTTCGCATTTACAACAGCAACCACATTCGCTTTGCGTTACCCAAAATATCCGCAATTATATGCGCCGATTTATATGTGGGGTTTTTTAGTTGCATATAGCAGACCATACCTCGGCGTACACTATCCCGGAGATGTATTTGCCGGTATGGTAATAGCTACAGTCGCAAGCGCCCTCACCTACTCGCTGCGGAGCCATTTATTTAAATTTAAAAATAATCTCTTTGGTGAAAACAAACAGGATGAAGGTTCTATAAATGGCGGGGTAGTTACAATTTTTGGAGCTTCATTTTTCGCAACCGAACTTCTAACCGCTTATGTTTTACCGGATTCTCCTCTGCTTGTAAGTATTACGCCCTCCCCCAAGGATACGAGAGGTGTAAATATAACGCTAAATTATGGTTTTTAAAAAAAGTAATGATGACAAAAAGAATTGAAATATTCATCATTTAGATTTCTCATCCGAGAGGTGTAGTTCCATTATCATCCTTATGAATAGTAGAACGGTATAACATAAATTCGTACTTTTACATCAAAATAATCTAAATCTTCTTCTTAATATTGAGAAGGTTTGTACTTAAGGAGAAACGCTCTATTTTTTGCGGATTAAGTTATCATCGCTTAAGACCGTATTGGGAATTTAAAGACAGCAGGCACGCTTGCGGTTTTTATATTTAAAATAGCCCGCTAAAATTATATGGAAACAAAATATATCGTACTTTTTTTCCTTATGTTTGCTCCTTTGCTCCAGGCTCAGAACATTAATTTCGATGTTACTAACCGATTCTCGAAGAATACTGAACGCTCTTATAAATTTAATCTTACAACGCAGGCTGATACAAATGATCAGCCTAAATCAGATGCTAAAATTGAAAAAACATCAGATAGTATTAATACCATGCCTGTGAACCTGGACTCTACCAAAGCAAATAATAATAAGGGCTTAATAGACTCAACGATGTATGATAAATACGGATATTTGCTTAATGATGACCCTAAATATAATAAAAAAAGTCCCATATGGAGACCAATACTTGGAACAATTTTAGGTAACTTTGTCACATGTGCATTTAACAAATATATATTAAATTCCGGCTTTTGTAATATTTCTTTTCAAAGCGTGAAGAATAACTGGAATAATGGGTGGGAATGGGATACTGACAGGTTTGGTATAAATTTTTTCGCGCACCCATATTCAGGAGCCCTGGGCTTTAATCATGGACGTTCAGAGGGATATAACTTTTGGGAGTCTGTCCCGTTTGCATTCGGATCAAGTTTAATGTGGGAACAAACCATGGAGAATACACGCCCTTCATATAATGACCTCATAAATACGACCTTAACAGGCGCTCTTGAAGGAGAAATTTTTTACAGGCTGAGCTCGTGTTTTCTTGATGACAGGCTGGTAGGCTCGAAAAGAGTATTTCGGGAAATTATAGCCGGAATTATAGACCCTGTTAGATTTGTGAACAGACTCGAGAACGGTAAACTTACGAGAGTAACAAACAAAGATATATATCAAAGAGAACCTCTTCAGGCGTCGCTGTTTGTCGGTGTCAGGAACCTGAATAATGGAACAGGGTTCTGGAACGGCGATAACAGCGCCGAAATAGCTCTAAACTTCTCTTATGGCGACCCGCTTGAAGTAAGAAATCGTAAACCGTACGATTACTTTACTTTTCGCGGCGGATTAAGTATTGGCGCCGGGAGTAAATTCATCAATAATTTAATGGGTTACGGACTTTTATTCGGTAAAAACATCGCGACAAAAAACACCGGCTTATTGTACGGAGTATTTCAGAACTATGATTACTGGGATAATGATGTAGACGAATTGGGTACGCTGGGGTTTGGATTCGGCGCAATACACAGGGTAAACTTAAGCAAAACTTCTGACATCACATCACATGTACATCTTGGAGTTGTTCCAATGGGAGGCATTAAAACGCCTTATGACAGTGTTGGCGACAGAAATTATAACTATGTTGGCGGCCTTGAAGGAATTCTGGAAACCTCGGTTAATGTTGAGGGATGGCTGAATATATCTGCCAGTTATTTTCTTTATGGGTTACATGTATATGTTGGAGATAGCGGCAATTATATTGTAGGCATGTTCAGGCCAAGGGTGGCAGTTAAAGTATATAAAAGTGTTTTTATTGGATTCGAATTCATGCAATACGGCAAAGACGGCTATTTAAACCATTTGCCCGACGTTCATGTAAGGAATAATGAACAAAGAATTTTTATTTCCCTTTCAGGGGGGTATTTCGGAATATGATAGATAAATTAATTGTTGCCAGGGGTTACTGTACGCAATTCTCCGTCAACCCTCATAATTCCAATGAAGCGCTTATTCTTAATCCCCAATTCTTGCATCCAGCGGGCCCGCTAAGCCCTCATAACTTGTCAGCTCGCCGACCAAAGCGCCAATCACAATTTTTACTTTCACTTTTACCGGAATCTTCCTCTCATCATCGCTTAAATACACATACAGATCAGAAGTCTTTGAAGTAAGCCCTTCTGTAAGCATAGGGTGAAGAATAAATGTCTTAAACTCCCCTGCGGCAACGCTTACAGTTTCCCTGCCTTCAAACCTGATATCCAGCGGATAAACCCCGTCTTTATAGAAATAATAAACGCGTAATACGTCGCCTTCTTTTTTATCTTTCCAGTTCAATGTTCTGGCATAATAAAATGACGATATCAAATCCTGGGCATATTGTTCCTTTGACACATAGTTCTTGTCTTCGACGAAATTCACTTTTGTATACACTTTCAGGCTTTCCTGAATGAATGTAGCCTCAAAATCGTGCTTATAGTCATTTTCCCTGATGTGCTGCTCATACCTCCACGGAAAAATTCCCTGTTTATCAATATATGTTTTATAATTATCACGGACCTTGTACACAACGTCAAAGCTTGAGCGTGAATTCACGTCAAAATTAATTTCGTAGGTTTCGCGGCCGTTATACATAAATGCCGCCGGCGATACAGTCATAAACGCTTCCGCAGCGGTTATGAATCCGTAGCTAACTTCAAAAGAAAGCCTCTCCCCCATTCCAAATGCGCTGTTTTGAACCGTGCGGAAATCCCTTATGATCGTTGTATCCGCGGCGTAAACGTTGACAGAGAATGCAAGTATGGACAAAACTAATATCTTCTTCATATTCTATTTTAATTTTCCTTAGGTTTTTCTAATAATTTTTTGTCAAAATCCTTATTGAATTCGTACCTGGTTAATTTAAGTTCGTGTTCGGAAGTGGTTATTTTGTACGGCATATAAATATCGAAATCGCCGGTTTTCCTGAAATCAGAATACGTTGAAATATTGCCCGGGCTAATTGATTTTACCCTGTTGTAATTCTTCTTATCGTAATAAACAGTCTGGAGCTCTTCGGCCCCTTTTTTAAATTCAACAACATAGCAAGCAACGCTATCTATCTTTTCATCCTGCAGCAATTCGTAAGTAATTCCATACTTATTCTTATCATAATAATAAACCCACAAGCTTGCTTCAATAGACTCTTTTAATCTCCCAAGATCGGCATCCGGCATATCTTTAACGCCTTCGCCAAATGCAGTCCATCCTGTGTTTTTCTTTGCATCATAAGCCTGGATCAATTTAAAATCAGCAGATTCCGTGCTAAGATAAAATGCATCTTTGCTTATATACACGGTCAGTTTTACGTCGGTGTTCATAATATTCATGCTGCCCGTCGTTTTAATCGATTTAACATCCTTTAAATTATCCGCGCCGCCATTGGTCTCCATGTAATTATCTATTACATCCTGTGCTGTCTTGACAGGCTTTATATCCTGTGCATTCGAAAAAGTTATAAAAACCAATAAAGCGAATAGTATTAACTTAATTGAGTTCATTCCTGGTTCCTTATACTTTAAAGTTTTAACAAATAAAAGAATATTCTTTAAAGAATATCAAATTATGGTTTCCTAAGCAAACCACGGTCAAAAGATGTATTGAAATTGTAATTTGTTATATTGAATCTTCCAAGCTTTGTCGCTATCCTGTATGGCATCATAATCCCTAAAGAGCTTTCTTTCCTGTATTCACCAAAATTTGCCGTCATTTCTGAACTCCATGGCCCCACATCCTGTTGAATTTTATAAAACGTTGTTTTATCAAAATGATCGGTTTCTATCAGTTCTGTATCAGACTGAATTACATCAACAACATAACATGGCGTTTCGGAAACTATATCGTCATCTTTCAGTTCAAAAGTGATTCCGTTTTTAACATGGTCATAATAGATTCGCCAGAGCGAGGATTCAACAAAAATAGAAAATGTCTTAAGATAATCATCCTTCATGTCCTCTTTGTATATGCCCAAAGATATCCAACCCTTATTCCCTGATTTATCATAAGCTTCTGTCACATTAATTTCATCTGACTCACTTCGTAAATAGAATTCTTTTCTGCCTATGTATTCAAAAAGTGTTGCATTCGATTTTTTTTCGTTTGTGCCGCCTGTAATTTCAATTGACTTAATATCCTTTAATTTCGTTTCGCCGCCGATTGCAGTCAAATAATTATCAATCACATCCTGCCCCGTTTTAACAGGCTTAAATGTTTGCGCATGAAGCCCAAATGCAAATGCTATAAAAAACAATATTAGACAAAGAACATTCCTCATTCAAATCAATTTCTTTGCAGCATAAATGTTTTTACAAATTCAAACACTTCGTTAGGTTTTATATCATCCATAACATCTCTTGAATTATCATCCCCAGCCGGAACAAATATCTTTTTCCTTTCAGTGTACGGCCCCCAGCGGGTAGGACTTTCAACTTTAACAGGCGAATACAAACCAATAACGAAAGTCTCAACCGCAGCGGCTATATGTATCGGCCCCGAAGAATTCCCGATAAAGAGCTTTGCCTTCTTCAAAAGAGCGGCTAGTTCTCTCAAATTTAAGTCAAAAACACTGAAAACTCTATCATTTTTCCCTGCCTTACTCATTATATTGTTTACTTGCGCCGCATTGTCCTTTGTTCCTGTCAATATAATATCAAAATTCAGAGCTTTATCGCTTAAGATCAAATCTACCAGTTTTACGAAATTCCCGTCGCTCCAAACTTTTGCTGAGCTTAGCGTTGGGATATGTATAACAACATAATCCCTTGTTAAATCAATCCCTTTTAGTTGTAATTTATTGTTAAGAGAATCTATTGCTTCTTTTTTGACTTCAATATGAGGCGATAAATCTTTTAATGGTTTACAGTTAAGCTCATTAAGCAAATCCAGATTATATTCCAGTTCATGTTTAATTGAATCTTTCCTGTGCTGCCTGTGTTTTAAGTTAAATAAAAATGAATACCACCTGTAAGCCGTTCCAAGCCGATACTTAACTTTTGACTTATACAAAGCACGCGCTATCACGTAACTTGGATGCACAACAATGCCTAAATCGTACTTGTTTTCATCCAAAATACGCTTAATATCTTTTATAGTGTCCTTTTCTATAGCATGAACTTTATTTATATTTGGATAATCAATTACAAGCTCCTGGGTTCTGGTATTGACCAAAAAATCAATTTTGGCATCGGGGAAATTGTGCCTGAGCGCGTCTGCCATTGGTAAGGTAAGTATAACATCGCCGATCCTGTCGGTGCGAATGAGCAATATATTATGCGGCTCTATGTGTTTTGTTTTAATGGCAGTTATAGGAAATGTTTCGAGTAAATCTTTTAAATATATAACATTACGTTTATTTTATCAATTTATAAAAAACGAGTAAAAATGAAGAGCGCAATAATTTCTATTGCCGTTATTTTCTTATTGGCAGGTTTCTCGTGTGAAAGTACGGGGCAAAATGACAAGAAAGAATTGACCACATCTGGCAAAACTGAAACTAAACCGAAACCGGACACAACTATTACAAATAAAATGGATTCCAGCTCAAGTAAATTTAAAGATCTAAACAAAGACGCATTCGCGCTGCATTATGACGCGATCGTTATAGATACCCACAATGACGTTTTGATGCCCGTTATGATGGAAGGCGCCGACCTAACCAAAGAGAACGCTTCGACTCAATCGGATTTGGTTAAATGGCGCAAAGGCGGACTTGATGTCCAGGTGTTTTCAATCTATGTGCCCGAACGATACAAAACCGGTCACTACAAGTATGTAAACAAATTAATTGACCATCTCGAAGAAGTTGCAAAAGATAATCCCGATATGCTTTATCTCACAAATAATTACGAAGATCTAATGACCGGACTTAACGATAAACATTTCTGCGGACTTATGGGAGCTGAGGGCGGAGCAATGATAGAAGGCTCTATTGAAAAGCTTGAACATCTATATGATCGCGGCGTAAGATATCTTGGCTTAACATGGAACACCAGCAATGAAATAGGCGTCTCAGCAAGAGACGAGACCGAACGCGGGAAAAAAGGCGGACTGACCGAATTTGGCAAAGAAGTTGTTAAGAAAATGAATGAGCTGGGCATGCTGGTTGACGTATCACATCTTGGCGAAACTGCTTTCTGGGATGTTGTTGCTACAAGTAATGCCCCAATTATTGCTTCTCACTCGGATGTATACAATATTTGCCCGCATTACAGGAATCTAACCGATGACCAGATAAAAGCTATTGCAAAATCCGGCGGATATATTGGCGTTAATTTCTATTGCAATTTTCTGAATCCAAATTCGAATATTTCACAGGTAAGAGCTATTCATAACAAGTATAAATCTGCACTTAGAAAAATGGAAGATAAATACGGCGATGATTTGATTGGCTATAATGAAGAAAGATACAGCTATTTTGAAGACAATAAAACAAACTCCGGCACGCCGATAGATATGCTTATAGACCATATTGACTATATTGTTAAGCTGGTAGGAATCGATTATGTAGGTTTAGGCTCTGATTTTGACGGAGGCGTAGATACACCCAATGAATTATATGATGCGACATGCTATCCTGTAATAACTAAAAAACTGGTCGAACGCGGCTACAGCGAGCAGGACATAAGAAAAATATTAGGACTGAACTTCTTACGGGTATTTAAAACCGTTTGCAGCAAAAAATAGATATGTACAAAAGAATAGCCACCAAGACACCAAGGCACAAGGAAAAAACTGGCGAACTGGTGAATTAGTGAACCGGTGCACTAGGTTTTTCTGAGTTTCTCACAATTTCGCTATTTCGCTATTTGACCATTTCACTATTTTGAAGATTCCGCAAAATACTATAGAAGAAATTGCATCATCGATTGATATTGTTGATGTGATTTCCGCATACACTCCCCTCCGCAAAGCGGGACGCAGCTTCATGGGCAGATGCCCGTTCCACGAGGAAAAAACCCCGTCATTCAGCGTATCACAGGAAAAAGGCGTATATCACTGCTTCGGCTGCGGCAAGAGCGGCAATGTGTTTACTTTTGTGATGGATATGGATAACGTGTCCTTCTTCGAAGCCGCAAAACTTTTGGCTGAAAAGGCAGGTATTAGAATTGATTATGAAGACGAGCCTTTTGATGAAGACCGAAATCTTGTTGAGAAAATTGTTGAAATAAACAATAAAGCCGCACATTACTTCCACGATAATTTAATGGGCAGAGACGGCGAATACGCGCGCGAATACTTAAGAGAGCGCAGCATTAAAGATGAAATGCTTACCAAATTCGGATTGGGATATTCACTAAGAGAAAAAGACGCTTTATATAAAGAGCTTTCAAAAGCTTATTCAAACGAAGAATTAACCGCCTCAGGATTATTTCTGAATCTTCCGCAAAATGAAATGCGCGACCGCTTCCGCGGCAGGCTCATGTTCCCTATTATCTCAGAATCCTCGCGTGTAGCGGGATTTGGCGGCCGGAAATTATATGAATCTGAAGGATTTGATGAAGCTAAGTATGTTAATTCATCTGAAACAAAGATCTATAACAAAAGCAGAATTCTATATGGATTAAGCTTCGCAAAAACCCGCATAAAGGAAACAGGCTTCGCAGTTCTTGTTGAGGGTTATATGGATTTAATTTCACTATTTCAAAACGGTTTTGAAAATGTTGTGGCATCCAGCGGAACCTCATTGACGCCGCTACAGGTGAAGATACTTTCCCGTTATACACAGGAAGTTGTTGTGGTATATGATTCCGACATCGCCGGACAAAACGCTTCGATGCGCGCAATTGAGCTGATAATTGAAAATAATTTGAATGTTAACATAGTTGTTCTGCCCGGCGGCGAAGACCCTGACACTTACATTCGAAAACAGGGAAAGGATGCTTTTCAAAGGCTGCTTGATAAGCGGCAATCGGTAATAAATTATATTGGCGAGGGATACAGGCAGGATGGGAAACTTGAATCGCCTGAGGGAAAAACTGAGTTCGTAAGAAGAATTATCAACCTGATCGCCAAAATGAGAGATGAGATTAAACGTGATTTTTACATTAAAGACATTGCGGCAAGATTTTCGATATATGAAAGCATAATAAGGAAAGAGCTTGATAAACAGCTTAAACTCGGCAAAAAGGGGATAACAAGAGATGTAAGACGTGAGGTTTTTGATGAACCTCCGGAACATTTACCCGCAGCGCTTAAACCATCTTCCGCTGAAATTATGCTGATCAGGCTGCTGGTTGATTCAGATGCAAAAACAAAAGATTATCTTATGAACAATCTTGAAACAGGCTTTATTGCTAATGATACGGTAAGGAAGATCGTAAATTATATTATGATAAACATCAACAATTCAAGCAAGCTAACTCATGTAAATCTATTTAACGAATTTCATGACGATGAAGCAAAAAAAATTATTGGCAACGCTCTTTTGGATGAGAATTATGTTTTGCAGGAAGAGAAAAACAAAAATTATACAAGCGACGCAAGAATAATAATCAGTCAGTTTAAGCTGCTGGATATAAGAAAACAGATCAAAGAAATCGAGAACAAATTAAAAGCTTCGAATAAGTATGAACCCGAAGCGCTTGAATTGCTTACCGCCCAGCAAAAATTAAAGAATGAACAGCTTGTTCTTGAAAAATCACTTAAATCGATTTAATAATTATTAATAATATTTTTAGCCCCTTTTGGAGCGAAATATTTGTATTAGAACGTTATAAGCTCCGTTAGGAGCGATATATTTGAAGTAAACGCATTATAACAATACCAGCTCCGTTAGGAGCGACATATTTGTAGTAAACACATTACAACAATACAAGCTCCGTTAGGAGCGATATACTTGTAGTCAACACATTCTAACAATATTAGCTCCGTTAGGAGCGATATATTTGTAGTAAACACATTATAACAATATTAGCTCCGTTAGGTGCGATATATTTGTAGTAAACACATTATAACAATATTAGCTCCGTTAGGAGCGACATATGAAAAGAATTCGCCTTCACGAAAAAAATGACATTTGCAGATAAAATACTGGCATTCAACGCCCAATTGAGCTATAAAGGCAGGCTTCCTAAAGGAATTAGTATAATGAATCCTTTTAAGGAAAAGCAGATTATTTCAATTACCAAACAATTTTACAGTAAATTTTATAGCGATAATAACCCAAGGCATATGATTCTCGGAATAAATCCGGGGAGATTTGGCGCCGGAGTAACCGGAGTGCCGTTTACCGATACTAAAAGACTCATTGAGCATTGCGGAATCAAAGTTGATGAAATGGCGACACATGAGCAATCATCGGTATTTGTTTACAAAGTGATAATGGCGTATGGCGGAACAGAAAAGTTCTATTCTGATTTTTATATCAATTCAGTTTGTCCGCTGGGCTTTACTTTGAAGAACGATAAAGGACGCGAAGTAAATTATAATTATTACGACGACGTAAAACTGTACAATTCGGTTTACGATTTTATCTGCGAAAGCATCTCTAAGCAGATAAAATTCGGTATATCCACCGATGTTTGCTTTTGTATGGGGAATAACAAGAACTTCTACTATTTGAATGAAATAAATCTAAAAGAGAAATTCTTTAAAAAGATTGTTCCTCTTGAACATCCAAGGTTCATAGTTCAATACAGGCTGAAAAGAATTGATGAATATGTTAATAAGTATCTTAAGGCTTTATCTGAAAAGTGAATCATTAGAATAAAGATAAAGATGCCAACTGTAACGGGCTCAACTATTATAAGCTCCGCCATTGAAAATGTCTTTGATACCTCCCAGGATTATTCAATTAGGCTAAAATGGGACCCCTATCTAAGGCAAGCAAAACTGCTTGATGGAAGTTCTGAAATCAAACCCGGAACCAGGGTATACTGTGAGAATAAGAAAGGCGTTGGAATGACTGTCAGCTATGTTACGTTCAACCGTCCGGCGCAAACGGCGGTAAAAATGGAAGGTGATTTTCCTTTAATTAAAAACTTTGCCGGAAGCTGGAACTTTCGAAAGCTTAACGATAACAATACCGAGGTAATTTTTAAGTACTATTATGAAGCTAAAGGAAAAATATTCAACAAGATTATAGAATTCTTCGTCGGCCGTATGTTACGGCGTGATATCCAAATAAGGCTCACGGGACTCAAACGCTACTTTGAATCATAATCTAAAACCTTGGAACTTACCCGGATCAAAATCCATTATTTTACAAGAACCAGTTTTTTTGTCTCGCTATAATCTCCGCTTACCAGCTTAGAAAAATAAACTCCGCTTGGAAAGTTTAACGCGTTCCACTCTGCTTCATAAGTTCCTGCATTAAGCTGTTCATTAACCAGCGTTGAAACTTCCCTGCCGATTGCATCATATATAACCAAATGAACTACCCCATTTTTAGGAACGCCAAATTTTATTTTTGTTGAAGGATTGAACGGATTTGGATAATTTTGAGATAGCGAATATGATTTGGGAATTTCAGTAGAAATTGAATTGACAGAGACAAATTCGGCTATGCTTCTTTTCCAAACGCCATAATTATTGGTACCTGCATATATATAATTATTTAAGATCAGTAATGAATTGATCCAGGCGTTTCCCATTCCCTCGCTTGCCAAAGTCCAGCTGGCTCCGCTGTTTGACGAGAAGTAAACGCTTGAATCTGCAGTGCCGGCAAATACGTTACTTCCCGATACTGCCAATGCCGTAACATAATGAGCGGCGCTGAAAGTTGTTTGAGACCATGTAATCCCATTATCTGTAGAATGAAGAATACCGCTGTTAACAGTGCCTGCGTATACATTATTTCCATCAGCCCCAAAACTTAACGGGTAACTACCGGGAAAAGTCACGTGTGAAAAACTGACTCCATTATTTGAGGAAACAAATACACCCCCCGAATTACTCCTCACGAAAACAAAGTTGCTATTTGATCCAAGTACCCTGACATTAGATACGCCTCCATTACTCCAACTGTCCCCGTTATCGGTGGTACGTACAAGCTGTTCAATGTCTTGAGCAACAAGAACAGCATTGCCGGATGTAGCAAGTCCTAAAGCGCTTC
>Ga0265342_10001674_pt1 | contig 20357 bp, 25 predicted proteins | sample 4CB327metaG_FD_203125 | JGI IMG/M metagenome (GOLD analysis project Ga0265342, IMG submission 203125) | Rhizosphere microbial communities from Carex aquatilis grown in University of Washington, Seatle, WA, United States - 4-CB3-27 metaG | ecosystem: Host-associated > Plants > Roots >... | reverse complement strand
ATTTCCCTACGCGCTTTCCGATGTTAAGGTTTGGGAAAATATCGAGGCACTTTGGCGCGAAGGGCATAACGTCCTTCTTTTCAATATCGACGGTCCGCGAACATTGCGCGCCCATCGTTTTATCATTTCCAGCCGCACTCCTTACCCCACACTCGTTCGAAGCTGGTGGTTTTGGACATACCAGCTCATGCGGGAGCTTGAAATGCGAAAGAATATCGAATACATCTTCCGACACCACAAAGGGAAGAAGCGCCCGGTCATTGCCGTATTTCTCCAGAGCATCCACTGGGATCATGTACGATTTCTCCTCGCTCATCCATCAAAACGCGCGATATGGAAATACTATTTTGGAAAATTTCCGAAGGTGACCCCGGCAAATATCAAAACTCTTCTTAAAGAAAAAGATCCGGTGCTCTATCGATATTGGCTACGAACGGGGCTTTAGTTCTCCGCACGGGAAACGCACTTTTGGGAGGCTGTCCCACTCCTCGAAAAGAGTACAATAGAGTAAAGGCCGAAAAAACCAAAACGCTTTATTTCATTGAAATGAGCAATTGGAAAAGCAAGGGCTGGATAGCGGCCATCGTCGTGATAGTGGTGATAGTCATCATCATTGCGATCGTGGCCACCGGAAATCATGCCGCGCAATCCCCGGCTGCCCAGAATGGAACTTCTCAAACGCCGCCACGCGGATCGTATACTTCATCGGCGGATGGTTTCTCCGTGAATCTTCCGGGAACGCCGCGGATAACGACTACGACGTTCAATTCGATGACGGCGGGATCTCTTCCGTTGACAACATACACGGCCGCAGCATCGGGTACCTCGACCACCGCGTACTATGCCGTCATGGTCTACCATTATCCCGCGAGTTATCGGTTCCCCGACAATTATCTGATGGGGGCGGTGCAAGTGTTCGGCATGGCGGTGAACGCCAAGCATCCCGGAACGGCGATCGCGAGCCAAACGCCGACACAGATCCAGGGTAGCCAAGCACTCTCGGCATTAGTTACCGTGCCAATCGGCAAGGTGACCACGGACGACTACGTCGTGATCACCACCAAAGGGCAGGACACGTACATCCTGGACACATATGGATTGTCGCAAAACGACTATAACTCGTTCGTCGGTTCGTTCTCGTTCACGCAATAAGGGCAGAAATAAAAAGCCGCGAGTTTTCCACTCGCGGCTTTTTATTGCATATTGCAAGACAGCTTCTGCCACCGTGGACTAAAACACCTCAATATAAAAGGGGTCTCGTTTATTACAACGAGACCCCGACAATGCCCGACCGGGCCTTATAGCCCGATCATTTTGTTTGTGAGAACCAGCAATCCAAGTGTCATCGCGGCGATGACCCCTTCGCCGAGCAAACCGACGATGAACGGCTGGACGCCCTGTTTCAGCATATCGCGCACGTTGGTTTTGAGGCCGACGCCCGCGAATGTAAAGAGGAATGCCCACCGCGAGAGATTCGCAAGGCTCGCAAGCTGGTTATGGTCGAACGTACCCATGCTGGCGAGGAGAGATACCGCGAGGAATCCGAGCACGAACTTCGGGAATTTCTTCCAGAGGAACGAACCCTTGTTCCCAATCTCTTTCGCGAGGCCTTGTTTTGCCCAATAGAGCGCGTACCCCAGCACGATGAATCCGATGGTTGCGTTTCGCGCGGTCTTTGCGAGCACCGCGATCTTCCCGGCCGCATCGGAATACAGCGCTCCGGTAGCAACAGCCTCGGCGGTGTTATCCACCCCAAGTCCTGCCCACAAACCAAAGACCGAGTTGCCGAGATGCAACAGATGCCCGATCCACGGAAAGGTGAACAGCGCGAGCGCTCCGGTGGAGAGTATGACCGCGATCGCCGTCGACGAATCCTTCTCGTCGGCATCGATCGCTCCTTCCGTCGCGATGATTGCCGAGACGCCGCAGACGGATGAGCCGACCGCGAGGAGTGAGATCAACTTCGGCGGAAGGCCAAATTTCTTCCCGAGCCACGTCATGAGCACGATCGCCATACCAAGTTCGATCGCGACCATCACGAGACTCACCCCTCCAAGCTTCAGAACATCCGCGAGGATGAACCGCGAGCCAAGCAGGATGATGCCGATCTTGAGGAACATCTCGTAAGTCCCGATGCCCGGTTTGAAAACGGTAAAGAATCGATCGTCTCCGAATGCGTTGGAGACGAGAAGTCCGAGCAGAATCGCCCAGAGGACATACTCGATGTTGGGCAGGGTAAGATGATGTGCCTTGCCATAGATAGCAATGGAATGCTCAATGAGCTTTCCTCCATAACCGACGATCGCGAGCAGCATGACCCCCGGCAGATAACCGAACCATTTCTTCATTTTCTCTCCTTCGTGGTGGGTCCCTTACCTACCAGGGAAATGTGAAATGCGGCTGAACCCGCGAGTACAGACAAACCCCTGCGACGATGGCGGATGCGATGATGACCGTCCACCAATCCAAAGACAGTTTCGCTTTTTTCATGCTATAACGCTCCTTGGCTCGTCAACGAGCTATCCTCTTTCTATTCCTATGGAGAGGGATTGTCAATTTATATATCGTCAAAAAAACACGCATCTCCATAGGTGATTGCGTGCTTCCAAGCCCCCGCATTACTTCCATACGATCTCAGACTCGCTGCCGACCCAAATTCCCGACCGATCAATATTGGGAATGTGCTTCCCGGCGAGGCGAGGCTGTTCTATCCGTCCTTCGGCAAGAAAGCGGCGGAATAGTTCCTCCGCCACCATCGGCCTTCCCGAACGCGACCAGCGCTTGGCTCGGTTGCACTGAATGATCCACTCCCAATCATCGGGAGTAGAAGCAGCGGTATGAGCAATGACCTTCTCAACCACTGCCGGATTGATCCCCTTTTCTGCCGTTGCCATGGCGGCAAAACATTCCGAGATGCTTAGTCCAATCATACTTGCGCTGCCTTTCTCTTCCCCTAAAATACGGGGGTAACCGCGCGTATTCTATTCCCTCGCAAAATAATAGTCAATGCGCACGCGGCGTGAAGAAATACCTGCGTGATATACTGAGTCCATGGATACAAACATGGGCTTGTGTTCGTGATTATTTGAATGCGTAGGTCGCCATCCCCCGTTCAATGAATAGAAAATTTATCCCGTTCGTCGTTATTGGGATTCTTGCCGTGATATTTATCGCGGCCGGAAGCGTTTGGTATATTATTTCCCGTGATGTCGCCCGGCAAAATCCTACTCCGGGAGGCGTGGCCTGCACGCAGGAAGCAAAAGAGTGTCCCGACGGCAGCTACGTCGGCCGAACCGGACCCGACTGTGAATTCGCGGCATGCCCAACCCCGGGAACAGGGACATCAACGGGTGCGCAATCAGAGGGGATCGTGAACGGCATTGTGCTTTTGAGCCCAACCTGTCCCGTGGAACACATTCCTCCCGATCCGACCTGCGCGCCACGGCCCTATCAAACATTGATTGGTATTTCGAAAAACATAGAAACTCCTGAAGCGTTTTTAACGATCCAAAGCAACGCGTCGGGTACGTTTACCGCTTCCCTTCCCGCCGGCGAATATATTTTTTATCCGCAAACAGGATCACCCCTCCCCCGTTGCGATGAAAAACTTGCGGAAGTCACCGCCGGCGGCGTAGACGCCATCACCATCAACTGCGATACGGGCATACGTTAGAACCGTTGATATCTGTTCCTTTCGGTGTAATCGGTTTCCTCATCGTACGGCTTGATATATACGATGACAGAAATAAAAATCTCGATGCTCGTGTTTGTTCACCGCATCCTTCTCAAGATAATCAATTTCCTTCCCGAATAAGGTCATGCTTTGGACAATCATTATTATATTGCTCGTGCTTTGGCTCCTGGGATTCGGCTTTAAGATAGGCGGCCGCTTGATTCATATTCTTCTTGTGATCGCACTTATCGTGCTTATTCTGAGGCTCCTATAAAGTGCGTCTGCGTCAGGCAAAGATCTACGCAAGGCCGTAGATGATTCTGAGCTTCGCGAGTCCCCGATGCGCCTTCACGGCGAGCGCATTTTGCGACTGCCCGGTGATGAGCGACATTTCCTTGAGGGTCAGATCCTGCACATAGCGCATGCGCATTATTTTTTGGTATGCAACCGGAAGCCGCGCGATCAGAAGCAGCGCCGCCTTGCCGTCGAGCATGTCATAAAAACGTGCCGAGTTGCCGGTATTCGGTTCGAATCCCTTCTCTGTCAGCGTGTCGAGCGAGCTCGTTTTTCTCTTTCGATATTCATCAACGATGAGATTGTTGAGAACGTGGTAAAGGAACGCTTTCATGACATCGATCTTCCCGCCGCGCAGGAGATATTGCCATGTCTTTATGAACGTATCCTGCACCAGATCTTCCCCGGTCGCATGATTATTAAGCTTAAAATAGGCGTGTTTATTGAGCCCATCCTCAAAATCGCGATGTGCAAGGGTAAAGGCCGCGTGTCGTGCGGCTTCCTGCTTTGGAGTCATATATATGTGACGCATGTCGGGTGTAATCATTACACTTCATAGCTGAACCTTAAGTATGGCCCTTTGTCCAGTTAATAGCCACTGTAATTATTTTTACCTGTGTGCGTCTATATTAGCTATGAAAACAACTAACGACGGGGTGGAACAGGGGGTAGCGGCAACGACGCCGGTCGATGCGGATTTTTTTAGCGGTTTATGGGAGGAAAGCTGGACGTACATCAGAACCGTCGTGGACATCGTCCGCGAGCCGGTGCTGATTCTCGACAGAGAGCTTCACGTGATGTTGGCAAACGAGTCGTTTTACCGCACTTTTCAGGTGGAGGCGAAGGATACCGAAAAGAAGCTCGTGTACGATCTCGGCGACGGGCAATGGAACATTCCTGCGCTTCGGAAACTCCTCGACGACATCCTACCCAAAAACACATTCTTCAAAGGATTCGAGGTCATCCATGAGTTCCCGGCGATCGGTCGGAAGGTGATGATATTGAACGCGCGCCAGATCCACTCCAAACAGCTTCCGCCGATCATCCTTCTCGCGATGGAAGACGTGACGGAAATGATGGCGGTTGCGGAAACACTCGCGGGACACGCGAGCGCGGCGGAATTGCGCTTCGCGGAAAAGACGCGAAAGTTGGAATTTCACATCGGAAAGCTGGAGGGTGAGATCAATGAGCTGAAAAAGCGGGTAGTGTAATATGCTTCTTCTTTGGACGGCATCCATAGCGAGGAGTACACAGGGGGTCGACTATGCCAACCCATATTTCATCAAAAACTAATAACTTAAAAACATGAATAAACTACGTATTGGATTCCTCACGGGAGGAGCGTTTCTCGCGCTTCTATTCGTCTCATCCGCGGCATTGCCGTTGGCACACGCCGCCATCACCGCAAGCGAATTGAGTGTCGGTTCGACAGGTAGCCAGGTAACACAGCTTCAGCAGTTCCTTGCAACGAATTCCCAGATCTATCCTTCCGGGATTGTTACCGGATATTTCGGCCCGCTTACCCAGGCCGCGGTCACGCAGTTCCAGGTAGCATACGGCATCGATCAGGTGGGTCAGGTCGGCCCGATCACATCAGCCAAGATCAACAACATCATGGCGTCCGGCTTCGGCCTCGATACGACCGTTCCCTACGTCAGCAATCTGACTGTCGGGCAATTGAATCCGACAAGCGCGGTCATCAGTTGGAATACCGACACCCTCGCGCTCAGCCAGGTGTTCTTTAGCCTCAGTCCGATCCAGACCAACGAAGCAACGGGTGTCTATCAGATTCCGTACATCGGTGGCAACGGAGCGAACTCGAACACCGATGTGAGCGTCGGCACCAATCACTCGGTGCAACTGACGGGCCTTCAGCCGAACACGCTCTACTACTACATCGTCCGTTCGATTGACCAGTCCGGCAATGTTACTATGAGCACCCCCCATTCGTTCCAGACGAACTAGGATGTTCATAGACGCAGCGTAGTCAGTGAGGAGAAATCACCGGATTATGACCGGTGATTTTTTTAATGATCATCGCTTTGCGGCGGCGCGATGGAAGCCATGCAGACATATATGACGATAGATCCCGAAACGACGTTGTATGATCTCCCCGAGCTCATGGGAGAATTCCTGTCCCGCCTGCAACGCAGGCAACATCATCTCGGCAAAAATGCAGGCAGCGATAGCGGAGAAAATAATCTCCACAAAGATTATAACTACTAATAGGAACCTCGGCGGCGCGCCTTTAGGACGGTATATTCATGCCATGCAAGAAGAAGGACCAACACATCAAGGATGGTCAGGATCACGAGCCACAACGAATATCCAAAGGCGAGCAGATAGAGCTGGTATGCGATGAACGCGCCGATGACCGCAAAGGAAATGGGATACGCCCATGTTTTCTCTTTCCATAACCCAAGCACCACCAATCCATTAACGACGCCGTGGCTCGCCAGATACAGCGCCGCGAACGTCTTTGAACTCCCGCCAAAATTTTGCGCGGCGGCAAGCAGATAGTTGGCGACGACATCCCCCGGATCCTCCCCGAGCTCGCTTTGGAACAAAAAATTCGCCGCGCGCGTTATGCTGTCCGGACTTATAAGATAAAGGGCTATTCCGCCGGCAAGTTCAACGAACGCATGGATTCCTTTGATGGCAAGCGTGAGATCGAAAAGCCAATGGATCTCCTTTTCGGTCTTATTCATCGCCTCCATGTTCTTCTTCGCGTCCTTCGCCATTATTTATCGTGTGTGTTCCCGAAATTGAAGAGGTGGACGGCGGCGTAACGCTTTGTGCCGCCACGGGCACGACGGGCGTCATTTGATCGGCGGGAGTGATGGTGCCCGAAACTGTTTTGGTAACGCCGGGCGTCCCGCCGAAAAAATTCCCACACAAAGCGATGATCACCATGCCTACTAATAATATAACGATGGATCTTGGTGGATAAATCATATTTATAGGAACGGCTTAAATAATGCATATACAAATTGCGTGACAAAATCACCGTTTGGACCGTACACGATGATCGCGCCCAACGCACCCGTCGTGGAAAGCACCACGAAACCGAGAAGCGCAAACGAGACAACAACCCACCGCTTCAGTATGGTATCGGAAAAAATTTCAACGAGTGGAATGCGCTCCCGTAACGACTTGAATATGTCCGCGTGCTTAGCGAAGGCCCATCGGATAAGATATGCGAGCGCAATGATTCCGAAAACGGCCGCACTCGCGCTCGCAAAAAATTTATGGAGATGCAGGACGTTCCCGGCGGCATGCGCCAGCAATGATGATTCCGCAAGCTGTCCCGAGAGAAGTGCCGCAAGGATCCCGAGGCCGCCAAAGCAAACAAGGACCGCTTTGATATCGGCCCACGCGGCGCGCGGATACCATCGCTCGAGCGGAAGCACCTCAAATATCACATACATGATGAGCAGTGCGATGGGAAAATGGACGATGAGAGGGTGGAGGTTCATGCGAGTCCGGGGAAGAAATCTGTTTTTATTTGCGAACGCGGGATGCCCATGCCGGAGAAAACGTCCCTACAGGCATCGATGAGGGTGTGAGGGCCCGATACGTAGAATGTCCGCTCCTTGAAATCCGGCACGACCTGCGCGAGCATCGCGGCGTTCACGTATCCCGTGTGCCCGGTCCAGGACGGATCCACCTTTGTTTTGTCCGTGAATGTAAACACCGTGTTCACGCCGCTTTTCTCCGCAGCCTCCCTAAAAATATCATAGTATGCGACCTCCTGCATGCTCACGCTCGAATAGATGAGCGTGATGGAGCGCCGCTCGTTATTATCCGCGAGATATTTCAACATGCTGCGGAATGGCGTGATGCCGATACCGCCCGCAATGAATACCAATTTTTTCTTCGGATCTTTCGGTAGCACGAATCCGCCCGCCAACTGCGATGCCATGATTGTGTCGCCGGGGTTCAGCGCCTTCAGCGTCCGCTTGAAACTGCTCGGCTGATCGTAGAACTTTACGCCGAGCATCACGGTATCCTCCGTCGGCGATGACGCGATGGTGAAATATCTGCGATTGCCACGCGTGTCGGGTTTTTCGTGGCCCAGCGTCCACTCCAGATACTGGCCGGGCCGGAAGCTGATCTTCTTATCGGGTGCAAAAGTGAAATGGTAGACGCCTTCCGCGACTTGTTCTTTTTTTACGAGCGTCATCACGTATTTGCCCTTGGGACTTATAAAATAGGAAATAAGATTGCCAAGCAGCAGCGCCGTCTCCGGCGAAAAATAGAATGAACCAAGGTGGACCTGTGGCGCAAACGCCAAACCGACGATCGCTGCGTAGAGTACCTGCCGCGGTTTTGTGGGCGGCATGGTGAGCGGCTCGGTCAACATCACCGCGGCGAAAAATATCAACGGAGAGTCGAGCGCGATACGATAGATCGCCGAGAATGGATTGATGGTAGTGAACGAGAGCGCGACGATCGTCGTCAACGATGCAATGAAAAAACTCATCACCGCATCCACGCGCTGAACCTTTCGTATCACCAAGAATCCTCCTACCGCGACGAATGCGAGCATTGACGCGGAACCAACCCACCAGCTGGCAAACTGGCCGACCGCGATACCGGTGGCGGCGACGGCGAGCGCGGCGGGATTGAAGATGTGCTTCCCTTTTATGGCGATGATATATTTTGAAGCCATCGCAAACGCCGCCGCCCAGAACAGAAACCCAAAATTAGAAAAAAGATTCGCGGCTTGCGGCGGATCGATGAGAAGCGCGAGGATGAGTGCGGTGATATATGCCGACTCCACATTTGTCTGCACTTTGAACACGTGCGCAAAAAGCGCATTTACCGCAAGACATGTTACGAGGAGGACGAACGTCGAAAATAGCAACGTAAGCGGGGTGAACGGCATGATCCCGAACGTCGAAAGCGCCGATGCGGCAAGCAATAAAAATACCAGGTAGTACAATACCAGCCGATACATCGTTATTTTATTGAGGAAGCCGTCAATGAAACGCATGTTATGAATTCTTTGCCTGCGCGAGCGCCGCCGCGAGCGATTGGATGAACGCCTGGCTCGTGAACGTCGCCCCGGACACAACATTCACATTCGCGCTCTGTGCCCGGATCGCCTCCTGGGTCAGGTATGGCATCGCCTGCGAATTAATATAGACAGAGGTCTGATGTGTCTGCGGATAATCCAAAAACTTCACGTCGGCAATTTTGCCGCCTTGAACGATCGCCTCCACCTGAACGTTGCCATAATACGCATCCGCGCTCGGGCCGGTGTAGGTGCCGTCTTTATATTGGCCAACCGGCTTTGGAACGGGCGCCGGAGTTGGAGTGGGCGTGGGCACGGGTTTTGGCGTCACCATTGATGGTGATGTCGGATTTGACGCGAGCGGCGAAGCGGACAACGCCGTATTCGTACTCACGCTTGGGGTCGTCACGGACGCCTGACTCTGGACGCTTGGAGCAAGAACGATGGCCGGAGAAGGGGTCATTCTTTCATACGCGATATAGAATCCGAACAAAACCAAAAACCACACCGTAAGGGTTATTTTCTTCATTCACAGTTAGATACACCGATCCCGCTATTTTGTTTCACTACATATCGCCCGACAATTGCTGAATGCCGTAGGCCTGCAAGACCCCTTGCCGCACCGGAGCTCCCGCTACGTACACCCGCTCCCCCACGACGATCGTCGACATGTCGAACCCTGCGGGCGCGGTTACCGTCCATGCGCCGTCATCGGCATCACGATCATTGTCATCGTGGGAGATCACAAATTCATTTCCTTGAATGGAATCCACGGTTCCGCGGAACACGCCTTGGTCGCTATGCGATGCATAGATCGATTCGTACCACTCCCCAATAAAGGGCAGCTTGTTTTGTTTCGCCATCCGAAGAAGCGTCGCTTGAAAGGGTGTCAGGCTGACGATGATCCCGCCGAGCACCGCAAAGACGAGGATGCCGAATACCGCGCGCAACACCGGGATACGATATCCAAACTTGAATCGGCGAAGCAGCCATTCGACGAGCACGAAGAGTGCGACGTCGATGATCGCCATCACCCACGGAAATAATGCAAAAAAGGTCAGGATCCCCCGCCCGCCAAATCCGAGCAAGAATTGTTCGCCGCTCTCATGCACGCTGAAGATCGCGAAGCTCAGCACAAACACCAAAAGCCCAAGCGCAACGATCAAAAACGCGACGACGACGACGACCTGCGCCATAAAGTATGCCCGCGGGCGCTTGCGGACGTCGCCATGGCCGATCTTCGTGAGCACCTTCTCTTTTATGTCAGGTTTGTTTTGCATGGTGTTCATTCGTGATTCCCTTGCTCCCGGATCGTTTTTTTAAGTGCTTCGCGCCCGCGGCGAAGTCGTACGCTCACCGTCCCGAGAGGAACATGGAGAATGTCAACGATCTCCTGGTAGCTCATCTCTTCAATATAATAGAGGACCAGGATCTCTTTGTAGATCGGCGGAAGTGCGGCGAGACCCGACTCCACTACCGCTCGTATCGCTTTGCGATCCTCTTCTTCCGCGGGGTCGTAATGCTCCTGCGGATGATCGGTAAAAATATCGAAGTCCACGGAGATGACCGGCTCGCGATGTTTCTTGCGAAGGGCGTTCACGAACGCGTTGTGCGCGATGCGATAGATCCACGGAGAGAACTTCCGGTCGGTGTCGAATCCGCGGATATTCTGATAGGTCTTAATGAACACCTCCTGTACGATATCCTCGATATGGTCGTCGTCGGAAAGGAACTTTTTGCCGTACCGGAGCAGTCGTCCCTGATATCGTTCTATCAGTACACCGAACGCGACATCGTTGTTTCCCTGCACAAGGATGGCCAGCTCTTCGTCGGTGCTTTCGTTCATGTTGGAATTATATCAGATATGGTGCGACCATTTGGATAACGCCCTCCGCGGACCGCGGAACGGTGGCGTGCTACTATGGACATAACACCATTAATGTCTACCACCTGGAAATTTTATAACCGCTCCGCGGACGCATGGGAGGCCATGTACGCCGACTGCACCGCCGCGCGCCGGTCCATTGATATAGAACAGTTTATCTTCAGTAATGGCGAAATAGGCGGAAGGTTTTTTGAGCTGCTGAAGAGAAAAAGCGCCGAGGGAGTGAATATCCGGATCATGTGCGATGCGGTCGGCAGTGCGGGGCTCATAAACTCCAAAACCCCGGATATGTTGGCGGCGAAAGGTATCGCCATAATATTCTTCAATCGCATCAATCCCTGGCGTGTGGGAAATTTTTCTTCCTGGTTCCTTCGCGACCACCGGAAAATTTTGATCGTTGACGGAGAGGTTGCGCATGCCGGAGGCGTGGGGATCGATGACCGCATGAAGCATTGGCGCGACACGAACGTGCGGATGACCGGGCCGGTAGTGTCCGAAATGCAGGCGGGATTTGACCGCATATGGACCATCCCATCGCGTTATAAATTTTCGCAACATAAACCCCTATTCAAAACAGGCGAGGATTTTTCGTTCTTATTGAATTCGCCGCAATTTCGCGGCCGCTATATCTATCACGACCTCAGAAAAACCATTCGTAAGGCGAAGCACTATATTTACCTCACCACCCCGTACTTCGTGCCGAGCATCCTTATATTCACGGCGCTCGTGAGGGCGGCCGAGCGAGGCGTCGATGTGAGAATCATCGTGCCGGGATCGTCGGATGTCCGGATCGCGGACATCGCCACCGGTTCCTATTTTCTTCTGGCGCTCAACGCCGGGATCAAGCTGTATCGCTATGACGAAAAGAGGATCCTGCACGCGAAGACCGGCGTGATAGACGACGCATGGGGAACCGTAGGAAGCGCAAACATAGACAACTTGAGCATGCTTCTTAACTTTGAGGGGAACGTCCGGAGTTCCAACCCCGCTTTCATCGCCGAACTCAAGCAACAATTCATGGACGACATCTCCCTATCGAAATTGGTGACCAAAAAAGAGTGGGCCGCGCGACCGTTATTGCTCAAACTCATGGAAACGATTACTTGGCCGATCCACGGCATCTTGTAGCGCCTGACCCCCGTTACAAAACCCCATCAGTTATTTCTGGACGGCTGCCTCTTCAAGTGTCGAGCTTTGATAGATAAAATATTTAGAAACGCCAAGCGATGGCGGCGTCGACATCGGTTCGCCCGGATTGCGGTCCGCGTAGTTCACGAGTATCCGCCCGTTTTGTATTGAAATATTTTGCGGTGCTATCCGGTCGCCAAGCAGGATGGCGTCCGTTCCTTGGGCGCCGCTCGTGACATTGATCGCTGCCGCAGTGTAGTAAAATATTCCGCTTCCTCCCGGGCTTTGCACGATGATGACCGCTGCATCCGGCTTGCCGTCGCCATTAAGGTCGCCCGTTGCCGGCTCGCCAAAAATGCTCGTGACCACCTGTTCCGCCGAGCCGGGCGCAGCGGGAGCCTGGGCTTTTCCATTCACCAAAGCAACGGGTTGGCCGTCTATAATATACGTCGCATTCAGCGGGTCGAACGCCGCAACCGTTGGAGCGACCGCCTTGCGCTGTTCCCCGAAGAACACCCAGATGCCCACCACAACCACCAGCAACACAATCACCGCCGTCCACATTTTTTTGTTCATACCTATAGTATAGAACGTTTTCAGAATGATGGGGGTATAATGGGATTGTGGAATTTTATTTGCCTTCGTTCGTTCTCCTGTTGACCGTTGCGGGATTTATCACAGGCCTTCGCTCCCTGTTTTTTATTACCGCGATCGCCATCGGTCTTTTTGTTCTCGTGCGCAATTCGGTGAAGAAAATGTGGGAGCGGCAGTATTCCCTGGACTATATCGCGATCCTCGCGATGGTGGTCTCTCTCGCCACAAGCGAATTCATCGCGGGCGCCGTGATCTCCATCATGATCCTGATAAGCGAGGCGCTCGAGGCATACAGTACGCGCGAAGCGGAAGCCGCGCTCCGAAACTTCGTGGAAAAGATCCCGAAGTCGTGCCAGGTCAAGACCGCGGACGGATTCGTATCGCGCGGCATCCGCGACGTCAAAGAGGGAGATATTATCTTTATACGGCCGGAAGAGATCATCCCCCTCGACGGACATCTCGCATCCGAACGCGCTCTCATGAATGAGGCGAACCTCACCGGAGAGCTGGAGCCGCAGGTATATGCCAAGGGGCAGCTGGTAAAAAGCGGCCTCATCAACCTGCAGGAATCCATCGAACTGCGCGTCGTCGGCGATTTTTCCCATTCAACATATCAGAAGATCGCCGACCTGGCGCAGGAGGCAAAGAAGCATCCGGCGAGGATCGTGCGCCTGGCGGAAAAATATAATTACGGATTCACCGTTATCACGCTCGTGATCGCCGGCGCGGCATATCTTTTTTCCCATCAGTGGAGCAATCTCCTCGCCGTGCTCGTGATGGCAACGCCGTGCCCGCTGCTGATCGCCGCGCCGGTGAGCTTTCTCGGCGGCCTTAATAAGGCGTCCCGCGAGAACATCATCGTAAAAAAACCTGCGGCGCTCGAGACGCTGTCGCAGATCACGACGATCTTTTTTGATAAGACCGGCACGCTGACCATCGGCGAGCCGCGCTTGCGCGAAGTGACCGATATCGCCGCCGGATTTTCCGAGGAGACGCTTCTTTCTTCCGCCGCGGCGATCGAGCTCCATTCTCTGCACCCGCTCGCGAAGGCCGTCGTTCGGGCACGGGTAGCCCGCGGACTGCCCGGCTATTCCGCCACCGGCGTCATCGAGAAGATCGGTGATGGCATAACCGGGGTCGTGAACGGCGCAACGTTCCGCATCGAGAAATCAAAAGGATTCGCGGCGAATGGCATCACCGTCGACGTCTTCGCGGACGGGACGCTTGCCGGTCGCCTCATCTTTGAGGACCAGATCAAGAGCGGCACCGTGGAGCTGCTTAAGCAGCTCAAGGAACACTATGCGGTGGCGATCCTCACCGGCGACACAGAGGAGAATGCGCGGCGATTGTTCGACGACCTTGATGTCACAATCCACGCACACTGTCTGCCGGAGGATAAGTTTGCCATCGTAAAAACCGCACAGGCGGAAGGCGGTAAGGTAATGATGGTGGGCGACGGCTTAAATGATGCACCCGCGCTCGCCCTTGCGGACGTAGGGGTGGTATTCTCCGGCACCGAGAACAGCGCCTCCATCGAGGCCGCGTCCGTCGCTATTTTGAGCCGTAATATACAACGCGTGCGGTCCATCCTTTCCATCGCAAAAAACTCCACGCGCATCGCGGAAGAAAGCATAGTATGGGGCATCGGGCTCTCGATTGTTGGAATGCTCTTCGCCGCATTCGGATATATCCCGCCCGTCACCGGGGCGATACTGCAGGAAGGCATCGACGCCGCCGTGATCTTGAATGCCTTGCGTTCCGCGCGATAATTTTTTTGACCAAGAGAGAAAATATTCATATAATTGTAGTACATTAACTAACCCTCCATCGCCACCAATGTCCAATCTTACCAAGAACATCATCTGGGCGGTCGTCACGCTGATCGTCATCTCGCTCATCTTCTCTTTCTTCGTCGGACCGCAAACCACGCCGACCTCGCTCAATTTGGGCCAGCTTGTGACGGACATCAATAGCGGACAAGTGAAGCAGATCAAGGTTAATGGCGACGAGCTTGACATCACGCTGACGAACAACAGTGCCGCCATCGCGCAAAAAGAGACCGGGGTGAGCATCACCGATACGCTGAAGAATTTGGGTGTCGACCAGACGGCGATGCAGAACGTGGATCTCGAGGTGGTGAATCAGACAGGGTGGGAATTCTGGCTGAACCTGCTTCTCCAGCCGGTCCTCTTCCTGCTCGCGATCGGACTTCTTTTCTGGTTCATGTTCCGTCAGGCAAAGACCGGCGTTAATCAGGCATTCCAATTCGGCCGTTCCAACCTTAAGCTCTCCAATGTAAAAGACAAGGTGATGTTTAAGGACGTCGCCGGGTTAAAAGAAGCAAAAGAGGAATTGATTGAGGTCGTGGACTTCTTAAAAAATCCTCAAAAATTCCTTGACTTGGGGGCGCGCATCCCGCGCGGCATTCTTCTGATGGGACCCCCGGGCACGGGTAAGACGCTCGTCGCGCGCGCGGTCGCCGGCGAGAGCAACGTCCCCTTCTTCTACATATCGGCGTCGGAGTTCGTGGAGATGTTCGTCGGTGTCGGCGCCTCACGCACGCGCGATGCATTCATGCAGGCCAAGCGCGCCTCGCCCGCCATCCTTTTCATCGATGAGATCGATGCCGTCGGCCGCCAGCGCGGCGCCGGCATGGGGGGCGGCAGCGATGAGCGCGAACAGACATTGAACCAGATCCTCGTGGAAATGGACGGTTTCGATCGCGACACGCGCGTCATCGTTCTCGCCGCGACGAACCGCCCGGACATTTTGGATCCGGCACTGTTGCGACCCGGCCGCTTCGACCGGCGCGTCATCCTCGATCTCCCCGATATGAACGACCGTGAGGCGATCCTTAAGATCCACGCCGAAGGGAAGACCCTGGAAAAGGGCGTCGACCTGCGCCGCGTCGCCGGGCGTACACCGGGATTCTCCGGCGCCGACCTTGCGAACCTGATGAACGAAGCCGCCATCGCGAGCGCCAGGCACAACAAAAAATCGATCGGCCAGCCGGAACTCTTTGAGGCTGCGGAAAAGGTGATCATGGGCCCGGAGCGCAAGAGTCGCGTCATCTCGCAAAAAGAAAAAGAGATCACCGCATACCACGAGGGCGGCCACGCGCTTGTCGCCGCCTCCGTCAAAGACGCCGACCCGGTACAGAAAGTTTCCATCATCTCCCGCGGCTTTGCCGGCGGCTACACGATGAAGCTACCGAATGAAGACCAGCATCTCAAGACCCGCACACAGTTCCTCGCCGATCTCTCCATGATGATGGGCGGCTATGTCTCGGAAAAGCTCACCTTTGGCGATGTTTCCACCGGTGCGTCGAACGATCTCAAAGAGGCGTCGGAGCTCGCGCGGCGCATGGTGGTCAAATACGGCATGAGCGAACTCGGCCCGATTGTCTTCGGTAAGAGCGAGCAAATGATGTTCCTCGGACAGGAGGTCTCCAATGAAAAGAACTATTCCGAGCGTGTCGCTTCGGACATCGATGAGCAGGTTCGCAAGCTCCTCATCCACGCGCACGACATCGCGGAGAAGATATTGAAAGCGCACAAGAATGCGCTCAAGAAGATCGCCGACACGCTGATAGAAAAGGAGGTCTTGGAACAGGATGATTTCAACGCAGTACTGAAGCCGTTCAAGATCAAACCAATCGCGGCGTAACACAAAAAAAGAGGCTTCTTTCTGGAAGCCTCTTTTTTTGTGGGCGCACTAGGACTCGAACCTAGAACCGGACGTGTATAAGACGTCTGCTCTGCCATTGAGCTATACGCCCCTGTTTCGTTCTCTACTTCCCGCTTTCTATACTATCAAATTTATCCATCGCCTGCCCGGCCTGCGCGTTGAAGTTGTTGATCAGATTCACGTCGGCGTTGATCTGGCTCACGATGTTCGCCACCGCACCATTCGGCTGGGGCGTACCGCTGAATCGCGCCTGAAGCACGGCCAACAGATGATCAAGATCGTTGCTGTACGTGATCAGCTCGTTGATGACCGCGAGGCGGATCGTGATGGATTGTAATGCCGCCTGCTGCGCGTCCGCCGATTTGATCTTCGGAAGGTCGTTCGTCATCTGCGTCACCTGCGCCGAAAGTTGCACCGCTTCGTCACGAAGTCCTGCGCTCTGTTTGATGAGATCGGTTGTGGAAGCGAGCGCGTCGACGTAGTCGCCTTCCTGGTCGTATTTATTGATGGCGTCCAATTCGGTCACCGACTGGTTGGAATTATTGACGATCGTCTGCGCGATGATCGCTCCTTGGAGCCGCGCCGCGGTAAAGCTCGCCGGCACCCCGCTCTGCCATTGCCAAAACAACGCGATGCCGTATCCCACCGCGATAATGACGACAAAAGCCACGATAATCTTTGTGCGACGGGAGAGTGTGGACATGAATTGATTACCTATTTTTAGCAAAAATCATTGAAAAAAGCAAGTAAGAATGGTAAATTAAATCACGCGGATACGCGGCGCGCACGGGCGCAACGACTGCGGTAGTATTCGCGGGTATTGTATAACGGTATTACGTCACCCTTCCAAGGTGAAGTCAGGGGTTCGACTCCCCTTACCCGCTCCGTAAAATTAGTGCTGTAAAAATGCGGGCTAGAACCTACACCCTAATGGTGGCTCGAACCTCCGTGCCGTAGCATCGCTCAGTATATCTTTTTAAAACAATAGTGAGTTGAGTTGCGGGGTAAAAAAAGGCGCCCAACAGTATTCTGTCGGACGCCACTATACGCGGGATTGTTTCACTTGCCCATAATTTTGGTTTGGGCATGAGGAAACATCTTGTTGCGGATTGTGCCTGTCACGTTGGCTGCTGCATAGCCCACAGGATTGCGCCGAAGGATCGGCACCATGAAATCCAGGCAGCCCGCAGGAAACCACTTACCTCCTCCTTTAAGTTCGAAGCGGACGACACCGATTTGATCGGTTAACTCGCCGATGGGACGCAGGAGCCGCACTGCCACCATATTCTCTCTGGTATCGCCCTCGTTCCGATATGAAACAATCTGTCCGAGGTCAACCCACTCCATCCCCGGTTCGCACGCAGTTATGCCGATGGGTCGCGATGGCTTCCCGGCATTCCGATCGCGTTCGCGTTCAATGATACATGCCGCACAAAGTTCGGCGTAGGTTCTCTCGGGTAGAATCTCTCCTCCACATTTGCGGAGTGGCAATCGTTCATAACAGTCTTCGCACTGCCCATCCCAGATTCGTTTACTCATGATGACGACCCGTCCTTTCTGCCCGCATTCTACCGATTGACGGATAGATTGTCAAATGATATGGTGCGACTAGCGGGAAATACGACTACTCCTAGTTGTTTTCCAGCGGAAAAGGAGAACTATATGAGCCACACAACCACAACGGCGCCATCAACCATCTTCAGCGACTATAAGGCCGAAGACAGTAATGGCCATTCCGGAACCGGCAGCACCGCGGAGAGTGCGAATCAGGCACTACAGCACTCGCAGCAAGTGGACTCGAGCCGGTCCTACCACACAGAAGTGTTTGGTTGGGACGACACGCCCAAAGATAACTAGCTGTATAAAGAGGGCGCGAGGACGATGGTGAGCACTTCACCATCGTCCTTTTTATTTCTTTATAATAAAAAGTCTAATATTGAAGTTCCGCTTTTCTTTATCCTCAACATTTCTCGTCCATTAAATCCGGAATCGCAAATTTGCTGCCCTTTTCTCCAAAAAAGGTTCTAACGTCATCTACTAGCCCGCTCCGAAAATTAGTACTGTAAAAATGTGCGCTAGAACATACACCCTAATGCTGGGCGGAACCTCTTGGCTTTGTCGAACTATTAGAGATCGACAAAAAATCTTTTTTGTTCGACCGACATCCCATTACCCCGACACTATAAGTGTATGATAGTAGAAACCTGATTTTATTTATTCGAATTCCTCTCTCTGTGCAAAGAAAAAGAGGCTTTACTAGGAAGCCTCTTTTGTTTCCGAATTCTTTTGGAGATAGCGGCTAAGTTGCCAGGCTCCATAGAGTGCAATGCCCACGCCAATCCATTGAACCAATCCAAGATGCTCGTGGAGCATGAGGGTCGCGCCGATGATTACGGCCGGTGTCTCGCCCTGCGCCAGAACGCTCGCTTCCGTAGTCGGAAGATTCTCAAAAGCTAAAAGATTTGCAAGCCAGTAGAGAAATCCTCCTACAAAAGCGAATCCCACGACAAACGTGATGATTTTCGGTTGTCCGAGCTGTCCCCATGAGGCATGTGCACTTAGGACCAAACCCAAGATACCCATTCCCATACAAGCCCAAAAGCATTTCTGCAATGAGCTGGACTTAGACCGCGAGAACCACTCGTAGAGGATTCCGTTCATGATCATGCCAAACATCGTCCAGGCAAAACCAGCGAGTTCGAAATGGCCACCCCATCGAGCCATCACTACCCCGCCAAGCATAAGAATCAATCCAATGGCTGATGCGCGCGGGATTTTCTTTCCGATAAAACGGGCGATGAGGAAATTGACGAGTGGAGTAGCCGTAATAATGATGATCGTCGGTCCTGCGCCCCAATGCCGGATGCCTTCAAACAATCCGAGCGTGGCGAACGGCAGTGTTGCGGCAATGAGATATGCATAGCGATCCACGCGGCCTATCGCTCCACGGAGTCCGGTAAACGCCATGAGTGCCGTTAGAAATCCACGAAAGACCATGAGCTGTTCCGGCGTGAACATGCGGAGGATATTGACGAACGGCAGAGCTAACCCTGCCGTGAGCCATATCCCCGCAATCCCGAAAAGCCCCAGCAGAGTTTTGCGATGCATTGTCTTACCCCCTAGTAATGCTGCCCGCATTTTACCGATTGACGGATGGATTGTCAAATGATATGATGCGCGCAGCGAGGTGTTTCCGATGCAAGACTACATCCTATATGCTGTTGAGTCAGAGCAACTTTCCGAAATCAGGCACCCGGAGGTTGTAATCTTTTGCGAACTTTGGAAGAAACTTCCGCCCCTGGATTTTGAGAAAACAAAAAGTCAGGGCGGGGACGATGCCCTCCGCGCGGAGAGTGCAGCGGGATATGTCTGGATTCCTCCATCGACCGCTACGGCACTTCCCTCCTCTCGCATCCTGAGGGCGCTCGGCTATCGGTCAAAACACCACATCCACTTCTTTTCGGTTGAACTGCAACCAAACGGCATGGACTACATGTCTTTGCTGACCGACGCGAAAGCCTTCAACATCGCGCAGATTGCTGAGGCCAAGGAACTGGAGCGGAAGCAGGAAGAAGCGCGGCGGAAGAAAAAGAAAAAATAACCACACAAACCGGGAGGGTCGCAAGGCCCTCTTTTTTTATCCTCAATATTTTCGCTTATCAAATCCGGATGTGTCCGTCGCTTATGCTTTATAGAAATAAAAAGAGGTTGGACCCGAACGCCAACCTCTCCCCTATTTTCATTCCCCAAAAATTATTTCGCTTTCTTGAGCCGGCAGCGCCAGACCTGAATGGCCTGAACCGATCTTCCGAGTTCTTCTGCAAGCTTACGATCATTGGGCCGGTCAGGAGCGACAATCCTCATGCTGTCCTCGATCGTCCATTCTTGTTTTTCATTAAATGGATTTTTCTTGCCGCGAGCGTAATTCCTTTTTTTGGAACGATCGAACCGGTCTCGGTTTGCACGTCGCCAATCATTCGCAGGCATCACTCCTCCTTTCCGCCATCCCAAATAGCTGCCCGCATTGTAACGATTGACGCACGAGCTGTCAAATGATAGACTGTCGCAAGGAACTCAGG